>Ga0207690_10000091_pt1 | contig 75085 bp, 66 predicted proteins | sample KBSC23metaG_FD_184315 | JGI IMG/M metagenome (GOLD analysis project Ga0207690, IMG submission 184315) | Corn rhizosphere microbial communities from Kellogg Biological Station, Michigan, USA - KBS C2-3 metaG (SPAdes) (version 2) | ecosystem: Host-associated > Plants > Roots > Rhizosphere > Soil ... | reverse complement strand
CGCGTCGTTCGTTGTGCTGGCGGCCCGCCCCTACACGATCAGATTCACTGCCACGGAGCTCAACCGGCTCGCCGCCGTCTTGGACTGCAGGCGCTGGCTCGCACTCGTCACCCGCACGACCAGCTGAGTTCAGGGGCGTTGCCGTCAACCTGCATTCGACGATGCAAAAGATGGCTGCCCGGTATCTTGCTAATTGTCCGACTACGCCCTACGGTCGGCCCCCACTAGGCATTTCCTCCACCGACTGCGGAGATGAGTGGCCGTGTCCGATTCCGACTACCGCCTGAAGATCGTGAACGCGGCACCCTGGCCGGTCGTCCTCACTGTCGGTCAGGACGGCGGCGGCTACTCCTCGTGCATCACGATGGGGGACGACAGCCTCGGGCTGAGTGGCAACGCCTACATTCCCGCCGGCGGTGACCTCACGCTGCACTTCTGGCGCGCCGGCAGCTGCCATGGCGAACAAGGGTGGCTCGCGCTGCGCATGGCCTACAACCCGCTGAGCGCCGCCGACGACTACCAGCAGTACTGGTTCGACACCGACGGCGGTTTCGAGAAGCAAGGGCGCACTGCGACGTACCCCAACGACCTCGCCAGCACCGGCCGCGAAGGTGACACCGCGCTGTTCACCGCGACGTTCACCGACGCGGCTGACTGGCCGGCCGACTGGTCGCGAACCCCGCTCGACACTCCCTACGCTCTGGCCTACACCAACCAATTCCAGCCCGTCTGGAACGACGAGGGCTCCGGCGCCATCTTCAACGGCGCCGTCTTCGCGCCCACCCTCGACGGCTACTTCCGCCTCGGCTTCCTGACCGTCGGCCCCCGTGACTACGAGCCCGTGGGCGGCCTGGATCGCCAGCAGGCGCTGATGATCAAGCCGCTGGAGCCGGGTGTCGTCGTACCGCCCGACTCCTACACCTGGATCGGCGACGACCACAACAGCGGGGCCCACCAGGACGTCTCGTGGTGGCAGCCCAACCCGCCGGCCGGATTCATCGCCCTCACCCAGGCTTTCATCGGCAGCCACGGTGTGCCGCCCGACCGCGGAGCCATCGCCTGCCTGCGCGCCGACCTCGTCGGCAGCGCCCGCTCCGGGAAGATGACGTACGCCGACCGCGGGTCCGGCGGTTCGCACGACCTCCAGACCTTCCAGATCTTCCCCGCGGCGGCTGGGCAGCTGCAGGCGGGCATCACGGCCGTCAGCCCGTCTTACGTGCTCGGCGAGCCCCCGGCGTATGCCGGTCCGCTGCAGACGATCGCCCTCCCACAGTCCGGCGACAAGCCGGGCCAGCTCTCGATGGCCGACGTCCAACACATCATCGAGACCTACGGCCCGTTGCTGCGGCTGCACCCGAACGAGCAGTACCTGCCCTTGGCCGCGCCGGAGTACATCAACGCCTGCACCCTCGAGGGCAACCACCTCGTGATCCGAGACCCGGCGATCGAACACGGCGACCTCGACTCGGCCCAGGCCTACGTCGTGGCCAACTGGGTGTCCGAGCAGTACACCGACCTGCAGTTCTGGTTCTGCTACGGCTACAACGGCGCGCCGACAGTCCAGGTCCATCTCTGGGTCGCGACTGGCGGCGACTTCCTCTGGGAGAAGTGGTACACGTTCCCCAACCTGAACTGCGGTCAACACCAAGGGGACTGGGAGCACGTCACGCTCCGCGTCGACAACGCTACGAAGCTCCCCATCGCCGCCGGCTACTCCTCGCACGGCGACACCAACTGGTACACGACGCCGCCCGACGGGCAGGTCGTGGCCTACGCCGCCCAGAGCATGCACGGCACCTATCCAGTCCCCGGTGACCACTCCGAACTGACCGCCTGGCAGGAGAAGGATCTCACCCTCGCGCACTTGGAGGTAGAGGTCTTCAGCATCAACAGCTGCGCCGACGGTGGGCCTGTCGTCGACGCTTCGAAGGCCTATTCGATCGTGAGGTCGAACTTCCTCACCGTCGACACCCCGTTCTGGATGGAGGACGACTACAAGGACATCCGCTGGGGAGCCGAACAGCCGCACCACGACGATCTCGTCTTCGACGGCATTCCGGTCGTCGGGAGCTACACCTACGGGCAGGACAGCGACGACGAGGGGCCGTCGACGCCGTCGCTCGACACGGAGTAGCGGGCGGCCCGCCCGGCCGTCCGGCAGCCAGTCCCGGCGCGGGTTAGCCGTTCTTGAGCCGCAGGGTCTTGAAGACAACGGACCGTCTGGGGTGGCCGTCGCCGCTGCCATTGGTGTTGTCGCAGCCATACGCGGCCACTTTGCGGACGATGTCGAGTCCACTGACGACGACACCGAAGGGTGTGTACAAGGGCTTGAGAGTCGTGTCCTTGTAGGTGATGAAGAACTGGCTGCCGTTGGTATCCGGTCCGGCGTTGGCCATCGCCACAGTGCCGGCGCCATAGGTCGCGCCGGCGAGGTTCTCGTCCTGGTACATGTACCCAGGTCCGCCCGAGCCGGTGCCGAACGGGTCGCCACACTGCAAGACGAAGATGCCCTTCGTCGTGAGTCGATGGCAGTGGCTGTTGTCGAAGTACTTCTTCGAGGCGAGGAACCGGAAGCTGTTCACCGTGCACGGCGCGTCGGAGGTGAGCATGCGGATCTTGATCGTGCCGCGGTTCGTGACGATCGTCATGACGTCGCCCGGCGCCATTCGGGCCTGTGCCGGCGGCGTACCGACGTTCTTGCTCGGACCCCACACCGAGCTGGGAGGTGACGGCAGGTAGCCGCACGGACGCCAGCCGAGCGGGTCGGCTGCATGGGTCGCGACCGGCGCGACAACGCTGCCCGCACCAAGGGCCATGATCAGAAACGGCGCGATCTTCCGTCGTATGGTCCGCACCCGAACGTCCTTCGCCGCCAAGGCGGCGGATTCCTTCGGGTCGCCCGAGCGGCCTTCGGTACGGCGAGGACGTCGACCTTGGCTGGGTTGCGAGAGGGTGCGATGCTCGGGGCATGGCGCGCATCGACCCCTACGAGATCGCTGACGACGACGAAGACATGACAGCCGACGCCCGGACAGCGGGTGGTCGTGACCGCGACGGTGTCTCCGCGCTGAGGGACACCGAGGCTGAAGCCGGCGACGAAAGTGGGATCGCCGACGACTTCGACATGGACGACCGCGAGGCGCGCGAGCTCGGTGTCGACCTCGACGGCCGCGACGAGCCAGAGCCCGGCTTCGATTAAGGATTGAGGCGAAACCGTCGCGGGTTCTCGACGAGGTCCAGGTAGTCGGAGTGCCGCTCGATGAAGGCGCGGACGAACGGGCAGAACGGCAGCACCTTCCGTCCGGCCGCGCGTGCCTCGTCGAGCGCGAACCTGATCAGAGTCGAGGCCAGCCCCATGCCTTCGTACTCGGCTGCGATCTCGGTGTGGTCGAACGCACGACCGGTGCGAACGTCGCGATACGTCGCGTAACCCGCGAGCGCACCGTCAACGCTGATTTCGTATCGAGACGACGACGGGTTGTCTGCGACCACCACGCGCGGCGTCTGGGTCGCGGCGTCAGGCTTGCTCGTGCTCATGCCGGTGTGTCGTACGTCGGTCGTGCCATCTCGCCTCCCTCTCCACCGTACGTCGGCACCGGCACGCGGCGAGCAAGTCTCCCCGCTCTTCCTGAGGCCGGCTTTCACGCTCGGACTTCAGAGTCCGCAGCATTTAGCGCGCCGGTGCTCGGGGTCCAAGGAAGCTCACGCAGCTAACCTGCCGTCTTGCCGGAATCTGTCGTGCATTCGTGGGCTGGTCGTGCGATGGTGGATCCGTGCCTATTGCGGGGATCTGGTGACCGACGACTGGTTCGTCGCGGCGGTCGAGCGGGTCGCCGAGGCCGGGCACGAGGCGTGTCTGGCGATCGAGGCAGCGGTCGGTGCGTTGCGGGAGGGCCGCGCGGCGCACGACGCCGGCCGTTCCGTCGTCGAAGTCGTCGAGGAGTTGATCGGTGCCGGCGGGCGAGAGACTCGATTGAGCGCGGCTGACGCGTTTCGCAAGTACGAACGTGCTATCGCCTCGATGCGTGCTCAGGTGGTGCGCGCGCTTGTCGATGACTGTGGCCTGTCGCTGACGGACGTTGCGCAGCGCATGAAGATCTCACGCCAAGCGGCATCGCGGCTCTATGGGCCGGCCGCAGGGTGCGGCGACGAAGGTCGCGACTGATACGGGACCAAAGGCCCTGTTCGTACCCCGGGGGTGCATACCGACGGTTCCTTCGTGACCACTTTCTCCGTCGCCTGGACCGCTGAGCCAGAGGTTGGCGTGGTGCGGTTCGACGGTGCGGTGATGGACAGCCAGTACGCCGAGATGATCGCGGAGTCGATCCCGCACATCGTGTGGACGGCGGCGCCGGACGGCGCGACGACGTACTTCAACCGGCAGGGCACCGACTACACCGGCTGTCCACGAGAGACCAACTACGAATGGAACTGGGTCACGCTCGTCCACCCCGACGACGCTGATCGGTCGGCACGGGCTTGGCGGCACGCGACGCTAACCGGCACCGATTACCAGCTGGAGTATCGGATCCGCCGCTTCGACGGGGTCTTCAGATGGCATGCCTTCCGCGCCATTCCCATGCGCGATGCCGCCGGTGACATCGAGATGTGGGTCGGCACCGCAACCGACATAGAAGACCAGAAGCAGCTGGAGCTCGCGCTGCGTCGCGCGGAGCAGGAGGCCACGGAAGCGGTCACCCTGTTGCAAAGCGTCGAGGCGGCTGCTCCGATCGGCTTCAAGTTGGTCGATTGCGATCTGAAAGTCGTTCGGATCAATGAACTCCTGGCCGGAATTGGCGGCAGAACCGTCGAAGAATCCATCGGCCTGACCGTCGCCGAGCTCGTGCCGGACCTCTGGCCGCAGCTGGAGAGCGTCTACGCTCGGGCACTCGCAGGCGAGACCGTGACCAATGTCGACGTGAGCAGACCGACTGCGGCTAACCCGCACCGCGTGCGGCATTGGCTGGCGAGCTACTACCCGGTCCACCTCGACGGTCAGATCATCGGTGTCGGCAACGTCGTGGTCGACATCACCGAACGGAAGGAAGCCGACGAGTTTCGTGCCGTCGTCATGGACAACATGGCGGAGGGTCTGTACGCCTTGGACGCCGACGGGCTCCTGACCTATATCAACTCGGCCGCATCATCGATGCTCGGGTGGACCGAAGACGAACTCCTCGGCAAACCGATGCATGACATCGTCCACTTTCAACGGGCCGACGGCACTAAGGTCCCCGCCGAGCAGTGCTCACTGCTCGCGGTCCGCACCGAAGGTCGCAGCGTTCGGATTCTCGACGACGCCTTCACCCGCAAGGACGGCTCCATCTTCCCGGTCGCGTACTCCTCCGCACCGTTGCGAAGCGGTCCAACCCCGCAAGGCGTCGTCGTCGTCTTCCGCGACATCACCGAAGAGAAGAAGGAACAGGCGGTCGCCCGACGAGAGCTCGACGCGCTCACCTGGCTCGGACGCGTCCGCGACGCGATCGACGAGGACCGGCTCGTTCTGTACTCCCAGCCGATCGTTCCCCTCGCCGGCGGACGGCCGAGTGAGGAATTGCTCGTGCGCATGATCGGGCGCGACAACGAGGTGATCCTGCCCGGCAGTTTCCTGCCGGTCGCGGAGAAATACGGGCTGATCGCTGAGATCGACCGTTGGGTCATCACCCAGGCCGCCCGACTCGCCGCAACCGGCCGGCGCGTGTTCGAGGCGAACTTGTCCGCCGTCTCGATCGGTGCCCCCGGCCTGCTGCCCTTCATCGAGCAGCAGATCAGGGAGGCCGGTGCGGACCCGGCCAACCTCGTCTTCGAGATCACCGAGACCGCGCTCATGGCCGACATCGCCGCCGGCGAGTCCTTCGCCCGCGGGCTGGCCGCACTCGGCTGCGGCTTGGCTCTCGACGACTTCGGCACCGGCTTCGGAAGCTTCACCTACCTCAAGAAGCTGCCGGTCACCCATCTCAAGATCGACATCGAGTTCGTCCGCGACCTCGTCAATCACCCCGACAGCCTTCATGTCGTCAAGGCAATCGTCAGCCTGGCCCGCGCCTTCGGTCTGCAGACGATCGCGGAGGGAGTCGAAGACGAGCTGACCTTGACCATGCTTCGGGACGAGGGCGTCGACTTCGTCCAAGGATTCCACCTGGGCCGACCCGAGCCCATCACCGAATCCTGAAATCACCCGGACCTGGGACTCATGACTCTGTCGTCCAGCTGACGCAGCAGGTTCTTCGCACGGCCCTTAGTTCAGCGGCCCCAAAGTGCGGGCACAGGAGGAGCACGACGCTGAACGAACGGGAGGACACGTGGACGCGCTAGCGCTTCTCACCGCAGATCACAACAGGGTCCGTGGGCTCTTCGCCCGGTTCAAGAAGGCGAAGGACTCCGAGGACACCGCGCTGCTGGGCGAGCTGGCGGCCGAGATCATCAACGAGCTGCAGGTCCACACCTCGATCGAGGAAACGCAGTTCTACCCGTGGGTCAAGGACATCTCCGAGGAAACCAAGGAGACCGTCACCGAAGGCGTCGAAGAGCATCACGTCGTGAAGACGCTCATCGACGAGATTCAGGCGCTGCAGCCGGGTGACGACCAGTGGACGGCCAAGATGACCGTCCTGATCGAGAACGTCGAACACCACGCGGAGGAAGAAGAACAGGACCTCTTCCCGAAGGTACGCAGCAACACGACCGCCGCGGATCGGGAGGCGCTCGGCGAGCGGCTCGAGCAGGAGAAGGAGCGGCTCGGCGCGCCCATTCTCGCGGACAAGATCGACCTGACCTTGACCGAGCTGAAGGACCTCGCTTCCACCCAGGAGATTCCCGGGCGCAGCACGATGGATCACGACGAGCTCGCGGCCACCGTCGCGCCGCCCGCCGGGTAGGAGACTCCCCCGAGAACCGGACTGCGCCCCGCCAACCCCGTGGTACGACGACGGGGCGGCGAGGCGCAGCGGTGTTTCTACGGCGAAGTACCCGCTAGTGGCCGTTCGCGGCGGCGACGAGATCCGGGACGAGGTTCGCGGCGTTCGGCGTACCGAGACCGGTGATCGGATCCCAGCCCGGAGTTGCCGGGTATCCCTGCACATCTGGGTCGGCGGTGTTGTTGCCGACGGTCACGTCGTAGAAGTCGTTCGCGTAACGCGCCGGGTCGGTGCCGATCGCGTACAGCGCCGGGTTGATCAGGCCGAGGTCGCTGCCGGAGAGCTGGTCCGCCAGCGCGACGATGCCGGCCCACTGCGGGCACGACAGCGACGTGCCGCCGATGTCGTACCAGCCGGTGCTGCACGGAGCGCTGCCGCAACCGAGGCCACTCTGCCCGTCCGGCGGAAGCGTCAGGTAGACCAGCGCGCCGGTACCGGCACTCGCCTGCAGCCCGATGTCCGGGACGCCACGAGCCTCCGCCGGGATCGACGTGCTGCCCGCGGGCAACGTGTCTTGGTAGTCCGGGCGAGCGAAGACATGGCTGAAGCCGCCGCCCGCGAACGTCCAGCCAACCTCGGCCTGGCCCGGGTTGTTGAGGCACTTCGCCGGCTGGTCGGCGCTGTCCGTCGTACGCGGCTGGTCCTGCGTCGCGGTCGGGTCGGTGCAGAGGTACGTGCCGCCCACACCCGTGACGAGCGGGTCGGACGCCGGCCACTCGACGGTCGGCTCCTCGATCGTCGAGCCGCCCTTGCCGACCGGTGTCTTCTTCGAGTTGGCGCTGCCGCTGTCACCGGACGATCCGAGAACGGTGACGTGGTTCGCGTACGCCGCCTGGAACGCGTAGCGCAGGTTCTGCAACGACTGCGAGCTGCCGAACGCGTCCTCGGCCGACGCGAAGCTCTGCGAGATGACATCCGCGAGGTGGTGGTCGACGACGTACTTCTCGTTGGCCATCATCTGCGGGAAGCCCTGTACGCCGAGGGTCTCGGCGGTCGGCGTCGTGACCAGCAGGATGTTGGCGCCCGGTGCGATCGCGTGCGCCGTCTCGACGTCGAGCGACACCTCGAGTGCCCACGCCGACTTGTCCTCCTGGCCGGTGCCGTTGCTCTTGCCCGGCGCTGCCTTGGTTGCCGGCGAACCCTGCAGGGTGAGCGTGCTGAACGTCGGCATCCCGGCGGTGCACGTCACGTGCGCCTCGCCGCACATCGGCGGGAGGCCGAACGCCTGGTCGTAGACGTGCAGGTCGTTGCGGATCGTGTCGCTGCCATAGGAGTCCACGATCGCGATCGTCTTGCCGGCGCCGGTGATGCCCTGGTCGTAGAGCGGCGCGAGGTTGTACGCCGAGCGGGTCGACTGCGGGGTGAAGCAGCGGCGGCCGACCGACTCGCACTGTGCCTCGGTCGGCGGCGTCTCGGACGAGCTCACCTGTGCGTATTCGGCAACCGTCGGGTGTACGGCGGGGTAGGCGCCGGTGACGTGCGCAACGGGTGTCGCCGTCACGGCGGCGGTCGGCGAAAGCGCGACGACGGCGCCGCCCACGGGAAGGGCGGCAGCGGTCGCCGCGATGGCGATTCGGGTACGTAGGCGCATGTGATCCCCAGGGCGTCGTTGTCCGGGTGTGAACAGGTCGCGCGCATCATGACCTTGTTGTCCCGGTTCGCGCAAGGCGGGTTGGCGGTCGGCGACGGTCCGTTTTGGCGCCCATCGTCCGGATCCGCCGGACGGACTAGATCAGCTAGCTCGTGTCGCCCGCTGACGCAGCCGTTCGACGGCGGCCGCTAGCTCTGGCAGGTCGTCTTTCACGGTCGCGGCGACGATCGAGTGCGACGTGTCGAAGTATCTGTGCGCGAGGCGGTCCCGCATCCCTGCGACCTGCTCCCATGGCATGGAAGGTTCAGTGGCTAGGAGCTCCTGTGGTAGGGCCTTCACGGCTTCGCCGATCTCGATGAGCCGAACGCGGACCGCGTCGAAGACAAGTCCGTCAGAAACGTCGCCCCGCCCGAGATGACCTCGGATCGCAGCGATCGCCGCGCCGATGTCGTCCAGACGCTGCAGGTCGTCCCTGGTCACAGCACCACCAGGTCCGCGAGAATGTTCCGCCGAACCGTCGGCTTGAGGTCCGCAGCCGGAACAAGGTCGACTCGAGCAGACAGGAGTTCCGAGAGCTCCTTCTCGACCCGGCCCAGACCGATCAGCCCCATGCCTTCCGGGACCGCGACGAGGAGGTCCACGTCACTCGACGGCATCTCCTCGCCGCGCGCAACGCTGCCGAAGACGCCGAGCACCCGGACGCCATGTCGGGCGGCGGTTTCCAGGAGCCGGGCGCGCTGCTTCAGCAGCCGACGGCCGACATCGCCGCGAAGGCGCGCGCGATGAGTCCGCGGACGGACGTGCAGCTCCAGGTCGCAACCAGCCGCCTCCACTAGCCCGGTGAGCATCGGCAGAGACGGCTGCCGACGGCCCGATTCATAGACGCTGATCACGCTTTGGCTCACACCCGACCGGGCGGCTAACGCAGCCTGCGACAGCCCGGCTTCTTCGCGGGCTGCCCGCAACACCTCCGCAGCCGACCGGTCCCGCCGCATGAATTCATGATAGCGGATTGTCTATGGCGCGACGACCTGACGCCCGCGACCCGCACCTGCGGCTGGCTACGTGACGCCCTGGCTGGGTTCGAGCCGGGTGAGGTCGATCGTCCCGGCGCTGCGTGGCCGCGGCACGGCCTGACCCGGGAGCAACAGCGACATGAGCTGATCGGGCGGGCGGGGCGCGGACACGACGTAGCCCTGCGCGAAACCGCAGCCGAGCTCGCGTACCCGGGCCAGCTGCGCCTCGTCCTCGATGCCTTCCACGACCGTCCTCATGCCGAGCGCGTCGGCGAGCCCCACGATCGCGGCCACGATCGCGCTGTCGACCCGACTGTGCCGAAGGTCGCGGACGAAGCTCTGGTCGATCTTCACCTCGTCCACCGGGAATCGCTTGAGGTAATTGAGCGACGAATACCCGGTGCCGAAGTCGTCGATCGCCAGGTGGACCCCGAGCCCCTTGAGCCGTTCCAAGGTGCGGATCGTCAGGTCGAGATCCTGCATCGCCAGGCTCTCGGTGATCTCGAGGCAGAGGCGCTCCGGCGGCAGTTCGCTGAGCCGCAACGCGCGCGCGATCTGCTGGATCAGGTCGTCGTCCTGGAACTGCCGCGCCGAGAGGTTGACGGCGACGTTCACGATGGCGCCGCTCTGCTCCCACCGATGCGACTGGCGCGCAGCCTCGGCGAGCACGAACCGGCCCAACGGCAGGATGAGCCCGGACTCCTCGGCGATCGGGATGAACTCGCTCGGCATCCGCAGCCCGCGCGTCGCGCTCGGCCAGCGGATCAGCGCCTCGACGTCGTGTACCAGGCCGTCGTGCAGGTCGACGAGCGGCTGGTAGTGGACCTCCAGCTCGTCGCCGGCGATCGCCGCGCGTAAGTCCGCCTCCATGTCGAAGCGCTGCGCCGACCGAGCCTGCATCGCGGCCGGGTCATAGCACTGCACTCGCGCTCCCCCGGCCACCTTCGCCTGCGACATCGCGAGATCCCCGTTGTGCAGGATGTCGTCGATCGTCGGTTGCCCTTCGCTCGTCGCGATACCGATGCTGAGCGTCGCGACGACCTCGCGGTCCTCCGAGAGCTGCACCGGCTCGGCGAGCTTGGCGATGATTCGCGTGGCGAGCTTCTGCGCCGCCTCGACGCCGCGGATGTCCTCGACGAGGATCGTGAACTCGTCGCCGCCGAACCGCGCGACAGTGTCGGCCGGCCGGGCAACGGCGCCGATTCGCCGAGCGATCTCCTGCAACAGCTCGTCGCCGGCCTGCTGCCCGAGGTTGTCGTTGATCGACTTGAACCGGTCGATGTCGGCGAACAGGACCGCGCACGTCTTGCCGTTGACGTCGCTGCGCAGCAACGCCTGACTGAGACGGTCGAGGAACAGCCGCCGGTTCGGAAGACCCGTCAGCTGGTCGTGGAACGCGTGGTGCGCCAGCTCCCGCTCCGCCGTCACCCGTTCGGTGACGTCGCGGAACGCGAGTACGGCGCCGACCGCCACCGATCCGTCCATGATCGGGGCGCACGTGTAGCTGGCCGGGAACGTCGACGCGTCGAACCGCACGAACACCGCGGACTCGTCGTGCACCGACGCCGCGGACTGCAGGCAGCGCAGCGCCGGAGCCGCCAACGAGTCACGGATGCTCGCCAGCATTCGTTGTTCCATCAGCGACGACCCGAGACCGAAGTCGATGTTCTCCGCCGACGGATCCGGCGGCCCGGCGCGAGTGATCACGTCCTCGGGCGCGCCCAGCAGTGCCTCGGCCGCGGCGTTGACGAAGACGGGTTGACCCTCGACGGTGAACGCGACGACGCCTTCGGCGAGGCTGCCCATGATCGCGGCAAGTTCCTCACTCTGCCGCTTGACTCGCGCGTACATCTCCGCATGCGACAACGCCGACTTGCCGACGACCGCCAACGCATCCAGCAACTGCCGATCGGCGCCGTCGAACGGTTCCGCGTGCGACCGACCCGCGACGGCAAGCCACTCGGCGGTGTCGCCGACGCTGAGCGAGCTCCCGAACTCCCCGGGAGCAGGCGCCTCAGGTGACAGCCGAACCTCGGGGCACCGCATCAACGCAGCGGCCACCCGGCCGAGCTCGGCCCGGACGTCGGCGGTAGCCAGCGGTCGGTGCACCGCCAGAGTCGCGTCGAACAGACCGAGCATCCGGTCGCGGTCGTGCCGCGCCTCGAACCGCCCGGCGACCACCCATCGCACCGCGACGTACAACGGCGGCAGCAGTGCGATCGCCCACTCGGCGGACCGAGCCGCCATCCCGATCGGCGCCGCCGCGACGCAGCCGACCGTGCACACGAGCAGCCGCAACTCGGCGCCGTCGGTCGTCGCCGCGCGCATCGTCGTGGACGACGTCGCCGCGATGATGCATGCCGTGATCACCGCGCTGAACAGGAAGAAGGCGACGGCACCGGCGAGTGCGATGGCGAGGTCCGCCCCGCCGACGCGGCCGGAGATGTGAATGCCCAGGGACTGCGTCACCACGACGGCGGCGCCGGACGCCACCATCACTTCGGACCAGTTGAACAGTGCTTTGAGCCACCCGCGCCGGTGCCGCACCTGGCCGACCGCGGCCGCGACGGCAATCGTCGTCAGCACGCCTCGCGGCGGCAGCAGAAGGAGCGCGAGGAAGATGAGCCCTTCATCGGCATGCACGGCCTCGGATGCGCTGCCGCGATAGACGATCAGCGGCCATGCCCACGCGGCGGACGCCACCGCCGCGAGCAGTACGACGATGCCGACCTGGCCGAACCCCGCGCTTCCGTAGTGCACCGTCAGGGTGGCGACCGTACCCGCCGCTGCGGCGACGACGGCCGCGACGACGAGCCGCGCGCGCAAAGGTAGTTGCATCACTTGCCCCGCCTCAGTTCCAGGCCGAGGAGTTCCACGCGGAGCTGTTCCACGCCGAGGAGTTCCACGCCGAGGAGTTCCACGCCGAGCTGTTCCAGGCGGACGAGTTCCACGCCGAGCTGTTCCACGCCGACGAGTTCCACGCCGACGATTGGAACAGCGGGTCGAACGTGTCCGGATCCAGCGACGTCGTCGCGTCGCCGACGTACGGGAACGGATAGGGCGCCGCGTACAGCGCTCGCTCGACCGTGTCGACCGTTGCCCAGGTCGAGACGACCTGCGTCGTGAGCAGCGGGATCGGCGTACCGGCAACCGGAACCGAGACCAAGCTGACGTCCTGCACCATGCTCAGCACCGGTTCGTCGACCGCTCGCGCGACATCGAGGACGCCGTGCCCCTGCTGGAATGGGTCCTGTGGTGACCCCGGCCCGGCGTCCGTCGTCGTGAGCAACGCGGCCTTGACGTTGTCAGGGTCGGCCGCGGGATTCTCGGCTAGCAGCATCGCCGCCGCACCGCTCGTGATCGCGGCGGCGAACGACGTACCGGAACCGACGAAGTTCGCCGTCCCCACGCGGGCGGACTTGAAGTTGTTCCAGATGACCGAGTGCGGCGCCATCACGCTGACGACCGACTTCCCCGGCGCGAGCAGATCCGGCTTCCACCACGCGTTCCACGACGTCGGACCGTTGCTGCTGAAACTCGGAACCGTGTCGTCCGCCGGCGTCTCCGTGTCCTTGTCGTCGAGCGCGCCCACCGTGACGACCAGCGGGTCGTCGCCCGGGGAGGTCACGGTGCCGCGGCTCGGGCCGTTGTTCCCGGCCGACGTCACGACGACGTAGCCCGACCGCCACAGGTTCTCGACCGCCTGGTCGAGCGGGTTCAACTGCGTCGGTCCCGCCGGGATCGCGCCGACCGACATGTTGATGACGCGGATGTCGTCGACAGTGTCGTCCTTGATCCATTGCAGTGCGCGGATCAGCGTCGAGATCGTCGTACTTCCGGACTTGCCGGCGACCTTCACCGGCACGAGATCGGCGCCCGGCGCCTCCCCGACGTAAAGACCGGCGGACGACGATCCGTCGCCGGCGATGAGTCCCGCGACGAACGTGCCGTGCCCGTAACTGTCGAGGTGCGGGTTGTTCTCGGTCGTGAAGTCCACTCCGGGACGGAGCCGGCCGGCGAAGTCCGGCAACTCGGCGATGCCGGTGTCGATGACCGCGACGGCTACACCCTGACCGCTGTTGCCGCCGGCGATGACCGACGTGGCGCCGGTGACCTGCGGGAAGACGTTGTCGAGTTGCCGGTTCGTCGGCGGCGGGCCGCCCCTCGCCGGCGCCATCGACGTCAACACCTTGGCGTCGGGCGAGACCGCGTAACTCACCGAGAGCTGCGCGACCTCGACGGTGCTCAGGTTCGCGAGCACTCCGTCCACGAGCGGCAATGCGGACACGACTTGGCCGACACCGCCGTTGGCGAGGATGACCGCGTCGACCGCCGACTGCGCGACGGTGTCGCTCGCGGCCTGGACGATGAACGGCTGCAACGTGACCTTGACCGGGCCGCCCGACGCCGGCCACGCGGCCAGGACAAGCGACGCCACCGCCGCGAACGCGCCGGCCTGCCAGGTCCCGCGCCGCCACACGAGAGAACGCATCGCGGTTCTCAACCCCTTATCGGGCGATTGTTATCGACTACGACTAAGCCCACCACCTCGCCACGACTCGGACCATCGCTAATTGGAATCAGCCGCAGAGATGGCTAGATCGGACTACCGAGCCAGACCGCGTCGGTAGTCAGCGCAGGCTGTCGCGATCCCCGTCGCGATCGCGGTCGCGTTTCTCCGCGGCAAGGTCGGCGCGTGCGCGCGGCCGCGCAAGCGCGGCATCGGGGGTGCGGCTGCTCGCATTGCGTCTGATCGGCAGGTATATCCTCGTAAGCCCCGGAGAGGACGCCGACATGGCTGACACTGATCGCGAACGGGCCGAAGCAGCGGCGCAGCGCGCGGAAGAGGCGGCGAAACGCGCGGAAGAGGCCGAGAAGCGCGCGAACGAAGCCGAGCAGCGGCGGGAGCGCGCCGACGAGCAGTTCGCGGTACCCAGCCCCGACTCAGGTCCGTTGTTCGACATCGACACGGGCGGGGAAGGCCAGCGGGGCGGCTCGACGGACTGAGCCGCAGTGATCCCGGACACGATCGGGGCGCTGCTCGCGTTCCTCGGGCTGGTCGCACCCGGATTGCTCTACCAGATGCGTCGGGAAACCCGACGCGCGGCGATCGCCGAAACCGCCTTTCGCGAGGCCAGCCGCGTCGCGCTCACGAGCCTGGTGTTCACGGTCGCGGCGTTCGGGGTTCTCTCGATCGTGCGCGCGGTTCGATCGGGATGGGTGGCCGATCCCACCGCGTGGCTGCGCCAAGGTCACGCCTACTTCGTCGACCACTACCGCCTCGTGTTACTGACGGCCGTCATCGAGGTTGGGTGCGCCTGCCTGCTCGCCGTCATCGCCGACGCCGTCGTACGACGCGTCGTACCCGGCCAAGGGGAGGTGTCCAAGACCAGCGTCTGGTTCCAGGTGCTGCGCGCGGACCGGCCGGCGGGAAAGGTGCCGTGGCTGCACGTGCACCTGAAGACCGGCGCCGACTACTGGGGTTTCGTCGGGTACTACAGCGCAGAGATGGCGCAGCTCGATCGCGAGATCTCACTCAAAGGTCCGGACCTGCAGTACCGAACCGCGGCTACGGCCGAGAAGAAGCCGCTCGACGACTGGGACGCGGTCGTCATCGGCGCGAGCGAGATCGAGTACCTCCGCGTGCAGTACGTTCCAGCCGCAGCCGAGGTGAAGCACCGGGGTTAGTGCCCGCTCCGCCCGATGGGCAGGAATTCAAGCACCGAGCGCGTAACTGCGGGTAACACCGGTCGTTGGATCGGTGCCGGACCCGCCCACCTCGGAGGACCCACTCGTGCGTGCTCGTGTCGCTCTCGCCCTTGCCCTCGCCGCAGCGACCGCGGCCACTCCCGTCCTCGCCACCACCAGCGGCCACGCGAAAGCGAAAGCCGTGAAGACGTGGGCGCCACGCCCGGCGACGTACGGCGTCGCCAAGGAGTCGAACGTCCCGATCACGATGGACGACGGCGCCGTTCTCGAAGCCAACGTGTTGCGACCCGCCGACGCCAGCGGCAAGCCGGCGAAGGGCACCTTCCCGGTCCTGCTCACGCAGACGCCGTACAACAAGGAATTCACCAGCCTCAACTTCGAGAACGACTACCTGATCCAGCGCGGCTACATCCAGGTCATCGTCGACGTCCGCGGCACCGGCTCGAGCGAAGGCGAGTGGACGAGCTTCGGCCGGCGCGAGCAGAAGGACTACTGCCAGACCGCCGCCTGGGCCGCGAAGGTCGGCGGCAGCAATGGCGTCCTCGGCCTCTACGGCATCTCGTACGGCGCGATCGACCAGCTCTACACCGCCGCGTGCCACCCCAAGGGCCTCAAGGCGATGTTCCCGATCGTGCCGATGGGTGACGCGTACCGCGACGTGACCGTGTCGGGCGGCCAGACCGATACCGGCTTCATCCCGTTCTGGCTCGGACTGGTCACCGGCGCCGGTCTCGTCCCCGCCTCCGGGCAGACCGATCAGCAGGAGGCCGGGCAGGCGCTCGCCGACCACGCGCGCGGCTTCGCCGACTTCCAGACCCAGGCCACCGCGTCGGCCGCGACCGGCCAGCAGATGGGCGAGTACGACGGCGCGTTCGACGGCGACTTCTACCAGGTCCGCACCCCGCTCAACATCATCGACAAAGTCGACGTGCCGACGTTCGTCGTCGGCGGCGAGTACGACCTGTTCCAGCGCAGCGAACCGTTGCTCTACAACGCTTTGCGGGCTCGCGGCGTGCCGACGCGGCTGCTGATCGGACCGTGGACGCACCTCGACGCATCGAGCGGCGCCGGCCTCCCCGCCGACGGCGTGCCGTCGCTCAACGATCTCGAGTTGCGCTGGTTCGACCACTACCTGCGCGGTGTCGCCGACCCGTCGATGAACAGCGACGTCGCGCCGGTCACGTTCTGGCGCATCGGTGCCGGCCACTACGAGCGGGCGACGTCGTACCCGCCGGCCGACACGTCGTACACGACGATGCGTCTCGGCGGCAGCGCGACGCCGGGTACGCCGGGCACCCTCGGCAGCGCGCATCCGGCCGACGGCACCGGCACCCTCCCCTACGTCCCGGTCGCCGGCGTGTGCTCGGAGTCGACCGCGCAGTGGACGGCTGGCGTCGTGCCCAACAACGAGCAGCTGTGCACCGGCGACCACCGGCTGAACGACCTCGCCGGCATCACCTACGACCTGCCGCTGGCGAAGACGACCCGGCTCGCCGGCACGTCGATGGCCAAGCTGTTCGTGTCGACGACGGCGACCGACGCATTCGTCACCGCGCGGCTCGAGGACGTGGCGCCGGACGGCACGTCGACGCCGCTCACCAGCGGCTGGCAGGTTCTCTCGCTGCGCAAGGTCGACCCCCGCAAGTCGGTCTACCGCGACGGGCTGATGATCCAGCCCTGGCACCCGGACACCCGCGAGTCGGTGCTGCCGGTGACGGCAGGATCGGTCTACGAGCTCGACGTCGAGATCTTCCCGACCACGGCGCAGCTCGCGTCCGGGCACACGCTGCGGCTGGCGTTGCAGAGCGCCGACGAGCCGCACGCGACCGCGGCGGCACCGCAGGCGGCCAACGCGGCCGGCGGGGTGCTCACGGTGTACTCGTCGGCGAAGTACCCGAGCCAGCTAGTGCTGGGCGTCGAGCCCTAACACCGGAATCAGCCGCGACGAGCGCCGTAGCGTCGCCGGGCGACGTAACCAAGCGCGGCCAGAAGTCCGGCGATGTACCCGCCCGCGATCACGATCGGGACGACCGCCACGCCGTCGCCGTGCGCCCGCCTCGTCGGCAGCGACGGACTGGCCGCGACCGGGGCCGGCGACAAGCGGACCGCCGGCGGTGGCGCGGGCCGCGGTGCCCAGACGGACATCTCGGCCTGCAACCCGAGGTCGTTCGGAGTGACGCCGTACGGGACCGTCCCGACGATCGGCCCGCTCGCGCTGAGCTCGGTCTCGAGCGACGGGACGACCGGGGCCGCCGCACGCAACCGCACGTACCGGCCCATGGTGCCGGCGGCGAACCGGACCACGGCGGACGAGTCGTCGGTCGTCGGCTTCGGTTTCGACCAGGTGACGCCGTCCATGCTGACGTCGACGAGGCATCGCGTGCAGTGAATGCCGCGCACTTCGCCGATCCGTCGGGCCCGACCGAGGTCGATCGTCACCGCGGTCACCGGACGCGACCCGCACTCGATGTCGGCGGGGAAGGATGCGCGCGCTTTCCCGCGGTAGCAGACCGTCCCGCGCGGCACCAGGTAGTGGTCATCCGTCACACCGTCGACGAGCCAGCATGGGGAGAACGGCGCTGCCTTCGCTCCCTGCAGGACGATGCTGCAGCCGCGGTATCGAGACAGCGAACGGCCAGCGGGAGCGGGGTAGTCCGCCGGCATCGTCAGCCAATCGACCTTCCACTTCCGCACCCGGCCCTTGGCCACGGCGACGGCCACGCCAGGGCTGTCTTCGAGCTGCCGATCGTCGATCGTCGCCGTCGTCGCCGTTCTCTTCGGGCTGCCGACGAAGCCGCCGAGGAGACGCGGTTCCGCATTCAGGTCGTATTCGACGGCGGTGTCGGAGTAGCCCGCCGGAAGCGGCTTCCAGGTGAAGCGCACGACGCCAGGGCTGGTGCGCACCCTGACGGCGGCGTCCCACAGCCGCAGGGCAGGCAGCGTCAGGCCGGACGAACCGATGTCGACGGTCAGGCTCATCCGCGCGACGGCGTCCGATCCGGCCAAGCTCAGCACCGTGAGGTCGTAGTCGCCGGCGCCGGTCGGGAGGTTGACGGAGAACCGGCCGCCCGTTCCGACCCGGACGATCGTGTCGCCAGGTTCGACGCAAAGTCCGCGCTGACCCAGGCACGCGAGCACTCCTGCGGCTCCCCCGATCGTCAGCAGGAAACCCTCGAGGGGGTCGGTAATGTGCAGCCTCTTGACGACCCGGATCGCGAGCGGCACGGATGCCGGGCGCCCGGATGCGTTGAGCAGGACCCCGCTCAGTCGGGGCGCAGCGGCCGCCGCGGGAGTCGCGACCGCGGGCAGCCAAGCCAGTACGACGGTGCCGGCAAGTGCAGCGGCGAGTCGTCTCACGGCGAGTCAGCCTTGCGCCCACGCCGCGAACTCGGTGACGCGTTCGAGGGTCTGCATCTCGTCGAGCGCGAGGTGCTCGAGCACCGTGTAGCGGTCCGGTCGCGTCGCCGGGGCGTGCGACACCGCGGCGGCGAACTGCTCGACTGACAAGCCGAGATCGCCGGGCCCGCGCGGCAACTCGTGCCGGGCGAGGCAGTCGCGCAACTCGGCCGCGTCGGCGCCGCGCAGCCACGTGCAATACAGCGCACCGACACCGGCGAGCTCACCGTGGTTCGCCGTACCCGGATAGAGATGGTCGACCGCGTGCAGGATCTCGTGGTCGCCGCCGCTGCACGGGCGGCTGTTGCCCGCCACCGCCATCGCGAGACCGGACAGCACCAATCCTTCGGCCAGGGTCACCAAGAAGTCATCGTCGTCCACGGTGCCGGGTTGTGACAAGACGGCACGTGCCGCCGTCCGGGCGAGCGTCGCCGCGATGCCGTCGACGGTCTCGCCGCGCTCGCGGCTGGCCAGCTCCCAGTCGTCGATCGCCGACAGGTTGCTCACCGCGTCGCCGATGCCGCTACGACGCATCCGGGCCGGCGACTGCCGAACGTAGTCGAGGTCGACGACCACCGCGACCGGCATCTGCACGCCGTACGACGCTTTGCGGCCGTCGTGCGCGAGCGACGCGACCGGCGACGCGATGCCGTCGTGCGCGAGGTTGGTCGCGACCGCCACCATCGGCAGGCCGGTCAGCGTCGCCGACCACTTCACGGTGTCGAGCAGCCGGCCACCGCCGATGCCGACGACGGCGTCGTAGAAGTCACCGCGCAGCTGCGCGGCAAGTGACTGCGCGGCGTCGATCGTGCCGCCCTCGACGCGCACCACCGAGGCCGCGGGCAACGCCGCGTCGAGCGAGGCCGCGATCGCCTCGCCCTGGCCAGGACCCACGACGACGGCGACCCGCCCGCCCGAGGAGATCCGGTGGTCGGCGAGCAACGGCGCGAGCGCGCTCACCGCGCCGGCGCGGATGTCGACGAGCAGCGGTACGCCGACCATGCGCGTCAGTAGCGGCATGCGATCTCCCGCGCCCGAGCCAGGTCCGTGTGGTCGTCGACCTCGGTCCACTCCGTGACGCCGATGTCGACATGCGTGACGTCGACGCCGGTGTCGACCAGCTCTTGATACGCGTCCTCGTAGTAGAGCTGCGGATCGCGCCGCCAGGTGGTCTCGAGCGCCGCCGTCAACGCCGTCGCCGCCTCGCGAGGGATCAACGTCACGCCGATGTACTCGCCGTCGGCGGTCGCCGGGTCGAGACCCTTGTTGATCCGGCGCAACCGGCCGCCGGCGTCGAGCTGGACCTTCATCTCCTCCTCGCCGAGGCTCTTGTGGCGGTCGACCGCGAGGCACACCGTGTCCCCGCGCACGTCGAGCAGCTGCCGCTGCACGGCGAGAGGATGCAACGTGTCCCCGTTACACAACAACGCACCACCGGCGAAGTGCTCGCGGGCGCACCACAGCGAGTACGCGTTGTTCCAGTCGAGCGCGTGGTCGTTGTGCACCAGCTCGACCGTCACGCCGTGCCGCTGCTCCCAGCCGGCGACGCGCGCCGCGACCTGATGCGCCGCGTGACCGGTGACGATCGCGATCCGCGGGAGACCGACCGCGGCGAAGTGCTCGACGGTGACGTCGAGGATCCCGACGCCGCCGTCGCGCACCGGTACCAGCGCTTTGGGCAGATCGTCGGTGAGCGGTGCAAGCCGGCGGCCCGCACCGGCGGCGAGGACGAGACCGATCATCGGATGTCGACCCGACCCGGCACGCGGCGAGGCTATCGGTGACTACCCGGGTTAGCCGGAACGGGTGGTCATTTGGCCATTTTGGTCAGATTCGCGTGAGTCTGAGCGACTTCGAGCCGAAGCTTCGGCCGTGGGCTTCACGGCGGTGCCACGGCGAGCAGTGCTGCGCGCCGTCGTCGCGGCTGCGCTCGTGCTCGCCGGTGGCGTCACGGCCGCGGACGCGCTCGCCACGCCGCCGTCGCACCGGCTCTACGACCTTCACCAACAGATGATGCGCGCGGCCCCGACCGGCGGCCGGATCCCCGTCAGCCAGCTGCGGCTGATGAACTACTACCCCGCCGACGCCGGCTGGACGTTGATGTGGACGCGCTACTCGCACGCCCGCACCGCCGCCGACATGACCGCGATCGCGTCGCTCGGCGCGAACGCCGTACGGGTCATCGTGCAACCGAGCGCACTCGGTTATCCCACTGTCGATCCGGCGATGCTGGCGAACTTCCGGGACCTGCTGGCGACCGCGCGATCGGCGCACCTCGGCGTGCAGCTCACGTTGTTCGACTGGTGGAGCTCGTACGACGACGTCGCCGGTTCCGAAGCGTGGTTGCGCAGCCTGCTCGCGGGACAGGCGACGAACACGTCGATCGCGCTGGTCGAGTTGCAGAACGAGATCCCGATCGCCGACCTCGCCGCCGTCGAGTGGGCGCGCGTGCTGATGCCTTACCTGTCGACCGTGCTGCCCGGCGTGCCGCGGACCCTGACCGTCTCCGGCAGCGCCGGAACCAATGGCATCACGACGCTCGTCAACGACTTCCCGGCGTCGTCGATGGACGTCGTCGACGTGCACTACTACGGCGACGCCTCCGGTGCGGCCGACGCGATCCGCACGGCACAGTCGGTCGCCGGTGGCCGGCCGGTCATCGTCGGCGAGGCGGGGCTGAGCACCACCGACGGCGCAGCCGGCGAAGAGGCACAGGCGCGCTTCTATCGCGTCGTCGGCCGTACGACGGCAGCGCTCGGCATCCCGCCGGCCGCACCGTGGACCCTGACCGACTTCACCGCGACCGGCATCCCCAACAACCCGGACGCAAGGGAGTACCACTTCGGGTTGCGCCGCCTCGACGGGAGCTGGAAGCCCGCGGCCGCCGTCGTCAAGGAGAGCTTCGCCGGCATCGTCGACAACGACCTCGACGGCGGCTTCGAGCGCGAGAGCAACAACGGCGGCGCCCGGCTCGGCGCGTGGACGCCGTACGACACCGCGGACGGCACCGGGCAGGTCGCCGGCGATCTCGTCCGCACCGGCTCGCAAGCGCTCTGCTTCGCGGCGACCGGCGGCCACTCGACCGCGGTCCCGTCGGTCATGCAGAGCCTGCCGGTGCTGAGCGCCGGCGAGCGCTTCACGGTGACGACGTACGTCGACCGGGCGGCACCGACCGGATCGGAACGGATCGCGCTCGCGTGGTTCACCACCACCGGCCAGTTCCTCGGCCAGGTCGAGTCGGCGGTGGCCACCGCGTCCGGCACCTGGCAGAGCCTGACCGTCGGCGGCGCGGCACCGGTCGGTGCCGGCGTCGTGCAGGTGCACCTGAAAGCGGCCTACGAAACCGGTCGCGCCTGTTACGACGACACGACGATCACGGGCTGACGACCCGCTCGTAGATCGCCAGGTAGTCGGCCGCGACGTCGCGCCAACTGCGCACCGCCCGCGGCCCTTCGTTCGGGAGCGCCAGCGCGCGGTCGAATGCCGCCGTGACCGCGGCCGTGTCGTCGGCGTCGACGAGCATCGCGGCCGGGCCGAGCATCGCCGCGACCTCCCGGTGCGCGGCGATGTCGGACAGCACGACCTGCGCTCCCGCCGCCACGCCCTCGGCCGCGACGAGACCGAACGCCTCGTGCGCGGACAGCGAGACGACGCCGCGCGCGGTTCGCATCCAGCGCGCCAGTTCGTCGTCGCCGAGCCGGCCGGTGAAGCGCACCCCGGCCGCCGCCGATCGTTCCAGCCGCGCCCGGTCCGGGCCGTCGCCCACGACGACGAGCTGGGCGGCCGATCGCACCCGGCCGAATGCGTCGAGGACGCGGTCGACTCTCTTGTACGGCTCCAGGCGGCCGGCCACGAGGAGCGTCGGCGGCTCGTCCGGCCACGGCGCGGCGGCGGCGAGCCGGTCCGTGTCGACGCCGTTCGGAACCACGACGGTCCGCCCGGCCGTCGCCGGGAAGTCCTTGTGCAGCAACGCTTCCTCGGCCGCCGACACGGCGACGACCGTCCCCGCGTGGCTCAGCAGCCGGGCGCCGAGCGGCCGGTAGGCCAGGTGCATCGCCTGCGCGGCGCGGGTGTGCCCGACACCGTGGTAGTGCGTGGTGACGACGACGGGTGCCGGCAGCCGCCGGACCGCGAGGCCCGACGCGGCGGTCGAGTGATAGCCATGCGCGTGCACGACGTCGTACTCCCCGCCGTGCCGCACGGTGTGCCGCCACAACGGCGGCGACAGCGGGTAGCGCGCCGACGGCGTCGCGGCGAACCGCCGTACGACGACTCCGTCGCGCTCTTCGTACGTCGCGAGCCCGCGCGCCCGGTGCGTCCAGACCTCGACGGCACAGCCGAGGTCGGCGAGCTGCCCAGCCACCTGCGTGACGACGGTCTCGACGCCGCCGACCACCGGCGCGTAGTTCGGTGCGACGACCGCTACCCGCACGGTCGCCCGGCCTCCCGCACGAGCTCGTCGTAGACCGCGACGGTGTCGGTCCACGACCGCGGGTCGGCGTACCGCTCGCCGCGGCGCTCCGGCAGCCGCACCAGCGCGTCGCGCAACGCGGCGGGGTCGGCCGGCGGCACCCACACGACGCCTTCGTAGTCGCCGGCGGCGGCGCGCAAGCCGCCGACGTCGGTCAACACGACCGGCAGCCCGGCCGCCATCGCGATGTGCAGCGGGCCGCTCGCCGACGAACGCAGGTAGGGCAGCGCGACCGCGTCCGCGTGCGCGAAGTACGACGCCACCTCGTCGTCGTGGACGTAGCGGTCGACGAGAGTGATCCGGTCGCGATGCCGGCACCCGTCGATGAGCTCGAGCGGTCGGGTCCAGCCCTCCCACGGCTCGCCGACGACCACCAGGCGCATGCGCGCGACGACATCGTCGTCGAGCGAGTCGAACGCCTCGACAAGGTGCTCCAGTCCCTTGTAGGGACGGATGGTGCCGAAGAACAGCACGGTGAAGTCGTCGGTTTCGCGGACGGCGTGGGTCGGGTCGCCGACGTGATGCTCGAACGGCCCGTGCGGCGCGACCCGCATCGGCAGGTGACCGACCGGATAGTGCGCCGTCACCTCCGCCCGGTCGAACTCCGAGTGCACGACGACACCCGCACACCGGCGGAAGATCGCCCGGCCCATCAGCCGGACGTAGCGGCCGACGAGCGGCAGCCGGCTCTCGCCGGTGTCGGCCGTCTCGTGGAACTCGACCACGACCGTCGCGCCGAGCCGCCGGGCGACGAGGACGAGCACGAGGTAGCTGTGCGCCACGGCCGCGGTCCACCACTGCAGGACGACGACGTCCGGCCGCTGCGCGCGCAGGAAGCGGATGGCGCGGAACAACGACGGCAGCCACCACCAGTCGATGCCGTCGAAGACCTGCACGTGGTCGCCGTAGTCGAGGTTGTTCACCGGGCGCCCGACCCGCTTGCGGCCCGGGTAGAACAACCGCGGGATCAGCCGCCGCATGAGGATCGCCGAGGCCGGATGCTCGTCGGCGAACGCGTGCGTCAGCCGGCAGGTGTAGTAGCTGACTCCGCTGGTGAACGCCCAGCCGGATCCGACGACGCAATAGTGGCGCTTCGTGGTGCCAACCGTCCTTGCGAATGAACCGGACGCGGAGGACGATAACGGCTGGCCGGTCATCGGGGGATTCTTCATTTCGCTCCCCTGCGATCGCGCGCCCCAAGCCAGACCGGCTCGGTCACCGCCATCCGAGGGAGCACCGCATGTCGCCGCGAGCGCTGCTCCGACCGCTGCAGGCGGCCGCGCAGCTCTCGCTGCTGCGCAACAGCGGCTTCCTTATCGGCACGACATTGATGACGTCGGCACTCGGCTACGCGTACTGGCTGATCGCGGCGCACAACTGGTCGAGCTCGACGGTCGGCTTCGCCGCCGGCGCGATCAGCACGTTCACCCTCGTCGGTTTCGTGTTCAGCCTCGGCGTCGCTCCGGCCTACGTGCAGATGCTGCCGCGGTTCACCGATCCGGCCGAGCTCGACCAGTTCTTCTCGAGCGGCCTGATCACGACGACCGCGGCGAGCGTCACCGCCGGCGTCGCCGTCGTGACGGTGCTGCCGGTGTGGGCACCGCACTTCCACGAGTTGCGCCAGGCCGGCGTCGCCGCGGCGTTCGTCGCCGGCTGCGGGCTGAGTACGACGACCGTCGCGCTCGACGGCTGCTTCGTCGCGATGCGGCGCAGCAGCGGGAAGTTCAGCCGCAACTTGGTCTTCGCGATCGCGAAGATGGCACTCCTGCTGCTGCCCGTCCTCGCGCTCCGGCACCCCGGCGCGGCCAGCATCCTCTGGACGTGGGACGCGGCGCTGCTCGCGTCCTGCGTCGTCGCCGTCGTCATGCTCGAACGGCTCGGCATGCATCTCGCCGTGCCGCGCCGCGCGGGGCTGCGGCGGCTGTTCGTGCACCGGCACACCATGCTCGGCTACCAGCTCGGATCGCTCGGCGCGTGGTTGCCGCCGTTCGTCTTCCCGGCGCTGGTCATCGCGATCGTCGGCACCCGGCAGAACGCGTACGTCTACTTCACCTGGTCGATCGCCGGCATCCTGTTCACGGTGTCGACCTCGATCGGTCTCGCGCTGTTCGCCGAAGGCGCGCACCGCGAGGACCTGCGCCGGCAGGCCCGGCTCGCGGCCGTCACGATGACCGCGGTGCTGGTCCCGGCGACCGCGCTGATGCTGGTGTTCGCCCGCCAGATCCTGTCGCTGTTCGGGCACGAGTACGCCGTGCACGGCACGACACTGCTGCGCATCTTCGCGCTCGGCGCGCTCGCCGACGCGGTGACCAACTGCTACGTCGGCATCCGCAACGCGCAGCACCGGCTGGCCGAGGTCGCGGTGCTCAACTTCGTCATTGCCGCGATCGCGGTCGGCGGTTCGGCGGCGCTGCTCCGACCGTGGGGCATCGACGCCGTCGGCTGGTCGTGGACGGCGGCACAGGCGGTCGGCTGCGTCTGGGTCCTCGTGATGGCGCTGCGCGGCGCGATCCACCGCGACGACGCGCATCCTGACGGCGATGCGGAGGTCGCCGGCCCGGGCGGTCACGACGACCCCCGCGACGGTGCGAGCGTCCGCCCGATCAGCGCGATGTCGGCGAGCACGAAGACGGCGTAGACCGCGCCGATTCCCCACTGCAGCCGGGCCAGTGCCGTGCCGTGCAGCAGCAACGGCCCGAGGAACAGGCCGACCGTCTCGGCCTCGACGGTCCACGGCCGCAACGTGAGCCGGTGCCGCCGCATCCACGCCGCGAACCCGCGCACCGAGGCGTCGGGCGCGGTCGGCTCGACGAACCGGATCGACGCCTTGACCGCCTCCAGCGACAGCTCGAACACGGTCACCATCGCCGCCATCATCGCGACGCCGAGCACCCAGGTGTGCGACCACGCGTGCCGCTCGGCGAGCGTCCACCCGATCGCGGCGTACGCGGCAGGGACGGTGACGCTGTCGGCCAGCCGGTCGAACGCGGCGCCGAACGCGGAGCTCTCCCGGCGGACCCGGGCGACCTTGCCGTCGAGGCAGTCGAGGAAAAACCGCAGCTCGTAACAGAGCGCGCCCGCGACGAGGTGTCCGGTGCCGAACAGGCCGACCGCGACCGCACCGACGGCGAACGCCAGCGCGGTGATCCGGTTCGGAGTGATCCAGCGCGGGCCGACGATCCACGGCAGCACCCGCACCGCGACCGGGTCGACCGCGACCACGGTCCACCAGCAGTCGATCGGCTTGACCGCTCGCTGCCGGTCGATCGTCGTACTCACGCCGCCGCCCTCACGACGGCGAGGTACGCGGCTTCGATCCGCGGGACGACAGCGGCGGCCGCGAACCGTGCCGCGCCGCTGCGCGCCGCGGCGGCCAACCGTTCCCGGCGCGAGTCGTCGCCGACGAGGCCGGCCAGCGCGACGACCAGCGCGTTGCGGTCGCCGGGCGGGACCAGCAGCCCGTCGACGCGGTCCGTGACGAGCTCCGGCAGCGCACCGACCGCACTGGCGACGACCGGTACGCCGGCCGTCAACGCCTCGACCGCGACCATGCCGTAGGGCTCGTCCCACAACGACGGCACCACGGCGACCGCCGCGCGCCGCCGCGCGACGTCGAGCTGCGCGCGCGTCAAGGTGACGGCGGTGACGTCACCGGCCACTTCGCGGTCGAGCGGTTTCGTCGTGGCGACGACGAGCGGCGCCGGCACCGCGCCGTCGGCCCACACGTCGAGCAGCCCATCGAGCCCTTTGTGCGCGCCCGGATCGCCGGCGTACAGGACGTACGCGCGCTCGGGCAGCGCCGGCATCTCGACGTCGCCGGCGCCGTCACCGGCGGCCCGGACGAACCCGCCGGTGACGTCGATAGGCGTCCCCGCGAGGTAGGGCCGGATCCGCGTTGCGACGTAACCGCTCAGCGTCAGCACCCGGTCGGCCGGCAGCAACCGGCGACCGACCGGCGTGGCCGCCGCGAGTGCGGCCGACCGGGCCAGCCCGTAGCGGCCGGCGCCGCACGCGACGCACTTGCCGAACGCCGGACCGGCGCACCGCTCACCGGTCGTCCGCAGCAACGTGTGCAGCTGGCAGACCAGCGCGTAGTCGTGCGCGGTGAACACGACCGGCGGCCGGCCGCGGCGCGGCAGCGAGACCCCGAGCCAGCTGTGCGCGTGCACGACGTCGGGGCGCAGCGACCGGACCAGCCTCGCCAGCGCGGCCCGCGCGCGCGGATCCGGCAGCGGCGGGTGGAACGGCCGGTCGGCCCGCTCGTGCCGGACGATCGCGCTGAGCGCCGTCGTCACGACGTGCACCTGCACGTCCGGCGACGACGGGGTCGCGCCCGCGGTGAGAGTCGCGACGTGCACCTCGTGGCCACGGTCGGCGAGCTCGGCGGCCAGGTCGTCGACGTGCGTCTCCAACCCACCACGGACCGGCGGGAAGAAGTCGGAGACCAGCAGGATCCTCACGGTGCGATGTAGAGGACGACGTAGTGCGCGCTGGTGTACTCCGCGGTCAGGAAGCTCGAGTTGCCGAGTCCGGTCAGCACCGCCTGGTTCACGCTGTCCGGTCCCTTGTAGCCCTCGAAGAGCTTCCCGGCCGGTTGCTCGGTCGCGATGCGGGTGTCGAGGATCCAGTAGCTGAAGCGATGTTCGGCGAGGAACGCGCGCAACGACGGCGACGCGCCGTCGCCTTCGCGGTAGAGGCCGTACGCGCGCGACTCCTCGGGGTTCGGGACGTCGAGCGTCGTCTCGCTCGTGATGATCTCGCCGGTGAACCGGTCGGTGACGACCTTCGCGCCCGGCGGCAGGTTGTCGCGCACCCATGCCGCGAGTCGATGCAGCTCCGGCGTCTGCGACCGCGTGTCGGTGCCGAACACGTACGGGCCCGGGAAGCGGTACGACACGTTCTCGCCGGCCGCGACGTTGCCGACGCCGGCGGCGAACAGCGCGATCGCTCCGACCGTCGGCCAGCCCCAGCGCGCCCGCAACACCCACACGCGGGTCCAGAACGGCGCGGCGTACGCGGCGCAGATCGCGATGCCGAGATAGCCGTAACCCCACGCGCGGTGGGCGGTCTCGCCGCCGTCGACCGTCAGCGCGAGCGGCAGCGAGACGAAGTACAGCCCGGCCAGTACGACGAACGGCGTGACCATCACGACGCGACGGGAGTCACGCCGGTCGCGGATCGCCTGGATCAGCGCGCCGAGCACGGCGAGACCGGCGAGCGCCGGCGCGACGTAGGCGAACACCTTCTCGTACGGCGGGACCGTGCTGCCGGAGAACAGCTGGTGCCGTGCCGATCCGGTCGTCGTGGTCGAGTGCCCGGTGAAGATCTCGACGACGCCGCGGACGCCGCCGCGGACGTGCGGGGTGATGTAGTCGAGCGTCGCCGGCGCGACGAACGTCACCCACAGCGCGAGACCGATCGTGCCCAGGAACGCCACCGTCGCGGCTCCCCATCGCGCGACCGGTGTCACCGCGTGCCGGCCGGCGACCGGCGAGATCAGCGAGACGAGCTCGAGCATGACGACCATCACCGCGGCCGACACGTGATGCGTGACGATGCACGCGCCGACGGCGGCGAGCGCGGCAATGACGAACAGCAGCCCGGTCCGGGTGGACCGCGAGCGCGTGATCGCCAGCGCGAGTGCGATCGCGGCGAAGCACAGCGGCAGGCCGAGCGACTCGTACGCGTATTGCGTGTCGAAGTAGATGAAGCTCGGGTTCAGCGAGTAGACAAGTGCGGCGAAGAACGCCGGCCGGTCGGCGAGGCCGGCCATCCGCGCGATCGACCTGACGATCAGCAGCACGCCGCAGTGCGCGACGAGGACGATCGCCTGACCGACGTGCCAGGTCGACACGCCGGTCAGGTCGTGCAGCCAGGCGGTGAGCACCTCGAGGCCGGGATACACGCGAAGGATCGGCAGGTAGGCGCTCGGCACGTCGAGATGGCCGGACGCGACGATGTCGTTCGCGTGCCGGATGTGGCCGAACTCGTCGAAGAACACCGGCCCGTTCGGGCTCATCAGCAGCTTGGGCAGCATCGTGATCGCGCCGTACGCCACCAGCAGCGCACCGGCTGCCCACCGTCCGGAGAAGCGGCCGCCGGCGATCGCGATCGGGATGAGCACCAGCGCGAAGCCGAGCCAGAAGACGTGGAAGTGCTCGACGCTGGTCGAGTGCTTCGCCATCGCATACGCGACGACGATCAACGTCACGCCGCCAGCGACAGCGGCGAGCAGCGACAGCAACCCGACCGCGATCCGCCCACGGCGGCGCGACGGTTGCGCGCGCGTGATCGCCGGCGGCGGTGCTACGTCGGTCATCACGGCCATCTTCGGCCCTTGCCCGCCGTTATGCACGAACCGACGACGACGGGGAAGCGTCGGAGTTCCGGAAGAGACATGGCTGGGGAGTCTCGGAACCGGCGCTTACGCGACGTCTTCGGCGAGTGCGACTCGCCGTTTCGTTCGCTCGGCAACCGGCGGTGCGGTCGGGTACGGGACGAACACCGGCGATCGCATCTCGCCCGACCGGCGGCGACCGAAACCGCGCTCCGCCACGATGACCCGAAGCACCCGCCAACCGTCCCGCCAGGCGTTGAGGTTGCTCACGCCGTGCAGGCGGCGCGACTCGTAGCTCGCGACCTCGGTGACGGCGAGCGGCGACTGCGCGACCCGGATGTTGATCAGCGTCTCGATCTCGAAGCCGTCGCCACGCACCGGCTGATCGCCGGTCACCGCGGGTAGGTCGAGGTAGGGCAGGCAGTGCGCCCAGAACGCGTTGTACCCGTAGCACAAGTCGGTGTAGCGGGTGCCGAAGCAGCGGTTCACCAACCACGACAGCGCGGCGTTGCCGAGCCGGCGCAGCCGGGTGATGTCGGCGCTGCCGCCGCCGCGGATGAAGCGGGAGCCCTTCGCGAAGTCGGCGCCGTCCGCCAACGCCTGCACGAACCGCACGATCTCCGCCGGATGCGCGGACCCGTCGGCGTCGAGCATCACCAGGATGTCGCCGGTCGCGACCTCGAACGCGCACGCGAGCGCGTTGCCCTTGCCCCGGCGCGTCTGCTGCACGACGACGACGTCGTCTCGCAACGCCCGGGCCAGCTCGACGGTGCCGTCGGTGCTCTGCGCGTCGACGACGATGACCTCGGCGACCCCGGCCGGCAGCCGATCGAAGACCCACGGCAGGTTGCCGGCCTCGTTCTTCGTCGGGATCACGACGGTGACCCGCGGCCCGGCCGGGTCGAGGGCGCACGGCATCGCGAAGACGTCGGCAGGGTGATGCACCACGGCCGGGTCGAGCGGCAGCGGCAGGTAGTTGGGCGCGGTCATGTGTCGGGTCCCCCCCATGGCTTTTTCGAGACAACGACCCGGTTCGCGAAAAATCGCGCCATTCCTGGGAAATCGCGCCGATTAGGCCGGTCAGACCAGTCGATATCGGGCATCCGCCACAGCAGTCTCACCCATTTGTCAGCTTCCAGCGGCGCGGGCGCGACGTTTGGCGCGTTGGACCGTTATCTGGAGAGCAGGGTCTAGATCCTGCTGTCCTCATCCCAGCGAGGAGTACGTCCGCGATGCCGCCGTTGCTACTGCACTCCCTCACGTTCTACGCGGAGCTGATCGAACAGCTCGCCGCGTTGCCGGCGTGCGCGGACGTCGTGGAGATCGGCAGCGAGAGCGGCGAGATGTCGGTGCGGCTGGCGACCGCCGCGGCGCGGCGGGGCGGCACGCTCTGGGTCGTCGAGCCCGAGCCGTCGGAGCTGCTCCGAGGGTTCGCCACCGACCATCCCAACGTCCGCATCGTCGAGGGCTACTCCCCCGAGGCGCTCGCCGGCGTGCCCCCCGCGGGGCTCTACGTCGTCGACGGCGACCACAACTACGTCACGGTGCGCGGCGAGGTCGAGGCGATCTTCGCCGACGGGGCGCCGCTCGACACGCTCGCGGTCATGCACGACGTCGGTTGGCCGAGCGGCCGCCGCGACCAGTACTACGCGCCCGACCGGCTGCCGCCGGACGCCGTGTGGCCGCACTCGTTCACCCGCGGCGCCGTACCGGGGTCGACCGAGCTCGCGTCCGAGGGCCACGGCTTCCGCGGCGAAGGCGCGTTCGCGTTCGCGATCCACGAGGGTGGCCCGCGCAACGGAGTGCTCACCGCCATCGAGGACGTGCTGGTCGGGCAGCCATCGCTCGGCCTGCTCACCACACCACTCGTGTTCGGGCTCGGCGTCATCGGGCACCGCACGCACCCGCAATGGCAGGACGTCGAGAAGTTGCTCGCGCCGTACGTCGACAACCCCACGCTCGCGGCCGCGGAGCAGAACCGCCTCGACCTGCTCATGCACGTCATCGAGCTACAGGACCTCGAAGCCGAGCGGCTCAACGACGAGGCCGCGCGCTCGATCATCAGCCTGCGCCACCTGAAGGTCATGCGATGACCGAGCCCCGGCCGTTGTCGGTCGCCGTCTTCGGCCCGTCGAGCACGCTCCTCGTGACCGGGCCGCGGCCGGAGGGCGAGCTGTACCTGACCTATCCCGCGGTGCTCGCCCGGCAGACCGTCGAGGGGCGACGATTCGACGTGACGAACGACAGCCGGATCTACGGGCTGGTCAAAGACTTCGTCGACGTGGGCCTCACCACCGTGCCGCAGCTGCGACCCGACGTCGTCGTGTTGCAGTTCGGCCTGGGCGAGACGTTCCCGCGGATCTTTCCCCGCCGGCTGATCATGCATCTGCTCGGCATGCGCCGGCACAGCAGTTGGCTGCGAGACAAGTACTGGCGCCGGACCCGGTCGATCCTGATGCGGATCCACGCGATCGAACGCCGGATCGACGCGCACCTGCCGCTGCGCTGGTCCCGGATGCCCGTCGGCCGGTTCGAGGCGGAGCTCGATCTGCTCTGCCAGCGCATTCGCGAGCAGACCGGCAGCCGGATCGTGTTGATGACGGCGTATCCGGCGACACCGCCAACGCCGTTCCTCACGCCGAAGCTCTTGAAGCGCGTCGAGATGATGAACGCCGCGATCCTCCGCGTCGCGGCCACGCACCGCGCGACGGTGTTCCCGCTCGACGACATCGTCGCGGCGCACGGGATGGATCTCCCCGACGGCCTGCACATGTCCGTCGACCTGCATCGTGTCGTCGGCGAGCAGCTCGCCGAGTGCCTGGTCCGCGTCGCGCTCCGCCAGGTCGCGTGATCGGGCGCCATTGAGATGACTCGGCACGTCAACCTGACCCGACGCGTGATGACGTCCGCGTTCGCACTCGCGATCCGTACCGCGTGGGAACGCTGCCTCACGCTCGTCTCCACGCTCGTCGTCGCGCGGCTGCTCGTCCCGAGCGACCTCGGCAAGGCCGCGATCGTGCTGAGCATCACCGGCATCGCGATGACGTTGATCGATGCCGGTCTCACCACGAGCCTCGTCCGCCAGCCGGCCGATCCCACGCGCGCGGAACTCCGCGCGGCGACCCGGTTGCAGGTCGGCCTCGGCGTCGTGATGGTCGCGACCGCCGCCGCCGCAGCGCTTGTCGTGCCGGAGATCGCGCCACTCGTCGTGCTGAGCTCGATCAAGCTGCCGGTGCGCGCGTCGACGTTGCCGACCCGGGTCGGCCTGCAGCGCACCCTCGACTTCCGCGGCCTCGCGTTCGCCGACGGCATCGGCCAGCTCACCCAAGCGGCGATCGCGATCGGCCTGGTCTTCGTCGACCGCGGGCCGGGCGCGCTGGTCGGCGGCGACCTCGCCGGCGTACTCGCCAACTCGGCGGTGGTCGCACTGTGGTTGCGGCGCAGCGCACCGGCGCCGTACGACGACGGGAAGCCGGTCGCGGTCCGCGCGATGGTGCGAGAGGCCGCACCGTTCCAGGGATTCAGCCTGCTCGTCGCGTTCCGGGATCTCGCGACGACGAGCTTCGTCTCGCTGCTCGTCGGCACCCGCGACCTCGGCTTGTTGCAGTTCGGCTACCGGGTGTTGAGCCCGGTGTTCGTGGTCTTCCAGTCGGTCGGCGCGCTCGCCGTACCGGTCGGCGCGCGCGCGTTGCAATGCGACGACGGCGCCCGCGCGCAGGTGCGCTCCGGATTTCTCGTCACCGGCACGATCACCGCGGTGGTGCTCGCGACTGTGGCGGCACCAGCGCACTGGCTGGTGCCGGTGGTCTTCGGTCAGCGCTGGCACGACGCGGTACCCGCGGTCGCCGCCATCGCGCTGGCGCTCGTGATCGCGGGACCGGTGAACAGCCTCGGCGTCGGCCTGCTCGTCGCGGCCCGGCGCGTCGGTGTCGCCGCCGCGGCAGTCGCCGGCTGCACCGTGTGGTTCATGGCGTCGATGGCTGCGCTGCTGCCGCTCGGCGGCATCGCGGCCGGTGCGCTCGCGTGGGTCGGCATGGCGGTGATCGAGTCGACCATCGTCGTCGTGGCCTGCCGGCGCATCCTCGGTCTGGCGCTCGGCCGGGCAACCGCACTGCCGATCGGGGTCTTCGCCATCGCCTACCTCGCCGGTCGCGGCGCCGGCGACGTCGTCGCCGCGAGCACCGCCGGCTGGATGGCACCAACCGTCACGGCCGTGCTGGTCGCGGTTACGGTGAGCCTCGGCCTCGCGGCCGCGGTCGCGTGGCGGCCGTTCCGGACGTTGTGGCACGCCGCGCGCCAGCCCGCGCCCACCGAGCCAGGGCCGGCCGAGCCAGGGCCGGCCGAGCCCGCGATGCCGGTCGGAGCGCCGGCATGAGCGCGCGAGTGCACAGCTTCGACGTCTTCGACACGCTGCTCACCCGCGCGGTCGGCAACCCGACGTCGCTGTTCCTGCTGCTCGGGCGCACCCCCGACGCCGCCGCGCTGACCAGGTGCGGACCGGAAGAGTTCGCGCGCGTGCGCGTCGCCGCCGAGCGCAGGTCGCGCCGTGGCCGCGGCGAGACCACGCTGACCCGCATCTACGACGAGGTCGCCGTGAGCCTCGGGCTCGACGAGCCGTCGGCCCGCGCGCTCCAGCAGCTCGAGGTCGCACTCGAGCACCGGCTGTCGCGGACCGTCCCCGGGGCGGCCGAGTTGCTGAAGGCCGCCGACGGCAAACGCATCGCGCTGTCGGACATGTACCTGCCGACCGACGTCGTACGCAGCCTGCTCGCGCAGGCCGGATTGAGCGAGCTGCTCGACGACGTGCTGGTGTCCGCCGACCACGGAATCACCAAGTCGGACGGCCACCTGTTCCACCATCTCGTCACGCAGTTCGAGGTCGCCGCCCGCGACGTGCGGCACGTCGGCGACAACGCCGGCAGCGACGTGCGGGTGCCCAGGGTCCTCGGGCTGCGCGCCGAACACCACGCCGCCGCGTCGCTGAACCGCTACGAGCACACGTGGGAGAACTACCGCGAGGACAGCGGCGGGCTCAGCTCGTTGGTGGCCGGCGCTTCCCGGCTGGCCCGGCTCGGTGTCGAGGCGCCGGCCGAGCTGCGGCCGATCGTCGACGTCGCCGCCGGTGTCGCCGGGCCGATCCTCACCGCCTACGTGCTGTGGGTGCTCAACAATGCGCAGCGCGAGGGCATCCGCCGGCTGTACTTCGTCGCGCGCGACGGCGAGATCCTCTACCTCATCGCGCAACGACTGTGCGCGCGCCTCAAGCTCGACTTCGACCTGCGCTACCTCTACGGCAGCCGCAGCGTCTACCACCGCGCCGGCCAGGCGACCCGCGGTATCGACGAGGCGTCGTGGTCGTGGAAGGCGATGTACCGGCTCACGATCGGGCAGGTTCTCGAACGCCTCGGACTCACCGACGACGAGGCCCGCGCGGCCCTGCAACGGTTGCCGCGGCCGGCCGCGCCGGCCGCGCTGGTCGAGCAATGGATGATCGACGCGATCGTCGCGGATGCGGCACTGGCCGCCGACGTACGACGGCACGCGGTCGAGCTGCACGAGCTGTTGCAGGACTACCTGCGCCAGGAAGGCTTCTGCGACGGCGTGCCCTACGGCCTCGTCGACACGGGGTGGTCGGGACGCATCGTCAAGGCCCTCGACGAGAACCTGCCGGCCGACGCGACGCCGCTGCGGCGCGTGTGGTTCTTCGGTTACATGAAGCGTTCCGACGGCCATCAGGATCCGTCGGTGGTGAAGGGCTACCTGTTCGACGAGGTGGCGGAGACCGGATATCACGGCGACTTCGAGCAGGCGTACGGCCCGCTGGAGACCTTCACGGTTGCCAACCACGGTGTGACGGTGGGGTTCCGCCGTACCGACGGCCGGATCGAGCCGGTGCTCGCCAGCCCGACCAACCCCACGCTCGCGGACTGGCCGTGGGATCTCTACCGCGAGGCGGTCTTCCGGTTCGTCGACGAGCTGGTGCTCGACGGCGACATCGCGCAGGTGCACGGCGACCTGCGGCCGGCCGTCGCCGACGTGCTCACCGAGTTCTGGCTGCACCCCACGCGACCCGAGGCGCAGGCGTGGGGCCGCTACGTCTACGAGGACGACATCCTCGCGTCGTCGCGCCACCTGCTCGCGACGCCGATCGAGGTCCGCGACTTCCTGCACAAGACGACCCGGCGCACGTACGAAGGCAAGCGGTTGTGGCTGCCCGCATCGGTGGCGCTGACGCCGGCGTACCTGCGACCGCAGGCGCGCCTCGGCCTCTGGGTGAACGAACGGCGACGCCGCGGCCGGCTCGGCTTCTTCCTGACCGCGCGCGCCGCCCGCCGCCTTCAGCTCGCCAAGCTCGGGCTGCGCACCCGCCGGCGCTGACCGCCGTCACGGCGTGATCGTGAGCGGCGTCCCCGCCGGAACGATCTGCGCGAGCGCGCTCAGGTCACCATCGCCGAGCCGGATGCAGCCGTGCGACACGTTGCGCCCGACGCTCGACGGATCGTTCGTGCCGTGCACGCCGATCTGGCCCGGCCCACCCTCGAACTCGCTGTAGACGTCGGAGAACGCCGACGTGCCGTACGCGTAGGCGCCGTACGGCCCGTTCGGGTTCGCCGCGACGAGCAGCTCCGTGACGAAGAAGCTTCCGGTCGGCGTGGGCGCGCTCGGTCGCCCGACCCCGATCGACATCACCTGGACGCGGCGATTGTGCTTGTAGACCACCAGCGTGTGCCGGCGCAGCGATGCACGCAGCGCGTACGGATCGATCTGGAGCACCACGTCGCTGTTGCGTACCCAGCCGACCGCACCGTTCGGCCGGGCCGGCACCCGCACGTCCCAACCGGTGCCGCGGCGGGCGAGGACCAGGAAGACGATCCGCGCGCCGCTGTCGTTCGGGTTGTGCAGCCGCCACGTCACCGGTCCGCCGCGCCGGGATCGGACGTCGATCGACGAGTACTTGGCAAGGGCGATGAGGCTCTCGCCGGGCGCTAGTTCCCACCCGCTCGGTGTCGGCGTCGGCGTCGGCGTTGATGTCGGCGTTGATGTCGGCACCGGCTCGGCGCGCGTGCGCGGCGCGGGTAGGTCGGCCGCGCAGCCGGCGACAAGTGCCGCCACTACGACGAGCGGACACAATCGCGACGCCAGGTCACGTGCACCTGGCGTCGCGGTTGTGTCACGCATGAAGTGCTACCGGACGAACCGTGCCCTCGGCCGGCGGCCCATCATCACCAGACCGGATCCGAAGAACAGGCAACCGACCGTCGCCAGACCGTAGATCGTCAGCGCCCGGCTGGAGATTCCGGTGAACGGCAACCGGGTCACCTTGACGCCCTTGACGTGGGTCGTCGGTGGCTTGCGCGTGTGCTTCACGCCCAGCACCGACGTCGTCGGAGTCGGGGTGGGGGTCGGGGTGATGACCGTTGTCTCCGGTTCGCAGGTCATCCAGAAGACCTTGTGCTTCGTCGTGACCTTCGTGCCCGACTTGCCGTTGGCGTTGCCGTTCGCGTTGCCGTTGGCCTTGCCCTTGCCGTTGGCCTTGCCGTTGTTGGCATTCGCGTTGGCATTGCCGTGGGTGATCCCGGTGGACGTCACCTTCACCGTGACCTTGACGTGGTAACCCTGCTGCGGGTGCTTCGTCATGAGTGCGAGGGTGTCGGCGTCGAACGTGTAGTCCTGGTAGGTGTCCGGACCCGGGAACGTGAACGTCGAGTCACCCGCCGACGGTGGGAGTACGACGCCCTTGCCGCTCGGCGGCTGCGCCACGAACGTGACGTCGGCCGAGTTGCTCACGCCGTCGCCGGAGTCGAAGTTGTAGAGCGACAACCGGAACGGGCAGGTGATGTGCGGATCGTTGTTGACGTTGTCGACCGGTGTGTTGTCGATTTTGATCGTCGCGTTGTTGCCCTTGGGCGCTCCGGACGATCCGCCCTTGTCGGCGGTCGCGGGTCCCGCCGCGACGACGCCGGCGACGACGAACGAGGCCAGGCCTGCCCCGAGCAGCGTGACGGGTGTTCTGCGCCCGTGCTTGACACCGTGTGATGCGAGCATGTGGCCTCTCCCCCTGCCGGTCGGCCAACGCGCCGACCTTCGTTCGATACGGGCCCCGTTAGACGTCCCTACGCTGCGCCTTCGCGCGGCTGCGGCATAGGGCCCGAAATCACTATTTCTTCCGGTCGCGGCGGGTCGTGTCGGATGCCGTTGATGCGACGCGTCGCACTAGTCCGACGACACCTGATGTCGATGAATTCGAACCGATTCCGGCGGTTTGCGGCCGTGGCCGGGAACATCCCGAATCCCGCTGGTTCGCGCTAGTTCGTTTTGACGGTATCCGCAGAGCGACATGGTGCCGACCGCTGCCAGGGCTCACGATGATTCAAATCGGAGTCGTCCCGCTCGCGACGGACCCGGAAGGAGCGCAGCGTGATCTCAGTCGTGGCTGCGTCCGGTTCGTTCGCATCGCGGCACGGACCGCACATCGCCGCGGTCGCGATCCCGGTCGCGATGGTCGCGATCGGGCTGATCGCCGACAGCGTGCGCACCCGCCGTAGACAGCGTCGAGAAAATCCCAACGCACCGCGCGGCCGGCCCGGCCGAACGTCCGTCGCATTGCGCGTGGCTGCCGCGGCGAGCATCGCCGCCGCCGCCGTACATCTGCGGGTGCTGCCCGACCATGCCGCCGAATCCGCGTGGTACGGCGCGTTCTTCGCGGTCGCCGCCGCCGCGCAGATCGGCGCCGCCGCGCTGCTCGTCCGGGCCGCTGTTTCCCGGCAGTTTGTCGCGCTCTGCGCCGCCGGCAACGCCGCGGTCGTCGGGCTGTGGCTGTTCACCCGCGTCGGTTCCGTCCCGCTCGGACCGGACGCCGGAACCGCGGAGTCGTTCGGCGCGCTCGACCTGCTCGCATCGACGCTCGAAGCGGTCGTGGTCGGCGCCTGCGTGCGCGCACTGTGGCCGGCGGGCATGGCCGGTGACGTTCGCGGCCGGCGCTGGGACGCGATCACGATCCCGGTCATCACGGTCGCGACGGTCGCGGTGTGCGCCACGGCGCGGGTCGGGTGAGCGGCGTGAGCGTCGCATCCGGCAGCACCGAGTTCGGGTTGACCGAGACGCGCTGGGGTCGCTCGCCGTCGTCCGGCGACATGCTGGCGTTGCGCGTGGTCGCGACCGCGCGGGTCGTGGCCGCGATCGCCATCGCCGCGGTGGGGTCGTACCGCGCGGAGTCGCACGGTCACCAGGCGACGCTGCTTCTTCTCATCGGCCTGGTCGGAGTGCCGTGGGCGACGGTCGTCATGCTCAACTCCGACAGCACCGACAACCGCATCGCCCGGTTCGGTGGCCCGATCGGCGACGTCCTCGCGCTGTTCGCGGTGCAGACGCTGGTCCCGAGCGCCGCCGAAACCGTCCTGCTCGGCTACCTCGTCGTCGTCGCGTTCACCGCCTACACCGCGGGCCGCGCGTTCGCGACCCTCGTCGTGGTGGGCGCGGTCGCCGCGGCCCTCGGCAGCAACATCATCACGCCGCGGTCGACGCACCTGCACATGTCCGCGATCCTGCCGTTCCTGCTCGCGCAGGTCGCCCTGTTCACGTTGATCGACCGGACCCGGCTGCTGCAGGCCCGCGCGACGACGACCTCCGCTCGCCTGCAGACTCGCGCCGACACGATCGTCGCGCACGTCGCGGACGCGGTCGTGGTGACCGACGGAGCCGGCGCCGTGCTGCAGTGCAACGCCGCCGCCGAGCGGGTCATCGGCCCGGCCGGCAGCGCGGCGCCCTTGCACTGCCACGACTTCCTCGGGCTGCATCGCGGCGAGCGTGCGCTCGACTGCAGCGACGGCTGCGCACTGCTGCGGGAACGCATCGACGGCGAGTTCGGGCTCGAGGTCTGGCGCCGCACCGCCGACGGCCGCCGGCAGCCGTTGCTCGCCGACGCGGCCCGGGTCGTCGGTCTCGACGGCCGCATCGAGGTGATCCACTCCATCCGCGACATCAGCCGGATCAAGCAGGCCGAGGAGGCGAAGACGCTGTTCCTCGCGACGGCGTCGCACGAGCTCAAGACGCCGCTGACCGTCATCACCGGATTCGCGTCGACGTTGATCCGTTACGCCGACCTCGACCGCGAGACGCGGACCGACGCACTGCAGGCGATCCATGCCCGCGCGCAGGAGCTGACTCGCATCGTCGAACGGCTGTTGCTGTCGAGCCGTATCGAGGCCGGCCGGCTGGAGCTCAACCTCGAAGATGTCGACGTCGTACCGCTCATCCTCGACCGCGCGCAGGCGTTCGGCGCGGCGATGGGCCGCACGGTCGGCACCGACATCGCACCGGACCTGCCGCACGCGCGGGCCAACGCGCACGCGGTGGTCACGGTCATCGACCATCTGATCGACAACGCGGCGAAGTACTCGCCCGGTGGCGAACCGCTCGTCGTCCGCGCCTCCGGCGACGCCGAACGGGTCCGTATCGACGTGGTGGATCAGGGCATCGGCATGGACGCCGAGCAGGCCGAGCACTGCTTCGAACGGTTCTGGCAGGCCGAAGCCACCGACGTACGGCGCTTCGGCGGGACCGGCATCGGGCTCTACATCGTCCAGTCGATGGTCGAGGCAATGGGCGGGACGATCGGCGTCGAGAGTACGAAGGGCTCCGGCTCGACGTTCACCGTCACACTGCCCACGCCGTCCGCGGCGCGGCTGGCCATTCCGGCGCAGGCGGCGACGAGTCCCGACGTGGGCGAGTCGACGTCGATCCGCGAGTTCATGCGCCAGATCGGGGTCCCGGAGAGGAATCGCCGATGACCACCATCGCGGTCGCGACCGTGAACATCGTGCTCGGGCTGGTGTACTCCTGCTACGGCGTGATGACGATCCTCGACCTCAAGCACGGCTGGCGCGAGCGCGGCTTCTCGCATTTCGGCGTCGCGTGGATCGCGATGGCGTTCACGTGCGGGCCGCACCACCTCGCGCACGGGCTGCACGCGGCGTCCACCGGCACCAACGCCGGATTCCTCGATGTCGCGGCCGTGCTGGTCGGCTTCCCCGCCGGCGTCGCATGGTTCCTGCTGCGCGTCGAGGCACTCGCCGGCGGCCGCGGCGACCGTTTCATCAAGGGGACGCCGACCTGGCTGAAGGCTGCGGCGGCACTCGGGGTCGTCTACGCCGTCGCGATGGCCGGCGCGATCGCGTGGACCTGGCGGGACGGCATCAGCTTCACCCCGCGGATGACCCCGAACGTGTTGCTGTTGTTCGTGTATTGCGTCATCGGCTACTACCTGCTCCGCACCCAGCTGGGCAACCGGGAGCCCTTCGGCGGCTGGTCGGTGTCCGGCGTCGCGCTGAGTGCGGTGTTCCCGACCTGCGGCGTGATGCACGTGCTGTTCGCGACCTACGCGGCGTCGGGCCAGTACCACGTGGATCCGATCGGGCTCGCGATCGACTGGCTCGCCGTTCCGGCGGCCATCTACTTCGTCTGGGTCGTGCGCGCGCTGCACCAGGGCAGCTTCACCGATTGGAACGAAGGCGCCGAAGGCGTCCGGCCGCGATGGGCGCTGGCCTGAGATGCGCATCGCGTACCTGGTCGACGACGCCGCGGACATCCGGCTGCTGTTGCGCGCCATCGTCAGCCGCTGCGGCTACGAGAGCCGCGAGGCGGGCCACGGCGGCGAGGCGATGCGGCTGCTCGACGACGTACCGCCCGACCTCGTGTTGCTCGACGTGCAGATGCCGGAGATGGACGGCTGGGAGACCCTGGCGGCGCTACGGCGGGATCCGCGGACCGCCGAGGTACCGGTCCTGCTCTGCACGGTGAAGAGCCACCCGGACGACATGCGGCGCGGATGGCAGACCGGTTGCGACGGGTTTCTGGTCAAGCCGTTCGACATCGGCGAGATGGTCGACCGCATCCGCGCGGTCGAAAAGATGACGATCGAGCAACGCCGCGAAGCGCGGCTGCAGAACCTCGCCGCACTCGCTCGACTGGGGGCCACACCATGACCGTGCAGCAGGAGATATCGACGCTGATCGTCGACGACCAAGAGGACATCCGGCTGCTGCTGCGGGTGTTGATCGACGCGGCGAACGAGGGGCTGTTCGTCGTCGGCGAGGCGGCCAGTGGCGCCGAGGCGCTCGAGTCGATCGACGCGCAACAGCCGCTCGTCGTCGTGCTCGACGAGATGATGCCCAACATGAGCGGCACCGAGACGGCGACCCGGGTCCGCGCGGCCCGGCCGTCGCAGATCCTCATCCTCTGTACCGCCTACCTCGACGATGCAGTGATCGCCCGGGCGCGTGCGGTCGGCATGGACGGGTGGCTGGACAAGCAGCAGATCAGCGAACTCCCGGATCTCATCCGCAGTGTGGTCGCGTCCCGGAACTGACACGACCACACTGCGGTCCCGGGATCAGTGGCAGCACGTCCCCGACGACCAGTACGCGCCGCCGTTTCCGTACATCACCAGGTTGCCGTCGGTCTGCATCGTCAGGTAGAGACCGGTGCCCGACGTGTTGCTGGCCCACGCGGCGGTCCCGTTCGAGCGCCGTACGACGAGGTTGCCATCCGCCTGCAGCACGACGTAGGCGCCGCTGTTGCCGTTTGTGCCGGTCGCCCAGAGCGCTCCGTGCCCGTTGTAGTAGACGACGAAGTTGCCGTCGGTCTGCATGATGGCGGTGAACCGGCCGTCGGTGCTGACCAGCTTGTCGTTCGCATACAGCGTGACGCGGGTCGCCAGCGTCTGCGACAGCCGAACCCTGATGTTCACCGCGTCGTCGAAGTAGTCGGCCCGGGTGAACGCCTCCTCACCGGCGTCACACGTTCCGAAGAACGAGCCGACCGCCTGGTTCAGGATGTACATCGGACCGCCGCTGTCGCCGTGCATGCTCTCGGGGCCGTTGACGTTGGGCTTGAGCGTCACCTGCTTCGTCGCCTCGTCGCCGTTGCCACCGATCACGTAGCAATTCTGCGAGAGGAGTGCGATCGTCGAGCAGCGTTCCGCGTCCGAGGTCCGGCCGTACCCGCAGATCACGCTGTTCTCCGTGGTGCTGAAGGCCGACTTGACCGACGTCACCCGGCGGGTCGTCGTCGCGCTGGTGTAGAACGACGGAGGCTCGATGTCCGTCGTCGTCCCCCACTCGATGTCACCGACCCCGGTATACGTCCCGTCGAGATTCACGTGCCCGATGTGACGGCCGGCGAGGGCCCACGGCTGGTAGTACGTGCCGAGGTCGTCGGAGATGTGGTCGATCGTGCCGCCGCCCGAGTTGCAGTGCCCCGCCGTCGTCACGCCTGTCGTCCCGGTCGAGAGGCTGTAGACGCTGAAGCCGCTGGTGCAGGTCTTGTAGCCGTCGTCGTCCATGTTCATCCCGCCCATCGGCGGTCCGGACATCGGCACGGCGACGGCTCGATCGCGCACGGAGACCGTGACATGCCCGCGCAGACCGGCCGGGAGCGCGGCAAGCACGCCCGCGGCGTCGTGCGGACGACCCGGGGTGCGTTGCACGGACGCCTCGATCGCACCGCGGCCACCGAGCCGGAAGCCGGTCGCGACGGTGCGGTAGCCCGTCGCGAGGAGCGCACCCGCGACCTTGTCGTTCCGCGCTTCGAGCTCGTCGTAGGAGAACGGCTGCTTGTCGGCGAGATGGATCCGGATGCCGGCCTTGGCGACGAGTGCCTTGATCGCCCTACTCGCCGGGCCCTTGAGGTAGAGCGTCGGCACGCCGCCGGGGACGTCCGAGAGCCGCCCGCCGACGAAAACGTCGCGATGCGCGGTGCCGATCTTGTCTGCCAGTGCGCCGAACGCGTCTTGGACCGCGAGCTGCGCGGCCGCCTGTTGCTCCGTCCATCCCATGGACCTGGCGATGGCCGCGAGGTCTTGTGCCCGGGCCTCGGCCGGAGACTGCTCGTGAACCGCGAGTGATCCGGCGGCGTTCGCGGGTTGCTGCCGCACGGCACTGGCCGCGCCGCTCGGACTCGCCACGAGGCCTGCGGTGCAGAGCGCTACCGCACCGGCGATCAGTGGTCGAAACATGGCCGTCTCCATCCCCCGCCGTACGGTGCCCGACTTGGGCTCGACGGATCTGCGACGGTTGCACCGCGGCCGTTACGCCGGAAGGGATTTTGCGTGATCAGCCGCTAATCCGCCGGTCCCACAGCTCGGTGCCCGCGAGACGGCGCGGGTCAGTGCAGGACGTCGATCACGAGCCGGGTCGGCGAGCTCAGCCGGAACACCCGGAACCCGCGATAGCGGTTCAGCCCGATCCCGTACGACACGACCCGTTCGAACTCGCCGGCCTTGCGGATCTGCACGACCTCCGGCAGTCCGGGCGTCACGACGGACGGCATCACCGACGGCATCCCGGGCAACGAAGCGGTCGTCGCGCCGGTGACGACGACACGGAGGAAGTACCGGCCCTTGAGCGGAACGACCGCGCCGCTCGCGTCGTACCGCACCTGACTCACGTAGCGGACGTTGAAACCTGACGCGGAGACGCGCTCGTCGAAGACGATCCGATCGAAGGTGGTGTTGTTGCCGGTCCGCAGGTTCCACAGTTGGGTGACCCGCGTGCTCGGGTCGGGAGCCGACTTCGCGCTCACCGAGTACGCCGGCAGAGCCTGCGCCGGGAGTGCGACCGCGATGGCGGTGACGGCAGCACCGGCCGCGAGGAGAACTCGCTTCATGTTCATGTCCGCTCCCAGGATCGAAGGTCTGCTATCGAGACGCCCGGTCGGGCGTTCGCGTTGACCCGCGAGCGACAATCGCCATCACGGCGGCGGACACACCCGACAAAGCGACGAGCAACTGCAACCAACTCAGCCCGACGAAGGGAATCTGTACGACGAGCTCGACACCGAGCAGCGCGGTCGCGAGAAGCACGAGCAGCGGTCCCGACGACGCGCGCCTCGACAGTGCGATCGCCGCGATCGCGGACGGCACGCACACCGTGCCGATCAACCAGATCGCGGGCCAGACCCAGTTGTCCAATCCGGACGGAAGTTGGTCGTCCGGCGGCACCGCGACATCGGCGAAGAAGAGTACGGCGCCGATCGCGGCGGCCGTCGCGAGCGTGATCTCGATGACGGTCATCGATCGACGGAATGCGTAGTCCGCAGGCGCTGGCCGGAGCGGGCCGACCTCGAGAAGATCCGGCTCGGTCGGCTCCACGATGTCCATGACGTCGTGCGGGAAGTACGTCATCGTCGGTCTCCTTTGCTTGCACCCTTGAGCGTGCGATTGCCCGCGGCGAGTGCCAAGAGGCGAAAGTCCCGCGCGCAACAAGGAGGCCCCGGTTGCCCGGGGCCTCCTTGGTTACCGGTGGTGACGGCTACCGCTCGACCGGGGCCGGCGTGTGGGCTCCCAGCTTCGGGAGCACCTCCGTCTCGGGAGAGACCCGGCGCAGGTGCCAGAACCCGAGCGCCGACAACAGCAGCATCACTCCGGCGGTGATGAAGGACACGATCGCGGCGGTGAGTGCGATCTGCCCCAGCTTCCAGAAGGCGTAGGCGTTGAGGAGCATCCCGCGAAGCGTCTCGCCCATGAACAGCGTCTGGCGCTGTTGCGCCACCTGCTGATACGTCGGGTCCGTCGGCTTCATCGTGATGAACTTGCTCGACACCTGGCTGTACGTCTGGCCACCGGCGACCTCGGCGAGGTGCACCTTGATGTAGTGGTCGGCGAACACCTCGGCCTGCTGGCCATTGACGACCTGCTTACCCGCGTACGGCGTCACGTACTTGGTGATCTCCGCGTTCTGCTGTGCGGTGATGCCGGCAGAGCTCGGGAAGAAGATCTTCTGCTGGCTCAGCTGGTCGTGCACGTTGTTGTTGGCGAAGCTGTGCGCCCAAAGGCCGAGCACGCCCGCCACGAGGAGGACCGCTGCAACGACCAGACCACCGGTCGAGATCAGCGCGTCGAATGTCTTGCGGCGCATCGTCTTCTCCTTCCGCCGCGGGAGCCCGGTCGGTTCCCTCGCCATTGACCATGCCGTGGCGAGCGGCGGCCGGTTAGAGCGCAACGTCCTGACTGCAACGGGACCTAAGTCCCTAGTCCGCCCGAGGCGTCCGGCGGCCGGGACCTAAGCCCCTGGCCGCGGCGGCGATGCGCGCGCACGGTCGCAATAACCGAGGAGGCACACGATGACCGCCACGACACACACCGGCTTCGATCTCTCGACCTGCTACGCCCAGGTGCTCGTCCCGGTCGACTTCTCCGCGCAGAGCTGGAAGAGCCTGCCGGCCGCGACCGCGGTCGCCCGCGGCTTCGGCATCCCGCACCGGGTCATCCATGTCGACACGTCGTCGCCGTGGCTGGACCTTCCACCGCACACGTTGACGCTGCACACCGCGCCCGGCGGCCGGCACGTGCAGGTCGAGGTGCTCGCGGCACGCACCGCGGCCGACGGAATCGTCCGGTTCCTCGGCGACGACGAAGCCTCGCTGCTGGTCATGTCGAGCCACGGGCACACCGCCGCCGCGGAGCTGGCCCTCGGCAGCACGGCCGAGGACGTTTTGCGCCGGTGGCGCGGCCCGGTCGTACTCACCGGGCCACGGTTCCGGAGCGCGCGTCCTGCACTGAGCCGGATCGTCGTCGCCGTGCCGCCGCTCGGCAGCATTCCGGAGGCACTCGCGGCGGACGTGCGCGGCTGGGCCCGTCGGTTCGGCGTACCGGTGCAGGTGGCGACGGTCATCGACGAGGCGTCGATCGGCTACGACTTCGAGCAGCATCGCGAGCAGCTCCGCCACCTGAACGACCTCGCGACGTCACTCGGTGCCGACGCGGTGCCGCTGCACGGTTCGCGCACCGCGCACGAGCTCGTCATCCACGCGGACGCGCAACCGGGCACCTTGCTCGCGATGGCCCCGCGGGTCCGGCCCGTCGCCGCCCGACTCGTGCTCGGCAGCGTCTCCAAAGCCGTGCTGCGGCACACCACCAACCCCGTCCTGTTCCGGCACGCCTGACGGCAGCCGGCACACCGATCAGCTGAAAGCGGTGAATGACAATGCGCGCTCTCGTCTACCACGGTCCCGGCCGCAAGAGTTGGGACGAGGTCCCCGATCCCGTCATCGAGGACTCGACCGACGTGATCGTCGGCGTCGACACGACCACGATCTGCGGCACCGACCTGCACATCCTGAAAGGCGACGTACCGGAGGTCGAGGACGGCCGCGTGCTCGGGCATGAAGCCGTCGGCACCGTCGAGGCGATCGGCGACGCCGTCACCACCCTTCAACCCGGCGACCGCGTCCTCGTCTCGTGCATCAGCGCGTGCGGCCGCTGCCGTTACTGCCGGGACGGCCGGTACGGCCAGTGCCTCGGCGGCGGCGGCTGGATCCTTGGCCACCTCGTCGACGGCACCCAGGCCGAGTACGTGCGGGTGCCGTTCGCGGACACCTCGACGTACAAACTGCCACCGTCGGTCAGCGACGAGCAGGCAGTGATGCTCGCCGACATCCTGCCGACGTCGTACGAGGTCGGGGTGCTCAACGGCGCGGTCCGGCCGGCCGACGTCGTGGCGATCGTGGGCGCCGGTCCGATCGGGCTCGCCGCGACGCTGACCGCGAAGCTGTACAGCCCGCGGCACATCGTCGTCATCGACACCGCGGCGAGCCGGCTCGAGATGGCCAAGCAGTTCGGCGCCGACGAGGTCATCAATCCCGTCGACCACGACGTGGTGGCGCGGGTGCGCGCGCTGAGCGACGGTCTCGGCGCCGACGTCGCCATCGAAGCGGTCGGGATCCCCGAGACGTTCGAGTTGTGCACCACGCTGATCCGGCCGTGCGGCCGGGTGGCGAACATCGGCGTGCACGGCAAGCCCGCGATGCTCGCGCTGGACAAGCTCTGGGCCGCCGACGTGACGATCACGACCGGGCTCGTCGACACGTTCAGCACGCCGACGTTGCTGCAGATGGTCGCGTCCGGCCAGCTGTCGACGGCGGCGTTCGCGACGCACCGCTTCGACCTCGACGACATCGAGCAGGCGTACGCGACGTTCGCCGACGCGGCGACGACGCACGCACTGAAGGTCGTGCTGACCAAGTAGCTCGGAGAGGAGATGGCCCCGGTGAGCGGCAAGCGGACGATCCGCGCGGCAGGCGAACGCGTGCTGCTCACCGACGGCCGCGGGGTGACCGTGCGGCCCCTCGACGCCGGCGACGCCGCCGCGCTGATCGAGGCGGTCGAGCACGAGGACCCGTGGGACCTGCGACGGCGGTTCATGGGGGTGCCACCCGCGGCGACCCAGCTGGCCCGCCAGCTCGGCCGGGCGGACGGGTTCCACGACCTGGTGATCGGGGCGTTCGCCGACGACGGCCGGCTCGTCGGCGTCGCGCAGTTCGACCGCCGCGACGACCGGCCGACCGCCGAGGTCGCGATAGAGGTCGCGCACGAATGGCAACGGGTCCGGCTCGGCACCGTTCTGCTGACCACGCTTGCCGCGCTGGCGCGCGACCGCGGCGTGCACGAGTTCACCGCGACGTACTACGCCGACAACGTCGCGATCCGCCGGCTGCTCCGGCAGCTCGGCCACGCCCTCGACAGCGGCTACGACCACGGCCAGGGCTATGCCAGCTTCGACCTCGACAACGCCGACGGAGACGGGGCGCACCGAGTCGCGCGTGGCGAGCTAACGCAGACGATTCAGCGGGACCGTACGGCGTACTCGGATTCCTCGACGGCACGCCCGGAGACCTGACTCAGGCTGATGGAGACGAGCTGGTCGCGGTCACCGCGAATGGCGCTGACGACGTCGGCCTCGGCCGGGCCGGGCAGCAACGTCGCCGCTCCGACGACCAGGACGCTCCAGCCCGCCGTCCCGGTGTCGTCGACACCGTCGATCTCGAACGCGACGACGGTTCCGTCGCATCCGTGCGCGAGCATCCCGCCCGGCTCGGTCCGGAACAGGATGTGGCCGTCCGACCGCGCGTAGTTGACCGGCACGATCGCCGGCAGCGCGTGCGAGGTGATGGCGACCCGCCCGACGCCACCGGCGTCGAGACGGAGCAGGCATTCCTCGTAGCTCAATTGCCGGAGCACACCCATGCCGATCAGAGTGCAGTCGCCGCGGGCGGGGCGTTAGGGGCCAAAGGCCCTAACGCCGATCGCGGCGCGCGCGGTCTGCTGACGCCATGAGCGTGACTCTCGAGACCACGACCGATCCGCGCGTCGCCGTGCTGCGCGGCGTCGACACCGACGCAGCGCTGCGCCATCTCGGCCGATCGTTGCTCGCCGGCGCCGCGTTCTCGGACCGGCGAATCCTCGTCATCGACCTCGGCGGCTGCGAGCCGTCGGCGCCGACCGCCGACCTGCTCCGGGAGGCAAGCCGGGTCCGGCTGCGCGGCCACCAGGTGATCGCGTCGGCGCCCACGGCTCGCGACGTGCCGGCCACGGTTGCCCGGGCCCGCGGCTGGCTGGACCGGTTCGACGGATCGGGCCCGGACCTCCCGGCCGCCGTTGCGCGCGACGTGGCGTCGCTGCGGAGCCTCGCCGGCACCGGCATCTCCATCGCGGCCGGCGCGCTGCGGCGAGTGGTGGGACACCTGCCGACCCTCTAACGTGAGGGGGTGACCGCCGCAACCGGCGAACCCGGAGAACACCTGCCGTCGTTGTCGACGCTCGATCTCCGCTCGCTGCTCGCCGAGGTGACCGACCGCATGGAGTCGGTCGCGCTGCTGTCCGACCGGCTGCAGGCGCTGTTGCATGCCGTCGTGTCGATCGGTTCCCACATCGAGCTGCCTGCCGTGCTGCGCAGCGTCGCGGAAACCGCGGCCGAGCTCGCCGACGCGCAGTACGCGGCTCTCGGCGTCGTCGACCCGACCGCGGAAAGCCGGCTCTCGCAGTTCATCACCGTCGGCATCGACGAGCCGATCCGGGAGACGATCGGCGACCTTCCGCACGGGCGCGGCGTCCTCGGCCTGCTCATCCGCGAGCCCCGGGCCATCCGGCTGGCCAACCTCGCCGACCACCCGTCGTCGTACGGTTTCCCGCCGGGGCACCCGCCGATGCGGACGTTCCTGGGCGTGCCGATCACCGTGCAGGGCGAGGCCTACGGCAACCTCTACCTCACCGAGAAACTCGGCGGCGGCGAGTTCACCGAAGCCGACGAGCAGGTCGTCACCGCACTCGCGGCGGCCGCCGGTCTGGCGGTGCAGAACGCGCGGCTGTACGAGCAGGCCCAGCAGCGCCAGCAGTGGCTGGAAGCGACCGCGTCGATCCAGAGCCGGCTGCTCGCGGGCGTGCCTCCCAACGACGTGCTCGTCGACGTGGTCGCGACCGCTCGCGAGCTGGCCCGCGCCGATGTCGCCTACCTCGCACTGCCCGTCGCCGACGGGACGCTGCGGGTCGCGGCCGCCGACGGCAAGGGCGCGGCCGATCTGCAGGGGCGGCCCATCCCGGCGGAGTCCCTCGCGGCGTCGGTGATGCGCGACGCGGTACCGGAGGCAGTCGTCGACGCGCACACCGATGCGCGAGTGTGGCCCGGCCTGCTCGACGCCGCCGACATCGGCCCGGCACTGTACGTCCCGCTCGGCGCGACCGGCGGGGCCGTCGGCGCGTTGGTGGTCGCGCGGCTCCGGGCTGCGTCGCCGTTCACCGACGACGCGTTGCGGCTCGTGGACACGTTCGCGGGGCAGGCGGCGATCGCGTTACGGCTCGGCGCGGCGGCCGCCGACCGCGAACAGATCGCGATCCTCAGTGACCGCGACCGCATCGCGCGCGACCTGCACGACCTGGTCATCCAACGGTTGTTCGCGACCGGGATGTCGTTGCAGGGTGCGGTTCGCACCATCCAGTCGACGGACGTCGCCGAGCGGGTGCAGCGCGCCGTCGACGACCTCGACGAGACGATCAAAGAGATCCGTACGTCGATCTTCGCGCTGCAGAGCCCGGCACCACACGCGGGCGAGGGCGTTCGCGCCGCCGTACTCGCCGCGGTCAAGGCCGCGGCGTCCGGACCGCTCGGCTTCGAGCCGCGCGTCCAGTTCGCCGGGCCGGTCGACACGGTGGTGCCGGCGAACGTCGCCGAGCAGATGCTCGCCGTGATCCGCGAGGCGTTGAGCAACGTGGCCCGCCATGCCGGCGCGACGGCGGTGACGATCACGATCACCGCCGATCCCGAGCGCGTCGAACTGGTGGTGAGCGACGACGGCGCCGGCATTTCCGACGGCGTCGCCGCCAGCGGCCTGGCAAACCTGCAGCGGCGCGCCACCGACCTCGACGGCGAGTTCAGCGTGACCCGGCGCGACGCCGGCGGCACGGACGTGCGCTGGCAGGTTCCGCTCCCCGGGGCGGCAGCGGCACCGGCCGGGCAGGTCTTTCGGCCCTAGCCGGACATTCGCGACTGCGGGAGCGTCGGCACCGTGACTGACGACGTGGCCGTTGTGCTCGAGTGCGCGGCCCTGGCTCCCTCCGTGCACAACACGCAGCCGTGGCAGCTGCGAGCGGACGGCGACGCGATCGGCGTGCGCGCGGATCGCAGCCGGCAACTCGACTATCTCGACCCGACCGGCCGGCAACTGCACGTCAGCTGCGGCGCGATGATCGAGTTCGCTTACCTCGCCGCCCGCTCCGTCGGTCGCGAGTGCGCGGTGCGGCTGCTCCCCGACGGCGCCGAACCGGACCTGCTCGCCACGATCCGGCTGGGCGGCGTGTCGCTGCCGACACCGACCGAGCGCCGGCTGGCCGAAGCGATCGCGGTCCGCTACACCGACCGCGGGCCCTACTCGGACGCGCCGGTACCGGGCGGGATCGTCGAAGACATCCGCCGGCGCGCCGCCGAGCTCGGGGCCTGGGTGCGCACCATCGACGCGGCAGACGACCGGCGGGCGCTGATCACGATCCTGTACAACGCCGAGCAGGACGAGGCCGCCGACCCGAGGTATGCCGACGAGCTCGCGCACTGGACCGGCGGCGCGACCGGCGTCGGGTTGCCGGCGGACGCGATCGCGCACCGGTGGCCGAGCGACCGGGTTTCGCAGGTGCCGTTGCGCGACTTCGGCGGCCACGGCGAGCATCCGGTCGCGGGCCACCGCGGCGACCAGCCACCGCCGGCCGTCGAGCGCGACCTGCTCGTCATGATCGGCACCGCCGATGACGGACCTGGGGCCTGGCTCTGCGCGGGCCGGGCGATCGGTTGGGCGTTGCTGCGCGCGGCCGCCGACGGCGTGTCTGCTCAGCCACTCGGCCCGGCGATCGACCTCCCCGGTGCCCGCGCCCGGCTCCGGCACGAGCTCGGGCTGGTCGGCCACCCGCAGTTCGTCGTACGGATGGGGTACGGCAGCGACCGGCCGCGCACCCGCCGCATCGCCGTCGCAGACGAGGGCAAGGTGTGATCGGCGAACCGATCGCGCGCGGGATGCGGGACCGCGCCGTGGCGGGCAGGGACGCCTAGGAGTCCATGCGGGCGACGAAAGCCGCCGCCTGGGTGCGCCGTTCCATGCCAAGCTTCGTCAGCAGGTTGGACACGTAGTTCTTCACGGTCTTCTCGGCGAGGAACATCCGCTCGCCGATCTGCCGGTTGGTCAGCCCTTCGCCGATCAGCGCGAGGACGCGGCGCTCCTGCTCGGTCAGCCCTTCCAGCGGGTCCGGCCGTTCGACCTGCTCGCGCATCCGCTGCATCATCCGTGCGGTCGTCGCGGGGTCGAGCAACGACTGACCGGCCGCCACGCGGCGTACCGATTCGAGGATGTCGTTGCCCTTGACCTGCTTCAGCACGTAGCCGGCCGCGCCGGCCAGCACCGCGTCGAACAACGCCTCGTCGTCGGCGAACGACGTCAGCATGAGGCACGCCAACTCGGGGAAGTCGGAGCGCAGCTCGCGGCACACGCCCACCCCGTCGCCGTCCGGCAGCCGTACGTCGAGCACGGCGACGTCCGGACGCACCGCGGGCACTCGCGCCAGCGCCTCGGCCGCCGTCGAGGCCTCGCCGACGACCTCGATGTCGCCCTCCGACTCAAGCAGCTCGCGCACGCCGACACGGACCACCTCGTGGTCGTCGAGGAGGAACACCCGAATCTTCGCCATCCCACCATCCTGCTGGACACCGGGCGATCCGGCCAGGGACCAAGGTCCCCGCGCCACTCCGGTCGAAAGCGGGGGACCTTCGACTCTGTCCCGCCGGCGCACCCCCGAACAATGCTGCGGGCAAGCGAACGGAGGTCGCCATGAGGACGCAGACCACGCCTACCGACCCGCAGCCGCTCGCATTGGCCGACGCCCGATGGGCGATCGAGCAAGCCTGCCGGGCGCCTTCGCTGCACAACACCCAGCCGTGGCGGTTCACCTTCGACGGCCGCCGGATCGAGCTGTTCGCCGACACCTCGCGAGGGTTGACCGCCACCGACCCGGACAGCCGTGAGCTCGTGCTGAGCTGCGGCGCCGCGCTCTACAACCTGCGGGTCGCGCTGCGCAAAGTCGGGTACGACGGCACGCCGACGCTGCTGCCCAACCCGGCGAACCCGCGGCTGCTCGCCTCGGTCGCGATCGTCGAGACGGCACCGGCGACGGTCGCCGAACGGCGCGAGTACGCGGCCCTCACCCGGCGGCACACGCACCGCGGCCCCTTCGAGGCGCGACCGCTGACGCCGGAGCTTGCCGTCCTGCTGCAGCGCGCCGCGCACGAAGAGAACGCGCAGCTGATCTACGTCCACGACCCCGGTCAGCGCCGGCGGGTGCTCCAGCTCGCACGCACCGCCGAACGGGCGCTGCAGGCCGACGAACGCGTCGCCGCAGAGCTGGCGGCGTGGACTCCGTCGCCGGGCGCGGCGCACCGCGACGGCGTGCCCGCGACCGCCTACAGCAGCGAGCCGCGCGCCTCGGCGAACGACCTGCCCCCACGGGACTTCGACCAGTCCCGCGGGTACGGCCGGTTGAGCAGCCACGACCCCGCACCGGGTGTCATGGCGGTGCTCACCAGCCCCACCGACCTGCAGCCCGACTGGTTGCGGGCCGGCCAAGCCCTCGAACGTGTGCTCCTCGTCGCCGCGGACCGGTGGGCGTTCGCCGCGCTGCACTCACCACTCACCGAAGTCCCGCACCTGCGCGCCGAGCTGCGGCGCGAGCTCTGCACGAGCGGCTACCCGCAGATCCTGCTGCGGTTCGGCTACGCGCCGGACGCGACGGTCACGCCGCGCCGCAGCGTCGACGAAGTACTCGATCTCACCTGAATCTGGAGGGAAGGGCCATGACAATCAACGACTGGGATGCCGACCTCGCAGTGCTGTTCGGCCCCCTCGACGAGCTCCTCGACGGCCAGCCGGCGAGCGACCGTTACGGCGTGACCGAGTGGGAAGAGGTCGCCGGCGAACCGCTCGCCGTCGCGCTCTCTCAGGAGGAACCCGACGTCGTCGCCGATGTCGTGGACGACGACCAGTGGAGTCTCGTCGACCCGGTGTCGCCCTCCGGCGATCAGCTGTTCTCGCGCGCCGACGACCACTGCGCCGAGGAGATGGCGATGCACGTGGAGCGGGTGTGACGACCATCGACACCCACCGGCTGGTGCTGGTCGCCGGCGATGCCATGACGACACCGGCGCTCGGCATCGCGCCCGACGCGAGCGTCGCGACCGCGTGGACGCTTATGACGCGGCACGGCGTCCGGCACCTCCTCGTGCTCGACCAACAACACTGCCTCGGCATGGTCGACGACCGCACGGTCTTCGCCCTCTGGCCGCTCGGCCCGGCTCGGCTACGACGCAAGCCGGTCGCCGATGTGATGCACGCCGCCGTCACCTGCGTGCGCACCGACACGGAGCTGCGCGATGTCGCCGCGGTGATGATCCGCGAGTGCGCCGGCGCGCTGCCGGTCGTCGACGGCGACGGGCGGCCCATCGGAATCGTCACGTGCAGCGACGTCGTGGCCGCCGTTGCCCTGTCCGCCGGAGGTCACGATGACGTACGTCGTCGTTCATGAGTCGATGTTCGGTAACACGAGGATGGTCGCCGAGGCGATCGCCGGTGCGCTCCGCACGGCCGGCGCCGACGTACGGCAACTGCCCGCGGCGGAGTTGGGCGGCGTGCGGTTCGACGCCGACGACGTTCTGGTGATCGGCGCGCCGACGCATGCGCACACGTTTCCCGGTGCCCGCACCCGGGTCGCCGCGCGGGACATGGTGAAGAAGAGCAACCCGCCGTTGGTGCTCGAGCCCACCGCGACCGCGCGCGGCATCCGCGAATGGCTCAAGGAGAGTGCCGAGCTCCCGGCCCGGGCGGCGGTGTTCGACACCCGGGCGAACGGCCCGCGGCTGCTCACCGGATCGGCGGCCGTCCGCATCGCTCACCAGCTCCGCCGGCGGCACGTTCAGGTGCTGGCGCCGCCGGAGAGCTTCCTCGTCAGTGCCAACCAGCTGCGCGACGGCGAGATCGCCCGGGCGGCGGAGTGGGCGCGCACCCTCGTCGGGCAGCGGCGCGCACCGATGTCAGCGCTTCGGCACTGACCGATCGCTCGGCACCACTTGGACCGGGCAACCGGCGTGGTGCAGCAACGTCGTCGACGTCGACCCGAACATGACGCGATCGAACGCGCCCCACCCGTGGGTTCCGACGACGAGCAGGTCGGCGTGCGCGGACTCGTCGCGCAGCACGTCGGCCGCGTTGCCGTGGCGGACCGCGAGGTGAACCGGGATCCCGCAACCCGGCACGCCCGCGTGTTGCATCGCGCGGCGCGCACGCAACTCCGCCAAGCCGGACAGCTCGTCGTCGTCCGGCACGACCAGGCCGCCGAAGTCGCCGAGCAGGTCGGCATCCATGGCATGCCATGCGGTGACGACCGTGAGCGGGCTGCGCGCCGACGTCGCTTCGAGGACGGCGCGCTGCAGCGCGGTCGCGGAATACGTGGAGCCGTCGACGCCCACCACTATCCGATGGTGCGGGTGCGCGCTGGCACCGCGGACGACCGTGACCGGCCGGGTCGCGTGGTGGACGGCCGCCGTACTCACCGAACCGAGCAGGTGCCGGACGAGCGCGGAACGGCCGCGCGCGCCGACGACGAGCTGGTCCGCACCGGAAGCGAGCGCGACGAGCACCTCCGCCGGCTCGCCCTCGACGACTTCGGTCGTCGACACGACACCGGCATCCGCCGCTCGTTTCGCGGCCGCGTCCACGGCATGCTGCGCCGCGGCTCGCGCGGACGCCGCCATGGCGGGTACGGCGAGTGTCGGAACGGGTCCGGCCACGGTTAGTGGGGTCCCCCACACCGACACCAACTGCACCGCGAGCCTGCGGCGAGCCGCCTCGGCCAGCGCCCAGTCGAGCGCCGCGGCCGCCGACGGCGATCCGTCGAGCCCGACCGTGAGATACGACGACGCGAACTCGGCACCGGCCATGTGAACCGCCTCCGGTTCGACATTCCCGCCGCCGGCGCGGTCTCGACAGAGGCATAGGTCCCGCCGGCAACACGGGACCTCCGGCCCTATCTCGGGCAACCGGCGCGGCGGAGAGTCGGAAGCGACGAAGGAGGACGCCATGACTCCACGGCAACCTCGAATCCTGGTCGGTTGCGACGGCTCGGCCGAGTCGCAGCAGGCTCTCGCGTGGGCGACCGACTACGCGAAGTCGACCGACGGAACGCTGACGCTGGTCACCGCGTGGCAGTGGCCGACGGTGCAAGGTGCGCCGGTCGTGCTGACCCGCGACGACGACCCGCGCGAATGGGCGCTCGAGCTGCTCGAGGGCGTGCGCGCCTCGGTCGATCTCCCCGACGACCGCGTGGTGCTCGACGTCGTGCACGGCGCGCCCGGCCAGGTGTTGCCCGACCTCGCGGCCGGTGCCGACCTGCTCGTCGTGGGCTCGCACGGTTTGGGCGTCCTCTCCCGGCTGGTGCTCGGCTCGGTCAGCGCCCGGTGCGCGACGCACTCGCCGTGCCCGGTTGCCGTCGTACGCGGCCCGGCGGAGACGGCCGCGCGGAAGGTCGTCGTCGGGCTCGACGACTCCCCCGCCGCGCTGACCGCGCTGCGCTGGGCGATGGATTACGCCGACCTCATGCACTGGCCGCTGTCGGTCGTCCATGCGGTCGAGATTCCGGCACCGCCGATCCCGTTCGGCTACCCGATGACGCTCGACGTGCCGCGCGGGCAAGTGCACAGCCGGGTCCGCCAGTGGCTGCGCGAGACCGTGGCCAAGGCCGAGGCCGACCGGGGTTACCCGCTGCGGCGCGGAGCGTCGTTCCGCGTCGTCGAGGGCAGCCCGGCGCACGCACTCGTGCGCGAGTCGGGCGAGGCGGCGATCGTCGTTATCGGGCGGCGCGGTGCCGGCGGGTTCGGCCGCCTGCTCATGGGTTCGACGGCCGCGGCGGTCGCGCATCGCGGGACCTCGACCTGTGTCGTGACACCACCGCCGATCACGTAAGCGAGGTGAGACTCGATGTGGACGGTTTGGCTTGTCGTGCAGATCGTGCTCGGCGTGCTCGGATCGCTGCTGGTCTGGTTCACGCTCGCCGGCATCGTGTCGCGGCTGCTCGCGCAACGCCGCGCTCACGCCGCGCACCACCCGCCTAGGCCGCCGGCGCGACCGTGAGCACGGTCGCCGAAGTCGCTGATCGATCGGGCACCGGCCTCACCGCGGAGGACGTCCGGCAACGGCGCGACCGCGGGCTGACGAACGGTTACCAGCCACTCACCAGCCGCACGATGCGCGACATCCTGCGGGCCAACATCTTCACCCGGTTCAACGCGCTGCTCGGCTCGCTGCTCGTCGTCATCGTCGTCGTCGGGCCGTTCCAGGACGCACTGTTCGGCGTGGCACTCGTGACCAACACGTTGATCGGCGTGATCCAGGAATGGCGCGCGAAACGAGCGCTCGACCGGCTCGCCGTCGTCACGGCGCCACATGCCACCGTCGTCCGCGACGGGCAGGTGGCGACGGTCGCCGCGGAGGACGTCGTCCTCGACGACGTGATCGAGCTGTCGCCCGGCGACCAGCTCGTCACCGACGCGACCGTCATCGCGAGCGAGTCGCTCCGGCTCGACGAGTCACTCCTCACCGGCGAGTCGAAACCGGTCGCGAAAGCCGCCGGCGACGCGTTGCTGTCCGGGAGCCTCGTCGTCTCCGGCCAGGGGCGCGGCGTCGTCACCGCGGTTGGCGCGAGCCGGTACGCCGCGAAGCTGGAGGACCAAGCCCGGCACTTCACTCTCGTGCGCAGCGAGCTCCGGGACGGTCTGAACCGCATCCTGCGGATCGTCACGTGGGTGCTCGTCCCGACCGCCGCCCTGCTGTTCTGGAGCCAGCTCGCCGGGAACGGTACGACGGCCGACGCGCTGCGGGGTGCGGTCGCCGGCACCGTCACGATGGTCCCCGAAGGGCTGGTGCTGCTGGCGAGCGTCGCGTTCGCCGTGGGTGCGATCCGGCTGGCGCGACGGCGAGTGCTGGCGCGCGAGCTGCCGTCCATCGAAGGCCTGGCGCGGGTCGACACGTTGTGCATCGACAAGACCGGCACGCTCACCACCGGCCGGCTGACCGTCGCGGACGTCGTCGAGCTGCACCCCGACGCCGACGCCGGACCGGCGCTGGCCGCGCTGGCTCGCGTCGATCCGCGCCCCAACTCGACAGCGCTGGCGATCGCGGAGAAGTTTCCGGCCGGCGCGCCATGGCCGATCCGCGACCGGTACCCGTTCAGCTCGGAGACCAAGTGGAGCGGTGCCGACTTCGGGGTGCACGGCACCTGGTTGCTGGGCGCTCCCGACGTACTGCTGCCTCCAGGCCACGACGTACGGCGGCGCGTCGACCAGCTCGCGCGCACCGGCGGCCGGGTGTTGTTGCTCGCGCGCGCGACGTCCCCGTCGTCGCCGCAAGTGGATCCCACCCCGGTCGCCCTCGTCGTGCTGCGCGACGAGATCCGCGTCGATGCCGCCGACACGCTGCGATACCTGCGGGCGCAAGGGGTCGAGGTCAAGGTGCTGTCCGGCGACCACCCGAAGACGGTCGCCGCGGTGGCCGCGGAGGTGGGGCTGCCACCGGGCGAACCGATCGACGCCCGCACCCTCGACGGTGCGCCGCCCGACGCCGTGACGGCGGCGCTGGACGAGCACACCGTGTTCGGCCGCGTGACTCCGGACCAGAAGCGCGCGTTCGTCGACGCGCTGCGGGCCGGCGGGCACGTCGTCGCGATGACCGGCGACGGCATCAACGACGTGCTGGCCCTCAAGAACGCCGACGTCGGCATCGCCATGGGCGCCGGCTCGCCGGCTACCCGAGCGGTCGCGCAGCTCGTGTTGCTGGACAACGCGTTCACCGCGGTCCCCGACGTCATCGCGGAAGGGCGGCGGGTCATCAGCAACATGGAACGGGTCGCGAATCTGTTCCTCACCAAGACGGTCTATGCGACCGTGCTCGCGATCACCGTCGGGCTCGCGAAGCTGCCGTTCCCCTTCCTGCCCCGGCACCTCACGCTGATCAGCACCCTCACCATCGGCGTGCCGGCGTTCATCCTCGCGCTCGCGCCGAATGCCCGGCGCGCGCGGCCGCATTTCGTGGCGCGAGTCGCGCGGTTCGCCGTACCGACCGGGCTGGTCGCCGCCGGCGCCACCTATCTGGCGTACGTCGAAGCGCGCGCCGACGCCGGGACGTCGCTCATGGCGGCGCGGACCCTCTCCACGATCGTGCTGCTGTCGATCGCGCTGTGGGTGCTCGCCATCCTCGAACGGGTCGGCGAACACCGGGAGCGCTGGCTGGTGCCGGCCATGGCCGGTGCCTTCCTCGTCGTGCTGGCACTTCCCGCGGCACGGACGTTCTTCGCCCTGAGCGTGCCGCGGCCACTCGTCGTCTTCGCCGGTGTCGGTGTCGCCGCGCTCGCCGGCGTCGCGCTCGAGTTCGGCTGGCTCGGCGCCGATCGGCTGCGGCAGTTCCGGCGGGTCCACTCCGAGGACTGAGGCGGGGACCTTTGCCTCTACCTCCGGCGGCGGCGGGCTCGCACAGTGGAGGCCTGCCGTCCACGCGAAGGAGGACGACGATGCCGAGTCTCTGCGTGACTCACGACGAGGCCGACCGATTCACCGTCTGCGTCCGGAATCACGAACTGGCCGTCGACCAACCGATCGGAGACGGCGGCGACGACACCGGGTTGAGCCCGGTCGAGATGTTCGTCGCGAGCCTCGCCGCGTGCGTCGGGCACTACGCGCGACGCTACCTGCACCGCCACCAACTGCCCGAGGATCCGCTCACGGTGTCGGCGCACTGGACGATGGCCGACAAACCGCCGCGGATCGGCAGCATGCGTTTCGACCTCGGCATCTCCGACGAGGTTCCGCCCGAGCGGCGGCGCGCGGTGCTCGCGGTCGCGAGCCACTGCACCTTGCACAACACCTTCGTCGCGCCGCCTGACATCGACATCGGCCTTGCCGAGCTCGACAACCCCGCCGCATGAAGGAGAGATCGTCATGAGCACCGCACTCGCGTACCCCGTCCGCGTCGACGCCGCCGTCGACGAGCGGCTGTCCCGGTGGCTCTGGCTGGTGAAGTGGTTCCTCGCGATCCCGCACTACATCGTGCTCGCGTTCCTCTGGGTGGGGTTCGTGCTGCTGAGCATCTGCGCGTTCGTCGCCATCCTGTTCACCGGCCGCTACCCGCGCGGCATTTTCGACTTCAACGTCGGGGTGCTCCGCTGGACCTGGCGGGTGCAGTACTACACGTACGGCGCGCTCGCCACCGACCAGTACCCGCCGTTCACGCTCGCGGACGTGCCGGACTACCCGGCGCGCCTCGACATCGACTACCCGGCGCATCTCTCGCGCGGGCTCGTCCTCGTCAAGTGGTGGCTGCTCGCGATCCCGCACTACCTCGTCATCGGGCTGTTCCTCGGTGGCAGCGCGGTGTTCGCGCCGCACGTCGGCGGCCTCGTCGGCATCCTCGCGATCATCGCCGCGGTCGCCGTCATGTTCACCGGCAGCTACCCGACGTCGATCTTCAACCTCGTCGTGGGGCTGAACCGCTGGGTGCTCCGCGTGGCGGCGTACGCGTCGTTGATGACGGACGAATACCCGCCGTTCCGCCTCGACATGGGACCGCACGAGCCCGGCGCGATCGCGGTCGGCACGCCCGCGGCGACGTAAGCCAGGGCGATCTCGGGACGTTCGTCGGTGCCGATGTGCCCGTTGGCCTCTTTTCGGCGGTCACCGCCGTGCGAAAGCTGGAGTCGGAGCGGCGACCCCGCCGCGAGAGACGAAACAGGTGAGATCCATGACCACCCTCGCAACGAGGCCCGTAGCCGAGACCCCGGTGGGTCGGGCGGGCAACCGGCTGGGCGTGACGTCGGCGACGGCGCTCGTCATCGGCAGCATCATCGGCACCGGCGTCTTCACCATGCCGGCGGTCATGGCCGGCGCCGGGACCAGTTCGATCCTGACGCTGCTCACGATTTCGGTCGGTGCGGTCCTGCTCGCGATCATGTTCGGCCAGCTGACCAGGCGAGTACCGACGACCGAGGGCGGCCTCTACGCCTACGCCCGGCACGAGTTCGGCGACTTCGCCGGCTACCTGACCGCGTGGTGCTACTGGATCACCGCCTGGGCCGGAAACGCGGCGATCGTCGCCTCGTGGGTGCTCTACGTCGAGTCGCTGTTCGGCTGGTCCGGCCAGAACGGCTGGGCGAATTTCGGCATCGCGCTCACCGGGCTCTGGATCCCCGCGATCATCAACCTCACCGGCGTGCGGCGCATGGCGCTGTTCCAGAACATCACCGTCGTGCTGAAGTTCGTGCCGTTGCTGATCGTCGGCGTCGCCGGTTGGTTCTTCGTGACGAGCGCCAACTTCGGTCCGTTCAACGCGACCGGCGGCAGCCTCTACAGCGGCATCTCGATCGCCGCCGGCGTCGCGCTGTTCTCCTTCATCGGTGTCGAGACGGCAGCCATCGCGGCCGGCCGGGTGCGCGATCCCCGGCGTAACGTCGGTCGCGCCTCGGTGATCGGCACCGCGCTCGCCGCCGTGCTCTACATCGCGGTCACCGCCGCGGTCATGGGACTGGAACCGAGCGACAAGCTGGTGAACGACGGCGCGCCGTTCGTCGCGGCGTTCCACACGATGTTCGGCGGCGCATGGATCGTCGGGAAGCTCGTCGCGGCCACCGCCGTCATCTCCGGCATCGGAGCGCTCAACGGCTGGACTCTCGTCACGGCCGAAATGCCGTACGCCGCCGCCAAGCACGACCTGTTCCCGCGGCCGTTCCTGCGCCGGAACCGCCACGGCGCGCTGTCCGTGGGCATCATCGTCGGCGCGGCGCTGCCGAGCCTGTTGATGGCCTACAGCTACTCGGGCCTCGAGACCGGGCTCAAGGTCTTCACGTATCTGGTGACGCTGTCCGTCGTCACGGTGGCAATCCCGTACTTCTTCGCGGCGTGCGCGCAGCTGAGCTACCTCGTCTCGCGCCGGCGCCGGGTCAGCGGTTGGGCGTTGACCCGTGATCTCGCGATCGCCGGGGCATCGGTGCTGTTCTCGCTCTGGGTCACCGCCGCGTCGGGTTACCAGGCGGCCTACCAGGCGCTGATCGGCGTACTCATCGGCCTGCCGATCTATGCGTTCCTCAAGGCCCGCAAGGAACGGGAGGGCACCGCGCCCGAACCCGTCGAGCTCCCGGACGTCGTCGACCTGACCGACAGCGAACTGGAGTCGGTGCGATGACCAGGCCCGGAAGCAACCGCGAGCCGGGTGAGCCCGGCCCGCGGTTCCACGTCGACAGCGAGGTGGGAGCGCTGCGCCGGGTGATGCTGCACCGCCCGGACCTCGAGCTGCGCCGGCTCACCCCGTCGAACGTCGACGACCTGCTGTTCGACGAGATCCTCTGGGTGCGGCGGGCCCGGCAGGAGCACGACGCGTTCGCCGACACGTTGCGCGACGCCGGGGTCGAGGTGCTGCTGTTCGGCGACCTGCTCGCCGAGACGGTGAAGGATCCGGCCGCGCGCTCGTGGCTGCTCGACCGGACCGTGACCACACCGGATCTCGGCCCAGGGCTGGTCGCGCCGGTCCGCGACTTCCTCGACTCGCTGGACCCGACGACACTCACCCGGCATCTCGTCGGCGGGCTCACCCGCGCCGAGCTCGGTTACCACGGTCGCAGCCTGCGCCTGGGGACGCTCGGCGAGGACGGGTTCGTGGTGCCGCCGTTGCCGAACCACATGTTCACCCGGGACACCTCGTGCTGGATCTACGGCGGCGTCTCGATCAACCCGATGGCCAAGGCGGCACGGCGCCGGGAGACGGCGCACGTCGAGGCGATCTACCGGTTCCATCCGATGTTCGCCGAAGCTCGGTTCGAGGTCTGGTACGGCCTCGACGGCGACGACGTGCAACCGGCGACCGTCGAAGGCGGCGACGTGCTGGTCATCGGCAACGGCGCCGTCGTCGTCGGCATGGGCGAGCGCACCGCCCCGCAGACCGTCGAAGTCATCGCGCGCCGGCTGTTCGCGGCCGGTGCCGCCACCCGGGTGCTCGCGGTGGAGCTGCCGAAGGCACGCGCGTTCATGCACCTCGACACCGTCATGACCATGGTCGACCGCGCCACGTTCCTCGCCTATCCGAGGGTCGCGGAGAGCATGCGGACCTGGTCGCTCACGCCGGGGCGCGACGGTACGACGCCGGGAGTCACCGAGGAGCCGAAGCTGTTCGACGCGATCCGGACCGCTCTCGGCGGCGTCGCCGTACGGGTGTTGCCGACCGGCGGCGACCGCATCGAAGCCGAGCGCGAGCAATGGGACGACGGCAACAACGTGCTCGCGCTCTCCCCCGGTGTCGTCGTCGCCTACGAGCGCAACGACGACACCAACACCACCCTCCGGCGGGCCGGGATCACCGTCGTCACGGTCGCCGGCAGCGAGCTCGGCCGCGGTCGCGGCGGGCCGCGCTGCATGTCGTGCCCGTTGACCCGCGACGCCGTCGCGCCGATCTGACCGAGGAGCCGACATGACCGATCCGCTGCTCGTCGCAACCGGGGTCCGGAAGGTCTACCGCACCGGCGGTGGCGAGGTCGAGGCCTTGCGAGACCTGGATCTGCGCGTCGACCGGGGCGAGCTCGTCGCGGTCATGGGACCGTCCGGGTCCGGCAAGACGACATTGCTCAACTGCCTCTCCGGTCTCGACGAGATCGACGGCGGTCACGTCGTCGTCGACGGCCGCGACCTCTTCGCCATGAGCGACGCGGACCGCACCGAGCACCGGGCGCATGCCATGGGTTTCGTCTTCCAGGCGTTCAACCTCATCCCGGTGTTCTCGGCCGCAGAGAACGTCGAACTGCCCCTGCTGCTCACCGGCGTACCGCCGCACGCCGCCCGGCAACGCGCGATCGCGATGCTCGAACGTGTCGGCCTCGGTCACCGCGTCGTCCACCGCCCCAACGAGATGTCCGGCGGCGAGCAGCAACGGGTGACGATCGCGCGGGCGCTCGTCGGCCGGCCGGCGATCGTGTGGGCGGACGAACCGACCGGCAACCTCGACTCGGCGATGGCCGTGCAGGTCATGGATCTGCTCGTCCAGCTCAACCGGGAGGACGGTCAGACGATCGTCCTGGTGACGCACGACGGCTCCATCGGAGCCCGCGCCCCCCGCCTGCTCACCATGCGCGACGGGCGGCTTGCCGGCGACACTCGCAACGAACTGCCGAGCGTCGCGTCTCCACGCCAACGCGAGGCGGTGCATCGATAGATGTATCCCAACCTGCTCGTCCCGCTGCTGCTCGTGGTCGCCGGGTGCGCCGCCGGTCTCGGTTGGTTGCTCGTCCGGCAGCCGGTGTCCCGACGGCTGGCCGGCCGGCAGATCGCCCGGCGCAAAACCGAAGCGATCCTCGTCATCGCGGGGTCGGTGCTCGGTACGGCGATCATCATCGGCGCGCTCGTCGTCGGCGACACCCTCAACCACTCGGTCCGCCAGGTCGCCTACCGCACGCTCGGTCCGATCGACGAGCGAGTCGTCACGGCCGACCCGGCCATCGGTGTCGCCGCCGGCCTACGGCTGGCCGCCCTGGCCGGCACCGGAACCGTCGATGGCGTGCTCACCGCGCGCGTCGACCAGGCGGCCGCCGTCACCACTGACGGGGCCGCCGCCGAGCCGCGAGTCCTCGCGTGGGACGTCGACTTCGCCGCCGCCGCCAAGTTCGGCCGCGACGGCGGAGCGTCCGGTCTCGGCGGCGCGCCGCCGCGGTCCGGCACGATCGTGGTCAACGCACCGCTGGCCCGCAGCCTGCGCGTAGCAGCGGGCGACACGATCACGCTGTTCCTGTACGGCGTCCGGCATTCCTACGCCATCGACCGCGTCGTGCCCGAGAGCGGGCTCGCCGGTGCCGGCTTCGGCGCCACTGTGAACCGCAACGCCTACCTGCCGGCCGGGGACCTCGTGGCCGCCGCGCATGCCGCGGGCTCGGAACCACGCGTCGTCACCTACGTCTCCAACCGCGGCGGTGTCGAGAGCGGCGACCGGCTCACCGCGACCGTGCAGCGGCAGATCCGCACCGCATTGGGTCCGTACTCGCACCAGGTCACCGTCGACGCCCCGAAGCACACGGTGTTGCGGGACGCCAAGACGACCGGCGACGCGCTCGGCGCGCTGTTCCTCATGATCGGCAGCTTCAGCATCATCGCCGGCGCGCTGCTGCTGGTGAACATCTTCGTGATGCTCAGCGAGGAGCGGAAGGCGCAGCTCGGGATGCTCCGCGCGATCGGGATGAGGCGCTCCCGGCTCGTCGGCGCGCTCACCCTCGAAGGATCGACGTACGCCGTCGCGTCGGTGCTGCCGGGCATCGCCCTCGGCATCGGCGTCGGTTACGGCGTCGCGCTGATCGCGGCGGAGATCTTCCGGTCGTGGTCCCAGGACGGCGGCGGGCTGGCGATCTCGTTCGCGGTGACGCCGACGAGCGTGATCAACGGCGTCGCCCTCGGCTTGGTGATCGCGATCGGCACCATCTTCCTGACCAGCGTCCGGATCAGCCGGTTCAACATCATCGCGGCGATCCGCGACCTCGCGCCGTCGGCGACGCCGCGTTCGCGCCGGTGGCTGCTGCGCGGCGGCACGACGCTCGCCGTGTTGACCGGAATCCTCGCGATCCCCGCGATCGCCACGAGCGCCGCCGTCACGACGATGCTGCTCCCGGCGCTGACCGTGCTGTTCCTGGTCCCCGCGCTGCGGCGCAGACTCTCGGTGCGCACGACGGTCACGGCCGCCGCGGCGTTCGTCCTCGTCTGGACGCTGATCGCGCCGGTGGTCCGGCCGGGCATCTTCGACACGCCCTCGATGGCGGTCTACGTCGTCCAAGGCTCGCTGCTCGCGTTCGCCGCGGTGCTGCTCGTCAGCGAAAACCAGCAGTCGTTGCTGTGGCCGGTACGCCGGTTGCTGGAACGACCGTCCGAGACCGGTCTCGCCGCGCGACTCGCGGTCGCGTACCCGATCGCCAAACGATTCCGCACCGGCGCGACGCTCGTGATGTACGCGCTCGTCACGCTCGTGCTCGTTCTCCTGGCCGAGATCAGCGGCATGATCAACAAGAGCGTCGACCAGAACATCGCCGATGCCACTGCCGGCTATTCGCTCCGGCTCGACCTCAACCCGACCGCCGCGAGCCGCACGTTCGAGCAGTTGCGCGCCGACTCCGCGGTGACGCACCTGCGCCGGATCACCCCGATGCTCACCGCGACGGCGACCGCGAGCGACCCCGGACACCGGACGACGGCGCCGCTGCGGGCACTGGCGGTCGGGGTCGACACCACGCAACTGACCACCATGAACTTCGACCGGCGGTTGCCGTCGTTGCCGAACGCGGCCGCCGTGTGGGCGTTGCTCGCGCGCGATCCGAGTTACGTCGTGCTCGATCCGTTCTTCGGCGCGACCGGCGGGCCCAACGGCCGCTTCTACGAACCGGGCGACACGTTCCGGGTCACCAACCCGACGACCGGCGAGGTCGTGGAGAAGCGCATCGCCGGCGTGCTCAAGAGCGCGCTCATCTTCTACCCGACCACCGGCGACGCGGTGAACGCGTTCCCGTTCGTCGGGTCGGCGTCGAGTGTCCAGACGCTGTTCGGGTCCACCGCGCAGATCACGTCCGCGCTGGCGACGGTCGACCCGGGTACCGACGTGGAGCGGCTCGCACCGGAGCTCCAGGGCCGCTATCTCGCCGCCAGCCTGGTGGCGACGCCGGTAGCCGCGAACATCCGCCGGATGTTCGACGCCAACACGGCGTTCTTCCGGCTGATGCAGGGGTTCCTCGCCCTCGGCCTGCTCGTCGGCGTCACCGGCTTGGGCGTGATCATGGTGCGGGCGGTGCGCGAGCGCCGGCGGACCATCGGAGTGTTGCGAGCACTGGGATTCCGGGCCCGCACGGTGAGCCTGTCGTTCCTGATCGAAAGCTCGTTGGTCGCGATCGAGGGCATCGTGATCGGCGCGGTCCTCGGCGTGCTGACGACGTGGTTGATGTATCAGAAGAGCGCGGCGTTCGACGGCATCCGAGCCGGGTTCCCGATCGTCTGGGGAACGATCGGCATCCTCGCGGCCGCGACGTTCGTGGCATCGCTGGCCGCCACCATCGGGCCGGCCCGCCGAGCCTCGAAGATCAAGCCGGCCGTCGCGGTCCGCGTCGCCGACTGAGCGTTGCCCTACGCACAGATCGTCGCGCGCCGGAGCGCGTCGCGCGCCGCCGGAGCCGCGACGTGATCGATGAGCTCGCGGGCCTGTTCCCGCTGGGTGCGTCCCCAGATGGTCGCAACGCCGTGCTCGCTGACGATCGCCGAATGCTGGAACGACGTCGCCGGACACGGCAGCTTTTCGAGCACGGTCGAGCTGTCGGTCGCGTCGTGCCACGCGGGCAGGGCGATGATCGCGTGCCCGTCCGGCGCATGCAGGGCACCGACGACGAAGTCCGTCTGGCCGCCGAACCCGGAGTAGACGCGCCGGTCCCGGTACGACGCGTTGGCTTGGGCGAACAGATCCACTTGTAGCGCCGCGTTGATCGACGTCATGGCCCGCTGCTGCGCGATGACGGCCGGGTCGTTGCTGCGCTCGGTGCGCAGGAAGCGCACCCGCCGATTTCCGTCGAGCCAGTCGTACAGCTCGGCCGACCCGGCCGCGAACGACGTCACCAGAGTGTCCGGCGCGAGCGCGCCCGCCTTCTCCAGGCCGAGGACGCCGTCGCTGATCATCTCGCTCCACACCCGCAGCCCGCGCCGGTCGCGCAGCTCGCACAGCGTCGCGTCCGGTACCGCACCGATGCCGAGTTGGAGCGTCGCGCCGTCCGGGACGAGGCCGGCCACGTGCGCGGCGATCCGCCGGTGCACGTCCTTGGGCGAGCGTGCCGGAAGCTCGCCGAGCGGCGCGTCCACCTCGATCGCGACGTCGATGTCGTCGACGGAAACGACGGCATCGCCGTACGTGTAGGGCATCCGCGGGTTCAGCTGCGCGACGACCAGCCCGCCGCCGGATCGCGCCGCGTCGATGGCGGCGCGGAGCACGTTCACCTCGACGCCGAGCGAGACCGTGCCGTCGCGCGGCGTCGTCGTATGCACGACCACTATGTCCGGGATCGCGACCCGGCGCAGCAGCGCGGGAACGAGGCTGAGGCGTGACGGGTAGTACGCCAGCGCGGGCCGGTCCCGCATGCCGGCGCCGATGAACGGCGTCTCCAGCGTCACCCCGTCGCGGTCCGGGACCCCCGCGGGGGCGTTCAGCATGAACAGCCGGTAGCGGTCGAGCTCGCTGTCGATCGCTTTGAGCGCGGTCCACGGCACCGCGTGGTTGCCGCTCGCGACGACCCGCGGCTGCCCGGCAGCGTGGCCGCGGACGGCGCGGTCGAGGCGGTCGACGTCGACGATGCGCATTCGCCCAGCCTCGGGCGGGCGGCCCTTCGGCGGCAGAGCCGAAAGTCCCGGCGACATCCCGGAATTTCCGGCAAAAGGGCGCTAACCGGTGGTCACCCTGGGGCAATCCGCTCCGGCAGCAGGGCCGGCGCCCCTACGCTTCGCCGATGAGTCGCACTCAGACGCTCCGCGCGGTCACCGTCGCCGCGATGACGGTCGCCGGCTACCTGACCGTCAGCGCGGCCGGTCCCGCCGCGCCCGCCGCGGTGCTGCCGCCGATCGCCGCGCACCAGGTCGCGGAGATCAACCAGACCGGCGACTCGAACCCGGCCTCGTTCCTCACCATCGGCGGGACCACGTACTTCAACGCGACCGACGAAGCCGCCGGCACCGAGCTGTGGAAGACCGACGGCACGCTGGCCGGCACCGCGCTGGTGAAGGACCTCGACCCGGGCCCGGCGCCGGACGACGAGCGCCCGTCGGAGCTCACGGCCGTCGGCAGCACGTTCTTCTTCACCGGCGTCGACAAATCCAACGTCCCCCATCTCTGGAAGAGCGACGGTACGGCGGCCGGGACCGTGCAGGTCCCGGTGGGCTCGTCGGGGGCGACGGCGATCACCGGGCTGACCGCCGTCGGCAACACGCTGTATTTCATCGCCAACGCCGACTCGCTCGGCTTCGAGTTGTGGAAGTCGGACGGGACGGCGGCGGGGACGAAAGCCGTCCGCGATCTCAACCCCGGCTTGGGCGGTTCGGACCCCGCGCAGCTGACGGTGCTCGGCGGCGTCCTCTATTTCTTTGCCACGAACGGCACGAGCTACGGCCTGTTCCGCAGCGACGGGACGGCGGTCGGTACGACGCTCGTGGCGACCGGCGTGTTCTCGTGGCTCACCAACGTGAGCGGCACGCTGTATTTCCGCGGCGACGGCATCGGCACGTTCCCGCTCTGGAAGAGCGACGGCACGCCGGACGGGACCGTGCTCGTGAAGAACATCGACGTCCCGCAGAACGGCGTGGCGCCGGACACGTTCGTCGACTTCGGCGGGCACCTGTACTTCCGGTCCGGCTTCAGCCTCTGGACGAGCGACGGGACCGCCGACGGCACGACGATCGTCAAGGACGTCATGCCGTTCGGCAACGGATCCGGCAGCACTGTTGCGGTGCTGGGAGGCCACTTCTACTTCAACGGCGACGACGGCAACGGCACCGGCGAGGAGCTCTGGAGCAGCGACGGAACGACGGGCGGCACCATCCTGGTCAAGGACATCAACTCGGGGGGCAACTCCGACCCCGGCTCGTTGACGGTGGTGGGCACCGAGCTGTTCTTCACCGCGGACGACGGCACCCATGGCGTCGAGTTGTGGAAGAGCGACGGCACCGACCCGGGGACGGCCTTGGTGCGGGACATCGACGGCGCCGGCGACTCCGCGCCCGCCCACCTGTTCGCGGTCGGATCGACGCTGCTGTTCGCCGCGACGACGCCGCACACCGGCACCGAGCTGTGGTCGAGCAACGGAACAGCCGACGGCACCGCGATGGTGAAGGACATCAACTCGGTCGGCGCCGCGCTGCCGAAATCGGTCACCGACCTGAACGGCGTCGCGATGTTCGCGGCCGACGACGGCGTCGACGGCCAGGAGCTGTGGCGCAGCGACGGCACCGACGGCGGCACCACCCTCGTCAAGGACATCAATCCGGGCGGCAACTCGTTGCCCAACCGGTTCGCGGTGCTCGGCAGCGACCTGCTGCTCAGCGCCGACGACGGCACGCACGGCTCCGAGCTGTGGCGGTCGGACGGGACCGAGGGCGGCACGGTGCTCGTCAAGGACATCAACCCCGGTGCGAGCGGATCGTCGATCGGCCCGATCGTCGTCCTCGGCGCGTCGGCGTACTTCGCCGCGAACGACGGCACCCATGGCGTGGAGCTCTGGAAGACCGACGGCACGGACGTCGGGACCGTGCTCGTCAAGGACGTGCTGCCCGGCGCGTTCTCCGGGTTGAGCGGACCGCTCGTCGTGTCCGGCAGCACGCTGTTCTTCCCGGCGAACGACGGCACGAACGGTCCGGAAATCTGGGCCAGCGACGGGACCACCGATGGCACCGCGCTGCTCAAGGACATCAACCCGGGCGCCAGTGGATCGTCGGCGCAGCAGATGATCGACGCCGCCGGCACCGTGTTCTTCATCGCCGACGACGGCACGCACGGCTTCGAGCTGTGGAAGACCGACGGCACCACCAACGGCACAGTTCTGGTCAAGGACATCAACCCGTCGGGCGACGGTTCGCCCACCAACTTCGCCGCGGTCGGCAGCGTCGTCTACTTCGCCGCGTTCGACGCGACGTCCGACCAGGAGCTGTGGCGCAGCGACGGCACCGCCGACGGCACGTTCCGGATCAAGGACATCAACCCGGACGGCAGCTCCGCGCCGTACTGCCTGACGGACGTCGGCGGCACCCTCTACTTCTCCGCCGACGACGGCCTCGACGGAGCGGAGCCGTGGACGAGCGACGGCACCGCGGACGGCACCACGATGTTGGCGGACCTTGGCTCGGGTCCCGTCGGCACGTCGCCGTGCGGATTCGTCACCAGCCCGGTCGGGGTGTTCTTCCAGGCGAGCACCGGCAACGGCCTCGTGACGCTGTTCCGCACCGACGGCACGGCGAGCGGCACGGCGCCCGTGACGCCGCCGGGCGAGGTGCCGGCCAACATCACGCCCGCCGTGGTCGGCGGCACCGTCTTCTTCACCGGCTACACGACCGACAGCTCGCTCGAGTTGTGGAAGATTGCCGCGGTCTCGACCGTGCGCTTCGCGACGTCCGCAGCGACCTACGCCGAGAACGCGACCGGCGCGACGGTCGCGGTGACGCGGTCGGACGCGACCGCCGGATCGTCGTCCGTGGGCTACCACGTCGTCGGGGGCACGGCGTCCGCCGGCAGCGACTACACGGTCTCGTCGGGAACGGTCGTGTTCGGGCCGCGCGAGACGACGAAGACGATCCCGCTCGGGATCATCAACGACCTCGTGACCGAGCACGCCGAGACGATCCAGTTGCAGCTCACCAATCCCGGCACCGACGTCGCCATCGGCTCGCCGTCGACCATGACCGTGACGATCAGTCCCAGTGATCAGAAGCCCGACGGGATGATCAGCCTCGCGTCGACGAGCGGGTACGTCGGCAACAACGTCTACAACACGACGGCGGCGCACCAGATCGTCGCTGCGAAGCAACTGCGCGGGCACAGCCGGACGTTCTACGTGCGGGTCCAGAACGACGGCAACGTGACCGACACGATCGTCGTACGCGGGACCGGGAACCCGACCGGCGCGGTGGTGCGCTACTGGCGCGGGTCGACCGAGATCACGAAGGCGATGCGGTCGTTGGCCGGCTACTCGGTGTCGCTCGGCTCGCTCAAGTACGTGACGCTGACGGTGACGATCGCGGTGTCATCCACCGCCGTGCTCGGTTCGCAGAAAGCGTCGACGGTGACCGCGTCGTGGACCGGGGACTCGATCCGCAAGGACGTCGTCCGAGCAGTGGTGACGGTCGTCAGCTCGCTCTAAGTACCGCGAGTCAGGGATTGCAGGGGTAGTACTTGTAGGTCACGTGGGTGCCCCAGGTGATCGTGGTGCCGGCACTCACGCTCTGGTACACGATCTTGTCGGTGTCGGTGATGCCCGACGGGCGGGTCGACGTACACGTCGTACCGAACGGGCCGATGTAGCTGATGTCCGGCTTGCCCGCGTCGGTCGCACTCGACGGCGAGCAGGTGTAGCCGCAGCCGTAGGCGTTGAAGTAGTTCGGCATCACTAGCGCCGTGTCCCGCACCGTCCAGCTGAACGACCGGCTCGCGGTCTTCTTGCCGTCCGAAACCGTTGCGGTCAGATGGAAGACCCGGCTCTGGATCGCGGTGTACTTCTTCGTCACCGACGCCGCCGACACCTTGATCGTGCCGGAGATGACGCCGGTAGTGCTGTTGAGCGACAAGCCCGACGGCAACGATCCCGACAGCGAGTAGTGCAGCGAGTTGTGGTCGGCGTCGGCACCGGCGAGCTGGAGCGACACGTGCGTCAGCTCGTTCGTCGTCTGCGACGCGACCGTCAGCGTCGGGGCGTGGTTGCCGGCCGCCGCCGGAGCCGTCGACCCCGTCGACCCCGGAGGCTGCGTCACGACGACGACGACCGTCGACGTCGCGCTCGGCGACGGAGCCGGTGGTTTCGATCCGGTACGGCGCGGCGTCGGCTTGTGCGTCGCCTTCGTTGTCGACGACGCCAACGGCGACGTGCTCACGACCGGAGTTCCTTGCGCCGACGGCTTCCCACCGTGATGCCATGGCTGTGCGATCGCGACGCCGGCAACGGCTGCGAGCGCAGCGGCGACCGTGACGATCGCGACGACCCGACGCCGCCCGTGCGACGGCGGCGGAGTCGGCGCCGGCATGACCGGCGTCGCTCGACCGCGCCGGCCGATCACCGTCGCGGACCCGGTCGGGTCGCCCGCGGGCGTCGACGCCTTCCCGGACGGCGCGGCAGCGCCCGCGATCACCGGCGACGGAGCGTCGAGAGCGGCGGCCCGCAGCGCGGCGGCAAGCTGCTCGCCGAACTCCGCGGCCGACGCCGGGCGGTCGGCGACGTCCTTGGCCAGCGCCCGGTCGATCACGGCGGCAGCGGACGCCGGCACGCCGTACGACGCCAGCGACGGCGCCGGTTGCGTGGTGATCCGCGCGACGAGCTCGGGCATGCCGCCCGGGCCGCTGACGAACGGCGGCTGACCGGCGACCAGCGTGAACAGCGTCGACGCCAGCGAGTAGACGTCGCTCGACGGCGTCGCCGGCCGGCCGCTGAGGATCTCGGGCGCGGCGTGAGAGAGCGTCGCGGTCACCGCCGCCGTCGTGGTCGAAGTCCCGGTCAGCGTCGCGATGCCGAAGTCGCTCAGCTTCGCCTCGCCGTAGGTGCCGAGCAGCACGTTGTCGGGCTTCACGTCGCGATGGATGACGCCGGCGCGGTGCGCGGTCTCGAGCGCGCCGGAAAGCTGTACGCCGAACCGGAACGCGTCGTGCCAGCCCACCTCGCCGAGCTGCTCCCCGAGCGTGCCGCCGGCGACGAGCTCCATCACGAACAGCGGCATCCCGGACCCGGTCCGCGCGATCGAGTACACGGTGACGATGTGCGGGTGCGGCGGCAGCGCGGCGACGGCCCGGCGCTCGCGGTCGAAGCGGCGCTCGGCGTCGTCGTCGAGGCGGGTCTCGATCACCTTCAGCGCGACCCGCCGGCCGAACGTCGGGTCGGCGGCGCCGTACACCGTGCCGAAGCCGCCCTGGCCGAGCAACTCGAGGTCGCGGTAACCGAGCTCGACGAGTTCGTCGTAGCTTGCCAACGCCGCGATCCTCTCCGCGCTCGCGCACCAGCCGTTGCGGCACGCCCGTCTGTGCACCATAAACGGACGTCGGCCGACAAGGAGGGCGAATGGTGAATTCGCCTCCGCGGCCCGGGGCGTGCACCAAACTTGCGGGCGATGGAACTCTGGCTACGGGTGGAAGCCCCGGACTCACCGGCCCGCGAGGTCGCCGTCGAGTGCGCCCCGGAGAACACCGGCGCGCAGCTGCTCGACGCGATCAGCCGCCACCTCGACCTCGATCTCAGCCGGGTGGCGATCGGCCGTACCGGCGAGCGGTTGCCGGCCGACGCGACGTTGCAGGACGGCGGTCTGCGCTCGGGTGACACGCTCCGCCCGAAGGCGCGCGGACCGCGGCCGGGTGGCCCGGCCGGGGACCACCGGCTGGTCGTCGTCGGCGGTACCGAGGTCGGCCACGCCGTCGACCTGCCGGCCGCCTCGGTCAACGTCACCGTCGGCCGCAGCAGCCGGGCCGACCTGCGGGTGCTCGACTCGACCGTGTCGTCGCTGCATGCGCGGCTCACCCGGACCGCGACCGGCTACGCGATCGAAGACCTCGGCTCGTCGAACGGAACGTTCGTCAACGGGGTGCCGGTCGTCGGCACCACCACCGTCGACATCGGCGACATCATCGAGACCGGCGACGTCGCGCTCCGGATCACAGCGCCGCCGCTGCGGCCGCCGCCGTTGGCACTGACCGACGGGCGGCTGCAGTTCACCCGCGGTCCGCGGGTCAGCCAGACCAACGCGACGACTGTCATCGACGTACCCGCGCCGCCCGAGGAGCCGGCGAAACGGCGGATCGCGCTGTCGACCGCGCTGGTGCCGCTGGCCATCGCACCCGTCATGGCGCTGGTCACCCACCAGGTCTCGTACCTCGCGATGGCCGCGCTGTCGCCGATGATCGCTATCGCGTCGGTGCTCGAGGATCGCCGGCACGGCAGCAAGGACTACGGCCACAAGGTCGAGGCGTTCCGCCGCGCGGTGCAGTCGGCGAGTACGTCGGTGGCGGCATCCGTGCAGGACCAGACGGTGGCCCGCTGGCTCGCCCATCCCGATCCCGCCGACGTCGTTCGCCGGGCGACCGGACCGGCGCCGGATCTCTGGGAACGGCGGCTCAACGATCCCGACGCGCTCACCCTGCGCGTCGGCTGGGGCGACCTGCCCGCATCGGCGCGGTGGTCGATGCGCGAGGGCGGGGAACAGCAGCTCCGCGACGAGGCGTCGGGCGAGCTCGGCCAGCACGGCGTGATCCGGTCCGCCCCGGCGACGATTTCGCTGAAGACGACGCCGGTCGTCGGCGTGACCGGTACGCCGGACGACGTCGACGAGACGGCGCGCTGGCTGGTCAGCCAGGCCGCGACGTTGCACAGCCCGCGCGAGCTCACCGTCGTCGTCGCGGTCGGTGCCGAGCGGGCCGAGGCATGGGAGTGGGCGGCCTGGTTGCCGCACTGCCGCGACGCCGACACGTCCGAGGGATCGCTGCCGCCGGTCGCGATCGGCATGACTGAGGCCGTGGCCACCG
>Ga0207690_10000090_pt1 | contig 75242 bp, 71 predicted proteins | sample KBSC23metaG_FD_184315 | JGI IMG/M metagenome (GOLD analysis project Ga0207690, IMG submission 184315) | Corn rhizosphere microbial communities from Kellogg Biological Station, Michigan, USA - KBS C2-3 metaG (SPAdes) (version 2) | ecosystem: Host-associated > Plants > Roots > Rhizosphere > Soil ... | reverse complement strand
CTGGTCAATGTATGTATGTTCACTTTTTGTTCTTGACATCCATGGGCGCTTCTGCGAGGCTGAAATCACGGTGCGGGGAACGTGGCGCGCACCATCCGCCTCTCGTCCGACCGGCTGTTGCCCGCGAACAAACCTACCGCGTCGCGCTGCCTCATCATGAAGCTCGTCCCAGTCATTTCTGAAAGATTGTCCTATGGCCAATGGTCCTGTTGATCCGGCAGAGCTCGATGGGGAGGCCCTGGAACGCTGGTACTCACGTTCTCCCGACGATGTCGGACGGGAGCGGCAGGCTCGTGACCGGCAACGCTACATCGACTTCTTCGGCCGCGATCCAGATCCCCTGATGACCCGCGATACGCTCGGTCGCACGGGAGGCGGCGTCGCCCCTGACTTCAGTCGAAGGCCAGAGGATTCCGAACCAGACGAAAACCCTGGTTTCACTCGGTTGGAGATCAGCCCAAATCGTTGGCAAAGCACGCCCGTCTCATCCGACGGCGCACCGTCGGCGCCCACTGTTCCGGGCCAGCCCCGAGATGGTGACGCCGTCTTGAGCGATGAAACGCCCAGGCCCATGAACCCGGGCCTTCGATTTGCTGAGGCGCGGCGGGGAGACAGCATCTCAAAGTTGATTGGCTCCAGCGATCCACGCGCGGTCGGGAAATTCCTGAGCCTCAATGGCATGGACGGCTCCAGCTCCACGTTGCGGGAAGGACGCAGCTATGTCGTCCCGGACGATTGGCATGATGCGTCCGACGCCGAGGCGGTCGCCGGACAGGAACTGCTCCACGTTGACAACGCGCGCCTCGGCGCGCTGGCGGCGAAGTCAGCCGACGACGCGACGGCAAATCGACAGCTGCAGTTCCTGCGGCAAGGCCGCAACATACGGACCGGCGAATTTCCGACTCCGGCGACCACGCCCGCCGGCGTCGCGAACCGACCGGAGCGGAGTTGGCTGGACAACAGCGCAGCAGCGAAGGTCGCAGCGGGTACGTTGGCCCAGGCCGCGGGTGTGATCCCGGGGGTCGCTCGGGGCGCGGTGCACGCGCTGGAAGGTGCGGTCGACGGGGGGATGTTCCTGGGACGTCTGGCGTTGAACCTTCCCGGCGACACCGCCTGGCAGGATGTTGGAAGGGTCGGTGGCGCAACGATCGACTACACCAAGCGCGCCATCAACGATCCGGCGCTCGTGGGTCGGGATTTGAGAACGGTAGCCGGCAAAGCCTGGGCTGATCAGGTTCCGACCGCCACGCCGGTCGCCGACACAATCGGCGACGAACTGAAACGGCGATTCAATCTCGGCCTGAACAACGGAGAGCTCCTGTTCGATGGCGCATCGCTCGCCGTGGGGGGTGAAGCGCTCCGCGGCGCGGCCGAGTTGGGTGCTGCGGCGAAGGGGGCTGACGCTGCTGAAACGGCTTATCTCGCGGCGAGGCCAGCGCTAAAGGCTTATATGGATCAGCCGTACAAGGGCCGCATGGGGCACCACATCGTCCCGCGAGGCAAGGAGCTTCCGCCGGAGCTGGGGGGTGGCCCTTATCCGAAGGCAATCATGGAGAGCCCCTTCAACAAGATCCGTGAGACCAACATGACCAACCGCGACTTCTATCGAAACCATGTCGGTGTCGATAAAGACTACTGGGGTGGATCGGCGCCCCGCAAAGCTGGCAGGGGCTGGAGTGGCAAGGCGCTGGGGTGGGCCGACTACGGGCCTATAGATCGACTGCGGTACGGGACGGCTCCGCCTACCAAGGCGATTATCGGATCCGGCCTCGTCGGCGGGACAACCAACGCCCTGTCGAATAGCGGGAATGTCCAATGAAAAAGCCGGAACCGAAGAAGGTGCGGCATGTGAAGAAACAGGACCGGCAAAAGGTGCGGCATTGCGCGGAGTTCGCGTCGAGCCTGCCAACCGACCTCATCGAAGATGACAACGATATCGTCCAGTTCGGCGGAAAGAGCGTCGCAGCGGCAATCGGCGAAATCCTCACTGGCCTGGGCTGCGATGTCGAACTCCCGAGCTATGCCGGCGATCACGGCTGGGATTTCTGCGGGAAGATTCGGGACGCAAAATTCTTCTGCCAAGTCACCTTCATCGAGGACTATATTTTTCTTTTCAAAAGACGCGACGAGTTCCCAAGCTGGTTCCAACGACACCCACCGGCTCTTTACATAACCCTTGACGCTCTTGCGGTCGCCATGGCCAGGGATGAGCGGTTTTCGAACCTTCGGTGGGTCTACGAGCCCCTCGCCGGTGAAAAGGGCGTTGTCGATCCTCTCATCGATCTGCGCAGCAGCAGGTCTAGCGACTGACAGCATAGTGATTTCGCAGTGCAGCGGTCGCGCCGCTGAGACCAGTCACCGGCTGACGTCACCGACGACCATTCATTTTCCCCGCCGACCCGGGAGATGTCATTCCCGCCAATACCCATGAGAAGTCCGCGCCTTGGGCGGATACGAGCCTGCAGGCGTAGCTCTCCGGGCCGCCCGATGAACTGGCTGACGAAGGCGTCACAAGATCTGGGTTCGATGGCAGCGCGGCTACGCTCCGCCCGCGCGAGGAGTCTCGGCCGGTCCGCCGCTGCGGAGGCCGCCGGCATCTGAAAACAGTCGAACGCCATCTTGAAATGGGAGAAGCAATAAACTAAGTTCTATGGACTAAGTCGTGAGAAAGCCCATGAAGAACGTCAATATCCACGACGCCAAGACGCACCTTTCAAAGTTGGTCGAACAGGCGGCGCAGGGCGAGCCCTTCATCATCGCCAAAGCCGGCAAGCCCATGGTGAAGGTGGTTCCGCTCGATACACCCGAGCCGGCGCGGGTCAGGCGGATCGGGTTTCTTGCCGGCCAGGTCGCCGTGCCGGCCGACTTCGACAGGATGGGCGAAGGCGAGATCGAGCAGATGTTCGGCCTCTAGACGTGAAGCTCCTTCTGGATACGCACATCCTGTTGTGGGCTGCCGGAGGCGAAGCCGAGGGATCGGATGCGGATCCGATGCCGCCGACGGTGCGGCGCCTGCTGCTGCACACGGGCAATGAACTGATCTTCAGCGCAGCCAGCATCTGGGAGGTCGCGATCAAGGCCGGCCTGGGGCGACGTGATTTCCGCGCCGATGCACATCTGTTGCGCCGCGGGCTGCTGGCGAACGGCTATGGGGAGTTGGAGATCAGCGGCGCCCACGCGGCGGCCGTCAGCCAGCTTCCGCCTATCCACAGGGATCCCTTCGACCGCATGCTCGTCGCCCAGGCCACCCTGGAGGGACTGACCCTGCTCACGGCCGACGCCGTCCTGGCCACCTATCCCGGCCCGATCCGAAAGGCCTAGCAGCGGGAGACATCTGGGGACAGGCCTGCGTCCACGACCAATCATTGCCCCCAACCCGGGAACCTCCTCCCGCCAATACCCACGAGAGGTCCGCGCCTTGGCGGTGACGGAGAAGGCGCCATCGAGGCCTTGGCTTGCGCGGCCGGCTCCGGGATAATGGGGCCGTGGATCACGCCCGCGTCGGACCGCTGCGCGGCCCCAGCACCCTTTTTTCGTTCGCCCGGTCGCGCTTGCACCGGCCACGGTCGCGGACCATCGCGGTGCTGCGGCTGGCGCTGCCCGCCATCGCCGCGCTGGCCCTGCTGAGCGTGGCGGCCGCCGCCGCGATCGAGGCGGTCCGCGCCGCCCCGGACAAGCCTGGCGGCGCCCCGCCGCCCATGGAACTGGCCGGGCCGCGCCTGGTGGGCCAGGACGGCAAGGGCCACCCGTTCGTCATCACGGCCACGCGCGCGATCCGCGAGAACGCCGCCAGCCAGCAGATCAAGCTGGACCAGCCGGTGCTGGTCAGGAACGAGGGTGCGGCGGACCAAACCCGGGTGACGGCCCCCACCGGCATCTATGACGAGGGCGCCCGCAAGCTGGCGCTCAGCGGCGGCGTGAAGCTGGACGGGCCGCAGGGGGCCTTCAATACGCCAGCCGCCGTCTTCGACGGAAAGACCGGGCAGATCGTCGGCGGGGGCGTGCAGGCGTCCGGTTCGTTCGGCCAGGTCCGCGCCGGCTCCTACACGGCCAAGGCGAAGGGCAACGACGTCATCTACAAGGGCGGGGTCCACAGCCGCCTCAACGTGAAATAAGAAGCCCGCTTGCTGCACGCTCACCCCTTGCCTCACGGACGGACGGCTTGAACCAGCCAGATGCGGCCGCGCCTTCCGGCGCGCCAGACGGCGGCCTCGTCGTGGACCGGCTCTGCAAGAGCTATCGCGGACGCGCGGTCGTGAAGAGCGTCTCCCTCAGCCTGGCGCGCGGCGAGGTGGTCGGCCTGCTGGGCCCCAACGGCGCGGGCAAGACGACCTGTTTCTACATGATCGCCGGACTGATCCGGGCGGACTCGGGCGCCATCGTGCTGGACGGCGAGGACATCACCGACCAGGCCATGTACCAGCGGGCGCGCGGGGGCCTCGGATACCTGCCGCAGGAGACCTCGATCTTCCGGGGGCTCACCGTGGCGGAAAACATCATGACCGTCGTGGAAATGCGCGAGCGCAACCGCGACAAGGCGCGCGAAACCGTCGAGCGGCTGATGGGAGAACTGCACATCGACCACCTGCGGGCCTCGCCGGCCATCTCGCTGTCCGGCGGTGAGCGCCGGCGCGTGGAGATCGCCCGCGCCCTGGCGTCGGATCCGGCCTTTCTGCTGCTGGACGAGCCCTTCGCCGGGATCGACCCCCTGGCCATCGCCGACATCGCCGAGGTGATCACCCACCTCAAGGAACGCGGCATCGGGGTGCTGATCACCGACCACAACGTGCGCGACACCTTGGACATCATCGACCGTGCGGCCATCATTCACGCGGGCGAGGTGCTGTTCAACGGAAGGCCGGCGGAGGTCGTCCAGAACCCGGACGTCCGGCGCGTTTACCTGGGCGACGCCTTCGGCTGACCCGCCGCCCATCTGTATCAAAGGAGTTGTGAGTGAGTTCTCCACGTCGGGTCGTCATCCTGAGCGCTGGACAGGGCCGGCGCCTTTCGCCGCTGACCGACCGGCGGCCCAAGTGCCTGATCGAGTTTTCGGGGCGCACCATGCTGGCCTGGCAGTTGCTGCACCTGGAGGCGGCCGGGGTGACCGAGGCGGTGGTGGTCACCGGCTTCGGCGCGAACCTGGTGGACGCCGAGATCGCCGGTCTGCGGCTGAAGGGCCTGGCCGTGCGGACCCTGTTCAACCCCTTCTACGCCCTGGCCGACAACCTCGCCTCCTGCTGGCTCGCCCGGCGCGAGTTCGACCAGGACGGGCTGCTGCTGAACGGCGACACCCTGTTCGAAACCGCGGTGGCCGAACGGCTGATGGCCGCCCCGCCGGCGGAGATCACCTTGGCGATCGACCGCAAGCCCTCCTACGACTCCGACGACATGAAGGTGCTCACCGAGGGGCGGCGGCTGATGGCGATCGGCAAATCCATCGAAGCCTACGACGCCGAATCCATCGGCTTCATCAGGTTCTCCGCGGACGGCGCGCGCCGGTTCGCGACGGCGATCGATGACGCGATGCGCCGCCCGGAAGGCCTGCGGCGCTGGTACCTCAGCGTGATCGACCACCTGGCCAACACCACGGATGCGGTCGCCGTGCAGTCGATCGAGGGCCTCGAATGGGGTGAGACGGACTTCCCGGAGGACGTGCAGGCGAACGCCGCTCTGACCGCCCGGTGGGCGAGCGCGCGGCCCAGCTAGGCGGTCAGTTCGCGCACGAGGTCGAGGTCGGCGGGCTTGTCCACGTCCACGGCGGCGAGGCCGAAGGGGCTCGGAACCACGGCGGCGCGCGCGCCACAGAGCCCGCCCAAGCGAGCGATCGCGTCGGCCAGCGTCAGGCGCCCGGCGAGATAGCGCAGCAGGGTCGCCGCGCCGAGCCGCCGCACGATCCTCCAGGGCTTCTTGCGATCCGCCTCGACCTGCCGCCACAGGTCGATGGCGGCCAGCCCCCGGTCGGTGCGCACCAGGAAGAGATTGCAGCCTGACCAATCGCCGTCGGCGAACCGCAGGTAGGTTCGCCTCGTGCCCGGCGCGGCCGCCTCCACCAGCTCACGCCTGGCCAGCAGCACGCAGATGTCGGCGTCGGCAGGCGCGCTGCCGAGGAAGGCCTCGATCCACTCCGGGCGCAGCAGGGCATGGTCGGCGGTGGTGATCAGAACGGGCGTCCCCAGCGCCTCGATCCCGCGCCGCGCGCTCAGGCTGGGCCCGGCCTCTGCGGGCAAGACCCGCGCCCCTTGCCGTCGCGCGATCTCGGACACCAGGGGATTGGACGCGGAGACCGCCAGGCGGTCGATGCCGGCTTCACGAAGCGCGGCCAGCACCCGCTCGAGCAGGGTGCGCCCGGCGAGCTCGATCAGCGCCTTCTGGGCTACGCCGGCGTAGGCTGCGACCGGATCGACGCCTCCTCGCGAACCGGCCAGGACGAGGGCGCTGGCGACCTCACCCAATCGACTTCTCGTAAATGCGATAGGTCTTGTAGACGCGCGTGCCGGCCGCTTCGAGGATGTTGCGCATGGGCATGTTGTCCTCGAGAATCCAGGAGAGCTCGGCGCTCCGGTAGCCGAGGGCGCGGGCCTGGCCGGCGGCGGCGTCGATCAGCATGAACGGCAGCAATTGGCCGCGGCGCGTCCGGGCGAACTTGCGGCGCACGCCCATCAGCGGCACCCGCGCGGTCTTCAGCCCGCGGGCCTTCAGCCGCCACAGGAGCTTGGCCCAGCCGAACGGGAAAAGCCGGCCGGAGAGGTCGGCGATGGCCTCGTTCACGTTCGGCAGGAAGACGATGAAGCCGGCGGCTTCCCCGTCGATTTCAGCAAACCAGGTCAGCCGGGGATCAACCACCGGCTTGAGGGACTTGGCCAACTGGCGGGTCTCGGCGGCGGTGGTCGGGGTGAAGCCCCAGTTCTCCGACCAGGCGTCGTTGAGGATCTCCGTCAGGGTCTGCACCTCGGCGTCGTAGCGGGACATGTCGAGCTTGCGCAGGCTCAGCCCCGCTGGCGTCCCTCGGCGGACAAGCGCCAGGACCTTCGGCGGTAGATCGTGGGTGACGTCGCCATGATAGGCGAGCACATCCTTGGCCTTGCGGTAGCCCTGCTCCTCGATCCTCGTCCCGGCGTAGGCCGGATCGTGGCCCATCATCACCATGGGCGGGGTGTCGAAGCCGTCGACCAACAGGCCGACCTCTTCGTTGGACGAGAGGTTGAACGGCCCCAGCACGCGGCGGCAGCCACGCGCGCGCAGCCAGTCCTCGGCCGTGCGCAGCAGGCTTGCGAAGACCTCCGGATCGTCCTCGCCGGCGATCATGCCGAAATGCCCGGCCGGCCCTTGCGGATCGACGGGCGCCAAGGCGTCGATCTGGGCGCTGATGCGGCCCACGTCGCGCCCGTCGCGCGCCGCGAGCCAGAACTGCACCTGCGCATGGCTGAAGAACGGATTGGTCTTGGGCGACAGCGCTTCCGTCCGCTCGAGCAGCAGCGGGGCGATGTAGTTCGGGTCGCCGGCGTTGAGCCGCATGGGCAAGCGGACGAACCGCCTGAGCTCAGCCGGACCCGACACCGGGACGATCTCGATCTTCGAGGCGGCGGAGACCAACGGCGCCTGCATCACCCCTCCATGTAGACCAGTGCGCTCGCGCCCGCCGCGGCGAAGGCCACGGGCGCCGCCCAGGCGCCCAGCAGGGCCGGAACCGACCCGCTCTGTCCCATGGCGGTGCAGACCCCGTCGACGACCAGGAAGATCAGGCCGGCGGCCAGGCAGAATACCAGCGCCTGGGCGCCGCCGCTGCGGAAGTTGGTGAGCGTCACCGGCCCCGCCAGCAGCAGCATGACCAAGGCGCCGATCGGGGCGGCGAAGCCGCGCTGCAGCTCGGTGCGGTAGAATGACGGCGCCCTGACCGAAGCCCCGCCGGAGAGGGCGCGGCGGGCCGAGCCCGGCGCCAGGCTCTGGTCGGTCCCGAAGATGGCGCGAACGTCCTGCGGCGCCGGTCCGGCGGTCCAGAGCATCCGCGCCGCGGAGGCCTGCTGGACGCCAAGCCCGCCGATCATCTCCATCCGAGGCTGGACCAGGCTCCAGCCGGTCGGGCCAAAGGTGGCTGCGTCGGCGCGGATCCGCTCGACCAGGCGGCCGTCGGGCGCGCGCCTGTAGAGGGTGACGCCAGTCAGCCTGCGGCCCGCCTCGTCGCCGGCGGAGGCTATGACGATGTCGGTCCCCACCCGGAAGCTGCGCGGACCCTTGGGGGCCTGTTCCGTGTGAGGCGCGGAGCGGGCCCACCAGGCGTCGAGCGCCTGGTCCGCCCTGGGCGCGAGCCACTGCACCGCCGCCAGGTGCGCCACGACCACGGCGAGCGCCACCGGCGCCGTCATCCCGATCAGCCGATAGACCGACATACCGGCGGCGCGCAGCGCCACCACGGCATTTTCCCGGGCGAGCTGGGCAAAGGCGAACAGGCAGCCGGCCAGCACCGCCAGCGGCGCCACCTGCTGGGCGAGGGTGGGGAGGCGCAGCATGGCGTAGTAGGCCACGCCCGCGACGCCGAGCTTGCGATCGAGGATGTCCGTCGTGACGTCCAGAAGATCGAGGATCTGCAGGATAGAGACCAGCACCACCCACGCAGCGAGCACGCGGATCCCGACGACCCGCAGGATGTGGCGCTGCAACGTCAAACTGGTTCCCCGGCGCGCGCCTCGCGGCGCGGCAGCAGCCGGTGAAGGCCCTCCCCGATCCGCTCTGAGAGAATGGAGACCGGCGTCTCGCCGGGCCGCTTGCGGCTGCTCAGGAAGATGACGAGGCTCAGCGCGGCAAAACCCAGGAACGGCAGGCCGACGCCCACCCAGGCGTCGGCGCGGCCGCTGATCGCCAGGCTCTGCCCGACCTGGAGCAGATGCTGGAACGCCAGCAGCAGCAGGCCCGCGATGATGATGCCCGGCGCGCGGCCGCCACGCTTGGCGGCCAGTCCCAGCGGCAGCGCCATGAGCGGCAGCAGCAGCAGGGAGAAGGAGCGCGCCAGTCTGGCGCCCAGCTCGGCCAGCAGGGCCTGGTGCGGGATCAGGGTGTGCTGCCGCGTCGCCTGGACCATCAGCTCGGAGAGGGTCAGCTCGCGCTCGTCGCCGCCGCGCGCCCGCAACAGCTTGGCGGCGCCGCTCAGCGGCAGCTCCAGGCTGAAGCTGCGGAAGCTCAGGAGGCGCGGTTCATTCTGCGCGTTGGTGCTGAGCTGCTGGCCGTCGCGCATCTGCAGGGTGACGCTGTGGCCATCCGGAGCCGGCACGAGCCGGCCGGTGCGCGCGGTGGTGACCTCCTCCTGGCCATTGGCCGCCACCTTGCGGATGAAGATGCGGCGAAGGCCCTCCCCGCTCGCGTCGGCCGCGTCGGCGGTCATGGTGAGGTCCTGCGCGGGAGAGAAGAAGGTCTGCGGCCGCACGAGGCCGTTCCATCCGGCATTCTCCGCGGCGTGCATGACCACGCGATAGGCGTAGCGGCTGTAGGGCTGCAGGAAGCCGAACAGGATCAGGCTGATGACGGTCAGCACAGCGCCCATGGCCAGATAGGGCGCGACGATGCGGCTGAGGGAGACGCCGCTGGCCAGCAGGGCGTCGACCTCCGAACCCTCGTTCAGGCGGCTGATCACCACGAAGAGGGCGATGAAGAAGGCCGCCGGAAGGGTCAGGCCGAGGTAGTGCGGAACGAGATTGGTCGCCAGTTCGACCACGAAGCCGAAGCGGTTGCTGCTGTCGGAAAGCAACTGCAGCAGCCGCAGGACGCGCTCCAGCAGCAGCGCCACCAAGGTCACGGCCAAGGCGCCGACGAGCGGCCAGAGCGTGAGCCGCAGGATATAGCGGTCCATGATCCTCACCGCCGCGACCGCCCTCAGCCCTTCGGCCAGAGCGCGGCCAGCCGCGCCGTGAGACTGCCGATCGCGGGCGCGTCCAGGGCCACGGCCGGCGCCAGGGCGGGCGGTCCTGGCCAGCCGGTGTCAGGGAACCGAAGTCCCTCATCAAGCCGCTCGCCCTCGTAGCGGGGGATCACATGGAAATGCACGTCGCGGTCCACCATCATCAGCATCAGATAGTTGATCCGCTGATATCCGACCAACTCACCAAGCGCATGCTCCACGCCGCGGATCGCGACGCCGAGATCGGCGAAAGCCTGCGGGCTGAGTTGCGAAAAGGAAATCGCCGGCTCCTTGCACACGAGTACAAGCGAACCAAATGTCGGCTGGTCGGGGCGCACCAGGACGAGCCAGCTCGCCGTCTCGGCGACCAAGCTCCGGGGGTAGCCAAATTTCAGGGCGGTGGGGTTGGTCATGAAGGGTTTCGCACGGCGGGCTACGCCGTCGCTGTAACGATGGAAAGGCGGTTCGTCGATGAAACCAGGATATTTCCTTGCCCTTGCGGCCCTGGCGGGGGCGCTGTCTGCGGCGGGGCCATCCCTCGCCGATGACGGCTGCGCGGGCAAGCCGGACGCCGGCGCCGCGAAGCTGACCGTCCAGAACGTCGGCATGCACAACGGCAAGGGGCAGGTGGCGGTCACCGTGTTCCCGGACGACGCCCGCCGCTTCCTCGCCCACCATGGCAAGCTCTTGCGCCAGCGCCCGGCCGCGGTCCTGCCGATGACCAGCGCCTGTTTCTGGTTGCCGCCCGGGACCTACGCCGTGGCGGTCTATCACGACGAGAACGCCAACCAGGACTTCGACCGGACCAAGCTGGGCATGCCGGCCGAGGGATTCGGCTTCTCGAACGACGCGCCGACCCGCTTCGGCCTGCCGAGCTTCGACGCCGTGCGCTTCTCGTTGCCGGCGTCCGGGCGCACGATCAAGGTGCGGATGCGCTACGGTCGCTGAGGCGTGCGCAGCCGGTAGCGCCCCATCTCCACCACCGATCCATCGGCGGCCAGGCCGCGGGCGACGACGCAGACCGACCAGCCCTCGCCGCACGCTTCGATCTCCAGGCCGTGCCAGCGCGCAGGGTGATGGCCGCCGGCGGCCGAAGCCGAAGGCGCGCCGAGCACCGGGATCGCGCCATGCGGCCCTGGGACGGCGGCGACCGCGGCGGCGTGCACGTGGCCGTGCAGCACCAGTTCGGCCCCTTCCGCCTTGAGGATCGCGAGCAACGCGGGCGCGTCCCGCAACGCCTTGCGGCGCGACGATGCGCCGGGCGCCGGCGCGTGGTGGAGCAGGACCACCCGGCACAGGCCCTCGTCGCCCAGCCCTCGCAGCATCGGCCGCAGGCGGTCGAGCTGGCCGTGGCCGAGCGCGCCCTGGGCCAGGTGCGGGGCCGTGGGGATCGCCGAGCAGAGGTTCACCAGGGCCACCGGGCCGCGCCGACGCACCTGGGGAAAGGCCGCCGCGTCCTCGTCGCCCAGCCATGGCGCCCAGGCGGCGAAGCGCTCGGCGCCGCCCGACCCGACCAGGGCGTCGTGGTTTCCCGGGCTGACCGTGATGGCGTCCGGTGCGCCGAGCTGCTCGAGCCAGGCGCGGGCGGCGGCGAACTCCCGGGCGGTCGAGAAGTTGGTGAGGTCGCCGGTTATGGCCACATGGTCGGGAGTCTGGGCCTTCAGGTCAGCCACGATGGCCGCCAGCACCTCGGGGCGATGGCGACGACGCTTGCGCCGCCAGGCGAAACGGCTGAGCAGGCGCTTCGGAGCGAAATCGGCCCAGCCGCCCAGGCTGGCCGGAGGAAGATGAAGGTCGGAGATATGGGCGAGGCGGAAGTCCGACACGTGAGGAAGTTCTCTGGCCAGGGGTCGGCCAAGCTGGGTATCAACTCTCACGATTTTGAACAGGGGCGCTGAGTTGGACAAAGAGGGCGCATCGCGCCGCGCGGAGCTGGCCGTGAGCCTGGCGACGGGTGAAGGGCGGATCTGGGGCATGACCAGCGCCGAGCGCCTGCGCCGGATATTCCAGCGCGCCGGGCTGAGGGCGATCGAGCGCGACGCCCTGGACGACGCGACGGGCTCTGAGGGCGTAGTGCTGGCTCGCGCCGACTGGATCTATGACGAAAGCCTGATCCGCGCCCTTGCCCAGCGGCCTGGAGCCGTTCTGGCCGGATCGGGCGGCGTGGCGGCCGCCGCCCACGTGCGCGCGGACCAGGCGCAGGCGGCGGCGGCGGCGCTGCAACGCGGCGAGGACCCGGCCGCCAGCGTCGCCGGCCTGATCCGGCTGGACCCCGGCGAACTCGCCTACAACGAGGCGCTGCGCAAGCGCGAGGCGCCTATCCTGGAGCCGTTCGGCCCGGCGCGCGCCGGGCGCGCCGAAGCCCGCCGCGTGGAGGCGCACCTGTTCAAGGGCTCCTACAAGGGCGTCACGGACCTGGTGACCAAGCATCTGTGGCCGAAACCGGCCCAGGTCGTCACCCGCTGGTGCGCCCTGGCCGGCGTGGCGCCCAACACGGTGACCTTCGTTGGCCTGCTGCTGGTCATCGCGGCCTTCGCGCTTTTCTGGACCGGCCATTTCGGCTGGGGCCTCGCCTGCGGCTGGGTGATGACCTTCCTGGACACCGTCGATGGCAAGCTGGCCCGGGTCACGCTCACCTCGTCGCCGATCGGCAACATCTTCGATCACGGCATCGACCTGGTCCACCCGCCGTTCTGGTGGTGGGCCTGGTTCGTCGGGGTGCAGCACGGCGCCCATCCGGTGACCTGGCCGACCGCGATCCTGGCGATCGTCACGGTCGGCTATGTGGCGCAGCGCCTGGAGGAAGGCGTGTTCCTGCGGGCGTTCAAGCTGCAGATCCACGCCTGGCGGCGGTTCGACAGCTGGTTCCGGCAGATCACGGCGCGGCGCAACCCCAACCTGATCCTGCTGACCGCGGCGGCGCTCGTCGGACGGCCCGACCTGGGCCTGATCGCGGTCGCCGTGTGGACGGTGGCGAGCTTCCTCGTGCATCTGGTCCAGCTGATCCAGGCCTTCGCCAGGCCGCGCGGGCAGGTCACGTCCTGGCTGGCCGGGTGATCCGCGCGGGCCTCATCGTCAATCCGAAGAGCCGTCGCAATCGCTTTGCCGGCGCGTTACGGCGCTGGCGCGCCGAGGGCGTGCCGGTCGAAGCGCCGCAGACCCGTGAAGCCCTGGACGCCGCTCTCGCGCGGTTCGCCGCCCTCGGACTCGACCTGCTGGCGGTGGCCGGCGGCGACGGCACCTTGCGCGAGGTGCTGACCCGGGCGCCGCGGCATTTCTCCTCGGGCCTGCCGCCGCTGGCGGTGCTGCCGGCCGGCAAGACCAACGCCCTGGCCCAGGACCTCGGCGCGCCCCGCGACTGGACCCTGGAGGCCGCCCTGAAGAGCGCCGCGGCGGGGACGGTTCGCTCACGCCGGCCGCTGGAGATCTCGCGCAGGCACAGCGGCGATCCGCCGACCCGAGGCTTTATCCTGGGCGCCGGGGCGTTCGTTCGCGCCACCCAGATCGCCCAGGCGACCCACCGCCTGGGCGCCTTCGACAATCTCGCGGTGGGCGCTACCCTGGCCGCTGCGGCCGCCCGGACGTTGTTTGGCCGCGACGACGGCCGGTGGCGGGCCGGGGAACCGATGCGACTGGGGATCGGCTCAGAACCGGTTCGCGAGAAGCGGTATTTCCTGGTCATGGTGTCGACCTTGCAGCAGCTACCGCTCGGCCTGCGGCCGTTCGGGACAGATGTGGAGGGCCTGAAGATGCTGGCCGTGGAAGCACCGCCCCGGCGGCTGGGCGCGGCGCTTCCCCTGCTGACGTCAGGCAAGGCCGCGGACTGGCTCGAGACCGCGGGCTATCACCGGCTCAGGCCGGAACGCTTCGACCTCGCCCTCGCCTCGAGCCTCGTGCTGGACGGCGAGGTCTTTCCCGGCGGCGAGCTGAGCGTGGGCATGGGGGCGCCGGTGGACTTCGTAGCGCCGTGAGCCGCGACCTCCTCGCCTTCGTCCGCAGCGAGCTGGAGACCGGGGTCAGGCCGCAGATCGCGCAGATGGCGCGCGAGCTCGCCCACGGACGCGGCGCCTCAGCGGCGCTGTTCTATGGCTCCGTCCTGCGCACGGGAGACCTCGGCGGCGTGCTCGACTTCTACCTGCTCACGCGTGGCCCGAGCCGCAGGGGCGTGCGCGGCCTGATCGAACGCTGGCTGTGGCCCGAGGTCAGCTATCACCAGCTCGAGATCGACGGCGCGCCGTTGCGCGCCAAGGTGGCCACCCTGCCACTCGCAACCTTTCGCCGGGCCGCCGAGGGGAATGCGCTGGACACCACGATCTGGACGCGATTCGTCCAGCCGGCGGCGCTCGCCTGGAGTGAGGATGCGGCTGCGCGGGACGACGCGGCGGCGGCGGTCGCGGCAGCCTGCGCGACGGCCGGACGGTTCGCCGCGGTCGTGGGACCGCAGCAAGGGCCTGCGCGCGCCTACTGGACGGCGCTGTTCCGCCAGACCTACGCGGCCGAGCTGCGGATGGAGGCCGCCGGACGCGAAGGCCAGATCCTCGATTTCGATCCTGGGCGCTACGACCGGCTGCTGCCGCTGGCCTGGGCGAGCGCGGGGATGGCTTTCGGCCGCCACGGCGAGACGCTGCGTCCCGAACCACCGCCGGGCGAGCGTCACCGGCTGATGGCGGCCTGGCGGTTGCGGCGGCGGTTGGGCAAGCCCCTGAACGCCCTGCGGCTGATCAAGGCGGCCTTCACCTTCGAAGGAGCGGCGCGCTACGCGGCCTGGAAGATCGAGCGGCACACCGGCGTGGAGGTTGCGATGACGCCCTGGCGGGAACGTCATCCCCTGCTGTCGGCGCCTGCGGTGCTGTGGCGGGTGCGGCGCGCCCGCCGGCGTCAGCCCGACGCGCGCTGAGTCTGCGCCGGGAGCAGGCCGAGCTCGCGCCCAGCCCATTCGAAGGCGGCGAGCACCTGGTCGATCTGCTCGGTGGTGTGGGCGGCGCTGACGCTGGAGCGCAGCAGGGGCCGGTTGTTCGGCGTCGCCGGCGGCAGGGCGAGGTTCAGGTAGACGCCGCCCTTCAGCAGCTGGTTCCACATCGAGAGCGCCGCGGGCATGTCCGGCATGACCACCGCCACGATGGGACTGACCTGCGGCCCGGTGGTGAAGCCCAGCGCGTTCAAGCCGTCGTAGAGGCGCTGGGAATTGGCCTGCAGCCGCGGCCGCAGCGAGCGGTCGGACTCGGCGCGCTCCAGGGCCTTCAAGGTGGAGGCCACGACGGCCGGCGGCAGCGAGGCGGTGAACATGTAGGGCCGGCTGACCACCCGCAGGATGTCGAAATCATCGGCGTCCGAGACACAGAAGCCCCCGATCGCGCCCAGGCTCTTGGAGAAGGTGCCGACGATGAAGTCCACGTCGGCCTCCATGCCCGCAGCCTCCGCCAGCCCGCGTCCCCGTTCGCCGAGCACGCCCATGGAATGCGCCTCGTCGACCAGCAGATAGGCGCCGGTCTGGCGCTTGACGTCGACGATCTCCTTTAGGGGCGCGATGTCGCCCATCATCGAATAGATGCCCTCGACCACGATCAGGCGGTCGCCGGGCGCGTCCTCCAGCCGCCGCAGGCGCTTGTAGAGGTCCTCCGGGTCGTTATGCCGGAAGCGGGTCACCTCGGCGTGGCTCAGCCGGGCGCCGTCGTAGATGCTGGCGTGGCTGTCGGCGTCGAGGATCAGATGGTCGCCGCGGCCGGCCAGGGCCGACAGCACGCCCAGGTTCGCCTGGTAGCCGGTGGTGAACACCATGGCGTGGCGGCGGCCGTAGAACCGCGCGAGCCCGGCTTCCATGGCCAGGTGCGCGCCAAAGCTGCCGTTGGCGATTCGCGACCCGGTGGTGCCCGTGCCGAAGCTGCGCACCGCCTCGACGGAGGCCTCCACGCATTCCGGATCGAAGGTCAGGCCCAGGTAGTTGTTGGTTCCGATCAGGATCACCCGCCCGCCGTTCAGCTCGGCTTCGGTGGGTGAGATCACGGCGTCGAAGCGCACGCTGAACGGATCCGCGCCGAAGCGGCGGATGTCGCTGTAGGCCTCGCTCGGAGCCTCATATTTCTGCAGCAGGCCCATGCTCAATCCCTCGTCCGGAGTTCGTCGATAAGTTCGCCCAGCTCTCCGACGGTCCGGATCACGGCCATGCGGTCGAGGGGGATGGACATGTCAAACTTATCCTCAAGTTCCATCACAATGTTCATTAACGTCAGCGAATCGATCGCAAGGTCTCGGGCAATATCAGTGTTTGAGGTTACGTTGAGCGGGCGACCGAGGACTGATTCGGCCACTCGGCCGACTTCACGCACGGTCAAGTGGGCCACAGATTCGCCCATTTCCCCCTCAGGTCGTCCCTTCGAAAGTATAGCTAACCAACCTCAGAGCGGATTGCCACACTTCAGATAGGGTATCGCAACACATCTGTCATGCACCCAGCCATCCCGCGCGCCGATACCAGCCGACAGTTTCGGCGAACCCAAGGGGGAGGTCGAACCCGGGCTGCGGCAGCTGGTCGCAGCGCTCGCCCGCACTCACGCCCCAGTTCAAGTGGCGGATTTCCCTTGCCTTTCCGGGGGTCAAAATGGGTGACCCGCCGGCCATCCGCAAGAAGGCGCCAGCGGCGCCGACAAGGTCGAAGGCCGCATCAGGCAATCGCACAAGGCGCCTTCGCACGCCCAGGGCGGCCGCCGCGGCCCGGAGGATTTCGTTCCAGGCGTAGCCGTCCGGGCGGACGTCGGACAGCGCCACGGTCCCGCCCGCCCCGATTCCTCGCGTCAGAGCGGCGATCTGGCGGGCGGCGTCCTGCGCATGGATGACGGCGATCCTGGCGTCGGGATGGAAGGTCGGAAAGACCGGGGTGCGGGCCATGGCGCGGAAGAGCTGCAAGGTCTCGACGTCCCCAGGCCCATAGATCACCGGCGGCCGGGAGACGGTCAGCCGCTCGCCCAGCACCTCCGCGGCGGCGACTTCCCCGGCGCGCTTGCTGGCCGCGTAGTCCGAGAGCTGCGGCTCTCGCGCGGCGAGGCTGGACACCAGCACCATGCGCTCCAGGCCCGCGCGACGGGCGGCGATCGCGGCGTCTCGCGCGCCGGAGGTGTTCACGGCGTCGAAGGCCGCGGCCGTGCGGGCCTTGACGAGGCCCGCGGCGTGCACCAGCGCCTGGGCGCCCAAGCAGAGGCGGGCCAGCGCCGCCTCGTCCGCCAGATGGCCGATCACCACCTCGGTCTCGACCCCGCGGCAAAGGGGGTGGACCGGATCGCGCCTGGCCAGCACGCGGACCGACCATCCGGCCTCGTCCAACGCACGTACGAGGTGTCGTCCCAGGAAGCCGGTGGCGCCGGTGACCGCCGCGACAGGGCGGGCCACTCAGGACCTCACGAGATCGAAGGCTCCGCTTTCGTAGAGCGTGCGCGTCTTGGACCGGCTGAGCTTTCCCGACGAGGTCTTCGGCAGGGCGTGGGGGCCTACCAGCCGGACCTCGCTGTCGACCCCGTGCTGGGCGCGCAGCACCGCCGTGACGCTCTCCACGATCGCCGCGCGGACCTGCGGGTCGCTGCTGCGGCACTGGACGAGCAGGACCACGCGCTCGCCCGCGTCGTCGTCGATGGAGAAGGCGGCCACGTCGCCGCTGCGGAGCCCCTCCACAGCCTCCTCGGCCGCCCACTCGAGGTCCTGCGGCCAGATGTTGCGCCCGTTGAGTAGGATCAGGTCCTTGGCGCGTCCGGTCGGCGTCAGCTCGCCGTCGACCAGGAACCCCAGGTCGCCGGTATCCAGCCAGCCGTCGGGCGAGAGGGCGGCGGCGGTGGCGTCCGGCTGTCGAAAATATTCGCGCATGAGGCTGGGCCCGCGCGCGAAGATCCGACCGATCCGCAGCTCCGGCAGCGCCCGGCCGTCCTCGTCGCGCACCTGCAGCTCATGGCCCGGCAGGATCGGGCCGCAGCGCACGAAGCTGCGCTGGCGCTGAGCCGCGCCGTCGGCCACCGCGACGACGCCATCCTGTTCCATCCGGTCGACATCCACCCGCTCGGTCCGCAGGCCCTGGCCCAGCGGGGCCATGGTCAGGGCCAGCGTCGCCTCGGCCATCCCGTAGCTGGCGACGAAGGCGGAGGCGTTGAACCCCGAGCCGGCGAACTGCTCGGCGAAGGCCTCGAGAGGCGCCGGGCGGATCATGTCGCCGCCGACGCCGGCCACCCGCCAGGCGGAAAGGTCCAGATCCGCCTCGCCGTCGCCACGCCGGGCGCAAAGGTCGTAGCCGAAGGTCGGGCTGTAGGAGACCGTGCCGCCGTTGCGCGCCATCAGATCCAGCCAGAGGCGCGGCCGGCGCACGAAGGCGGCCGTGGGCAGGAGGTCCAGCGACATCTGGGTGGCGAGCGGGGTCAGCAGGAAGCCGATCAGGCCCATGTCGTGGTAGAGCGGCAACCACGACACCGCCCGGTCGGCCGCCGTCACCTTCAGTCCGTCACGGGCGATCGCCACGGCATTGGCCATCAGCGCACGGTGGGTCACCACGACGCCGGTGGGAAACCGCGTGCTGCCCGAGGAGAACTGCAGGTAGCTGGTCTGCTCCGGACCGATCGGCGGCAGGGCCTGCGAACCGCCATCCGGAGCCTCGTCCAGTCGGATCGTGAGGGGCGTGCCGGCCACGCCTGCGGCCTCGGCGAGCCACGCCTCGAACGCCGGCTCAACCACCACCGCCCTGGCATCGGCGGAGGCGAGCATGCGCCCGACCTGCGCCACATAGGCCTCGCGGCCCCCCAGCGGCGCGGGCAGCGGCAAGGGGACCGGCGCCACCGCGGCGTACTGGCAGGCCATGAAGGCGCGGACGAACTCCGGCGTAGTGTCCGCGATCAGGCCCGCGCGGTCGCCGGGCCGCAGTCCCGCGGCGAGCAGCCGTTTGGCCATCGCCCGGGCCTCCTCGCGCAGGCGCGCGTAGGGTATGGCGAGCAGCAGGCGGCCTCGCAGGTCGTGGAAGTTCACGCCCGTCTCTCCCGCCGCGGCGAAGTCCAGCGCCTCGGTCAGGGTGGCGAAGTCGGCGCGCCGGATCGGCCGGCGCGGGGAGGTCGGAGTCGGGTTCACGCTCTGCTTTCCCGGTAGCCGCGCCGATTTTCAAGCCGAATCCTTGCGCCTGGCCTGTGCGGCGCGGCGCAGGAGCAGGCCGAACATGCCGGCCGCAAGCGCCGCCGAGGCCACCACCAGCGCCATGCCGGCGGCGCTGACCCCGAAGCGTCGCACCAGGAACGGCAGCGCGGCGGCGTAGCATACGGCCACCACGACCCGCACCCGCACCGCACCGCCGGCCCGACCCAGCGAGATCACCATCGGCTCCAGCGGCAGGGCGACGAGATCGATGACCGCGGCCGCCACCTGCCAGGTCATGACCGCCGCGGCCGCGCCGAAGGCCGGTCCCATCACCAGCCGCAGCAGGGGCGCGCCGGCGAAGGCCGAAATCCCCAGCAGCAGGACGCCCACCGCGCCCGCGGCCAGGCAAATGCGCCAGGCGAGCCGCCACATGGTCTTCTCCGCTCCGCTGGCCTGCAGCCGCGCCAGTTCGGGGTAGAGCGCGGGCGTGAGCAGCCGGACCGGCTTGGCGATGGCGTCGGCGACCTGTCGGCCGATCCGCCAGAGCGCCGCGTCGGCGGCGCCCAGCAAGGCGCCGATCATCAAGGTGACCAGGTGCGTGAAGGCCACGCCCAAGGTGGCGTTGAGGTTGGTCGCCCAGGCAAACCGCCACGCCCCGGGAACGGCGACGGTGGCGGGTCCGCGCCAGCGGAAGCCCGACATCAGGCCGCGACGGTGCAACTCGCGCCAGGCGCCGCCGGACAGAAACACGAAGCCCGCGAGCGTGCCGGCCGCCCAGACCACCAGGAAGAACCCCAGCGAGGCGTGCAGGACGTAGCCCAGGATGCAGCCGGCGATACGGACGATCGAGGCCGCGACGGCCTGGCCGGCCATGATGTCGAACCTGTCCAGCAGCCGCAGGACGCCCAACGGCGCCGCGGCGGTCATGAAGCCCACGGACACCGCATAGGCGGCCGCGGCGGGTCCCTGCCCCGGCGGCCAGCCCAGGTGAGCGCCGAACAGCAGAGCGACGACGACCCCGATCGCGATCCCCGCCAGGCCGCTGACCCCATCGAGAAGGACCGTGAAGCGGATCACCCGATGCAGGTCGGGGAACCGGCCCTCGGCCAGGGGCTTGGCGCCGTACTGCAGGACGGTCTGCCAGGACTGGAACTTGACCACATCGCCCAGGAACTGGGCGAAGGCGTGGATCAGGACCAGGAGGCCGAACACCTGCACCCCAAGGGCGCGGGCGGCGATCGCCGTATAGGCCAGGCTGAGGACCGCGTTGACGGTGCGGCCGCCGAGCAGCTTGCCGGCGTTCTTCAACACGCGGCGCAGGATCGGGCCGGCCGCGGACGCCGACGAGGCCTGGAGGCTCACGTGACCGGCCGTGGCCGGCGTCCGCCCTGGCGTTGGGCCGCCGCGCGGCCAAGCAGCTCGCGCAGGGGCGGCCCCAGGCCGCGATGCTGCACGCGATGATAGGCGGAGCCGGCCGGCAGGGCCTGCGACAGTCGGCGGTGCGCCTCGGCCAAGTGATGGTAGGGGATGCGCGGCAGGAGGTGATGCAGGGCGTGGTAGCGCAGGCCCACCGGCGCCCAGATGAGCGGCAGGCGGCTCGGCGGCGGCACGTTGATGGAATCGGCGAACTGCTCGGCGAAGGTCATGGCCTCGCCGTCGTTCGTCCAGGCGTGCGCGACCAGGGTGCGGAGCTGGTTGACGCAGGTGACGACCGCCAGCAATCCCGCGCCGGTCAGCACATAGGCCGCGCGCAGCCCGCCGGAGACGGCCAAGGCCACGAGCGCCCAGCTCCACAGCCAGCAGGCGATTTCCTGCGCTCGCCAGCCGGGCGCGACGGAACGGTCGACGTCCTCGCGCCGGAAGCCGGGGTTGATGGTCATCGCCGAGAAGCGGCTGAACACGACCGGTCTCAAGGCGGGGACCAGGACGGACAGCGGCGCGGCCACGGCGAAGCGCAGGAACGATCCCAGGGGCGCGAACAGCGCCACGCCCACGAATGCGGCCAGCTTGATGGCCGGGCCGCTGGCCAGCGGCAGGTATTCCGGGTCCCGCGCGGTCCCATACCGCTGCTTGGCATGGTGCAGGTTGTGGACGCCCTCATAGAGCAGCGAGGGGACGAGGAAGGGAATCCCGATCAGCAGGTTCCAGGCCAGCCCGAAGGCCGGCACGTCGCGCGACCGCAGATGGGTGAGCTCATGGATGAAGCTGACCGCCCGGTAGAGGGCCACGATACAGGCCGCCGCGGCGGCCACCCGCACAGCGGCGCCGTTCCCCTGCACGGCCAGGGCCAGGCCGCCATAGACCACCGTCGCGGTGGCCGCCAGATCGGCCCAATAGATCACGCGGCGAGGATGCGTCAGGTCGGAGGTGATCCGGTGCGCGCTCCTCGCGAGATCGAGATCCTGCCGTTCCGCCTGCAAGCTTCACCTTAGGCTTCCGCGCCCGCGAGCGCCCGCAAAGGCGGACGTTTAGAGCGGTTTCGGCGCCGCCCCAAGGGGCAGGAGCGGTGGGCCATCGCATTCCGCCACCGGGCTAAGGGCGTCACGCGGGCTTCCGCCCACTGAGCCAGTTCAATGATGCCCCGTCGGCACGGAACGGTCGCCCCCAACAAGCGTTACCGGACTGGTCGGAGGGTCGGCATGTCGACATTCGAAATGGATCGCCGCACCCTCCTGGGGGTTGGAGCCGCCGCCTGCGCGATCCCCCTCACGGCCGCGGCGGCCCAGTTCAGGGCCACAGGCATGGCCTGGCAGCCCAATACCGGGGCCTGGCCCACCGCCGTCGACCTCAGGGCCGGCTATACGTTCTTCACGCCCGACGAGGCCGCCTTCATCGAGGCCGCCTGCGCCCGGATCGTTCCCGCCGACGCCACCGGCCCCGGCGCGGTGGAGGCCGGCGTGCCGCTGTTCCTCGACCGCCAGCTCGCCGGCGGCTACGGCAAGGGCGCGCGCTGGTACATGCAGGGCCCGTTCGGCAAGAGCACCGGCACCCAGGGCTACCAGAGCAAGTATCCGCCGGCCGGCCTCTATCGCGCCGCCATCAAGGCGATCGGCGAGCATCTCGGCCAGAGCGGTGGCGCGCCGTTCCACAAGCGCGGCGCCATCGACCAGGACGCGTTCCTGAAGGACCTGGAGGCGGGCAAGGTCGACCTCGGGGCCGATGTCGACGCCAAGGGCTACTTCACGCTCCTGCTGCAGAACGTGATGGAGGGCTATTTCTCCGACCCGCTCTATGGCGGCAACCGCGGCCTCAGCGCCTGGAAGATGATCGGCTTCTCGGGCGCCCGCTACGACCAGCGCGCCTATGTGCTCGCCTACGGCAAGCCCTATCCGCTGCCGCCGGTGGGCATCGGCGGACGGCCGGCCTGGTCAGTAAGGGCTTAGGCGGATGGCGACGACACTCCCGGCGGTGGACGCGGTGCTGATCGGCTTTGGCTGGACCGGGGCGATCATGGCCCAGGAGCTGACCGAGGCGGGACTGAACGTGCTAGCCATCGAGCGCGGCGACTGGCGCGACACGCCGACCGACTTCTCGCCGGCCTACGCCCAGGATGAGCTGCGCTACTATTGGCGTCACGAGCTCTTCCAGCGGCTGAACCACGACACGCTGACCATCCGCAACAGGACGAGCGAGACGGCGCTGCCGATGCGGCGGCTCGGCTCCTTCCTGCTGGGGTCGGGCGTGGGCGGCGCGGGCGTCCACTGGAACGGCCAGGTCTGGCGCTTCCTGCCCTCCGACCTGAAAGCCCGCAGCCACAACCTCGAGCGCTACGGCAGGAAGGCCGTGCCCGACGAGATGACCATCCAGGACTACGGCGTCAGTTACGACGACCTGGAGCCCTATTACGACAAGTTCGAATACCTCTGCGGCGTCTCCGGCAAGGCGGGCAACCTGAAGGGCGCGATCCAGCCCGGGGGCGACCCCTTCGAGGGCCCGCGCCAGCGAGAATATCCAAACCCGCCGCTTGAGATGCCCTACGCGCCGACCCTGTTCGGACAGGCCGCGGCGGGCCTGGGGCGCCACCCGTTCCCGCATCCGGCGGCGAACATGTCGCGGCCCTACACCAATCCGCTGGGCGTGCAGCTCGGCGCCTGCACCTACTGCGGGTTCTGCGAGAAGTACGCCTGCGGCAACTATTCCAAGGCCAGCGCCCAGACGACCATCCTGCCGGTCCTGATGCGCAAGAAGACCTTCACGCTGAGAACCAACTCAGAGGTGGTGAAGATCAACCTGTCGCCCGACGGCAAGACCGCGACCGGGGTGACCTATCTCGACGAGAAGGGACAGGAATTCGAGCAGCCGGCGGAACTGGTCGTGCTCAGCGCCTATATCCTGCACAACGTGCGGCTGCTGCTGCTGTCCGGCATCGGCAAGCCCTACGACCCGGCGACCGGCGAGGGCGTGGTTGGCAGGAACTACGCCTATCAGATCACCTCGTCGGTCAATGTCTTCTTCAACGACAAGATCCTGAACCCGTTCGTGGGCGCCGGCGCACTCGGGACCATCGTCAACGACTTCAACGGCGACAATTTCGACCACTCGGGCCTGGGCTTCATCGGCGGCGGCTACGTGGGCATGCTGCAGACCGGTGCGCGGCCGATCGAGACGCACAACACGCCCGACGGGGTCCCGAAATGGGGTGCGGCATGGAAGGCTGCGGTCGCGCGGGACTACCTGAAGACGGCGACCATCTCGACCCACGGGGCGGTGATGAGCCACCGCGGCAACTACCTGGACCTCGACCCGACGTACAAGGATGTGCTGGGCCGGCCGCTGCTGCGCATGACCTTCGATTTCACCGACAACGAGCACAGGATGTCGGACTACCTGACCGACCGCGCCGCGGAGATCGGCCGCGCGATGGGCGGGCGCGAGATCAAGGTCAACTACCGCAAGGGCTCCTGGGACGTGGTCCCCTACCAGACCACCCACAACACCGGTGGGGCGATCATGGGCGACGACCCGAAGACCAGCTTCACCAACCGCTACCTGCAGAGCTGGGACGTGCCGAACCTCTTCGTCCTGGGCGCCACGGCTTTTCCGCAGAACGCCGGCTACAACCCCACCGGCACCGTGGCCGCGCTGGCCTACCATGCGGCCGACGCCATCCGGACGCGCTATCTGAAGGCGTCGCGCCAGCCCCTGGTCCAGGCCTGAGGCCGTGGCGCGCCGACTACTCCTTTCCCTGATCTCGGCGGCCGTCGCCTCGATCCCGCTGGCGCCTGGCGCGCAGCAGGCGCCGGCCGCGGACCCGCCGGTCGAGACGCAGCAGGTCGCCTATGGCCGCGCGCTGGCGGTGATCGGCGACTGCGAGGGCTGCCACAACCGTCCGGGCGGCCAGGCGTACGCCGGCGGCCTGCCGCTCAACACGCCCTTCGGCGTGATCTATTCGGCCAACATCACCCCGGATCGCGAGACGGGCATCGGGACCTGGACCTCCGACGATTTCTGGAACGCCCTGCACAAGGGAGTCCGCGCCAACGGGGCCAAGCTCTATCCGGCCTTCCCCTACCCCTACTTCACCCACGCCACGCGGGAAGAGTCGGACGCGCTCTACGCCTATTTCCGCACGGTCGCGCCGGCGAGCTATCGGCCGCCGGCCAACAAGCTGCCCTTCCCGCTCAACATCCGTTTCCTGGTGACCTTCTGGAACATGCTGAACTTCAAGGAGGACACCGCGCCCACGACGGGGCCGACGCGCGGCGAGCACATTGTCCGGGGCCTTGGCCACTGCGGCGCCTGCCACACCCCCAAGACGCTGCTCGGCGGCGACAAGCGCGGCCACGAACTCGAGGGCGGAAAGCTGGACAACTGGTTCGCCCCGGCGCTGACCGGCGACGTGCGCGCGGGCCTGGGCGCCTGGTCCGCCGCCGACATCGCCGAATACCTGAAGACCGGCCGCAACGCCCGCGCCAACGCCTCAGGCTCGATGGGCGATGTCGTCAGCCATTCGACCTCGCACATGGCCGACGCCGACGTGGCGGCGATCGCCGCCTACCTGAAGAGCCAGACTGCGCGCCTGCCGACACCGCCGGCCGCAGCGCCCGATCCAAAGGTCATGGCCGCCGGCCAGGCGATCTATGTGGACCAGTGCGCCGCCTGCCACGCTGTCGACGGCAAGGCCGAGCCGACCTTCTTCCCGCCCCTGCCCGGCGCGGCGGTGACCCAGTCGCGCGATCCGACCACCGTGATCCGCTTCATCCTCTCCGGAACCCAGACGGTGGCGACGGACGCGCGGCCCACGCCACTCTCCATGCCGAGCTTCGCCTGGAAGCTGAACGACGCCCAGGTGGCGGCGGTCGCCACCTATGTCCGCAACAGCTGGGGCAATTCCGCCCCGGCTGTCAGCGCGGGCGATGTCGCGGGGCTGCGCCGCAAGGTGGCGGCCAAGCCCGTGCGCAAGCCGTCGGCCAGCATTTAGCGCGCCCGGTTTGAACCGCAGCCTTTGCGGCGCGGCCAGATTGTGCGAGACGCGAGACGGATCGCCTTTGGATTCCACGTCTTCCGCGGTGCGCCGAGTCCTCGATGAAGCAGTTCCTGATCACCGCGGCGGGGGTCTTCGCGGGCCTCCTGATCTTCATGATCGGCGTGCCCTTCGTGCTGATCTCGATGGCCGCCGCAGCCGCCGGCCCGGGCCCGATCCCAGCGAAGGCGGTCCTGGAACTCGACCTGCGCGACCCGCTCACCGACCAGTCGCCGCAGAGCCCGCTGGCCGGCTTCGCACGGCGCGGCCATTCGGCCATGTCGATCATCGAGGGCCTGCGCCGCGCGGAGAAGGACGACAAGGTCAAGGGCGTGCTCGTGCGGCTGCCCGAGGGCGGCGTCGAACCCGGCCTCGCTGACGAGATCCGCCTGGCCATCAGGCATTTCCGCGACTCCGGCAAGCCGATCATCGCCCACAGCCAGGGCCTCTATCCCTCAGGCGTGATCACCGCGACCTACATGATGGGCGCCGCCACGGGGGACCTGTGGATGCAGCCTGGCGCCTCGTTCCAGGTGACCGGGCTCGCCAACGAGGACATCTTCTTCAAGCGCGCCTTCGACCGGTACGGCGTCAAGGCCGACTACGAGCAGCGCTATGAGTACAAGAACGCGGTCAACGGCTATCTCTACGATGACTACACGCCGGCCCACCGCGAGGCGGAGTTGTCCTGGCTGAACTCGGTCTACACGACCGACATCGCCGCGGCGGCCGCCGACCGCAAGCTGGACCCCGCGGTGCTGAAAACCACCCTGGAGGCTGGGCCGTATCTGGCCGAGGACGCGCTCAACCTGCACCTGATCGACCGGCTGGGCCAGGTGCGCGAAGCCCAACAGGCGCTGCTGAAAAAGGCCGGCGCCGACGCCGAGTTGGTCGATTTCGAGGACTACGCCCACGGGCGCGCGCCGCGTGAGCGCGGGCTTGGCCCGGCGGTGGCGATCATCGAGGGCGAGGGCGACATCGTTGACGGCAAGGACCAGGGCGGCAATCCGTTCCGTGGCGGATCGAGCATCTATGCCGACGACATGTCCGACGCCTTCTACGCCGCCATCAAGGCCAAGGACGTCAAGGCGATTGTGCTGCGGCTGAACTCGCCGGGCGGCTCCGACACAGCGTCCGAAGAGATCCTGGCCGCCATCCGCGCCGCCAAGGCGGCCGGCAAGCCAGTGGTGGTCTCCATGGCGACCTATGGCGCCTCAGGCGGCTATTGGATCGCCTCTCAGGCCTCGGCCATCGTGGCGCAACCGTCGACCCTGACCGGCTCGATCGGCGTGTTCGGCGGCAAGTTCGCGCTCGGCCCCGCGCTCGCCAAGTACGGCGTGGACGTCCGCCAGCTCTCCGTCGGCGGCCAGTACGCCGGGGGCTTCGGCATCGGCCAGGAGTTCACGCCGCAGCAGCGCGCCGCCTTCGCCCATTGGATGGACCGCATCTACGACAACTTCGTCCATCGCGTCGCCGCCGGGCGCAAGCTTTCGCCCGACCGGGTGCGCGAGATCGCCAAGGGCCACGTCTGGACCGGCGTGCAGGCCAAGGACCTGGGGCTGGTCGACCGGATCGGCGGCTTCTACGACGCCGTCGACACCGCCAAGGCCCTGGCCCACATCAGCGGCGAAGCGCGGTTGAAGCGGATGTCGCCCAACGGTTCCGCACTCGAGGCGATCCAGAAGATGATGGGCATCTCGGCCTCCTCGGCGCGAACGCTGGCGGCGGCGGCGTGGGTGTTCGGCGATCCGCGAGCGCAGGGGATCCTGGACGAACTCGGCCAGGCGCGGCTGCGCAGCGAAGGCGCCATGGTGCTGGCGCCGACCCGCGTCCGCTAACCCGGGCTAGAACGTCGGGCGCGGCTTGCGGTCTCCGGGCAGGGCCGGGGTGAACACCACCTGCTTGCGGCCGAAGTCGAGCGTCACGTCATGGAAATGGCGCAGGACATCGACGCCGATCAGGATCGCCGGCCGGTCGGCGAGTTTCCACAGGTTGAAGATGTGCAGGTCGGCGAAGATGCCGATGACGTCGTTCACCGCCATGCCGCCCAGCCGCAGCGTCGGCAACGGCGCGAACTCGCCGACGGCGGTCTGGCCGGTCGCGCTGATCAGCGGCACCGGCGCCAGGCGCACGCCGAAGTCGGGACGCACCCGCACCACCGCATCGCGCAGCGCGCGGTTACCGACCGTCACCTGCGAGCCGGAATCCAGGAAGGCGCTGACCGGCGCCTCGCCGACCTGGGCGTCGAGGATCACCAGTTGGCCATAGCGGTAGACCGCGCCGACCCGGATCGGGTCGACGTGGCTCGGGATGCGGGAGTTGGAGTCGCGGCCGAGCTCGGTCCCCTGCCCCGAGCCGCTGATCTCGAAGCGGTTCTGGGCGAAATTAAGCGTCATCCGGCGGCCGCGCAGGATGTCGACGCCGAGCAGGCCGTCGGCGCCCAGCTTGGCGCGCGGGACGGTGGGCAGCTCCAGGCGCGAGGACACTACCTCGCCCACCGCCAGGCGGCGAACCGCAGCCAGGTTGGCCGGCTCGACGCCGGCGATCCCGTGGACGTCGGCCTTGCCGGCCGATGGAAGGCTGCAGGTGGCCGCGACCTCCGTCGCCACGACCGAGCGATTGGCGCCCGTGTCGACCACGAAACCGAACGGGCCGCGGCCGTTGAGGAACACCGGCACCACCATCCGCTTGGCGTCGTCGAAGGCCGTCTCAAGCCGGGCGACGGCGTCGGGCCGCGGCGGCGCATCGGGCGCGGGTTCGGTGTCGAGCAGGTTGATGGAGATCAACCGCCGCGCCGGGACGCTGACACAGGCGCTGAGCAGCGCGGGGGCGAGCGCCGCCGCCAGGCCGCGCCTGGACCATCCTTGTCCTGACATTCCGATTCCCTTTGGCCGCAGCTTGCCCGCGCAGGCTGCGGAACACTAGTCGGCGGGATAGCCGAAGCGTTTCACCCACGGTCGAAGCGTCGGGAGCACGCCCACCATCTGGGCGGCATAGCGCCGCCACGCGCCCAGGCCTTCGGCGGTCAGGCCGCCCGCGAGCTGCGCCCCGCTGGGGGTGGCGATACCGCGGTCCTGGATCCGCTGGGCGAAATCGCGCAGGCCTTCTGTGAACGGTAGGTCGAGGAAGGCGCAAATCTCTCCGGCGACGGCGTCGAAATCCTCCACCAGGCTCTCGTGGCGCACGACCAGGGTCGGAAGCTTGAGCTCGTGGCCGAGCCGGTCGCCGATCTGCATGGCCAGGTCGTAGAAGCCCGCCGCGCCGCGCAGGCTGAGGAGCTGGTACATCGGCGCGTTGATCGCGAAGCGCCGGCGGAAGCAGCTCAGCACCACGTCACGAGGATCGCGCCGGGCGAACAGCACCTTGGCGTCGGGGAACAGCTTGGCGATCATCGGCAGGCGGAAGGTGTTGAGCGGCATCTTGTCGACGAACACCTTGCCCTGCATCTGCGCCCCCTCGCGCCCGACGCGGCGCCAATAGGCGGCGCGCAGGCGGGTGATGTCGGCCTGCGGCGCGGCGGCCAAGGCGGCCAGCCCGTCCGCGCCGGGAAAGGCTTCCACGGCGTCGGCCAGGGTGTCGCGTTCTTCAAGCGCTTCGACCTCCGGATGACTGGCGAGGACCTGTTCCAGCAGGGTGGTGCCCGAGCGCGGAAAACCCATCAGGAAGACATGGCCGCGGGCTCCGCCGACCGCCGCCTGCGGCCCCGACGACCAGGCGTCGGACGGCAGCGCGTCGAGCAGCGCGAGGGTCCGGCGGGCCTGGGCGAGCGCATCACGCGCGCCGCCGAACCGCGGCGCGTAGGCGTCCTCAAGCGCGGCGTTGCAGGCCATGTAGGCCGCGAACGCTTCGGGAATGCGATCCTGGGCGTCGAGCACGTCGCCCAACAGGCCCTCGGCCAAGGCCCGCTGCACCGGCGTGACCCGCGGGTCGGCCATCAGGCGGCGCAGGCGCGCCTCGCTCTCGGCGGGACGGTCGTCGGCAAGGTCGGCGGCGGCCAACACCATGACCGCGTCGGGATAGTCCGGCTCACCCGCCACAACCCGCTCGGCGAGCGCGCGAGCCTCGGCGTGGCGGCCGCGCCGGCTGGCGATCGAGGCCAGCCCGGAGAGGGCGATCAGGCTTTGCGGCTGCAACTCCACGGCCCGCAGATAGGCCGCTTCCGCGCCCCGGATGTCGCCGATCGCCTCCAGGGCCGCCCCGCGGGCCGCGTGGCCCGGCGCGAAGGCGGGCTGCGCGGCGAGCACCGCGTCGAAGTGCGCCAGCGCCTCGGTCGGGCGCTCGAGGCGATGCAGGCAAAGGCCGAGCGCCTGGTTGAGGCCGGGGTCTTGCGGCGCCAGCGCACGTCCCCTTTCCAGCAGGGCGAGCGCTTCGTCGTAGCGTTGCTCGCGCTCCAGGCGGTCGGCGGCGAGGTTGAACAGCATCGGATGTTCGAGGCCGGCGGCCAGGGCCGCGGCGGCCATCTGCCCGGCGCCGGCGGGGTCGCCGGCCTGCAAGGTGTCGTGGATGGCGCGCAACCGCGCACGATCGGCCTCGGGATCGCGCTTGCGGACGCCGAGCGAGAGGCTGATCGGCCCGGATCTGAATTCGGTCACTTGGGTCTCGCCCTGACAATTCGGCCGGACCCTACTCCAGCACAGCGGGCAAGAAAAAGGGCGGCGGATCGCTCCGCCGCCCGATCTCTGGATCTGGCTTTCCGGCGACTTAGAAGTCGGCGGTCAGGCCCACGAAGAAGTACCGGCCCAGAGTGTCGTACATCTGGGCGTAGACGTTCTGGTTGCAGGCGCCGGCCGGGCAGTTGGAGGCGAACCCGCCGCCACCGGAGCCAGCGAGCGGCGGATCCTTGTCGAACACGTTGTTCACGCCGGCGCGGAACGAGTAGTTGTCCTTCACCTTGAACGTCGCCAGCAGGTCGAAGTAGCTGCGGGCGCCGAGCTTGGCGTCGGTCGCCGCGACAGGGGCCTTCAGCGCCGGCTGGCTCGACGTGCCGTCGACGTCCACGCTGGAGAAGTAGCGCCACTGGGCCGAGAGGCCGAGGCCGCCGAACCAGCCGTACTCGAACGGCGTGTTCCAGGTCAGGCGCAGCTTGTGGCGCCATTCCGGGTTCGGGTTCGACGAGCCGCCGAGGGTGGTGCAGGTCGAGCCGTAGAGGCCGGCGCAGTCGATCGGCCTCTGACCGTTCAGCACGGTGGTCTCAAGCTTGTCGAGCCAGGTGCCGACGAAGTTCGCCGAGACAGAGCCCAGGTTGGCCAGGCCGAAGGTGTCGAGACCGGTGTGGTAGCCGGCCGAGACGTCGATACCCGAGGTGCGCAGGCCGCCCTGGTTGATCACCGTGTCGGTCACGAAGCCCTGGGTCGAGCGGATCGTGCCGACGGAGTCGCGATGCACCAGCGAACAGAAGTCCGGGTTGGTGCCGTTGACGCAGCCGTTGATGATCACGTTGGCGCCGACGTTGGAGATGTAGTCCTTAACCTTGATGTCGAACCAGTCGACGGTCAGGTTGGCGCCCGGCAGGAAGCTCGGCGACCAGACGAAGCCCACCGTGTAGGTGTCGGACTTCTCCGGCTTCAGGTTCGGGTTGCCGCCGGTCTGGCCGTTGTACTGGCTGGCCGGATCGGGCTCGAGCGCCAGGACCTGGGCGGTCGTGAGGCCGAACAGGGTGGCGCAGCGCTGGACCAGGGGGTTGGAAGCCGCCAGGCCGGCGCAGGGGTCGACCGTGCCGTCGAGCACCACGTTCTGCGGCGAGAAGAGCTCGACCACGTTCGGGGCGCGGACCGCGCGGTTGTAGCCGGCGCGGACCCGGAAGCCATCGATGATCGTCCAGTCGCCCGACACCTTGTAGGTGTGGGTGACGCCGGCGTTGGAGTAGTCCGAGTAGCGGTAGGCCAGCTCGGCCGTGATGTCCTTGGCCCAGGGCTGATCCTGCACCAGGGGCACGCGGGCTTCGCCGAACAGCTCGTAGACGTCGTAGCCGCCGTTCACCGGAGGCTTCGCCGCGCCGTTGCCGTTGACGTCGCCGGTCGCCTGCGGGACGTCCGACTTGGAGTCGAGGTGCTCGCGACGATATTCGGCGCCGAGGCTGACGCCGATCTTGTCGTTGGCCATCGGGCTCTTGATGCCGTCCGGCAGCGAGCCGACGACGTTGAGGCTGGCGACCTGCTCGAGGATGTTGCCGCTCGAGAAGGTCGGCGCCTGCAGGTAGTTGAGCGCCGCGGGGGTCACCGAACCCAGCGTGAAGTAGTTGATCGGCACGCAGGCAGGGTCGGACCCGTCGATCACCGACTGGCAGACGATCTGGCCGGCGGCGTTGCGCTTGGCGATTAGCGACCGGTTGATCCGCGAGGTCAGGAAGTTGGCGTCCTGCTCCTGGCTGAGCGAGGTCTTGCCGTACTGCAGGTAGCCGTCATAGCTCCAATCGCCGGCGAGATCGCCCTTCAGGCCAACGACATAGCGCTGCTCCTGGTGGTCGAAGATCGTCAGGCGACCGCCGCCTTCAACGTTACGACGGGCCACCGCGACGTTGACGTTGGTCGCGGTGCCGGCGGCGGCGCCGCACAGGGCCTGCTGCTGCGCCAGGGTCGCGAACGGGTTGTCGCAGTTGATGGCGAAGGTGCCGCCCGGCCCCGGGCCGCTGGAGGCGAAAATGCCGCCAGGCGCGATCGCCGCCGTGGAGTTGTCGTCCATGAACATCAGGTCGGCGTAGGCCTGGAAGTGCGGATTGATCTCGTAGTGCGCGAAGGCCCCCATGCCGTAGCGCTGGTCGGGACGGGCCAGGTAGTTGGTCGGCGAGAAGTTGTAGACGTCGGCGCCGGTGCGCGCCCGGAAGGTGTTGCCGGGGCCGGACGGGTCGACGATGAAGCTGCCGAAGCGGGTCGGGAAGGCCGTGCCGGAGCCGCCGCAGCCGGCGGCAAGGAAGGTGGCGCCCGAGTTCAGCGTACAGGCGGTGTAGTCGTAATTCGACGCGAGGATCGGGTTGATCTGCACGTGGGTGGCGTAGGCCGTGACGTTGCCCTTGCCGTCCGGCGCGTTGGCGCCGATCACGATGGACTCGGTGTCGCCCTCACCGCCGGTGAAGTCGCCGGGAACGATGAAGTTGTCCGGCACGGCCGCCTTGGCGCGCGCCGCGCGAACCACGCCGGCGACGTCGTTATGCTGGCTGTGCTGGTAGATCGAATACTGCGCGTCGAGGCGAACGCCCTCGAAGTTGCGGTTCATGATGAAGTTGACGACGCCGGCCACGGCGTCGGCGCCGTACACGGCCGAGGCGCCGCCGGTCAGGATGTCGACCCGCTCGACCAGGGCCGTCGGGATGAAGTTCAGGTCGGCGGCGATCGGGGTGATGGCCGAGGTCGGGTTGCCCGCCATCAGGCGCCGGCCGTCGATCAGCACCAGCGTCCGGTTGGAGCCGAGGCCGCGAAGGTTGACGGTGGCGGTGCCGTTGGAGCCGTTGGAGACGTTCGACCCTTGCGCGGCGAAGGACTGCGGCAGGCTGTTCAGCAGGTCCTCGACCCGGGCCACGCCCTGGGCCTTGATGTCCGCCGAGGTGACCGAGGTCACCGGCGCGACGCTGGTCAGGTTGGGCGTCGGGATGCGCGTCCCGGTGACCACGATTTCGGAAACTTCGCTGCCGGCCGCATCCGCGGCGGCGGCCTGGGTCGCGGACAGGCCCAGGAAGGCCATACCGCAGATCATCGAGGAGGCCAGGAGGCGCTCCCGCGTCGAGTTGATTTTCAAGGTCTACATCCTCCAGCGGTCAGCCTTGTGCGGCGGACCAGCTCCCCAACAATGCGTTCCCGGATTCTCAATCGAAGCCGGTTACGGCGGAGTTACTGTTGTATCCAGGGTAGGGTCAACGAACATTGGTTCGGGGCAATGTTACGGGCGCCGACCTGTCGCATTCTGGTCACAGATTGTGCGCGCGGGCGGCTTGCAGCCCAGATTTCACCCCGTGCCGCCGCATTCCGGCCAAATCCTCGCCCTCACGAACGCCGATTGAATGTCCTGCGCCGGACCGCTTCAATGCCGCCGCGCGCAGAGTCGCAAGCGGGGCCCCACCGATGACCGTAACCAAGACGCACGCCGGCCTGGCCGCAACCGGTTTCGTGCTCGCCGCCCTGGCCGCGGCCCCGCTGGCCGCCGCGCCGCCGCCCGCCATCAAGGCCGAAGGCCGGGCCCAGGCGCTGCAACACCTCATCGACTGCCGCAAGATCGCCGACAGCGCCCAGCGCCTGGCCTGTTTCGACGAGGCCGCCGCGGCCATCGACCAGGCTGAAGCCAAGGGCGACATCGTCGTTGTCGACCGTGAGCAGGCCCGCAAGGTTCGTCGCCAGGCCTTCGGCTTCAGCCTGCCCTCGATCTCGCTGTTCGAGCGCGGCGAAAAGGCCGAGGAGATCGCCAACCTCGAAGGCAAGATCGCCGCGGTGCGCCAGAACCGCCCCGGGAAGTGGACGATCCGTCTGGAAGACGGCGGGACCTGGAGCCAGATCGACACCAACGAGGTGCCGAATGATCCGAAGGTCGGCGACACGGTGACCATCCGGCGCGCGGCGATGGGCAGCTACATCATGTCGCTCGGCCACCACGCAGCGATCCGCGTCCACCGCGACAACTAAGGACCGCTAGTGTGCTGGTTTTGAAGTTCGCCGAAGCCCGCCACAAGCACTGGCGAACTTCGGAATCGGGACACTAGCGATCCTTGGGATCGATCGCGTCTCGCAGGCCGTCGCCGATGAAGTTGAAGCTCATCAGGGTCACCACCATCACCAGCGAGGGGAAGATCAGCAGCCAGGGCGCGAGCTCCATGTCCTGCGCGCCGTTGGCGATCAGGGTGCCGAGCGAGGCCATCGGCGGCTGCACGCCCAGCCCTAAGAAGCTCAGGAAGCTCTCCGCCAGGATCACCGCCGGGATCGTCAGGGTCACATAGACCACCACCGGCCCCAGAAGGTTGGGCACGACGTGCCGCGCGATGATGGCCCCGCGGCCCAGCCCGGCGGCGCGGGCGGCCTCCACAAATTCCTTCTGCTTCAGGGTCAGGGTCTGGCCGCGCACGATGCGGCTCATGGTCAGCCACTCCACCGCCCCGATCGCCACGAAGATCAGGATGAAGTTCGAGCCGAAGGTGACCATCAGCAGGATCACGAAGAAGATGAACGGCAAGGAGTAGAGCACGTCGACGAAGCGCATCATCACCTCGTCCAGCCGTCCGCCCACGAACCCCGCCACCGCGCCCCAGGCGACCCCGATCACCAGCGACACGAAAGTGGCCACCAGCCCGATGGCCAGCGAGACGCGCAGCCCCATCAGCAGCCGCGCCAGCAGGTCGCGGCCGAGCGCGTCGGTCCCCAGAAGATGGCCGTGCTTGAGGGGCGCGAACCAGACGTCGGACTTGTTGACCTGGTCATAGGCATAGGGTGTCAGGTGCGGCCCGACGATCGCGGCGATCACCAGAGCGCCCAGGACGATCATGCCGGCCACCGCGCCGCGGTTGCGCAGCAGCCGTCGCCGCGCGTCGTCCCAGAGGCTGCGGCCCTTGAGCGCCGCGCTGCGCATCGCGTCCGCCCCGCCGCGCGACCCCGGAACCAGCAGGGACGCGCTCACGCCAGCCTCACGCGCGGATCGAGCACCGCATAGAGCAGGTCGGCGATGAGGTTCAGGACGAGGATCAGGGCCGCGTAGAAGATCACCATGCCCATCACCACGGTGTAGTCGCGCTGCAGGGCGCTCACGACGAAGAACTTCCCCAGGCCCGGCAGGTTGAAGATCTTCTCGACCACCAGCGAGCCGGTGATCAGGCCGGCGCAGGCTGGTCCCAGGTAGCTGACCAGCGGCAGGACGGCGGCGCGCAGCGCGTGGCGCGTCACGATGCGGCTCTCCGGCAGCCCCTTGGCGCGGGCGGTGCGCACATAGTTCGAGTGCAGCACCTCGACCATGCCGGCCCGCGTCAGGCGCGAGATGATGGCGATCTGCGGCAGGGCCAGCACGGTCACCGGCATCACCATGTTGAGGAACGCCCCGTCGTTCCAGCCCGCGCCCGGCAGCCAGCCGAGCTTGGAGGCGAACGCCAGCACCAGCACCGGCGCGGTCACGAAGGTCGGGATGCAGACGCCCAGGACCGCCACGGTCATGACGCCATAGTCGACGCCGCCATTCTGGCGCAGGGCCGCCAGCACGCCGAGGCTGACACCGATCAGCGCGGCCAGGAGGATCGCCGAGGCGCCGAGCTTCAGCGAGACGAGATAGTTCTCGTCCAGGATCTCCAGGACCGACTTGTCCTTGTACTTCAGCGATGGGCCGAGGTCGCCGCGCGCAACGCCGGCCAGGTAGTCGACGTATTGCGCGCCGAGCGGTTTGTTCATGCCGTACTTGGCCAGCACGTTGGCCTCGATCTCGGGCGACAGCCGCCGGTCGGTGTCGAACGGGCTGCCGGGCGCGGCGCGCATCATGAAGAAGGCGAGCGTCACCACCAGCAGCAGCGTCGGGATCGCGACCAGGAGGCGGCGGCCGATGAAGCGAAACATGTGGCTGGAAACGCCCTTGGCTTTGGCCCATCTCTCGAAGGGCGCGCATTGCGAAACTTCCACCGGCCTCCGATGATGTCAACGAAGGGCCGGCCCGCACGATTGAAAGAGACCTATGAGCGATTTCAGACACGTCACCGACGAGCTTTACGTCGCCCCGCAGATCAGCGTCGCGGACGTCGCCGAGGCCAAGGCGGAGGGCTTTGCCGCCATCATCTGCAACCGGCCGGACGGCGAGGAGCCCGGCCAGCCAAGCGCCGACGAAATCGCCGCAGCGGCGCAGGCGGCTGGCCTGACCTACACCCACATTCCGGTGCGCGGCGCGCCGGGCCCCGCGGAGGTCGAGGCGATGCGCCAGGCCGTGGACGCCGCCGACGGGCCGGTGCTCGCCTACTGCCGCTCGGGCACGCGGTCGATCACCACCTGGTCGATCGGCCAGGCGGTATCCGGCGCGCGCGAACGCGGCGAGCTCGTCGCGCTCGGCCGGGCGGCGGGCTATGACCTCGCGGGCGTGCTGGGCGGATGATCCCCTACGTCCGCGACATCGAATTCGAGTACGGGGCCTGCGACCAGGTCTCGCCGCTGATCCGTCGGGTGGTGGCCAACAACCCCGGCCCCTTCACCTTCAAGGGCACGGGCACATACATCGTCGGCCGCGGCGAGGTGGCGGTGATCGATCCGGGGCCCGACGACGCCGCGCACCTGGCGGCGATCCTGGCGGCCGTGGCCGGCGAGCGGGTCACCCACATCCTGATCACCCACCACCATTCCGACCACTCGCCGCTGGCTGCGCCGCTGAAGGCCGCGACCGGGGCGACGATCTACGGCTGCGCGGTCGCGGGCCACCAGGCCGAGGATGCCGGCGAAGTGAAGATGGAGGCCGGCCACGATCTCGACTTCCGCCCTGATGTCAGTCTCTGCGGCGGCGGCGAGGTTTCCGGTCCCGGCTGGACGATGGAGGCGATACCCACGCCCGGCCACACCTCAAACCATCTCTGCTACGCGCTGAAGGAAGAGAACGCGCTCTTTTCCGGCGACCACATCATGGGCTGGTCGACGACGGTCATCACCCCGCCGGATGGCGACATGGGCGACTACCTGGAAAGCCTGCAGCGCATCCGGGACCGGAGCTTCACCACGCTGTGGCCCACCCATGGCCCGCCGATCCGCGAGGTCACGCCGTTCATCGACGCCTACGCCGAACACCGCCAGGAGCGGATCGACCAGATCCTGACCGCGCTCAAGGCCGGGCCCGGACGCATCAAGGATCTGGTGCCGCGGCTCTACGCCGACGTCGATCAACGCCTGTGGCCCGCCGCCGCCCGCTCGATGCTGGCCGCGATCGTCTACCTGGCGCGCCAGGGCCAGATCGTCACCGACGGCGAGCCCGGGCCTGAGAGCGCCTACCGCCTGGCCTAGAGGGTTTCGACGCGATCGACCCGCACGTAGCGGCTGCGCATACGGTTCGCCTCGGCGATCTCCTCGGGCGTCTCGGGCCGCAAGGTCGGCGTCACCGTGGCCACCAGGCCATTGGGCAGCCGGATCGCGCCGGTTTCGCCGGACACCAGTTCCGTGGAGCCCGAGACCATCGGCTGAAAGCTCCGGTTGAGGGCAGCGGTCACCAGCAGGCGGTCGCCGTTCTGCACCACCCGCGTGAAGAGCTTGTAGCGGCTGGCGTTGCGTTGAACGTAGCCGATCCGATAGCGCGACTGCGATCCGAAGGCGGTCAGGTCGGTGATCAGCGGGATCCCGTCCGGATCGGTCATGGTGGCCAGCACCCGCACTGCCGAGCCGGGCTCGACCGACGACCAACCGGCCGCTGCGTGGATCCGGCCCGGGCCGAAGAAGCCGGGCGGCCGCGCACGGCCTGAGGCCGTCAACAGCCAGCCGGTCTGGATGGGCGGCGGAGGCGGCGCGGGCGCGAGCGAACCGGGCTCGGGCAGCACCAGCGGCGCCGGTGGCGCAGCCGGCGGCCTGACCCTACGGCCCGGTCGCGGTTCGGCAGCGACCGGGCGGGTCGCCACAGATGGCTGGAGCCTGACCTGCGGCGTCCATGACGCCGGCTCGACCTTAAGCTGCGGGATCGGCGGGGCGAGTATCACCTCTGCCGGGCGCGCAGCCCAGGCGGTGAGGGCGGAGCCCAGCACCAGCCCGGTCACGGCGGCGCAGCCCAGCGCCCGGGTCGTCCGGCCAGGCTCCTTCTGCGACAGCAACCCGATGCGCTCGGCCAGCGGGTGAGCCGACTGGGCAAGCCAGTAGCATCCCAGCGGCAGGGGTTGCGCGGCGAGCTGGGTCTTCAGCATCGCCTCGGCATAGGACCGGCGCACCGCCGGATGGGCGGCCACCACCTGGGCGTCGCAGCCCAGCTCCTGGTCGATCCGCAGGTAGTGGGCCAGCACATGGACCAGAGGGTTGAACCAGTTGAGGCAGCGGGCCAGCGCCACCAGGGCATTGATGCGCGAATCCTGGCGGGCGATGTGGGTCTGTTCGTGGGCCAGCACGACGGCCTGCTCGCGCGGGGTGTAGCGGCTGAGGAAATCGGCCGGGGTCACGATCCGCGGCCGCAGCACGCCGATCACAGCGGGACCGCCACGGCCCGTCGCGGCGGCGCGGGCGAACCGCAGCTGCGACCGTACGAGATGGGCGACCGCGGCGCCGACGCCGCCAAGCCAGACGGCCCAGAGGATCGCAGCGGCGCCCGGCACGCCATGCATCACCGGCGCCGACGCCAGCGGGCCCACGTCGAGCGGCGCCCCGACGGCCTGGACGCCCCAGACCGCGGCCGGCGCGCTCAGCGTCACGACCCGCGCGGGAAGCAGCATGGCGAGGCCGGCCAGCGGCGCCAGCACCCACAGGCCATAGGCGATGCGGGCGCCGAACAGGCGGCGCACGGGTCGGCGCAGCAGCAAGATCGCGAGCACGCCCGCCGAGGCGGCCAGGTTCACCCGCAACAGGAGCAGGAGCGCGTCGCTCATTCTTCATCTTCGAGTTTGGCGATCAGCGACTTCAGGTGGCGGATGTCGCGCGGCGTCAACGCCCGGTGCTCGGCGAAGTGCGCCACCAGCGGCGCCACTTCGCCGCCGAACAGCCGGTCGACCAGGCCCTGGCTCTCCGATTGCACGTAGCTCGTGCGCGTGATCAGCGGCCGGTAGAGATAGCCGCTCGCCTCCCGGCGGCCCTCGATGGCCTTCTTGCGCAGCAGCCGCGTGATCAGGGTCTTCACCGTGCCGGGCGCCCAGCCCTGAGCCTCGCCCACCTCGGCTACGATGCCGTCGGGCGTCAGCGGGCCGCGCCGCCAGAGCGCGTCCATGATCTGGCTTTCAGCCCCGGAGATCCTGATCTGCGCCATCGCGTCGACCTTACCGAAAATACACGTGTAGTTTATCTAAAAGTACGCATGTATCATAACTCCCGCAGCCACAGCGGCCAGTGAATTCGAGGACATGATCGTGCGGATTGAGTTCGTCGCCGCGGCCATCGCCGCCGCACTGCCCTCGTTCACCGTGGCGCAGGAGGATCGGCCTCCACCTGCGCCGCCCGCCAAGACAGCCCCGAAGACGGTGGGCGAGGTCGTGGTCACCGGCCAGGCGCCGCCGGTGCAGACCTCGATCGACCGGCGCAGCTACAGCGTCAGCGGCGACCTGCAGGCGCAGACCGGCGCGATCGCCGACGCCCTGCGCAACGTGCCCTCCGTCGAAGTGGACGTGCAGGGCAACGTCAGCCTGCGCGGCGACCCCAACGTCACCATCCTGGTCGACGGAAAGCCGTCCAGCCTGTTCCAAGGGGACAACAAGGGCCAGGCCCTGCAGTCCCTGCCGGCCGACAGCATCGAGCGGGTGGAGGTGATCACCAATCCTTCAGCCGAATTCCGCGCCGACGGCACGGCAGGCGTCATCAACCTGATCTCCAAGAAGGCCAAGGGCGTCGGGCGCACCGGCTCGGTCCGGCTGACCGCCGGCGACGGCGACCGCTACGCCGCCAGCGCCAACCTTGGCTACAACTCCAACAAGCTGACCCTCAGCAGTGACCTCAGCATCCGCCAGGACGCTCAGAAGAGCCGCACCACTGACGACCGGCTGCAGACCGACCCGGCCAGCGGCGCCCAAACCGCGATCGACCAGGACCAGATCACCCACCTCATCGCCAATTCGGTCAACGCGCGGGTCAGCGTCGACTACGACCTGACGCCCCGCACGCGGATCGGGGCCGAGGCGCACGGCAACTACACCTTCTTCCGCGTCGATGCGCCCAGCCGATTCACCTTCGACGACCTCACGGGCGCGCCGGCCGACGCCTTCGCCCGCCAGCTCAGCGTCCACCAGAAGCGCGCCGCCGCCGAGGCCAGCGCCAGCCTGCGCCAGAAGATCGGCGCCGAAGGCGAATTCGTCCTCAACCTCAGCCACGAGGAGATCGTCGACCCGCGGGTCCGCGCCGGGCGCACCTTCGACCAGATCCCGCCCACGCCCGACGCCTTCGACGAGCAGCGGCTCGACAACCACCTGCACACCACCGAGCTGAAGGGCGACTACACCCAGCCGATGGCCGACATGTCGAAGCTGAAGCTGGGCTTCGACGTCGAGCACGTCGACAACGCCTACCGCAATCGCGGCTTTGCCGGGCCGGCGCTGGGCGCGCTTTCGCCCGCCCCGGCGCTCACCAACCTCTTCCTGTTCAAGCGCACGATCAGCGCGGCCTACGCCACCTACGAGAAGCCGGTCGGCGACCTCACGGTGCAGGCGGGCCTGCGGGTGGAGGATGTGCGCCAGGACATCGACCAGCCGACGCTCGGCCAGGCCGTCGAGAACGATTACCTGCGCGCCTATCCGACCCTGCACCTGGCGTGGAAGCTCTCCGACGCCCAACAGCTGACCGCGAGCTACAGCCACCGGGTCCAGCGACCTGATCCGAGCGCGTTCAATTCCTTCCGCTTCCTGCTCGACCCGCTCAACTTCCGGGCCGGCAACCCGCACCTGAAGCCGCAGCAGACCCAGTCCTTCGAGCTCGGCTACGAATATCGCCAATCGCCGGTGATGCTGCTCGCGACGCTCTACTACCGGCAGAACCGCGGCGGCGTGGCCGACGTGCTGCGCGACCTGGGCGGCGGTGTGTACCTGAGCGAGCGCAGCAACATCGCGCAAAGCCGCAGCGGCGGGCTGGAACTGGTGGCCAATGGCCGGCTGACCAAATCCCTGACCTACAACCTGAACGGCAATCTCGGCTGGACCGAGCTGGACTCGCTGGGACCGCTGTTCGCCCCGACCCGCTCGACGGTCGCCTTCTCAGGCCACGGCAGCCTGACCTGGCAGGCGACGGCGGACGACCTTTTCCAGCTCAACGCCTTCATGAACGGCAAGCGGCTGACGCCGCAGGGCTATGCCGACCCGATGGTGGGCGTCGACCTGGGCTATCGCCACAAGCTCACCGACAAGCTGTCGATCATGATGACCGTCCAGGACCTGCTGGGTAGCTTCCGCGCCTTCCAGGCCATCGACACCCCAGTGTTGCGCGAGCGCACCAGGACCGATTTCGACACCCGCGCGGTGCGCGTCGGCCTGACCTGGACCTTTGGCGGCGGCAAGCAGCGCGACCCGGGCTTCGAGTTCCAGAACGCGGCCGCTCCGCCCGGATAGGCTAGTTGCTCTTGAGGCCCCCGCCGCCATCGGCGCGCGGTCGCTCGCTGAGCACTTGCTTCGACATCTCGTGCATCCGCTCGACCTCGGCGCGGGCGCCGCAGACGCGCTTCACGATATGGCTGCCGGCAGGCTTCTCGTCCCAGCAGATCACGTCGGTCCCGTTGGGCTTGGTCGGCTTCGCATAGAGCCCAGCCGCGGCGTTCTCGTAGACCGTCACCTTCCCGGGCACGACGACTTCGGACACCGGGACACGCGGGCCGGCGGCTGCGGCCAGCAGGACGGAGAATAAAATGGCGGACAAGGCGAACACTCCTGGGCGGTGGCCCTATTCTAGCGCGCCGGATGGCGAACGCCCAGGCGCCGTTCGGGCCCGGATTGACTCTACGACTTTTATCGTACTAACTTCTTCGTATGAGCATCCGCGAGTCCTCCGCACGCCCCACGGCGACCGAACTCGACATCCTGCGCATCCTTTGGGAACGCGGGCCGTCCACCGTCCGCGACGTCCATGAGGCGCTGAGCGCGGAGCGGGCGATCGGCTACACGGGCGCGCTGAAGTTCCTGCAGATCATGACCGCCAAGGGTTCGGTGGTTCGCAACGAGGACCAGCGGGCGCACGTCTACGAAGCCGCCGAGCCGCCCGAGAGGACCAAGCGCAAGGTGGCGGGCGACCTGATGCGCAAGGTGTTCGCGGGCTCCCCCAGCCAGCTCGTGCTGCACGCCCTGCAGGACAAGCGCGCCACGCCCGACGACATCGCCGAGATCCGGCGGATGCTCGACGCCTATGAAGCCAAGGAGAGGAATCCGTGATGGCTGTGACCGCTGCCGACCTGGCAAGCCTGATCCCCCTTCTGGGCTGGACCCTGGCGCACTTCCTCTGGCAGGGCGCGCTGGTCGCCGTGGTCCTGAAAATCCTGCTGGCGACCTGCCGCTCGGCGCGGGCGCGACACGATCTGGCTCTGGGCGCCCTGCTGTTGATGGCGGCGCTCCCAGTAGCGACCTTCACCTGGCTCCACAACGACGTGCGGATCGTATTCGCGCCGCCCGGATTGCCGGGACTGGAGGACGCGGGCGCGGGCTGGGAAACCGTCGCGGTCGGCGCCTGGCTGGTGGGGGTCGCGGCGCTGGCGATCCGAACGTCGGGCGGCCTCCTGCTGATCGAACGGATACGCCGCGGCGCGCGCCCCCTGCCGGGGGCCTGGGCCGAACGGTGCCGGATGCTGCACCGGCGGATGACCGGCTCGCTGGGCCTCGTCTTCGCCCAATCCGAAACCATCGCCGCACCGCTGGTGGCGGGCTGGCTGAAGCCGATGGTGCTGATCCCGACGGCGGCCCTGACGCGTCTGCCGGTCGAGCAGCTCGAGGCGCTGATCCTGCACGAATTGGCCCACGTGCGCCGGCTCGACGCCTTCGCCAACCTGATCCAGACCGTGGTCGAGACCGCCCTCTTCTATCATCCGGCGGTCTGGTGGGTGAGCCGGCGAATCCGCGCCGAGCGCGAGAATTGCTGCGACGACCTGGCCGTCGCGGCGGTCCGCGATCCGGCGCTCTATGTCCGCGCCTTGCAGGCCATGGACACGCTGCGCGCCGCGCCGAATGGGGTGCTGGCGGCCAACGGCGGGAACCTCAGACATCGCGCCGCGCGCATTCTCGGCCTCGCCGCCGAGCCAAGCCGCCCGGCCCTGTCGCGCACCGCCGCCATGCTGATCCTGACCGCGACAGCCGCGGCGATGACGCACAGCGCGAGCGTTCAGGCCCAGCCCAGCGCTGCGCCCGCGCCGCCGCCCGCCGCGGCCCCGCCGGAGATGCCGGTCGTCCCGGCGAAACCCGCGGCCGTGGCTGTCGAGCCGACCACGCGAATCGTACTGGCGGCCCTTTCGCCCTCGTCCATCCTGCCGCCGACCGTTGCGCCGCCACCGGCGCCCTATGCGGTCCTGGCGCGGGCTCCCACGCCGGTTGCGGCAGTGGCGGTCGCCGCGGCTCCGAACACCGTCTCGCCGGTGGACGTCTCGCCGCCACACAGCCCGCCGGCGCCCGACGTCAGGGTCGAGATGCGCGGGTCCGACGACCAGCCCGGGCACGGCGTGGCGATCTGGCCACAGACCGCTTACCAAGCGCGCGACGACGGCCGGGTCACCCTGCGCTGCCTGATCGATGTCCACGGCCTGGCGGAACGCTGCGACGTCGCCTTCGAGAGCCCCAAGGGCAAGGGTTTCGGCAAGGCCGCCCTGCATATGCGCCCGACGTTCAAGCTCGAGCCTACGCAAGGCCCCGACGGTCCGGTCGAGGCGATCAAGTTCATCGCCGTCGCGTTCAGGGCTCCGGATACCTACACGCAGAAGACCTATGGCGGCAGTTGCTCGAGCGGCCTCGCAGACAATGTCATGTGCAGCACCGTAATGGGGACGCAGATCTTCAACGGAGCGCTGGCCATGCAGCGGGTGACGATGCTGGACTTCCCGGTCTGGACGCAGGCGGCGAGCTTCGACGACTTAGCGCGCGCCTATCCGGCGAAGGCCGGCGGCGCCGACGGCTATGCTGCGGCTCACTGCCGGGTGCTACGATCCGGTGACTTGACCGAGTGCAGGATCATCAAGGAGGCGCCGGAGGGCCAGGGCTTCGGGAAGGCCGCGCTGAGCCTGGCCTCGCAGTTCAGGGTCGCGCCGAAGTTGGCTGCGACGCACCATTCCACTGCGCTATGGGTCGATGTGCCGATCCGCTTCCCGGCGCGCGCCGAGCTCGCCGATCGCACGATCACCGCGCCGCTCTGGACGCTGGGCTTCGACACGAGCCAGCCGCCACGGATCTTCCCGCCGGAAGCCGCCGCCAACGGCGTGCGCACGGGCCGCGGGGTCGCGCGCTGCATCGTCGGCGCCGACGGCTCCATGACCCAATGCGTTCCCGAATCCGCGGAGCCGGAAGGCCTGGGTTTCTCCGAGACGGCCGCCAAGCTCGCCTCGGCCATGAAGATGAACCTATGGTCGGCGGACGGCGCGCCGGTGGTCGGAGGCGTGGTGCACGTCCCCGTCCGGCTGAACCTGAAGGGCGGCTAGGTCAGGCGGTGACCTTGGCCTTGGCGGTGGGCAGGACGTAGTCCTTCATCCGTTCGCGGATCAGCTTCTTGTCGATCTTGCCGGTGGCCCCCAGCGGGATGTCGTCGACGAAGACCACGTCGTCGGGCGTCCACCACTTGGCGATCTTGCCTTCCAGGAAGCCGAGGAACTCGTCCTTCGAGGCGGTCTCGCCCGGGTTCAGCTTGACCAGCAGCACAGGCCGCTCGTCCCACTTGGGATGGGCCGCCCCGATCACCGCGCAGAGCGCCGCCTTGGGATGCCCCACGGCGAGGTTCTCGATCTCGATGGTGGAGATCCACTCGCCGCCGGACTTGATGACGTCCTTCGCGCGGTCGGTGATCTGCATGAAGCCGTCGGCGTCGATGGTCGCCACGTCGCCGGTGTCGAAGAAGCCCTCGTCGTCGAGGATCTTGCCACCCTCGCCCTTGAAGTATTCGCCGACCACGAACGGGCCCTTGACCAGCAGCCGGCCGAAGGTGGTCCCGTCGTGCGGCAGGCGGCGGCCTTCGTCGTCCACCAGCTTCATCTCGACGCCGACCGGCGCACGGCCCTGCTTCAGGGTGAAGCGCAGTTGCTCCTCGGCGGACAGCTTGATGGTCTTGCCCGTGGGGGCCGCCAGCGTGCCCAGCGGCGACATCTCGGTCATGCCCCAGGCGTGGGTGACCGAGACGCCGTAGTCGTCGCGGAAGGCCCGCACCAGGGCTTCCGGAACCGCCGAGCCGCCGATCACGACGCGCTTGAGGGTCGAGAGCCCGAGCTGGTTCTCGCGCATGTGGCCGAGCAGCATCTGCCAGACCGTCGGCACGGCGGCGGAGAAGGTCACCGCCTCGCTTTCCAGGAGTTCATAGACCGACTGCCCGTCCAGTTTCGGCCCCGGCATGACGAGCTTTGCGCCCACCGCCGAGCAGGAGAAGGCGAGGCCCCAGGCATTGGCGTGGAACATCGGAACCACCGGCAGCACGGTATCCGTCGCGCCGATCCCCATCACGTCGCGGCCCATGGTCACCAGGGTGTGCAGGAAGTTCGAGCGGTGCGAATAGAGCACGCCCTTCGGATTGCCGGTCGTGCCGGAGGTGTAGCAGAGGCCTGCGGCGGTGTTCTCGTCGAAGTCGCCCCAGACGCAGTCGGCGGAATGGCCTTCCAGCAGCGTCTCGAAACAGAGCGCGCCGGGATAGGCTGCATCGTCCATGTGCGCGGCGTCGGTCATGACGACGACATGCTTGACCGTCGGCATCTTGGCGCGGTGCTCGAGCAGCACCGGCAGGAATGTCAGGTCGGTGAAGAGGACCTTATCCTCGGCGTGGTTGATGATGTAGCAGAGCTGCTCCGGGAAGAGCCGCGGGTTCAAGGTGTGGCAGACCGCGCCGATGCCCATGATCCCGTACCAGGCCTCGATGTGGCGCGCCGTGTTCCAGGCGAGCGTCGCGACCCGGTCGCCCGGAACCACGCCCAGGGCCTTCAGGACATTGGAAAGCTTCTTGGCGCGGGTGTGTACCTCGCCGTAGGAACTGCGGACGATGGGGCCTTCGACCGAGCGGCTGACGATCTCGCGATCGCCGTGCCAGTTGTTGGCGTGGTCGAGAATCTTGTCGACCGTCAGCGGCCAGTTCTGCATCAGGCCAAGCATCGGCCACTCCTCCCAAACAGTCCCCACGAGCCCTTTGCGAGCTTTGGCGCAGGGTACTTGCCTGAACGTCGATAAGCAACGCAAGCGCCCTTGCCGGGCGGCTTTCCTGTCAGCCCAGCCAGGCCTTGGCAGCGGCCTCCGCGGGCGCGGTGGCGTCGACCTTCGGCCAGGCGACCTCGTCGGCGCCATAGCGCTCGATCTGGCCATGCAGGACGTCGAGCGTGGCGTCCGAGGCGTCTCTCGTCCGGGCCGCGACGCGAGCCTCCAGCACGCCCAGGGGCGCCTGGAGCCAGGCCCCGCGGAAGGGGACGCGCAGGTCGGCGGCGAGCTGCTCGGCGCGGGCGCGCATCCGAGGCTCGGTGAAGGTGGCGTCCAGCACCACGGCTTGACCAGCCGCCAGCAAGGCGCGGGCGTTCCGCAGGGCGGTGTCGTAGACACGGTCGTAGAACTCCGGCGTGTAGATGTCGCGCGACAGGCGGTCGACGTGGCCGGCGCCCGCAAGTCGCTTGCGGATCTCGTCGGTGCGCAGGACGACGGCGCCCGGCGCGGCCCCGAGCGCCGGCGCGACGGCGCGGGCGAAGGTCGACTTGCCGGTGCCGGAGAAGCCGCCCACCGCAGCAAGCACCGGCGGGGCCGGCGACAGATGCGCGATCGCAGCCTCCAGGTAGGCCCGCGAGGCTTCGATCTCGCCGCCATGCGCGGTGACATGGGTGCGCACGCCGGCCCGCACCGACAGCATCAGCGGCAGGGCCGCCAGGCCGTCCCACAGGCTTTCCGGAAAGCTCCGGGCCGCCTCGTCGAGATAGGCCGACAACACCCGGACGCCTGCGTCGCGCCGGCCGCGGAAATCCAGGTCCATCAACAGGAAGGCCAGGTCGTACTGGACGTCGAGGTCGGACAGCAGGTCGTTGAACTCGATGCAGTCGAACAGCACCGGCCGGCCGGCCTCGACAAGGATGTTGGCCAGGTGCAGGTCGCCGTGACAGCGGCGCGCGAAGCCGGCCTCGCGGCGCGCCTCGAGGAGCGGCCGCTGGCGGGCGAGTTCGGCGGCGGACCTGGCGACCAGATCGTCGACGCGGGCGGGATCGAGCCGGTCCGTCAGCTCCGCGAAGAGCCGGGTGTTGGAATTGACCGTGAAGTCGAGCGCGCTGTAGCCGCCTTGCGGCCGCAGCGGAGCCGCCGCGTGCAGGCGCGCAATGGTCCGGCCGAGCATGTCGGCCATCTCGCCGTCGATGACCGAGGGATCGTTGGAGAGCACCGCGCGGTCGTCGAAGCGGCGCATCTCCAGCGCATACTCCGCCGCCTCGCCGGGTCCATCCCAGGCAAATCCGCCGCCGGGCCCGCGGGTGATCGCGCGCACCGCACGATAGATGTCGGGCGCCGCGGCCTTGTTGAAGGCGAGTTCGCGATCGAGCGCCCACCTGCGCCGTTCCACGGTGCGGAAGTCCACATAGCCCAGGTCGGCGTTGCGCTTGACCTTCCAGGCGACCTCGCCGGCCAGGAAGATGCGCGCGCAGGCCGTCTCGATGGTGCGGTCCGATTGGGCCTTCAGCCAGGCGACGACGTCCGCCTCGCGGGAGGCGCTCAAGGAAACAGCCTGTGCGTCGTCCAGCCCCCGCCCACTTCTGGGCCAGCGCGGACGAAGACCAGCCGCTCGTGCAGGCGGAACGGCCGGTCGCGCCAGAACTCGATGCTCTGCGGTGCGACCCGGAAGCCATGCCAGTGCGGCGGGCGCGGAACCTTGCCCAGGCCGAACTTCAGCCCGAACTCGGCGATCTTCTTCTCGAAGGCCAGCTTGTCGGGCAGCGGACGCGATTGATCGGAGGCCCAGGCGCCGAGCTGGGCCGGCCGCGCGCGGGTCGCCCAGTAGGCGTCGGCCTCGGCATTGGAGACCGGCGTGACCGAACCTCGCACCCGCACCTGGCGGCGCAGCGACTTCCAGTGGAACAGCAGCGCGGCCTGCGGATTGCCGGCGAGCTCGCGGCCTTTGGCGCTCTCGCGGTTGGAATAGAAGACGAAGCCGCGGGCGTCGGCATCCTTCAGCAGCACCATCCGCACATCGGGCAAGCCGGCCGCGTCGACTGTCGCCAGCGCCATGGCGTTGGCGTCGTTGGGTTCCTTGGCCAGCGCCTCCGCCATCCAGGCGTTGAACAGCGCCAGGGGATCGGCCTCGCTGAGCAGCGGCAGGGGCTCGGCGGCGGCTACCTGGCGGACATAGTCGTCCTCGGTGGGCGACGGCGGAATGAGCGTCTTGTCGGTCATCGCTGCCGATATAGCCGAAGCCACAGGACCTTCGCGAGGCTTAACCGGGCCTTGACCAAGTCGGCCCGATCCTGCGCGCCGATGTCGTCCGACACCTCGATTTCGCTGAAGGCCGCCCGCGAGGTGCTGGGCGTGGGTCCGCTCGTCACGCCGGGCGAACTGCGCCGCGCGTTCCGCGATGCGGCCAAGCGCGCCCATCCGGATCGTCCCGGCGGCGGGGCCGAACGCTTCCGCCGGGTGGTGGAGGCCTATCACAAGCTGCAGATGCTGCAGCCGGGCGCCGAGCGCATCATCCAGCCGCCCGCGCCCCGTCCGCCGGAGCCCGGCGTGCTGGAGATCAGCCCATTGATGGCGCTGCGCGGGGGGCTGGCCGAGCGCACCGTCGGCGGCAAACGGGTCCGCATCCGCCTGCCGGCCGGGCTTCGCGCCGGCGACGTGGTCAGGACGGCCGGTGGCGCGCTCCACGTCGCCATCCGCGGGACGCCACAGATGCTGGTGCGCGGCGACGACCTGTGGGTCACGGTCGCGGTCATCCCGCGGGTGCTGGAGGACGGCGGGCGGGTCGCCCTTGAAACCCCGCTGGGCCGCCGCATCGTCTGGCTGACCCAGAAGGCTGGCGAACGGAAGCTGGTTCGTCTGGTGGGCCAGGGCCTGCCGGCGCGGGGATCGCACCGCCAGGGCCACCTCTTCCTGCGGCTCGCGCCCAGGGAGGGCCAGGCCAATTCGGCGGCCCGCAACCTGCTGCGCCGCTTCACCGCCGCCTGGGCGGCATGACGGCGAATTAAGCGGCGGCGTCGCGGGCCCTGCCCTAGAAGCGATCCGGTCAAATCCGGCTGGAGCCGCCGATGCCGAACTTCCCGAAGATCCTCGTCCTCGCCGCGGCCGCTTCGTCGCTCGCCGCCGCCGCGCACGCCGGCCCGGTCGGCGAGCGCCACCTGACCACGACCGACGCCACAGCCGCCCTGCGCGATGCAGAGCATCGACCCGCGGTCCGGGTCACGGTCTGGTATCCGGCCGCGGCGAACGCGAAAGAGGAACGCATCGACCTCGGGCCGACGGGCAAGCCGCTGTTCACCGTCGGCGCGGTGGCGCAGGACGCGGCCTTTGCCGACACCAAGCCGCGTCCGGTGATCCTGTTCTCCCACGGCTTCGGCGGAACGGCGCGGATGATGGGCTGGTTCGGCGTGCCCCTGGCCCGCGCCGGCTATGTGGTGGTCGCCGTCGACCACCCTGGCAACAACGGCCTCGACAAGATGACGGCGCCCGGCGCGATCCTGTCGTGGGACCGGGCGCAGGATCTGCGCGCGGCGCTGGACGCCGCCAGGGCCGACCCTGTGATCGGCCCGCACATGGACGTCGGGCGGCTCGGCGTCTCCGGCTTCTCGGCCGGCGGCTTCACAGCCCTGATCAGCGCCGGCGCGAAGGTCGACATGAGCCGGCTCCTGGCCTTTTGCCGCGCCAACCCCAGCGATGGCGTCTGCGCCCCGCAGAAGGAGTTCGCGCTGACGATGGACGACGCGCAGAAGGCGCTGGCCTCGCCCGAGCTTGCCGCGGAAGCCGCCCACGCCGGCGATGACCATACGATCCTGGGCGTCCGGGCCGCCTTCGCCATCGCCCCGGCCATCGTCCAGGCCCTGCCGCCGGAGAAGCTGGCGCAGATGAAGGTCCCGGTCGCGATCATCCTGGGCGACGCGGATCCTGTCGCGCCGCCGGCCACCAATGGCCTGGTCGCCGCCAAGGCGATCCCGCACGCCGAGCTGAAGGTGCTGCCGGGCGTCGGCCACTACGACTTCCTGTCGACCTGCACCGCGGCCGGCAAGGCGACCGTGCCGATCTGCACCGCCAAGGTCGACCAGGATCAGAGCCATCAGGCGGCCATCGACATGGCGCTGGGCTTCTTCAAGCGCACGCTGGGTGCGCCGTGACGCCGATTGCGGCGGCGCGCGGACCGCGGCTCGCCTAGGGTCTGCGCGACGATTCGAGGGGGCCCGCCGACGATGCGCATCACAAAAGTCCTGGCTGTGGCGGCGGGCCTGCTTTGCCTGGCGAGCGCCGCCAACGCCGCGAGCCCGGTCGGCGAGCGTCACCTGGAGGCGACCAATCCCACGGCCGCGCTGCGCGACGCCAAGCACCGATCCACGGTGCGGGTCACCGTCTGGTATCCCGCAGCCGAGGGCTCGATTGAACGGACTCTGGACATCGGACCGCCCGGGCGGCCGCTGTTCTATGTCGGCGAGGCCGCCCCCGACGCCGCTTTCGCCGACGCCAGGCCCCGGCCGGTGATCCTGTTCTCCCACGGCTACGGCGGTACGGCGCGGATGATGGCGTGGTTCACCACGGTGCTGGCGCAGCAGGGCTTTGTGGTGATCGCCGTGGACCATCCGGGCAACAATGGCGCCGACGCCATGACCGTCCCCGGCGCGGCCCTGATCTGGGACAGAGTGGGTGATCTGGAGGCGGCGCTGGAGCGGGCGAAGGCCGATCCGATCATCGGGCCGCACATGGACACGCGCCGCCTCGGCGTCGCGGGCTTCGCGACCGGCGGGTTCAACGCCCTGGTCGCCGCGGGCGCGCGGGTCGATCCGGCGCGGTTCCGCAGCTTCTGCTCGGCGCGCCCCGACGACGCCATGTGCAAGCCGCAGCCGGAGTTCCCGGTGACCGCCGAGCAGGCCGCCGAAGCTCTGACCGCCCCGGAGCTTGCGGCCGACGCAGCCCGCGCCGGCGACGACCGCTCGATCCGCGGGGTCGGCGCCGTATTCGCGATGGCGCCCGCCTTCGTCCAAGCCCTCGACCCGGCCAGCCTCAACGCCATCGACACCCCGGTCGCCATCGTGCTGGGCCAGGCCGACGCGGTCGCGGCCCCGAACACCAACGGCGGGGCTGCGGCGCGAGCCATTCCGCGCGCCCAGCTCACCGTCCTGCCCGGCGTCGGCCACTACGATTTCATTTCCGCCTGCAGTCCGGAAGGCCGCACGAACCTGACGATCTGCCAGTCCGCCGTGCCGCAGGGCCCAACCCACGTGAAGGCGCTGGAGGCGGCCATCGTCTTCTTCAGCAAGACGCTCGGCCGGCCCTAGGTTGGTCTGACGCAGCGAAGCCGCTACAAGCCCGGCCATGTCGCACAATACGTTCGGCCACCTGTTCCGCGTGACGACCTGGGGCGAGAGCCACGGGCCGGCGCTGGGCTGCGTCGTCGACGGGTGCCCGCCCGGCATCCCGCTCAGCGAGGCCGACGTGCAGATTTGGCTGGAGAAGCGCCGCCCGGGCCAGGGCAAGTTCGTCACCCAGCGCCAGGAGCCCGACGCAGTGCGCATCCTGTCCGGCGTGTTCTCCGACGAGCGCCGGCCGCAGCAGGTGACCACCGGCACGCCGATCTCCATGGTCATCGACAACGTCGACCAACGCAGCCGCGACTATTCCGAGATCGCCACGGCCTTCCGCCCTGGCCATGCCGACTACAGCTACTTCGCGAAATACGGCGTGCGCGACTATCGCGGCGGCGGGCGCCAGTCGGCGCGCGAGACGGCGGCCCGGGTGGCGGCCGGGGCCGTGGCCCGCCTGATCCTGCCGGGCGTCACGATCCGCGGCGCGGTCGTGCAGATCGGCCCCCATGCCGTCGCGCCCGACCGCATCGACTTCAGCCAGACCGAAACCAACCCCTTCTGGTGCCCCGACCCGGACATGGTTCCGGTCTGGGAAGAGCATCTGGAGACCATCCGAAAGGCCGGCTCGTCGACCGGGGCCATCGTCGCGGTCGAGGCCGTCGGCGTCCCGGCCGGCTGGGGCGCGCCGATCTACGGCAAGCTCGACGCCGAACTGGCTGGCGCGCTGATGTCGATCAACGCCGCCAAGGGCGTGGAGATCGGCGCCGGTTTCGCGGCCGCGGCGCTCACCGGCGAGGAGAACGCCGACGAGATGCGCGCCAATGACGGCAAGGGGGGCAATGACGGCCCCAAGTTCCTGTCCAACAGCGCCGGCGGCGTCCTGGGCGGCATCTCGACCGGCCAACCGGTGACCGCGCGCGTCGCCTTCAAGCCGACCTCCTCGATCCTCACGCCGCGGCGCAGCCTCAACGAGGCCGGCGAGGAGATCGAGCTGCGCACCAAGGGCCGTCACGATCCCTGCGTCGGCATTCGCGCCGTGCCGGTCGTCGAGGCGATGGTCGCCTGTGTGCTGGCCGACGCCTACCTGCGCCACAGAGGCCAGACCGGCCTGAGCTGAGGTCCATCGCGCAAATCCGCGGGGTGGCTGCGACGCTCGGACACATGCCTGACGGGCATTCAGGATTATTCAGGCTCGACAGTCAGTTAGCTGTTAACCGGAACGCCGTAATTTGGCGTTGACCGTCTAGGTTGCCGCGACGTAATCAGCCGCACCCTCGCGGACGCCGACTCGAGCCCAGAAAAGGGCCGCGCCGGCCAGAAGGGACGATGGACGCCTTGCGATACGAGTTGCTGAAAATCCTGCTCGTCGACGACAACCACCACATGCGGTTGTTGCTGAGCGAAATCCTGCGAGCGCTCGGCGTGCGTCAGCTCTACGAAGCCAGCGATGGCGCGCAGGGCCTGCAGATGATGAAGAACCACCCTGTCGACATCGTCATGACGGACCTGTCCATGCAGCCGATGGACGGGATCGACTTCGTGCGCCTGCTGCGCAACTCGCCCGACAGCCCCAACCAGATGTGCCCGGTCATCATGATCACGGGGCATTCGACCATGACGCGCGTGCAAGAGGCCCGCAACGCCGGGGTGAACGAGTTCCTGGCCAAGCCCCTGACCGCGCGCGGGGTTATCGAACGCCTCGACCGCGTCGTCGAGCATCCGCGGCCCTATGTGCGGACGGGCGACTATTTCGGCCCCGACCGCCGCCGCCGCGCCGATTCCGACTTCCAGGGCCCTTGGCGGCGCCAGGGTGACGGAACGCAGCAATCGGCCGCAGGCGACGACAGCTAAGCGGCCTTCTTTCGACGCCGATTGCGCGGCAGCATGCCGTCGTCGCCGGAGAGTTTTCCAGATGCCGTTTCGAGCCGTCGCCTTCTCCGCCGCGTTCTGCGCGGTGCTCCCGCTTCTGTCGGGGTGTCTGGCCGTGGGCGCGGCGGGAGCCGTGGGCGGCGCAGCGGTTGGCGTCGCGGGCGCGGCGGTCGGCCTAACGGCCAAGGCGGTGGGAGCCACCGCTCACGGCGCGGGCGCGGCGGCCGGCGCCGTGATACCGGGCGGCAGGAAGGATGACCGGTCCGGCGGCTAGCCGAAGTTCAACGCGCAGCTTTCGCCCACCGTCGGCCGCGAGACCACGATCCGCGACAGGCCTGGGAAGTCCGGCTTCAGCCGCTCGGCGAACCACAGGCAGATATGCTCCAGCGTCGGACTTTCCAGACCCGGCTTCTCGTTCAACAGGCCATGGTCCAGTTCGGCGGCCACGGCGCGCAGCCGGCGATCCAGCTCACCCAGATCCGCGACCCAGCCGATGGCGCCCTGCGCTTCGCCGCGCACGGTCGCCTCGACGCGGAAGGAGTGGCCGTGCAGGCGCGTGTAGGGCCCGGCCGGTCCGGCCGGCAGGTGATGCGCCGCGTCGAAGGTCGCGGCCTTGGTGATCTCGAAAATGCTGGAGCTCATCTGGTCTTTGCGGGCCGCGGCGCGGCGCCTCGTGAAATCTCAGGCGATGCCGAGGTACTTGTGGGTCTGGACGCTTAAACGCCAGCGGGGATGGGCAAGGCAATAGGCGATGGCGGCCTGCGTATTCTCCGCAAGCGCCGGACCGTCCATGGGCTGCAGCAGGAACCGCTCGAACGCCAGGCCCTCGAAGCGGGCCGGGTCGACGCCTGCTTGCGGATAAACCAGCTTCAGCTCATGGCCGCGGGTCTGGGCCAGCGCCGCGTCGGCCTTGGGGCTGACGCAGATCCAGTCGACGCCGGGCGGAGCTGCGATCGTACCGTTGGTCTCCAGAGCCAGCGAGAAGCCGCGCTCGTGCAAGGCCGCCACCAGCGGCTCGTCAAGCTGCAGCAAGGGTTCGCCACCCGTCAGCACCACCAGGCGGTTGTCCGGCCCGCCCTGCCAGGTCGCCTCGACCGCTTCGGCCAGATCGTCCGCCGTGGCGAACCGGCCGCCGCCCGGGCCATCCATGCCCACGAAATCGGTGTCGCAGAATGTGCAGACCGCGTCGGCCCGGTCCGCCTCGCGTCCGGACCAGAGGTTGCAGCCGGCGAACCGGCAGAACACCGCCGGACGGCCCGCCTGGCCGCCTTCGCCCTGCAGGGTCAGGAAGATCTCCTTGACCGCGTAGCTCATGGCAGCACGGGGGGCCGCAGCACCGGGCGGTCCTGGGCCACCCAGCCCTCCCAGCCGCGGATGCGCAGTTCGCAGGCCGGGCAGGCGCCGCAACCGCGACCCCACGGGTGCAGCGCCTCACGTTCCCCCAAGTAGCAGGTGTGGCTGTCCTCGACGATCACCCGCACCAGGTCCTCGCCGCCCAGCCCCTTGGCGAGCGCCCACGTCTCGGCCTTGGTCAGCCACATGAGCGGAGTCTCGATGGCGAAATCCTGCGCCATGCCGAGGTTGAGCGCGCCCTGCATGGCGTCCAGCGTATCGCGGCGGCAATCCGGATAGCCGGAGAAGTCGGTCTCGCACATGCCGCCGACCAGGCTCCTCAATCCCCGCCGGTCGGCGAGCGCGGCGGCATAGGCGAAGAAGACCAGGTTGCGGCCGGGCACGAAGGTCGAGGGCAGGCCCTTGGCGGTCATCTCGATCGCGCGGTCGGCGGTCAGCGCCGACTGCGCGACCTCCCCGAAGCCGCGCATCTCCAGCACATGGTCCTCGCCCAGACGCGGCGCCCACTGGGGAAACCGCTCGGCGATCCGCGACCGCACGGTGGCCCGAGCCTCCAGCTCGACGGCGTGGCGCTGGCCGTAGTCGAAACCGACCGTCTCGACGCGCGCATAGCGCTCAAGCGCCCAGGCCAGGCAGACGCTGGAGTCCTGCCCGCCCGAGAACAGCACGAGGGCGCCGGCCGCCCGCTCGGCCTTTGGGTCGATCATCGCCCCCATATGCGTGATCGGCGCCTGATGCGGAAGGCCGGGCGGCGGACGCAGGGCGGCGGGTTTTATGACGGCCGATATGTCAGCGTTGTCATTTAACCTATCCGCAAGCGCTTTGCCCCAAGGTGGCATGACGCTACGCGCCACAACCTTCGGCTGTTCATGTCCTTGTCCGCGTTCTTCTTCGACCGAGTGATCACCGAAATCTGTCAGCAGATGGACGGTGTGCTGGCGCTTAGCGAACAGCTTTCCCGCCAGCGCCTGACACCGGACGCGGAGGCCTGCGTCAGCGGCGTCGCCGAAGCCGCGACGGGCGTCCGCCACTTGATGGGCCTGGCGCGAGACCTGCGCACCGTGACGCTCGAGGGTCTGACGCTCGATCCCGCGCCCTTGCGTCTTCGCGAGCTGGTCGACGACGTCCACAGCCGCTGGCAGCCGCAGGCGCAGGCCAGCGGCGTGACCCTGCTGGTCTCTTACGACGGCGACCCCGAAGCCTGCGCGGTCGGCGACCGCGGTCGCCTGCTGCAGGTGTTCGACGGCTTCGTCGGCGAGGCGGTGGCCAGCATGCGCCGCGGAGCAGTGGAAGCCAGTGTCCGCACCGTCGCCGGCCCGGACGGAATTCGCATGGAAGGCCGCGTGCGAGGCGCCCGCGATCCGGCCTGGGAATCCCAGGACCTTGAAGCCCGCGTGCGCGAGGTCGAGGGCCGCTTCGGCCTGGAGGTCGCGATCGGCGTGGTGCTCGCCCGCCAGGTCGTCGACGGCATGGGCGGGACGTTGCGCAGCGAAGGCGCCGGCGGCGCCGCGGAAACCGTGATCTTCGAGGTGACCCTGCCGGCGGCCGAAGCCGCCCCGGTCGAGGCGCTGCAAGCCGCCGAGCGGACCGTCCACATCCTGGTCGTCGACGACAACGCCACCAACCGCATGGTCGCCCAGGCGCTCTGCGAGATGTTCGACTGCACCTGCGAGAGCGCCAACGACGGCGCCGAGGCGGTGGAAGCCGCCAAGGGCGGCCGCTTCGACCTGATCTTGATGGACATCAAGATGCCGGTGATGGATGGCGTCGCCGCCGCGCGCGCCATCCGCACCCTGCCCGGCCAGCCCGGCGCGGTGCCGATCATCGCGCTCACCGCCAACGCCGAGCCGGAGGACGCCGAAGCCTATCTCGCCGCCGGCATGAACGGCGTGGTCGAAAAGCCGATGAAGCCCGAGCACCTGCTGGCCGCCCTACAGCAGGCCCTGGGCGAAAGCGGCGCCGCCGGCGCGGACGCTGCCGCGGCCTGACATCGCGTCCCAGTTCGCGTCGCCCGGCGCGAAAAATCCTAACTCAAGTTAACCGATAGCTGACTGATCGAGGCTGCGAAGCAGCCGGCGGCATTTGGAGGTTGCGGAGTGATCTCATTTGTGAGCGTTAACTATTTAACTGTTCATTAAGCGTATTCGAGGGCTGTTCGATGAAGATCAGGATTCCGGTTTTTGGCGTGGTGGCGGCGCTGGCGTTTGCGGCGCAAGCCGACGCGGCAGTGATCACTTTCGGCTTCAGCAACGGACTCGGCGTCAGCGGCAACGGATTCTTCACGGCGACGCCCAACGTCTCGCCCGCCGACCCGAACCCGTTGTGCGGCCAGCCCGGCCAGAACGCCTGCCGCGCCGACCCGGTGGGCGCTTACAGCATCACCGGCATCAGCGGGACGTTCTCCGACACCGCCGACGGCATCAACAACGCCGCGATCACCGGCTTGATACCGATCAGCCCGGCGAACGAGCGGGACGCGATTTTCGACCCGTTGGTCCCGACCAGCCTCAGCTTCTACGACTTTGGGTCCAACGCGTTCACCTACAATAATCTGTTCTTCCCTAACGGGTCGCCGATCGACTGCGCCTTCCCGTTCGCCGGAACCTTCGTCGACGTCTTCGGCCTGGCGTTCAATGTCGCGGGCGGATACGCGGTTGATCTGTGGGGCGACGGCGATCTGCACGGGCCCGGCACGCTTACCTATGGCGTGCGTGTGACGGACGGGACCCGGTTCCTCGTCGATCAGTTTGACGGGGTGAACGCCACGGCGACGATTCCCGAACCCTCGACCTGGATGATGATGCTGGCGGGTTTCGGCGCGCTCGGCTACGCCCTGCGCCGCCGCCGCGTGCGGCCGCAAGCGGCCTAGCCCCAGGTTCCGATCGAGACGGTCTGCGGATCGGTCGCCCCGGCGGCCGCGTCCCTCTGTACAGGTTGCGGTCGGTGACCACGACCGAGGCCAGCGGCGCGCGAAGGCGGTTGAGTTGCTGAACATCGCCGCGGTTGGCGGATGCGGTCTGACGATGACCGGCGAGTGCGGCGACGGACCTCGTTTCGCCTGCAACTTTATTGCGGCGAGCGGCCCTATTGCGCGCCCCGCCGCAATGACTTAGGTCGCATCCCTCGCTTTGGGGGAGAAAATGGCCGAGGCCCCACAGGTCCAAGGCAAGGCATCTGGAACGGCGCCGTCGCTGGAAGAGGTCCGCCAGCGGATCGACGCCATCGACGCCGAGATCCTCCGCCTGGTCGGCGAGCGGGCCCGGATCGCCCACGACGTCGCCGCCGCCAAGGCCGCCGCGGGCGACGCCGGCCGCTTCGGCCTGCGCCCGGGGCGCGAAGCCATGCTGCTGCGCAAGCTGCTTGCGAACCGCAACGGCTCCTCGCCCGCGCTCATCGTGCGGATCTGGCGCGAACTGATCGGCGACAGCCTGGCGACCCAAGGGCCTTTCCATCTCAGCGTCTGGGGCGGGCGCGACCCCGCGCGCGCCGTGGAACTGGCCCGGCTGCGTTTCGGGGCCGCCCCGCCGCTGCGCCAGGCCGCCAAGCCGGAGGATGCGCTGGCCGCCGCCAAGACACAGGGCGGCGTCGCCGTCTGCACGCTCGGTCCCGACAGCGCCTGGTGGGGCCGGTTGCTGGCCGAGCCGAAGCTGAAGGTGTTCGCCGCCCTGCCCTGCCTCGCGGCCTGGGGGCCGCTCTCCGCCCTGGCTGTGGCCGAGGTCGAGGTCGAGCCGACCGGCGACGACCGCACCTACTGGGTGACCGACGCCAAGGGATCGGCCGCCGCCGTCGAGGAGGCGCTAGGCCGTGACGGCGTGGCCGCGACCCTGCTGGTCGAGACCGGCGGGCTGAAGCTCTTCATGCTGTCGGGCTTCTACCAGGCCGACGACGCGCGCCTCGCCCGCGCGCCGGGCGGGCTTTCCGGCGTGATCGGGGCTGCGCCGGCGCCGCTGGACGTGTAAGAGGCGCGGGCCTCCCTGCCGGGCGCGTCGTCCGGCTTCACATCACGCCTGCGTTGTCATGTCCGAAGAAGCTCCTCCGCTCGATCGCGCCGCCGCCGCGCGGCCTCTCCCGAAGCCTGGGATCATGGACATCCACGCCTATGTGCCGGGCAAGGCCACGGCCGCGGGCATCGCTCAGCCGATCAAGCTGTCGGCCAACGAGAACGCGCTGGGCTCGAGCCCGCTGGCGCAGGAGGCCTACGAAAGCGCCGAGCGGTCATTGCATATCTATCCCGACCCGCGCGCCTCGATCGTCCGCGCGGCGATCGCCGAGCGCTACCGGCTGGAGCCCGAGCGGCTGATCTTCGGCTGCGGTTCGGACGAAGTGTTCCAGCTCCTCAACACCACCTTCCTCGAGCCCGGCGACAACATCGTCCAGGGCGAGTACGGGTTCGCGGCCTTCGCCATCGGCGCCTATGCGGTGCAGGCGCAGGTGCGCCGCGCGCCCGAGCCCGACTTCCGCATCGACGTCGACGAGTTGCTGAAGTGCGTCGACGACCGCACCCGGCTGATCTTCCTGGCCAACCCCGGCAATCCAACCGGCACCTGGATCCCATTCTCGGAGGTGCGCCGGCTACACGACGCCCTGCCGCCCAGCGTGGTGCTGGTGCTCGACGGGGCCTATGGCGAATTCGCCCTGGACCCGGCCTTCGACGACGGCCTCGACCTGGCGCGCGGCGCCGCCAACGTCGTGGTCACCCACACCTTCTCCAAGCTGCACGGCCTGGCCGCGCTGCGCATCGGCTGGGGCTATGCGCCGCTGGAGATCGCCCAGGCGATCGACCGCATCCGCCTGCCGTTCAACACCTCGATCCCGGCGCAACGCGCGGCGGTCGCGGCGCTCGGCGATGAGGACTTCCAGAAGGCCTCGCTGGCGTTGGTCGAGACCTGGCGGCCCTGGCTGCACCAGCAGATCGCGGGCCTCGGCCTCGACGTGGTCGGCCCCTCGGCCGCGAACTTCATCCTCGTCGGCTTCCCGAAGACCCCGGGACGGACCGCCGCCGAGGCCGACGCCTTCCTCTCCGCACGCGGCCTGCTGCTGCGCCAGCTCGGCAACTACGGCCTGACCGACCACCTGCGCATCACCATCGGGCTGGAGGCGCACAATCGCGCCCTGGTGGACGCGCTTGCTGAGTTCATGGCCGCCAAGCCCGCCTCATGACTGGGCCGGTCTATGCGAAGATGGCGGTGATCGGCTGTGGCCTGATCGGCTCGTCGGTGATCCACGCGGCGCGCGCCGCCGGCGCCGTCGGGGAGGTCAGCGTCGCCGACGCCTCCGCCGCCGTGCGCGAGCGGATCGCGGCCCTGGGCTTCGCCGACCAGGTCACGGGAGACGCAGCCGAGGCGGTGCGCGGCGCCGACCTCGTCGTCCTCGCCGTTCCTGTCATGGCCATGGCCGAGGCCGCGCGCGAGGCGGCCCCGGCGCTGAAGCCGGGCGCCACGATCACCGACGTCGGCTCGGTGAAGGCCGCGGTGGGCGAGGCTCTGGCGAAGGCGCTGCCGGAAAGCTGCTTCGTCGTCCCCGGCCACCCGATCGCCGGCACCGAGCAGTCCGGGCCCGACGCGGGCTTTGCCGAGCTCTTCCAGAACCGCTGGGTGATCCTGACGCCGCAGCCACGCACCGATACGCCCTACCAGGACGCGGTCGAGCGGCTCACCGAATTCTGGACAGCCCTCGGTTCCAACGTCGAGTTGATGGACGACCGCCACCACGACCTGGTGCTGGCCGTCACCAGCCACCTGCCCCACCTGATCGCTTACAACATCGTCGGCACCGCCGCCGACCTGGAAGGCGTCACCCGCGGCGAGGTGATGAAGTACTCGGCCGGCGGCTTCCGCGACTTCACCCGTATTGCGGCCTCCGACCCCACCATGTGGCGCGACGTCTTCCTGTCGAACAAGGACGCGGTGCTGGAAGTGCTGGGCCGCTTCACCGAGGATCTTCAAGCCCTGTCGCGCGCGATCCGCTGGGGCGAGGGCGACAAGCTGTTCGACCTCTTCTCGCGCACGCGGGAGATCCGCCGGGGCATCATCGCCGCGGGCCAGGAAAGCGCCGAGCCGAATTTCGGGCGAGATCATCGGCCGCCCGGGGAAACTTGAAACAAGCCGGCAATAGTCACGGCGTCCCATCGCGCCCTTGGGACGGAGATTCGACATGCGCCGTATGAGAGTCGCCGCGGTCGCCCTGCCGGCGGCCGGCTAGGCTTCGTTCGCGCCGTGGTGGGAGGCGACGAAGAGCGGGTCGGGTTCGAAGCCCTGGCCCAGGCTGGGGCTGACGAAGAGGGCGCCGTCCGCGCGCTCGCCGTCCGGTTGAAGGCCAATCCGCAGCCGTCCGACCTGAAGGCGATGGCCGCGCTCTGGCTGCATGCCGCGGCCGCCGCGCCGGAACGGATCGGCTGGATCTACGACGAGGCGGCGGAAGGCTATCTCGGCGAGGCCGTCGGCGGCCCGCCCGTGCCGATCAGCCGGGCGCAGAAGCCGGAGATCATTCCGCGCCCTTTCTGGACGGCGCTATGGGAATTGCTGCAGGAGCCTCGTTCCAGACTCGAGGCCGCCAACCTGACCACCAAGACCGCGGCGTTGACCGGCCTCGTTTCGCCAGGCCTGCCAGTCCGCGTCGGCCGCACGGCGCTGGCGTTTCCGGGGGTCAAGGCGGCGGCCGCGCAGGGCTATCCGAAGAGGTTCAGCCTTGAGGTCCTGGCGCGCTGTCCGGCCGGCTCGCTGGGCGCCCAGTTCCATGCATTGATCGTCGACAACGGCTTCGACCTGGAGGTGCTGGACCGTGAGGCGCTCGGCCTCGACAAGCTGCAACCGCCGCTCGACTACCTCAACGCCCGTATCCTGCAGTGCCACGACCTGTGGCACATCGTCGGCGGCTATCGCACGACGGCTCTGCACGAGGTGGCGATCTCGGCCTTCCAACTCGGCCAGTTCGGCCATCACTACTCGGCGATGTTCCTGGCCATGGCGCTGACCCGCGTGGCCTTCGAGCGGCCGGAGGGCGGACCCCTGATGCTGCAGACCATCCTGACCGCCTGGACCCATGGACGGCGCACGACGCCGTTGCTGGGCGTCGACTGGGAGGCGATGTGGGACCTGCCGCTGAAGGACGTGCGCGCCAGGCTCGCGCTCACGCCCTACGCCTCGCCCTTCCCGGCCGACATCTTCGAACAGCTCTCCGCCGCAGCCTGAAGTGAACCCCGACGCAGGTTCGGTGGCTTGCGTTCCTATATATTCACCTATACGGATGAATAATGCTCGACGACACGCTCACAGCCCTGGCCGACCCGACACGCCGCGCGATCCTGGCGCGACTGGCCGGTGGCGAGGCGCGGGTGACCGAGCTCGCCAAGCCCTTCGCCATCTCCCTGAACTCGGTGTCCAAGCACATCCGCATGCTGGAGCGGGCCGAACTGGTGCATCGCCGGCGCGAGGGCCGCGAACACATCCTGACACTGAACCCCGGCGGCCTCGACGAGGCCGCCGACTGGATCGAGGGCCAGCGCAGCCTCTGGGCCTGGCGGCTCGGACGGCTGGACGAGACCCTGAAGGAGCAGACATGACCAAGACGACCGCCACTGTCCGCGCCACACACCGCTACGACGCCTCGCCAGAGCGCGTGTTCGACGCCTGGCTCAATCCGAAGGTCGCGGGCAAGTTCCTGTTCGCGACCCCGACGGGGACCATGATCAGGGCCGAGACGGACCCGCGCGTCGGCGGCGGCTTCACCTTCACCGACCGGCGGCCGGACATGGGCGACGTCGAGCACGTCGGGACCTACCTGGAGATCGACCGCCCGCGCCGCCTGGTCTTCGACTTCGCCGTCCCGGCCTACGAGCCCACGCGCACGAAGATCACCCTGGAGTTCGCCCCGGACGGCGCCGGCTGCCTCCTCACCCTCATCCACGAAGGCGTCTTCGAGGAGTATGTGAAGCAGACCGAGGGCGGCTGGAGCATGATCCTGGCCGGGCTGGCGCGCGCGCTGGGTTAGGATCAGTGGACATTCAGCGTTAGATGCCTGTGGCCACCCGATGATCCCATTTGATCGTCATTCCGGCTTATGCCGGAGCGACGAGCGAGAAAGGTCTCGCGGCGGCGCTCCGCATATCTATGAACCCTGTGGACGCCTCGCGCCTGCGCCCCACCAGCCCGTCTGGCCCCGCGAGCAAGCCGCGACCGAGTCCAGCATCGCCATAAAGCCGGAGTCTCGCAGGTCGACGTCCACCAGCGGCTTGCCATCGATGCTGATGCGCAGCCAGGTCGCGCGGCGCAGAGCCAGAGTGGCCGCCTTGTCGAAGGGCTTCTCGGCGCTCATGTAGCGGGCCCCGCCGTACTTCGCCTTGAAGTCGAAGGCATAGTCGTCCGTCTCGACGCGCCCCTTGCGGCCCTGAGGCATATCGCCATCTGACGCGACCGCGAATCCCATAGCCCCCAACGCCGCCAGAACCTGGATCTGGGTGTGCTCATCCGCTGCGGCCTGGGCGACGCAGATGCCGGGGCTCTCGCTGACGGCGACGCCCCAGATGCCCTGCTTGCTGAGAACCATCTCGCCGGTCGGCTGGTCCGGCCGTGGGCCGGTGTCGCCGGGCTGGGCGCCGACACCCTGGCCCCACCAGCCGCCGGCGCCTTTCGAGCAGGCGATCACGCCGTCGAGGGTGGGTTCGAAACCGGTGCCCTCGAAGGGCATGGCTTCGACAAGGCGTCCATCGACGAGGAGCCGCACCTCGGTTGCGAGTCGAAGCGCGGCCACGGCCCGGGCGCTGAATTCACCATCGAAATAAAACGTCTTGCCGCCGTCGCCGAAGCTCGGCTTGAAGTCGAAGCCGTAGGCCTCGGTCTGCAGTCGTCCGGACGTCCCGGTCTTCACCGGGGTATCGGCGAGCAGGCCGAAGGTGATCTGGCCGTCCTTAGCTCGAAGCAGAAAGGTCGCGCCATCCTTCAGCGTCCGGCTCGCGACGCAGGCGCCGTGATCCACATCGATCGCCCAGACGCCTTCGGCATTGAAAACCGCGTGCGACACATCGGCGAAAGCCGGCGCGGGCGCCAGCAGCACAGCTGCAACGAACCATGTCGCCAGACGTCGAAAGATATTCATGACCCACCCCCCGATAGGAACCGTGGGGACCGTCTTTGGCGCACAATCCTGAATATGCGCTTAGCCGATCCGCGACCGGAAGCTTAGTTGTCGCGCCCGGATGAATCAAGAACAAAATAAGAACAAATAGCGCGACGCCAGCGCGCGCTTAGTCGCCCCGCGTCTCGCCAGCAGGGCTCTGCGTCCCCAGGAACGCCGCGACGCCTTCGATGGCCTCGACCAGCCCCACGCGCTGCAAGTCCACGCCCGGCGGCAGGCCGGAGAACAGGCGCGTGGGCGCGGCGGCGTCGAGCATGACGAAGCAGCCCTTGTCGTCGGCGCGGCGGATCAGCCGGCCGAAGGCCTGGGCGATGCGGCCGCGGGCCACGGCGTCGTCATAGCCCTTGCCGCCGAAGCGCGTGCGCCGCGCCTTGTGCAGGATGTCGGGCCTGGGCCACGGGATGCGGTCGAAGACCAGCAGGCGGAGCGACCGGCCCGGCACGTCGACGCCGTCGCGCACCGCGTCGGTGCCCAGCAGGCAGGCGTCCTCCTCGGCGCGGAAGATGTCGACCAGCGCGCCCACCTCCAGCCCGTCGGCGTGCTGGGCGTAGAGGGCGATGCCCTGGTCGGCCAGCGGGGCGGCGATCTTCTCATGCACCGCGCGCAGGCGGCGGATGGCGGTGAAGAGGCCGAGCCCGCCGCCGCCCGCCGCCAGGAACAGCTCGCGCATGGCCGCCGCCACCTGGCGCGGGTCGTCGCGGCCGACATCGGTGACCACGAAGCAGCGCGCCTGGTTCGCATAGTCGAAGGGCGAGGCGAGCTTGAGCGTCTTCGGCCGGTCGGGCAGGCGCGCGGCGCCGGTGCGCATTTCGGCCAGCGCGAACGGGTCGTCCAGCGTCGCGTCGGCGAGCGTCGCCGAGGTCACCAGCACCCCATGCGCCGGCGCGATGACAGCGTTGGTCAGGGGCTCAGTCGGGTCGACCCAGTGGCGGCGGCAGGCGGCGTCGACCACCCGGCCGTAAAGGAAAGTGGCGTCGAACCAGTCGACGAAGTCCGGATCGTCCTCGGCGTCCTCGTCGATGGCCCGTAGCATCGAGCGCCAGGCCGGCAGCGTCATCCGCGCGCGCCGATCGAGCCCCCGCAAAGCCCCTTCGATACGAGCCCGGTCGGCGGTCGCCAGCGTCGAGGCCTCCTCGTCGAGCACGTCCTCGAGCTGCCGGGCCAAGGCCACCAGCGGCGCCTCCACCTTGGCGAGGCCCGCCGCCGCCGCGCGCGCGGTCTCGCGGACCAGGTCGAGCGCCGGACGCGCGGCGCATTCCATCCCGACCTCGCTCGGCGCGGCCCGCGCGCGAAGCTGCTCCAGAACGGCGACCAAGAAGCTCTCCACCGGCCCGATCGGGTTCACCTCGCCGTTGGGCGGGGCGATGCGGCCGGACCAGCCCTCGCCCGGCAAGGCGGCAGCCGCCTTGGTCGCTTCGAGCAGCGCGACCCTCGCGTCCTCGTGGTCGCCCAGCACCTCCATCAGCCGCGCCTCCAGCCCCCGGCCGCGGCGGCCGCGCCCTTCGGGCCCGCGGATCCAGCGGCGCAGCTCCGCGGCCTCCGCGCCCGAGAGCGCGGCGGAGAAGGCGCTGTCGGCGGCGTCGAACAGGTGGTGGCCCTCGTCGAAGACGATGCGCTTGAGCTGGGTCGTCTCCCCGTCAGCCTTCGAGCCCCGCGCGGCGCGGGCGCCGTCGAACGCCGCCTGGGTCAGCACCAGGGCATGGTTGGCGATGACGATGTCGGCGCGCCGCGAGCCGCGGATCGCCTTCTCAACGAAACAGGTCCGATAATGCTGGCAGCCGGCGTGGATGCATTCCCCCCGCCGGTCGACGAGGTTGCCGGGGCTCGCCTGGCTGGCCGGCCCCACCGAGAACAGCCCCGGCAGCCAGGCCGGGAAGTCGCCGCCAGTCATGTCGCCGTCGCGGGTCGCGCGCACCCAGCGCGCCGCCAGCCCCATGCCGACCAGGTCGCCGCCGCCCAACTGGGCCGCGTTCACCTGCTCCTGGAAATTCAGCAGGCAAAGGTAGTTCTCGCGGCCTTTGCGGACCACGGCCTTCTTCGCGCGCAGCTTCGGGTCGGGATAGATCGAATGGCTCTCCCGCTCGATCTGCCGCTGCAGGGCCCGCGTATAGGTCGAGACCCAGACCGCGGGGCCGTTGGCCTCCGCCCACAGCGACGCCGGCGCGAGGTAGGCGAGCGTCTTGCCGATTCCGGTGCCGGCCTCGGCCAGCATCATCCGCGGCTCGCCCTCTTTCTCCCGCGGCTGGAAGGCGAAGGCGGCCTCGCCGGCGAACTCTGCCTGGGCGGGGCGAGCCTCGTCGAGGCCCGAGCGGGCCAGGAGTTCGCGCAGCCGCCCGGCGGCGTCCTCCGGCGCGATCGGCTTTGAGCCCGCCTCACCCGGCGGCGCCTCGCCTTCCCATTCGGAGAGCCGCGACCAGGCGTCGAGCCCGGAGGTGCGGAACATGTTCCCCACAGGCTGCGAGCGCAGGGCGCCGACCACCGCCGAGCCCCAGGGCCAACCACCCCGCGCCAGGGTCTCGGCCACCGCCAGCGCCTCCTCGCGGCTGGGCTCCGGCGAGGTCGCCAGTTCATCCAGCAGCACCCCGCAGGCGGCGCGCAGCGCCTGCGCCTGCGCCATCGCGCCCTTGGGCTCGGCCATCCCCAAGGCCTGGGCCAGCCCCGCCGCCGAGGGCGCGCAGAATCGCGCCGGCCGCACGAAGGCGAACAACTCCAGGGCGTCGAAGATCCGCGGGGATCGCGGCGGGACGTGGAGCCCCAGCCGCCGCGCCGTCATCGCTGCATGGGCCACCAGGACCGGCGCCTGCTCGAAAAGGTCCCGCGCGTCGGGCGTGCGCAGCGCCTGCGCTTGGGCCGCATCCGCCACCGCCGCGCGCGGACCGGGCAGGACGACGAGCGCCGGGGCGAGATCGAGGGTCGTGGGCGGGAGAGTCACCGCAGGACACTAGCGCGGAATCGGTTCGGAACGAAATGGGAACCCGGATCCGTCTAGGGTTCGTCGTCCAACTCGGCGCTGACGTTGTCGTAGAAGCCCCACCTGGCCGCGACGGCATCGACGAACCGCCGGGCGAGCCGGGTCGTTTCCGTCGCCTCGAAAGCCACCGCGCCTCTCACCAGATCGTAATCGGCGACCATGCGGTCGGTCCTGGCCTGGTTGAGCCACCGGCCCGCCTCTCCAAGGTCGGCCGGCTCCTTTTGAGTGAGCTTGCCGAAGTGTTCGAGGACGTGTTCGTGGCTCTTCGGCACGTCCTTGCGCGCGCCGACGCCCCCAGTGGCGAACAGGGCCGCCCTCGCGGCGTGGTGCATCGCGTAGTAGGCCGCGTGGACGCAGGAGTTCGGTGCGCGACCCCACGCCGCCATCCGCTCGGCCTCGATCAGATGTATCAGGCCCTTCTCGTATTCTTCCTGGGCTCGCGCGCCGCGCTCGGTGTCTGTCAAGGGGACGACGGGCGCCGGACGCGGCCTGTTGGTATGCTTCTTCTTGGGCGGATGCGGCTGGCGGCTCATGCCACGAGGACGCCTTCGCGCTCGATCTCGCGCGCAAGGTTCCGTTGTGCGTCGATCTCGAGAAAATCTGCCGGCACCGAAACGGGCCGGATATGCACCCCAGCCAGGATGTGGGCATAGGCCGTGTCCGCGAGCGCATGGTCGATGAGGCGTCGGTCTCGCAGATCCTGGACGAACACCGCGACGTCGTAATCGGAAAGGTTCGTCGCGTCGCCGCGGGCCCTGGAGCCGAACAGGACCACCTGAGTCACCCGGCCCGCCAGCCGCCGCTCGACGTCCCGGCGGAAGCGCCGCAAATGCGTCGCCGCCTTTGCAGAGACAAGTCGATCCAATTCCACGCGCGGCATCTGGGGTTCGCCCTCTGTCGACGCCCAAGATGCGCATGGGCCTGATTCATTACAACTCCAGGCGGGGCTGGCGTGCAGCGACGTTGTCCGCCGGGGCCGCGCGTCTAAAATCCCCCGATGCGAATCCTGGCCCATCTCGCCTGCGCCTTGGCGCTGGCCGCCGCCCCGGCTGCCGCGACGCCGAAGGCCTCATCCCATCTGGAGCTCGTCGACCTGACGCCGGCCTTCGCCGCCGCGTGGGAGCGCACGGCCGCCATGCCCGAGGCGGAGCGCGTCGAGGCCTTCGACGCGGCGTTCGCGACGGTGCTGCCGGGCTTCTACGATCCCGCGCGGTTCAAGAGCCCCGAGGGCGCGGAGCGCTATCGGGCGCGGCTGTTGAAGAGCCTGGCGGCCTTCCCGGCCGCCCGGGCCGGCATCGAGGACGTCAGCCACAGATTTTCCGGCATGTTCCAGCCGGCCATCGCCAGTTTCGAGGCGCGCTTTGGCCCCATGACCGGCTATCCGCCGGTTTACCTGGTCCACAGCCTGGGTGAGTTCGACGGCGGCACGCGGGACCTGCCGCAGGGCTCGCGCCTGCTGTTCGGGGCCGACGTGATCGCGCGCATCCATGCCGGCCATGACATCCAGCCGTTCTTCCACCACGAGCTGTTCCACATCTACCACGCCCGGGCGTTCCACGACTGCGAGGCGGTCTGGTGCAGCCTCTGGGAGGAGGGCCTGGCGGTCTATGTGGCGTCGCAGCTCAATCCTCACGCCAGCGACGACGAGCTGCTGCTGACCGTGCCTGAGCCGATCCGGCCCGAGGTGGAGGCCGATCGCGCGGCGGCCGTGTGCGCCGTGGCGCAGCGCCTGGATTCGACGGATGAAAAGGATCTGAGCGCGCTGTTCAGCTCCGGCCGGCTGTCGGCCGGCCTCCCGCCTCGGTTCGGCTACTACGTGGGGTTCCTGGTGGCCGGCGAGCTCGGCAAGACCCGGTCGCTCGAGCAGTTGGCCAAGCTGGATCGCGAGCAGGCGAGGCCGCTGGTCGAGGCGGCGCTCCACCGCCTGGCGGATTGCAGCCAGCGCGGCCGGCCAACGCCACGTTCCTAATTGCGACGGCTCGGCGTCTCGCCCTTCCACTGCAGCGCCGGCTCCGGCGTCGCAGGTCCTGCTTCGCCACGCTGACTCAACGCCTGGCTCAGGCGCATCATCTGGTCCAGCAACGCCGGGACGCCGTGGGCGGACATGACGATGCGGCTGGCCGTATAGGTCCACGCGCGGCTGTCGTCGTCCGGCGCTCCGCCGTCCTTGCGCAGGACGTCGAACTCCATGCGCAACTGGTGGCCGTCGAAGGTGAGGAACCGCAGCTCATCGACGAACACCTCAGTGACTTCCGACACGTCGACCCGGCGCGGCATGGGCGTCTTCATGGATTTGATCTCTTGTCCTGACGTGAGCTGAACGGTCCTGAAGCCGCTCGGTTCAGTCAAGCGCACAGCTGAGCTTCGCGGGCAAGGCAGGCCCGGCTGGCCCTAAGGCGCCGCCGCACGCCTCGCCTCTCCGGCCCGCGCGCCGCGCATGATGTCGGGCAGCGCGTAGTTGCCTTCGTGGCAGGCGTATTCGTAGAGCCGGTCCTTGCCTTTCGTCAGGCTCATCTCGGCGCGCCACGGCCTCGTGTAGTAGGTCGGGTCCTCGACCTGGAACTCGTAGAAGATCTGGTCCCGCGACGCGCGGGTCAGGCGCTCGGTCACCCGGCCCTTCGGCGTCAGGAAGATCGGGCCGGCGCGGCCCTGCTCGGCGTTCACATTGGTCGTCTCGATGACCAGGGTTGGGCCCTCCCACCAGGCCACGGAGTCGCCCAGCCAGGGATGCAGGGCCGCGGGCCCGTGCGCGGCCTGCGCCGTGGCCTTGTCGGCGAAGACGGGCACGGCGCGCACGTCGTGGATCATCTCGACCTCGATCGCCACGAAGCCGGGTGTCTGCACGATCTGATAGTTGGAGTTGTAGATGTTGTTCAGCATCCCGGGCCCGCCGGAGCCGCGCGAGGAGATGATGCAGCGGTCCCAGGGCTCCAGGTTCTCAGGGTTCGCCGGGGTGTCGGCGGCGCGCAGGTAGGCGCCGGCCTTGGCGACCAGCGCCTCGCCCTCAGTGGTGAGCGGCAACTGGCCGTCCAGTGGATCGACGATCCAGGCGGTGCGGTATTCGCCCTTCACCCGGCCGTAGCTGCGCCCGGGATCGAGCCAAAAGGCGTTGTAGCCGCCGGGGTCACCGGGCGGCGGAGCACCCTCGTCCGCGTCGGTGGGCCTGGCGTCGGCGTCCAGGCGGCGGACCTGCGGATTGGCCAGCGCCTTTGCCTGCGCCTCGTTCAGGACGCTGCGGGTGATCCCCGGCGGGCGGGTCAGCTTGGTGATCGAGGCGTTGGTCCAGACGCCGGAGAGGTCCGAACGGCCGTCGGCGGTGCGCAGCGCCTGGGCGGTAGCGGCGTGACCCGCGGCCGTGGCCGCGGCCAGAAGAAGCGCGAGAAGAGCCGATCGCCGTTTCATCGAACCTAGGTAGCAGACCGCGCGGTGCGGGTGAGAGGGTCTATTTCGCCGTCAGGGCCTTTGTCGCCTCCGCCTCCTCGTGACGCGCCCCGGCCAGAATTCCGAACATGGAGTAATTGCCCTCGTGACAGGCGTATTCGAGCAGCGGCCCCTTCGAGGCGACGAACACCATCTCCGCGCGCCAGGGGCGCGTGTAGGTCGCCGGGTCATCGACCGTGAAGTCGTAGCTTAGCGTGTCCGGCCCCAGGCGGGTGAAGCGCTCGACGACGCGGGCGTCCTTGGAAACGAAGAGGCTGGTGGGGAGCTTCAAGGCGTCGCCCGGGTTGAAGTTGGTGGTCTCGACGACCAGGGTGCGGCCTTCCCACCAGCCGACGGAATCGCCCAGCCAGGGCCGCAGGTTCGCCGGGAGATGCAAGGCGGCGGGCGCGACCCCGCCGGCCGGCCGCGCCACAATGCGGATGATGCGGGCGTCGTGGACCGACTCGAGCGCGATGACGACCGAGTCCCTGGTCTGCACGAACTGGTACTCGTTGGCGTAGGGCGCATTCATCATCGGCGGGCCGGCGCCGGCCCAGCCGGAGATCAGGCAGCGCTCGGAGGCCGTACGCTGCTCCGGATTGGCAAAGCCGCTGTGGGCGGCGATCTCGGCCCGGCGCGTCGCCTGGCCCTCAGGCCTCCACGGCAAGCGGCCGTCGGTCGGGTCGACGATCCACGAGGTTCGCGCCTGGCCGTCGATGCGGGCGAGCTTGGCGCCCGGATCCCAGAAATCGGCCTCGGAACGGCGGGCGCCAACCTCGTCGTCGTCCTTCGGATTGGAGAACTCGTCGGGCCGCCGCTTCTCGTAGGCCGCGGCTTCGGCGTCGGAGACCGTCAGGCTGGTGAAGGCCTTGGGCCGTTCGAGCTCGGTGAGCGAGGTCGAGGTCCATAGCCCCGTGAGGTCCGGCGGCGGCCTGCGCGGCCCAGCGGCCACCGGCGCGGCGAGCAGGAGACACGTCAGGATCAGAGAGAACCGCGTCATGCGACCAAAGTACTAGGCCGGCGCCCGCGAAATGGAATTGCAGAATTTTGACTACGGCGGCGCGCGGCCTCAGATAGCGGTGCGGGTTCGGGGGATGATCATGGCGTCGAGGGCAAACAGGATTGCGGCGACGGCGATCGCCCTGGCGCTAGCCGCGGGCGCGGCAAACGCCGCCTCGCCGCATTCGACCTCGCCGCATTCCGGGTCTCCCAGGGCCGCGGTGCGCGCCTGGCGCCAGGCGCACGAGAAGCAGATCATCGCCGACTTCTCGACGCTGCTCGCCATGCCCAATGTCGCGACCACCGTGCCGGACGTCGAGAAGAACGCTGCCTACATCCAGGGCCTGCTGGAAAAGCGCGGGTTCAAGACCGAGCTGCTCACCGCCGAGCCGGGGACGCCGCCCTCGGTGTTCGCCGAGCTGCAGGTCCCCGGCGCCAAGCGGACCGTCACCTTCTACGCCCATTACGACGGCCAGCCGATCGGTCAGAAGGGCTGGATCTCGACGCCCTTCGAGCCCTCGATGCGCACCGCCCTGCCGGAGGCCAAGCCCGTCGACTGGCAGGCGGCGACCGGCCCGCTGGATCCCGACTGGCGGCTGTTCGCCCGCTCGGCCGGCGACGATAAGGGCTCGATCCAGGCGCTGATCTCGGCGTTCGACGCCCTGAAGGCCGCCGGCATCAAGCCCTCGGTGAACATCAAGCTGCTGTACGAGGGTGAGGAGGAACAGGGCTCCCCACACTTCGGCGCCCTGGTCGCCAAGCACCTCGAGACCGTGCGCGGCGACCTGCTGATCATGGGCGACGGGCCGATGCACCAGTCGGGCAAGCAGGAGATCAACTTCGGCAACCGCGGGATCACGGGCTTCAAGGCGACCGTCTATGGCCCGATGAAACCGCTGCATGACGGGCACTATGGGAGCTGGGCGCCGTCGCCCACCGTGATGATCGCGGGCCTGGTCTCCAGCCTGCGCGACGACGAGGGCAAGATCCTGATCCCGGGGATTTATGACGACGTCGCGCCGGTGTCGGCGGCGGACAAGGCGGCGCTGGCCGCGCTGCCGGATGTCGAGACGGGCCTGAAGCAGGCGCTGGGCCTCGGCCGCAACGTCGGCCCGCCACGCCTCGCCGACGGTTACATGGGCCCGACGTTGAACGTCCGCGCCATCCACGGCGGCGACACAGGGCCCAACGCCGCCAACGCCATCGCGACCGAGGCCGAGGCGTCCTTCGACTTCCGCCTGGCGCCCGGCGAAACGCCGACGCACGTGCGTGAGCTGACCGAGGCCTATCTCGTCAAACAGGGCTGGTTCATCGTGCGCGCCGCGCCGGACCTGGCGACTCGCATGGCCCATCCGAAGGTCGTGCGGATCGAGTGGGACGAGGGCGCCTCCATCGCCACCGAAACGCCGATGGACGGACCGGCGGCCAAGGCCGTGGCGGCCTCCATTGGGCGCACCATCGGCTACCCCGTCTTGCGCCTGCCGTTCTCGGGCGCGAGCTCGGGCATGGCCGAGATCGTCAACCAGATGAAGGCCCCGATGGTCGGCGTCTCGATCGCCAACTACGACGACAACCAGCACGCCCAGAACGAGAACCTGCGGCTGGGCAACCTCTGGGATGGGATCGAGGTCTATGCCGGCCTGCTGGCCGACCTGACCTGGTAGGGCCCCTCAGCCCTCGAAGATCCAGCCTGGCGTCAACGTCGAAAGCTGCACACCGACCAGGATCATCCGGTGGCCGCCGCCCATGTCGATCACCGTGTCGGCGCCGAGCTGGCCCACCGTGTAGGTGGTTCCCGGGTCCAGCATCACCCGGTCGCCCTCGGTCAGGTGGAAGTCCAGGACCTTGTCGATACCGGCGTCCTGGGAACCATGGAAGAGGTCCGCGCCCGCGCCGCCGGTGATGGTGTCATTGCCTCGGTCGCCGGAGACGAAATCGTTCCCGTCTCCGCCGTTGACCACATCGTCGCCCTGGCCGCCGCGCACCTGGTCGGCCCCGTCGCCGCCATCCAGCGTGTCGTTGCCGAGGTTGCCCCACACGATGTCGTCGCCATCGTCGCCGAACTGGACGTCGTTGTCCTTGCCGCCGACCACCCAGTCGCCGCCGTCGTAGCCATGCAGGGTGTCGTTGCCCTGGTTGCCGTTGATGTCGTCGAAGAGCGCCCCGCCGTAGACGACGTCGCCTCCCTCTTCGCCGCGCAGGTAGTTCTGGGCGTCGTCGGCCGTGATGGTGTCGTTGCCGAGCCCGGCCATTACGGTTCCGCCCGCGGCCGCGCCGACGAGCACGTCGTCGCCCGCCGTGGCGAAGGCCGCGCCGGCCTGGACGGTGACCGTGTAAGAGCCGCTGGTCAGGTCCAGAAAAGACCCGGCGTCGACGTAATAGGTCCCGCTCGCCGTCGGGTGGAACACCAGGCGGGCGTCGAAATTGTCCCACGCGACGTCATCGTTGGACGCTGCGGTCCCACCCGCGGCGTTGTGCAGGACCAGGGTGGGATCGTCGAGCGTGCCGCCGCCGCCGGCTTGGCCCGTGACGTTGATGACGTAGCCGGCGCCCGCGTTCAGCTGCACGCGGAACCAATCGTGGTCGCCGATCGCCTGCAGGACACCGCCGAAGGGCGCCCCGACGGTGAGTTGGCCGAACGGGTGGCTGGTGTCGCCGAAGCGGTCGGCGAAATCGTCCGGACCGCTGCCGGGCGCGGCGCCGCTCGGAGTCCAGCCCAGGACATCGAGCACCTGCAAGTCCACGGCGGAAATGCTGGTGGGTGTGCCGCCCCCGCCACCGCCGAAGGCATCCTCGTAGGTGAAGTCCCAGTCACCGAGGTCATTGCCGTCGTCGACCCCGGCCGTGTTGATCGCGTTGTGGAAAAGGGCGTCGGTCAGGTGGTGGCCGTCTACGCCGAAGACCGCGTACTGCCCGTCCCGGCCGCCGGTGTAGTCGTGCTGGCCCGCCAGGTTGAACCGGAACAGGTCGAGCGGCGCGAAATGAGGGTGTTGCAGGCCCAGGTCCTGGACCCGCCCGAAGCCGCCCTCGGTGAGCTCATGCTCCACCGCGCCGACCACGTCGGACCCGAAGGTCCAGGGCGCGGTCGAGCTCAGCACGATGCTGACGTCGGTCTGGCCGGATGGCGACAGCAGCCCCAGGGCCTGCCCCTCGCCGCTGGTGATCGCAAAGCCGACGCCGGCCGACGGATCGACGAGCGGCAAACCGGCGACGGCCAGTTGATCGTCCGGCGTGGTGGCGTGCGACCGCAGCGCCGCGGTCAGGCTCGCATAGCTGACCGCATAGACGGAGAATTGGTTCTGGGCGACGGCGTCGGCCCCAAGCGCCTGCATGTCGTAGCTGACGTTGAGCGTGACCGCGTTGGTGAAGTGCGCCTGGAGATAGTTCTCCGCCGTCAGGATCGCACTGTGGAAGGCGTCGCTGACGCCCGCCCCGTAGGTATTGTTGAACACCAGGCCGCTGCCGGCCAGGGTGACGGTCTCACTACTCAACGACATGCTGGCCCCCAAGCTTAACCATTGAGAACCGCACCCGGAAGTTGTCAATCCACGGCGAGCTCTCCCTAGGGCGAGCGCGGACTATCTGGCCTGGAACCGCAGCGGCATCACCTTCGGCCCGGAGATGAAGTTCGAGGGTAGCCACTCCGGCGGGGCCGGCAGCTCGAAGCCGGTCATGCGGGTCAGAACCTCGGTCAGCATGGCGTCGATCTCGATGCGGGCGATGTGCTGGCCCAGGCACCCGTGCGGGCCCGTCCCAAAGGCGATATGCGGGTTGGGCTCGCGCGCAAGGTCCAGCGCGTCCGGCCGCTCGAAGGCGGCAGGGTCGCGGTTGGCGGC
>Ga0207690_10000089_pt1 | contig 75740 bp, 62 predicted proteins | sample KBSC23metaG_FD_184315 | JGI IMG/M metagenome (GOLD analysis project Ga0207690, IMG submission 184315) | Corn rhizosphere microbial communities from Kellogg Biological Station, Michigan, USA - KBS C2-3 metaG (SPAdes) (version 2) | ecosystem: Host-associated > Plants > Roots > Rhizosphere > Soil ... | reverse complement strand
TGTCGTCCGTCAACATGCCGCCCAGCTGCACGACCACGCCATCCGCCAGATGCACACATCCCACCCGGCCCCCTAGGTCGACGGTCGCCGTCGTCATCGCGTCCCTCCTCGCCGTCCTCATGGCATCGAAGTCATCGGCGCCCTCGACAATCGTTGACACCGCCGGGAGGACGGATTTCGCCGAGCCGGGCGGGCCGCTCGCGACTGCGCCGAACGGCCGATGCGAAAGGATGCCCGCATGGCTAGATCGGTCCTGGTCACCGGCGGCAACCGCGGCATCGGACTCGCGATCGCCGAGGCGTTCCGCGCGCTCGGCGACCAGGTCGCCGTCACCCACCGCGGCAGCGCCGTACCCGACGGGTTGCTCGGAATCCGTTGCGACGTAACGGATCCCGTCCTGATCGAAGCGGCGTACGACGAGGCCGAAGCGGCGCACGGTCCGGTCGAGGTACTGGTCGCGAACGCCGGTATCACCCGCGACGGGCTGCTGCTGCGGATGAGCGACGACGACTGGCAGTCCGTGATCGACACGAACCTCACCGGCACGTTCCGTTTGGTACGCCGGGCCAGCAAGAGCATGTTGCGGCTGCGGCGCGGGCGGATGGTGCTCATCTCGAGCGTGGTCGGGCTGACCGGCTCGGCTGGGCAGGTCAACTACGCCGCGAGCAAGGCCGGCCTGGTCGGCCTGGCCCGGTCGGTCGCCCGCGAGCTGGGCAGCCGCAGCATCACCGCGAACGTCGTCGCGCCCGGCTTCGTGGAGACCGACATGACGGCGGCGCTGCCGGACAGCCGGCGCGACGAGATCCTCGGCCAGATCCCGCTCCGGCGCTACGCCACTCCCGAGGAGGTCGCGGGCGTGGTGACGTGGCTGGCCAGCGACGCCGCGGCCTACGTCACCGGTGCCGTCATCCCGGTCGACGGCGGCCTCGGCATGGGCCACTGACGGGTCGCCTGTGCTGGTCAAAACACCGCATATCGACCAGCAGGCGCTACACCGTGGACCGGGGCGCGCGGCGTGCGAGGATGCGCAGCCGTGACCGGCATCCTCGACGGCAAGCGGCTCCTCGTCACCGGCGTCCTCACCGAAGCGTCGATCGCGTTCGGCGTCGCCCGGCTCGCACAGGAGCAAGGCGCGACCGTGCTGCTCAGCGGCTTCGGCCGCGGCCTGTCGATCACCACCCGGATCGCCGGCCGGCTGCCGCAACCGGCGGAGGTCGTCGAGCTCGACGTGACCGACGCCGGCCACCTCGACGGACTCGCCGACGCGCTGACCACGAAGCTCGGCGGCGTCGACGGCGTCCTGCACGCGATCGGTTTCGCGCCCGAGTCGGCGCTCGGCGGCAACTTCATGTCGGCGAGCTGGGACGACGTCGCGACCGCGGTGCACGTGTCGACGTACTCCTTCGCCGCCCTCGCTCGCGCGGTGCTGCCGGCGATGCCGGAGACCGGCGGTGCCATCGTCGGGCTCGACTTCGACGCGACGATCGCGTGGCCCGCCTACGACTGGATGGGGGTCGCCAAAGCGGGGCTCGAGTCCTGTTCCCGCTACCTCGCCCGCGAGCTGGGCAAGCGGCACGTGCGGGTCAACCTCGTCGCCGCCGGGCCGTTGCGGACGATGGCCGCGAAGAGCATTCCCGGCTTCGACACCTATGAAGGCATCTGGGCCGAGCGGGCGCCGCTGGGCTGGGACGTCAACGACACCGAGCCGGCCGCGAAGGCGTGCGTGGCGTTGCTGTCGGACTGGTTCCCCGCGACGAGCGGCGAGATCGTGCACGTCGACGGCGGCGTGCACGCGGTCGGGGCTTAGACCCCGACGCTCACGTTGTAGACCGAGAGCGTCGCGCTGCCGCCGGTGGTGCCGAGCGCGCCGCTCTGCACCCGGAACGTCAACGTGTCCATGAACCCGCGCGCCGTCGACGGCAGCGAGAACGTCGCGGACGTCGCGACCCCGCGCACGCTCATCGTGCCGAGCGACACGGCGGCGCCGTACGAGTGCCCGAGGATCACCTGCACGTTGAGCGAGTGCTTCGCCGGGTCGCTCACCGCGAGCCGCACGGTGACCGATCGCGCCGAGGCGAGCGACCAGGCGTCGCGCAGGATGAGGTCGCCGTGGCCGGTCGAGCTGTGCCGCGTGAACGTCGCGTAGACGCGGTCGTCGCTGGTGGTCGGGCCGGTGAACCGCGCCAGCGTCGTGCTGACGCCGCTGACTGCACCGGTCCCGACGCGCTGGTCGTAACGCGTCTCGAAGGACCCGACCGACCGCGTCGTGGTGACCGCGATGGTGTCGAGCGTCATCCCGTCGGCCGGCACCCGGGTGATGCCGTACGTCGACGAGTACGCATTCGTGAAGTCGAGGGTGTTCCACGCCGCCGACCCGCGCTGTACGACGCCGACGCCGACGAAGCGGGCGGCCGGGTCGAGGATGTTCGCGCGGTGCGGCGCGCTGTTCATGTACGCCGTGAACAGGGCGCCGGGGTCGCCGGCGCCGGCGGTGCCGACGTTCTCGGAGATCATCGTCCACGCGCTCGACCCGGCGTGCTCGAGGTTGGTGACGAGCGACGGGTTGTGCGACAGCACCTGGGCACCGGCGAGGTGCCACGACCAGCGGCGGGCGACGTCCGTCGCGCCGGCCACGACCACCAGGGCGCGCAGGCCGTGCGCGCCGCGGGTGCGGTTGATGTCCGCGATCAGTGTCGCCTCGTAGCCGTTGAGGCGTACGGCGTTCACCGTCGCGGCGGCCGCCTGCGCGGAGCCGGCCGGGACGAACGGGACCAAAAAGGACGCGAGCACGGCCCCTGTCGCGACGAGGCGACGGAGGATCGACACGGTCCTGGTCCTTTCGAGTCATGATTACGTAGCGTTACTGGGTGCTTCGGCAGGATCACGCTGCGTGTTGAGCAGTGACTCGCAGACCACCGGGGAGGAGCCCTACAGTCGGGGCGAGATGACCCGGTTGTTGCACCGCCTCGGCCGCCGCTGCGCGGCCCGGCCGCTGCTGGTGATCGGCGTCTGGCTGGTCGTGGCCGGTGCCGTCACCGGACTGTCGCTGACGGTCGGCGGCCGGTACACCGCGCACGAACGGCTGCCGGGCACCGAGGTCGAGCGCGGTCTCGACGTGCTCGAGCGGGGATTCCCGGCCGCCGCCGCGGAGACCGCCGACCTGGTCGTGCACACGTCCGCGCCGGACCGGCTCGCCGGCCTGGTCGCGGCCGTGACGGCGCGCGTCTCGGCGCTGCCGCACGTGGCCGCGGTGTCGTCCGGCGGCGACGGCATCGCCGCCGACGGGACCACCGAGCGGCTGCAGGTGCGCTACGACCGCGATCGGTTCGGGCTGACCGCCAAGACCCTCGCGCAGCTGCGGTCGGTGCTGAAAGCGGTCGTGCACGAGGCACGCGCTCCCGGCGCGGCGGCGTACCCGGCCGGGCTGCTGGTCGCCGACTTCGCCCAGCCGCGCAGCGGCCTCGGCGAGAAGGTCGGCATCGCCGCCGCCGTGCTGGTGCTGCTGCTCGCCTTCGGATCGGTGATCGCCGCGTTGATGCCGCTCGCGACCGCGGCGCTCGGCATCGTCACCGGGCTCGGCCTGGTGAAGCTGCTCGCCGCGGTCTACTCGGTGAACGACAGCGCGCCGTCGCTCGCCACGATGATCGGTCTCGGTGTCGGCATCGACTACGCGCTGTTCATCGTCACCCGGCACCGCGAACGGCTGCGCGCCGGCGACCGGCCGATCGACGCGGCGACGCTCGCGACGTCGACGGCGGGCTCGTCGGTGCTGTGGGCCGGCGTCACCGTCGTCGCGGCGATCTGCGGGCTCGCGTTCGCCGGCATCCCGGTCATGAGCAGCCTCGGCTTCGCGGCCGCGATCGTCGTCGCGACATCGATGATCGCGGCGCTGACCGTGCTTCCTGCCCTGCTCTCGCTGACCGACCGGCACATCGACCGGCTGCACATCCGGCTGCCGCGCCTGCACTCTGTCGACGGGAGCGGGGACGGCACCTGGTGGATCCGCTGGGGCCGCGCGATCGAACGGCATCCGGTCCGGTACGCCGCCGCGTCGTCGGCGCTGCTCGTGCTGCTCGCCGTACCGGTCCTCGGCATCCGGCTCGGGATGCCCGACGGCGGCAGCGCGGCGCACGGATCGGAAGCGCAACTGGCCTACACGCTGATGGCCCGCGAGTTCGGCGCCGGCGCGAACGGGCCGTTGCAGCTGGTGGTGGCATCGCCGGACGGCCGGCCGCTGAGCCCGGCGGCCGGAACGCTCCTACGGCAGGCCGTCGACACCGACCGCGACGTCGCGTCGAGCCGGCCGATGACGGTCGGCCCGGACGGCACCGTCGGCGTCGTCACCGTCATCCCGCGCACCGGCCCGCAGAGCGCCGCGACCGCCGCGCTGGTGCCCCGCCTTCGCTCGCACGTGCTGCCCCCCGTGGCGGCCGCGGCCGGCGTCCGCGTCTACGTCGTGGGTCTCCCGGCCGGCCGGTACGACGTCAGCCAGCGCGTGCTCGACCGGTTGCCGTACTTCGTGACCGCGGTGCTCGCGGTGTCGTTCGTGTTGCTGATGCTCGTGTTCCGGTCGATCCTCGTCCCGTTGAAAGCGGTGCTGTTCAACCTGTTGTCGATCGCCGCGGCGCTCGGCGTCGTCGTCATGGTGTTCACCTGGGGATCGCTGCACGTGCTCGTCGGGGTGGCCGAGCAGGTGCCGATCATCAACGTGATCCCGATGCTGATGTTCGCGATCGTGTTCGGCCTGTCGATGGACTACGAGGTGTTCCTGCTGTCGCGGGTGCGCGAAGAGTGGTTGCTCGACGGTGACGGCCGGGACAGCGTCGTCCGCGGTCTCGCGTCGACGGCGCGGGTCATCAGTGCCGCCGCGGCCATCATGGTGAGCGTCTTCCTGTCGTTCACGCTGTCGGGCGACGTCGTCGTGAAGATGATGGGCGTCGGGCTCGCGGTCGCCGTACTGCTCGACGCGACGATCATCCGGTTGGTGCTGGTGCCGGCGACGATGTCGCTGCTGGGCGACCTCAACTGGTGGTTGCCGGCGAAGCTGCGCAGGGAGCCGGTCAGGAAACCGATGCCCCGATCGAACGACCCACTGCATACGTCACTCCGGTCGCCAGCGCTGCCAGGGCAAGCTGACGCAGCCCGCGAGACCACATCGACGTCGCAGTGAGCCGGCCGACCCAAGCGCCGGCGAGGAACAGCGCGACACCCGCGACCGCGAGCGCGAGGTAGAGGTTGGTCGAGCCGGCGAGGTAGGGCAGCAGCGGCACGACCGCGCCGGTGGCGAACGCGACGAACGACGAGACCGCGGCGACCATCGGCGAGGGGAGGTCGTCCGGGTCGACGCCGAGCTCCTCGCGGGCATGCAGCCGCAACGCCTCTTCGGGGTCCTGCGAGACCTGGTGCGCGACCTGCTCGGCCAGCTCCTCGTCGACACCCTTTTCCGCGAACGCCTCGGCGAGCTCGGCCCGCTCCTCCTCCGGATAGGCCTCGAGCTGCCGCCGCTCGATCTCGACCTCGGCCCGGACCAGCTCGTTCTGCGACGCGACCGAGGTGTATTCGCCGGTCGCCATCGAGAACGCGCCGGCGACCAGCCCGGCCAGCCCGGCCAGCACGATCCGCGACGGGTCGAGGCCACCGCCGCCGACACCGGCGATCAGGCTCACGTTGGTGACCAGGCCGTCCATCGCGCCGAAGACCGTGGGCCGCAGCCAGCCGCCGCTGACGTCGCGATGCGTGTGGTCCGGCCGGATCGAATCGCCGGTCCGGCGGGGGGCCGTGCCGAGCACAGTCACCCCGACCACGTTCCCGGGTCGCCTACCCTGACAAACGTGACCTCCACGAGCTCCGAGACCCTCACCACCGGCCGGCCGGACCTCCGCCTGGACGACGGCGACCACGAGCGGTTCTCGCACTTCGCCGACCGTGACAAGGTGACCGAGGCGATGGTCATGGGCACGCCGGTCGTCGCGCTGTGCGGCAAGGTCTGGGTGCCGAGCCGCGACCCGAAGAAGTACCCCGTGTGCCCGGAGTGCCAGCGCCTCTACGACCTCGGGCCGGAAGGCCGGATGGAGGAGTGGAAGGCCCGGCAGGAGTCCTAGCGTCAACTGCCGAGGAACCTCCAGCGCGCAGCACAGGGTAGCCGTCGTACCCTTTTCGGATGACCGAGAAGTGGTTCCCGACCGTGCCCGAGTTCGCTACCCCCGAAGCCGAGCGGCTGCACCGCAAGCAGCGCCTCGCGGCCGGGTTCCGGCTGTTCGCGAAGTTCGGGTTCGAGGAGGGCGTCGCCGGTCACATCACGGCGCGTGACCCGATCGAGCCGGACACGTTCTGGGTCAACCCGTTCGCGGTGCCGTTCGCGCACGTCAAGCAGAGCGACCTCATCCGGGTCGACCACAACGGCGAGGTCGTCGAGGGCGCCTACCACGTCAACACCGCTGCCTTCGCGATCCACTCGCAGGTGCATGCGGCCCGGCCCGACGTGGTCGCCGCCGCGCACTCGCACTCGACGCACGGCCGGGCGCTGTCGACCCTCGGTACGACGCTCGAGCCGATCACCCAGGACGTGTGCGCGTTCTACAACGACCATGCGCTGTTCGACGACTACACCGGCGTCGTCACCGACGTCGAAGAAGGCAAGCGGATCGCGCACGCTCTCGGCGAGAACAAGGCGATGATCCTGCGCAACCACGGCCTGCTGACCGTGGGCCAGTCGGTCGACTCGGCGGTGTTCTGGTTCATCACGATGGAACGGTCCTGCCAGGTGCAGCTGCTCGCGAAGGCCGCCGGTACGGTCATTCACATCGACCCCGAGCAGGCCGCGAAGACGCACGAGCAGGTCGGGTCCGACTTCGTCGGCTGGCTGTCGTTCCAGCCGCTCTACGCGAAGATCACCCGCGAGCAGCCGGACCTGCTCGACTGACCTCCACCTTCATCGACGATCCGTCCGACGAGCGGCTCGCCGACTACCGCGACCTGACCGACGTCGCGCTGCGGCGCCGGATCGAAACGCCGCACGGGTTGTTCATCGCCGAGAGCGAGACCGTCATCAGGCGTGCCCTCGCGGCGGGCTTCGAGCCGCGGTCGATGGTCATGGCGCCGGAGTGGTTGGGTCGTATGGGCGACCTGATCGCTTGTGTCGATGCTCCTGTCTATTCCGCGCCGTTCGACGTGTTGCGGGCGCTGACCGGCTTCCACGTGCACCGCGGCGCGCTGGCGTCGTTCCACCGCAAGCCGCTGCCGTCGCTCGGCTCGGTGGCCGGCACCGCTCGGCGGCTCGTGGTGCTCGAAGACCTCGTCAGCCATACGAACCTCGGCGCGGTGTTCCGGTGCGCGGCGGCGCTCGGGATGGACGGCGTCGTGCTGTCGCCGTCGTGCGCCGACCCGCTCTACCGGCGGTCGGTGCGGGTTTCGATGGGCGAGGTGTTCGCGATCCCGTACGCCCGGGCCGCGGCCTGGCCGGGCGCGCTCGACGAGTTGCGGTGGTTCGGCTTCACGCTGGCGGCGATGACGCCGGCGCCCGACGCGGTCGCCGTCGACGCGGCAGGGTTCGGGCCGGACGACCGGGTCGCCGTACTCCTCGGCAGCGAGGGTCCGGGCCTGTCCGCCGAGGCGATGGCCCGGTGCGAGCACCGGCTGCGGATCCCGATGGCCGGGGGAGTCGACTCGCTCAACGTGGCGGCGGCGGCCGCGGTCACCTTCTGGGAGCTGGGCCGCCGCTGACGGCGCGCCGTCGCGCGGCGTTACTCGTACGGTCGCTCGGCGACGAACGAGCCGCAGCCGGTCCACCCGTGGTACTCGGCGGTCAGTGCGTCGCCCGGCGCGTGCTTGCGCAGCGACCGCCGGCCGACCGGCCACCATTTCGAGTCGCGCCACCGCCAGGTTTGATGCCACATGGTGTAGGTGACCGGCTTCGCCGCCGCGCTCCCGCCGACCCCGACGAACTCCTCCACTCGTCCTCCCGGAAGGCAACGCCAGCCGAGGTTGGACATGATGGACGAGTCGGCGCCCCAGGATCCCTCGGGTGCGCCGGGCTCGCCGGAGTACGGGTCGGGCGACGGCAGCGTCCGCAGCCCCGCTCCGTGGTCGGTGACGACGGTCGCGGGATGTCCGTGCGCCCCGTCAGCGAAGCCGACGAGGAGCTCGTCACCGGCGACCCCGTCGACCTGCGCGGCACCGAGGACCACGTGGCCGAAGACCGGCCCGGCGAGAATCACGCGGTAGGTGAGCACGGTCGTGGCCGTGGCGACCCGCAGTGTCGGGACAGCGTCGGGCGACCAGTACGGGCCGTCGACGCCGTCGTCGATGGCGTGTCCGACGACGGCGACCTCGTCCGGCCGCCCGTCGCCGTCGAGGTCGGCGGACATGTCGGGATGGCAGTCCGCGACGCCGTCGCAGGCCGAGAGGACGGAAGGCGTGCGGGCGGCGCGACCGTGCTGCTGACCGGACGTCGCGCACCCGGACAGCGCCGCGACCAGCGCCAGACCGGCCGCGGCCGTCCACCCGTTGCCGAATCGCGCCATCGCCGTTCATTCTCACCCGCAGCCACCCCCTAGGCTGCCTGCATGCCCGTGCTCGCCGACCGCGTCGACCGCGAGGCGCCGGAGTTCGCGGCCCGGCGCAGCGCGCTGCTCGAGCTGCTCGCCGAGGTCGACGCGCAGCTCGCGCTGGCCCGCGGCGGCGGCGGCGAGAAGTACGTCGAACGGCACCGGCAGCGCGGCAAGCTGCTCGCCCGCGAGCGCATCGAGCTGTTGCTCGACCCGGACTCGCCGTTCCTGGAGCTCTCGCCGCTCGCCGCGTGGGGCACGACGTACCCGGTCGGCGCGAGCGTCGTCACCGGAATCGGCGTCGTCGAGGGCACCGAGGTGCTCGTCAACGCGAACGACCCGACGGTCCGGGGCGGCGCGACCAATCCGTGGACCGCACGCAAGGCCGGCCGGGCCGCGCAGATCGCCGAGGAGAACCGGCTACCGGTCGTCAACCTGGTCGAATCTGGTGGCGCCGACCTGCCCACGCAGAGCGAGATCTTCATCCCGGGTGGCCGCGGCTTCCGCGACCTCACCCGCAAGTCGGCGAAGGCGATCCCGACGATCGCGCTGGTGTTCGGCAACTCGACCGCCGGCGGCGCCTACATCCCGGGCATGTGCGACTACGTCGTCATGGTCAAGGAACGCGCGAAGGTCTTCCTCGGCGGGCCACCGCTGGTCAAGATGGCGACCGGCGAGGAGAGCGACGACGAGGAGCTGGGCGGCGCCGAGATGCACGCCCGCGTCTCCGGCCTCGCCGACTACCTCGCCGTCGACGAGGTCGATGCGATCCGCCTCGGTCGGCAGATCGTGCGCCGGCTCAACAGGCAAAAGCTCGGCCGCCCGCCGGCGCCGTCGTACGCCGAGCCGTTGTACGACGCGGACGACTTGCTCGGTCTGATTCCTACCGACCTGCGCGAGCCGTTCGACCCGCGCGACGTGCTCGCGCGGATCCTCGACGGCAGCGAGTTCGACGAGTTCAAGCCGCTCTATGGACCCTCGCTCGTCACCGGTTGGGGGCAGCTGCACGGCTACCCGATCGGCGTCCTCGCAAATGCGCGCGGCGTGTTGTTCGCGGAGGAGTCGGAGAAGGCCGCGCAGTTCATCCAGCTCGCCAATCAGAGCGATATTCCGTTGCTGTTCCTGCAAAACACGACCGGCTACATGGTCGGCAAGGACTACGAGCAGCGCGGCATCATCAAGGCCGGCGCGCAGATGATCAACGCGGTCAGCAACAGCGATGTCCCGCACCTGACCGTCGTGATGGGAGCGTCGTACGGCGCCGGCAACTACGGCATGTGCGGTCGCGCCTACGACCCGCGGTTCCTGTTCACCTGGCCCAACGCCAAGTCGGCAGTGATGGGTCCGGCGCAACTCGCCGGCGTCCTGTCGATCGTCGCGCGGCAGTCGGCGCAGGCGCGCGGCAAGGACTACGACGAAGAGCAGGACCGGCAGATGCGCGAGCTGGTCGAGACACAGATCGAGGCCGAGTCGCGGGCGCTGTTCCTGACCGCGCGCGTGTACGACGACGGCATCATCGATCCGCGCGACACCAGGACAGTGCTCGGCATGGCGCTGTCGGTCGCGCACAACAATCCCGTGCAGGGACGCCGCGGCTTCGGCGTCTTCCGGATGTGACCGCGATCCGGCGGCTGCTGGTCGCCAACCGTGGTGAGATCGCCGTCCGCGTGTTCCGCACGGCGCACGCGATGGGCATCGGGACCGTCGCGGTGTTCTCCGAGCCGGACGCCTCGGCCGCGTTCGTCCGGGCCGCCGACGTCGCGGTGCCGCTCGGCGGGCGGACGCCGGCCGAGAGCTACCTGCGCGCCGACGCGGTCGTCGCGGCAGCGCTGCGGGCCGGCGCCGATGCGGTCCACCCCGGCTACGGGTTCCTGTCGGAGAACGCCGAGTTCGCGACGGCCGTGATCGACGCCGGCCTGACCTGGGTCGGGCCGCCACCGGCGGCGATCGCCGCGATGGGCTCGAAGCTCGAAGCGAAGCGGATGATGGCCGCCGCCGGCGTCCCGACATTGCCGTGGGCCGAGACGGTCGCCGACGCCGGGACGGTCGGATTCCCGCTGCTGGTCAAGGCCAGCGCCGGCGGCGGCGGGCGTGGCATGCGGGTCGTCCGATCGGCGGCCGAGCTGGACGAAGCGGTCGCGGCCGCGTCGCGCGAGGCCGGCGCCGCGTTCGGCGACGCGACCGTCTTCCTCGAGCGCTACGTCGACGCGCCGCGGCATGTCGAGATCCAGGTGTTCGCCGACACGCACGGCAACGTCGTTTCGCTGTTCGAGCGCGAGTGCTCGATCCAGCGGCGGCACCAGAAGATCGTCGAGGAGTCGCCGTCGCCGGCCGTGTCGCCCGAGTTGCGACAGCGGATGGGCGACGCCGCGGTGGCGGCCGCCCGCGCGGTCGGGTACGTCGGTGCCGGCACGGTCGAGTTCGTCCTCGACGAAGACGGCGCGTTCTCGTTCCTGGAGATGAACACCCGGCTGCAGGTCGAGCACCCGGTGACCGAGATGGTCACCGGCCTCGACCTCGTCGAGCTGCAACTGCTCGTGGCGCAAGGGTTGCCGCTGCCGGCCGAGGCGCTGGCGCCGAGTCTCGACGGGCACGCGATCGAGGTCCGGCTCTACGCCGAGGATGCCGAGGCCGGCTTCCTGCCGAGTACCGGCAGGCTGCGCGAGTTCGACATCGACCCGTGGGTGCGGCTGGACAGTGGCTTCGAGACCGGCGACGACGTGTCGCCGTACTACGACTCGATGCTGGCGAAGGTGGTCGAGCACGCGCCAACCCGCGCGCAGGCGGCGGCCGCCCTCGCCCGGGCGTTGCGGCGCAGCCGGGTGCACGGCGTGACCACGAACCGGGATCTGCTTGTCCGGATCCTGGAGGACGAGGAGTTCCTCGCCGGCGGCACCGATACCGCGTATCTCGACCGGCACGATCCGGTGAAGCTCGGCCGGCCGCTGCTGGACGACGCGGTCGCGAACCAGCACGCGGCTGCCGCTGCGCTGGCGTTGCAGGCGGCCAATCGCGACGCGGCGCCGGTGTGGAGCCGGATGCCGAGCGGCTGGCGCAACAACCCGTCGCAACCGCAGCGGGTGGTGCTGTCGCGCCGCGGCGCTGACACGGTCGTCGACTACGCGTTCGGCCGGGCCGGCGTGTCGCTGTCGGTCGACGGTGCGGCGCTCGACGTACTGCTGCACTCGTGCGCACCGGACCGCGTCGACGCCACGATGGACGGCGTCCGGCGGGTGTTCGTCGTACGGATCGGAGGCGACGTCGTCGACGTCGACTCGGATCTCGGTGCGTCGGAGCATGCCGTCCGGCCGCGGCTGCCGGAGCCGGCCGAACACGTCGCCGCGGGGTCGCTGACCGCGCCGATGCCCGGGGCCGTCGTGCGCGTCCTGGTCGGCGTCGGCGACGTGGTCGCGGTCGGGCAGCCGCTGGTCGTGCTCGAAGCGATGAAGATGGAACACACCGTGGCGGCACCGTCCGCCGGCACGGTGACGACCGTCGCCGTAACGGCGGCGCAACAGGTCGACGCGGGCACCGTGCTCGTCGTCGTCGACGAACCGGATGACTCAGGGGAGACAACGAATGCGGATTGACGGCTGCAGCGCCATCGTCACGGGCGGGGCGAGTGGACTTGGACTGGCGACGGCGACCGAGTTGGCGAAGGCGGGCGCGCACGTCGTCATCGCCGACCTGCCGAGCTCGGCTGGTGCGGATCGCGCGCAGGAGTTGAGCGGCACGTTCGCGCCGGTCGACGTCACCGACGAGACCGCGGTGCAGCAGGCGGTCGACGCGGCGTCGGCGGCGGCGCCGTTGCGCATCGTCGTCAACTGCGCCGGCATCGGGAATCCGGGCCGGGTGATCGGCAAGCAGGGCGTCCTCCCGCTCGACCAGTTCCGGGCGGTCGTGACGGTCAACCTGATCGGCACCTTCAACGTGATCCGGCTCGCCGCCGCGCGCATGGTCGAAGCGGAGCCGGTCGACGGCGAGCGCGGCGTCATCGTCAACACCGCGTCGGTGGCCGCGTTCGACGGGCAGATCGGGCAGGCGGCCTACAGCGCCAGTAAAGGTGGCGTCGTCGGGATGACCCTGCCGATCGCCCGCGACCTCGCGGACAAGTACATCCGGGTGTGCACGATCGCGCCGGGGATTATGGACACGCCGATGTTGGCGGGACTGCCCGAGCCGGCGCGCGAGTCGCTCGGCAAGCAGGTGCCGCACCCGGCCCGGCTCGGCCAGCCGGCGGAGTACGCCGCGCTGGCCCGGCACATCGTCGAGAACGGCTATCTCAACGGCGAGACGATCCGCCTCGACGGCTCCATCCGGATGGCCCCCCGCTAGCGCGCCCGTCCCTCCCCGTTGACTGTGACGTTGCGTGTCAGTGACAGGGGTCGGATCGACACACAACGTCACAGTCAACTTCGGGGGGAGCGGGCGAACCGATTGCCCGGTTCGCGAGTCTCATTCGCGTGGACGATCTCGAAGCCTGGCTCGACGAGGCCTACCCGCGCGCCTATCGCACCGCCTGCCTGGTGCTCCGCTCACCCGCCGACGCCGAGGACGCCGTACAGGAGGCGTTCCTTCGGGTCTGGCGGTTCCGGGACGCGATTCCCGGCGGTGACGGGCGCCGAGCGTGGCTCTACCGCGTCGTCGTCAACGCCTGCCTGAGCCGGCTGCGCGGCGACAAGGTGTGGCGGGCGCGCACCGACGACGACGTCCTGCAGCGGCTCCCGTCGCAGTCCGATCCGCAACGCGAGGCCGAAGACGCGGCGCTCGCGGCCTGTCTCGGTGACGCCCTCGCCCGGCTGCCCGAGCACCTGCGCGTCCCCGTCGTACTCCGCTACTACAGCGGCCTGCCGGAGAAGGACATCGCGGTCGCGATCCAGCGCCGGCCCGGCACCGTGAAGTCTCGGCTGTCCGAGGCCCGTAGGCGGCTTTCCGAAGACCCCGCTCTCGCCGAGTGGGCCGGCCTGGAGGTGGCCCGATGATCACCGACGAACTGCTCGAGCGCGGCCTCGGCGAGATCGCCGACGGGTACGACGTCCCGCCGCAAGCCATCGACGACATCCTCGACCAACTCCGCCCGGCGGACGCGGTCGCACCGGACGACACCGACGTCGAGACGTCGCACCGCCGCTGGCCGCCGAGCCGGCACACGTGGCTGCTCAGCAGCGCGGCGGCGGTCGTCGTATTGATCCTGGTTGCGTTCATCGTCGGCGGCGGCCACAACGACGGCTCGCCGTCGGCCGGCGGGAAGGTCACCAACACCGTCTCGGACCGCGAAAACGCCGCCGGGGTCGGAGCCGACGGCAGTGTCAAGATGATGTCCAGCAGCCCGGGGAGCGCGCCGGGCGGCGGCACCGTCAGCGTGCCAGCGGCGGCACCGCCGCGGCCCGCCGTGACTCGCGACCAGTTCGCGAGCGGCGGCGGCTCGACCCCGAGCGTCGTGCCGAGCGATTCGCTGACGAAGATCGTGCAGACCGGCTCGATGGACCTGCAGGTCGACAAGGGCAAGGTCGACGGCGCCGTCGTCGCGCTGACGAAGCAAGCGAGGGTCCTCGGCGGGTTCGTCGCCAGCAGCCAGTCGGTCGGCGGCGACGAGCCGAGCGCGTCGGTCACCCTGCGGGTGCCCAACTCCTCGTTCCCCGACCTGCTCGCGCAGGCGCGCGGCCTCGGCAAGGTGCTGTCGGTCGACACCAAGAGCGCCGACGTCACCGCGCAGTACGTCGACCTGCAGGCGCGGCTGCACGCGCTCGGGCTGACGAAGTCGACCTACCTCAACATCCTCACCAAGGCGTCGACGATCGGCGAGATCCTGTCGGTCCAGCAGCGGGTCAACGACATCCAGACCCAGATCGACCAGCTGCAGGGTCAGCTCAAGGTGCTGACCGACCAGACGTCGTACGCCACGCTGACGGTGAGCATCGACCAGAAGGCGAGCATCAAGTCCGTCGTCGTGCACCACCAGTCGGGCCTCGGCAAGGCCGTGAACCGGTCGGTGTCGCGGTTCGTGCACGGCGTCGAGGCGATCATCGGCGTCATCGGCCCGATCGTCCTGGTGCTGCTGCTCGTGGCGCTCGGCTGGTTGCTCGCGAAGGTCGGTTACCGCATCGTCCGGCGCCAGATGGTCTGATCGTCGGCGAGCGGTTCCTCGGTGACGAGCAGCTCGCGCAGCGGCGGCAGCCGGTGCACCGAGGTCACGGCGAGATCCGTCTGCAGGGCGCCGGACAGCTGCGGCAGGACGGTGGCGTCGGCGAGTACGACGTAGGCGACGTCTCGGCCCCGATGCCGAAGCTCGGCCAGCCGCCAGCTGTCCCGGCCGTCCGGCGCACCGATGTCCAGCACGATCGCCCGGGAGCCCGCGGCGAGCGCGGCCATCCCGGCGTAGAACCCGGAGGCGACGGTCACGTCGGCGGGGGAGAGCTGCGGCCGGAGCCAGGCGGCGACCTCGGCGGTGTCGGCGGGATTCGTCGTGACCACGACGAGCAGCGTGTCCGTCGGCGGCCCGTCCTTGTTCCCCGTGATCATCGAGCGAACGCCTACCCGGCGCGACCACCAGCAAACGTGCGGTTACCGGTAGCGCGCGAGCACCAGCGAGACGGCGGCCAGCAACCCGGCGAGGATGACCGCCGTCGGAAGGACTCCCACGACGAACCCGGTGGCCTTGGCGCCGTACTTCACCTCGACCAGGGCGGCCGACGCGGCCAGCGCGAGCGCGACCAGGATGGGCGCCCACGGAGCGCCGGTCGCCAGCCAGACCGCGCCGACGGCGACGTAGGCCGAGACCGCGCCGATGGCGAACTCGCCCACCTGTACGGCGGCATGGCGAGCGCTCGTCCTGGTCACCACCTCATAGTGATGCCCGCACCGTCGCGGCGGAAGCCTTTTCGCGGCGTGTCGGAAACCGAGTAGCGTTCGGACATGGAACGTGACCTTTACGACGCCGACCACGAGGCGTTCCGCGCGACCTGCCGCGCCTTTCTCGACAAGCACGTCGTGCCGTTCCACAAGCAATGGGAGGCCGACGGCATCGTCGACCGCGGCATCTGGCTCGAGGCGGGCAAGCAGGGCCTGCTCGGTCTCGACGTCCCGGAGGAGTACGGCGGCGGCGGAGTGCACGACTTCCGCTACAACGCCGTGCTCTCCGAGGAGGTGGTGCGGGCGCGGGCCAGCGGCGTCGGCTTCACCTTGCACAACGAGGTCGTCGCGCCCTACCTGCTGAAGCTCGCGACCGAGGAGCAGAAGCAGCGCTGGCTGCCGAAGTTCTGCACCGGCGAGATCATCACCGCGATCGCGATGTCGGAGCCGGGCGCGGGCTCGGACCTGCAGGGCATCACCACGACCGCCGTGCGCGACGGCGACGACTACGTCGTCAACGGGCAGAAGACGTTCATCACCAACGGCATCCACTCCGACCTCGTCATCGTCGTCGTGAAGACGGATCCCGACGCGAAGGCGGCGTACGGGCTGTCGCTGCTCGTCGTCGAGCGCGGGATGCCGGGCTTCGAGCGCGGCCGCAACCTCGACAAGATCGGGCTGAAGGCGCAGGACACCGCCGAGCTGTTCTTCACCGACGTACGGGTGCCGGCGGCGAACCTGCTGGGCGAGGAGAACCGCGGGTTCTTCTACCTGATGGACAACCTGCCGCAGGAGCGGCTCGCGATCGCCGTCGGTGCGGTCGCGGCGTCGGAGCGGGTGCTCGACCAGACGCTCGACTACTGCCGGAACCGGACCGCGTTTGGCCGTCCGATCGGATCGTTCCAGCACAGCCGGTTCGTGCTCGCCGAGCTCGCGACCGAGGTGCAGATCGCGCGGGTGTTCGTGGACCGCTGCATCCTCGAGCTCAACGCCGGCAAGCTGTCGGTGAGCGACGCCGCGATGGCGAAGTGGTGGACGACGGAGTTGCAGTTGCGGGTGGTCGACGCCGGCGTGCAGCTGCACGGCGGTTACGGCTACATGCTCGAATACCCGATCGCGCAGGCCTATCTCGACAGCCGAGTGCAGACGATCTACGGCGGCACGACCGAGATCATGAAGGAGATCATCGGCCGCTCGCTGGGTGTCTGACCCTAAGCTCCACTCGCGCATGATCGGCGCGGGGAGGCGGGGTCAGGCCTCGCGCTCGACCACTTCGCGGAGCTCTCGTCGTAGGACCTTGCCGGCCGCCGACACCGGGATCGCGTCGACCACACGGATGTCGCGCAGCTTCTTGTACGGCGTGACCCGGCCGTTCACCCACTCGAGCACCTCGCGCGGGTCGGACGCCGGATCGTGCAGTACGACGAACGCCACCGGCAGCTCGCCGACCGCGACGTCGCGCTTGCCGACCACTGCCGCGTTGGCGACCGCCGGGTGCTGGAACAACACCTCTTCGAGCTCGCGCGGGTAGACGTTGTAGCCCTTGTAGATGAGCATGTCCTTCTTGCGGTCGACGATGGTGAGGTAGCCGTCGTCGTCGATGACGCCGATGTCGCCGGTGCGCAGCCAGCCGTCGGCGTCGAGCACCTCGGCGGTCGCGTCCGGCCGGTTGTGGTAGCCGCGCATCACCTGCGGGCCGCGGATGCACACCTCGCCGCCGTCGATCAGCTTGATCTCGGTGTCGAACACCGGTACGCCGACCGTGCCCACCTTGCGGACGCCGGAGCGCCACGACGGGTTGGTCGTCGCGCCCATCGTCACCTCGGTCAACCCGTAGCCCTCGCCGATCCGCGCATTGGGAAACCGGCGGTAGAGCTCCTCGATGACCTCGACCGGCAGCGGCGCGGCGCCCGACGAGATCGTCAGCACGCTCGACAGGTCGCGCTTGTCGATATCGGGATGCGCGAGCAGCGCGACGTAGATCGGCGGTGCGCCGCCCATGCTCGTGACCCGATACTTCTCGGCGTCTTCGAGATAGCGGCCGGGGTCGAAGCGCAGGTGCAGTACCAGCGTCGTACCGATCAGCGTGGTGAGGTTGAGCCCGCCGATCGTGCCCATCGCGTGGAACCACGGCGTCAGGTTGATCGCGATGCCGTCGCCGAGCCGCGCCGGCCACTCGTCTTCGGACCCGACCTGGTCGAGGACGAGGCCGCCGTGCTCGTCGAGCACCGGCCGCGACCCGGTGCCCCAGCAGGCGTACTGCAACGTGTTGACCACGACGTTGCGGTAGGGGACCTGCACACCTTTCGAGCGCCCGGTCGTGCCGCCGGTGTAGGCGAGGTGCGCGATGTCGCCGTCGAGGTCGTGCTCGACATCGGGCGCGTCGGTCGACTGGCCGGCGAGGAAGTCCTCGAGCTCTACGTCGACGTGCTCGCCCGTCGCCACCCCGACGACGAGCTCGGCGGGGATCCGGTCGCGCACCATCGCGATCGCCGGCGCCGCGATCGACCACGTGACGACCACCCGCGCGCCGCAGTCCGACAACTGGAACGCGAGGTCGTCCGGCGGCAGCAGCGGGTTCGTGGGCGAGAACGTCGCGCCGGCGAGCAGGATGCCGTAGTAGACGACGGGGTAGTCGATGCAGTTCGGCGCGTGCACCGCGACGACGTCGCCGCGCCCGATCCCGCGCGCCCGCAACGCGTTCGCGAACTGCGCGGCCCGCCGGGCGGCGTCGAGGAACGTCAGCTCGCGGCCGGCGGCCTCGTCGATCCAGCCGACCCGATCGGGCCAGCGCCGGGCCGCGCCCAAGAGGATCGCGCCGGGCGGCACCCGCGGGTAGTCGAGCGACCGGGAGAACCCGGGCGGCGCGACCTGCGTCGCGACATGGTCAGGCACCGTCGACGACCAGCCGCGCGATCCGCTCCCGGTGCTCGGTCGGATCGCCGTACTGGTATTCGGCGCGCTTGGCCCGCTTGAAGAACAGGTGCGCGTCGTGCTCCCACGTGAAGCCGATGCCGCCGTGGTACTGGATCATCGCGGCGGTCGCCTCGCGGGCCGCGTCACCCGCCTTCGACTTCGCCACCGACACCGCGAGCGCGGCGTCCGGGAGCCCGGTGTCGAGCGCGTGCGCGGCGTACCAGCCGGCGTGCTCGGCCATCGTCACCGCGACGTGCAGATCGGCCAGCGCGTGCTTGATGGCCTGGAACGATCCGACCGGGCGGCCGAACTGCTCGCGGGTCTTGTCGTAGTCGACCGTCCGGTCGAGCGCGACCCGCGCGACGCCGGCGAGATCGTTGGCGTACAGCACCGCCGCGCGGTCGAGCACGTCCGGCAGCACCGGCGCCGCAAGCTCCTCGCCGGCCGCTCCGTCGAGGGTCACGGTCGCCAGCACGGTGCTGCGGTCGAGCGCGTCGGTCACCGTCACGGTCACGCCCGCGCCGCGCGGGTCGACGAGCCACAGCCGGCCGCCGTCGGCCGCGATGACGAGCCGGTCGGCGACGTGCGCGTACTCGACGTGCCGGACGGTGCCGGACAGCTTGCCGTCGGCCTGGGTGACCCGGCCGCCGTGCGCGAGTGCCAGCTTCGCCTCGCCGGTCGCGACCCGGGGCAGCCATTCGGACTTCTGCGCCGCGCTGCCGCCGAGCCGGATTGCCTCGGCCGCGACGAGCGTCGGCAGGAACGGACCGGGCACGCAACCCTCGCCCCAGCACCGCGCGAGTACGGCGGCGTCGAGCAAGCCGAGCCCGAGCCCGTCGTACTCCTCCGGGATCAGTACGGCGAGCCAGCCCTGTTCGCCGATCGACTTCCAAAGCTCGGCCGGATCGCCGTCGGTGTCCTCGTCGTAGAGCTCGCGGACGGCCTGGAGCGGGAACCGATCGGCGAGGAAGTCGCGGACGGTGGAGCGCAGTGCGCGCTGCTCGTCGGTCAGGGAAAAGAACATGCCGGACTCCTAGCGGGCCGAGTTAGCGGGGCAGTCCGAGCACGCGCTCGGCGACGATGTTGCGCTGGACCTGGGACGACCCGCCCCAGATGGTCTCCGACCGCGACCACAGGAACGACCGCTGCAGGTCGTCCAGACCGTCGCCGGTGATCTGGTGGGCGACGCCGGCGACGTCGGTGAACAGCTCGCCGATGTCCTGGTGCGTCTCGCTCCACTGCAGCTTCGTCATGCTCGACGCGGCGCCCAGCTCCTTGCCCTGCTCGACCTGGGTGAGCAGGTGCAGCGAGTGGTACTTCAGGCATTCGAGCTCGACGACGGAGCTCGCGATCCGCTGGCGCAGCAACGCATTCTTGTCGCGACCGAGATCGCGGGCGAGACCGATGACGTCGTCGAGCTCGCGCCGGAACGCGGTGTACTGCGGCATCGCCGACGCGCCGCGCTCGAACGACAGCAGCAGCATCGCGACGTCCCAGCCGCTGCCCTCGACGCCGATCACGTTGGTCTTCGGCACCCGTACGTCGGTGAAGAACACCTCGCCGAAGTCGAGGCCACCGGTCATCTGCTTCAACGGCCGGATGTCGACGCCCGGCGCGAGCGAGCCGTCCGGGTTGTGCAGGTCGACGATCAGCATCGTGATGCCGCGGTGCTTCTTGTCTTCGGTGCTGGTGCGGAACAGGCCGAACATCTTGTCGGCGTGCATCGCCTGCGACGTCCAGATCTTCTGGCCGTTGATGACGTACTCGTCGCCGTCGGACTCCGCCCGGCACTGCAGCGCGGCGAGGTCGCTGCCGGCGTTGGGCTCGGAGAAGCCCTGGCACCAGATGACCTCGTTGTGCAGCAGCGGCTTGATGATGTCGCGCTTCTGCTCGTCGCTGCCGATCACCATGATGGTCGGCGCGAGGAACGTCAGGCCGAGGCCGTTGACGGTCAGCGGCGCGCGATACCGGACCATCTCCTCGTCGTAGATCGCCCGCTGCGCCGGGGTGCCGCCGCGGCCGCCGTACTCGACCGGCCACTGGATGCCGGCGAAGCCGGCCCGGGCCTTCTCGGCCTCCCACTCGCGGCGCATCGCGAAGCCCTCGTCGCGGTCCTGGCGGGCCCAGAACCCGCGCTCCCGCCACTCGGCGGGCAGGTGCGCGTCGAGCCAGCCGCGGAACTCGGCGCGGAACTGCTCGTCGGCCTCGCTGTAGGTCAGGTCCACTGCGTCGCCTCCACTCGCCGGGCCTCCCGGCTCGATTACCGAACGCCATTCTGTCCCAGGACCCGGCCGGCAGGGAACGGAGGTATCGATCTCGAATAGGTCTGTCATGCGACGGCCACTTTTGTCCGTTCTCCTGGCGGTGGGCCTGACCGTGCCGGCCGGTGCGGTCTGGGCCGGGACGTCGGCCCCGGTCGACGGGAGCGCGGCCGCGCAGACCTGTTACGACGAGGTGCCGGGCGCGGACACGCTGAACACGCCGCAGCGGGTGCCGTGCCGAGTAGGCCAGCAGGCGGACCGCCAGGCGGGTGCGGTGTGCCGCACGGTGGTGACCGACGGGAGCTGCGAGCCGGTCGACGGTCGCGCCATCGGTTCGGCCCAGGTCGCCGCCTACCAGCGGTCCTGGGTGCACCGGGCGCTCACCTTGCAGCGCCAGCTCGACGAGCGGGTGCCGGTCATCGACACCCAGATCGTGCACACGCACAACTCGTTCAACGCGTCGGCGTACGCGCTCAACGGGACGCAGCAGCCGTCGTACTACCCGACGCTGACGAACCAGGATCCCAACCAGGTCTACTCGCTGACCGACCAGCTCGACATGGACGTGCGGTTCGTCGAGATCGATCTGCACTGGGTGCCGAGCCCGTACGGGACCGCGGCGACCAACGGCTACTGGGTGACGATGTGCCACGGCGACGGGCGGCAGGCGCCCGCGACCGGCACCTGGGTGCACGTCGGCTGCACCGCCGACCGCCCGGCGCAGGACGGCTTCGCCGAGCTGCGCCGCTGGCTGGTCGCGCACCCGGGCGAGTTCGTCTTCGTGTACCTGGAGAACCAGCTGTACGACGCCGCGCCGGTCGCGTCGCAGCAGCTCGCGCACGACACCGCCGCGTCGCTCATCCAGCAGCAGCTCGGGTCGCTCGTCTACCGGCCGACCGGGACGTCGGCCGGCCGGTGCGCGGACGCGCCGTGGACCGCGAGCGTCGCGGCGTTGCGGGCGCACGGCGCGCACGCCGTTCTCGTCGGCAACTGCGGACCCGGCACGGCGTGGCCGTCGTGGGTGTTCAGCCGCGGCCCGAAGTGGGACGAGAGCGGCAACCCGACGGCGTACTCCGCCTCGGATTGTTCCCGCGACCGCGCCGCGCGGGCGAGCGGGTCGAGCTTCCGCCGGTTCTTCGAGGACTCGACCGTCCTCGCGACGGCACAGCAATCCACGAGCCAGATCACCGCGACGACGACCGCGTCGATGATCCGTTGCGGCGTGAACATCATCGGCATGGATCAGCTCACGACCGACGACCCGCGGCTGGCCGCGTCGGTGTGGTCGTGGGCGCCCGGGCAACCGGCGCGCGGCGGCTGCGCGACGATCGTCGCCGGCGGCCGGTTCGAGTCGGCGGACTGCGGGCAGCGGCACCGCTTCGCCTGCCGCGACACCGCCGGTCGCTGGCACGTGACGCTCGCCACCGGTCCGTGGCGCGAGGGACCGGACGCGTGCGCGGCCGAGATCCCGGGGTCGCGGCTCGCGGTGCCGACGAACGGCTACGACGACACGCTGGTGCCGATCGTGACGTCGGTGCCGGTTGGCGTGATGCCCGCGTACGCCGGGCCGGTGTGGCTCGCCTACGCGCAGGTCGGTGGGCAGTGGCGCAACCTCGAGGGGCTGCTGCCGGTGCATCCGCCGTTCGACCGGCCCGGCAAGGGCAAGGGCCGGGGCAACGGGCACGGCCACGCCATCGCGCGCTAGCCGCTAGAACCGCGCTCGGTATGGTGCGGCGGTGACCCTGTCCGACGGCACCGGCCGCTACGGCATCACGATCCCGTTCGAGGGGATCCCGCTCGCCGAACAACGCAGCATCGTCGAGTCGCTGCCCGACCTCGGCTACACGGACGTGTGGTCCGCGGAGTCGCACGGCGCGGACGCGTTCACGCCGCTCGCGCTCGCGTCCGTGTGGGCGCCGTCGCTGCGGCTCGGCACCGCGATCGCGCCGGCCTTCACCCGCGGCCCGGCGACGCTGGCGATGTGCGCCGCGACGTTGGCCGCGGCGGCGCCGGGCCGGTTCGTCCTCGGCATCGGTACGTCGTCCAATGTCATCGTCGAGCGCTGGAACGACATCCCGTTCACCGCGCCGTACGCGAAGGTGCGCGACACGGTGCGGTTCCTGCGCGCGGCGCTGACGGGGGAGAAGGTCGCCGAGACCTACGAAACCTTTGCCGTGCAAGGCTTCCGGCTCGGTCTGGTGCCGCCGGAGCCGCCGCCGATCCTCGTTGCGGCGTTGCGGGCCGGCATGCTGCGGCTGGCCGGCCGCGAGGCCGACGGCGCGATCCTCAACTGGCTGTCGCCCGACGACGTCCGCACCGTCGCGCCGTACGTGCACGAGGGCGGGCCGGGCAAGGAAGTGGCGGCGCGCATCTTCGTCGCGCCGACGACCGACGCCGACACCGCGCGCGGGATCGCGAAGTTCGCGATCGCGGCGTACATGACCGTCCCGGTCTACCGCGCGTTCCACGAGTGGATGGGTCGCACCGAGGTGTTCCAGCCGATGTGGGACGCGTGGGCGGCCGGTGACCGCAAGGCCGCCGTCGAGTCGATCCCCGACTCGGTCGTCGACGACCTCGTCGTGCACGGCTCGCCGGAGCGCTGCCGGGAGCGGATCGACGCCTATGTCGAGGCCGGCATCACGACGCCGATCGTCGCGTTGCTGCCGGTCGGGGTGCCGGTGCCCGACGCGGTCAAGATGCTGGGGAGGTAACGCCGTGACCGAGGTCCTGTACGACGTCCGCAACCGGGTCGCGCTGATCACGCTGAACCGGCCGGAGAAGCTCAACGCCTGGACGCCGGCGATGTCGGCCGGCTACCGCGAGGCGCTCGACAACGCGACCGCCGACCCGGACGTCCGGGCCGTCGTACTGACCGGTGCCGGGCGCGGGTTCTGCGCCGGTGCCGACCTCGAGCTGCTGGGCGGCCTGGCCGAGACCGGCGCCCGGGTCGGCGGCGGCGACGCCGAGCCGGCACAGATGGAGCCGGCGGTGCCGAAGCCGGTCATCGCGGCCGTCAACGGACCGTGCGCCGGGCTCGGGTTCGTCCGCGCGATGTTCTGCGACATCCGGATCGCGGCCGCCGGCGCGAAGTTCACCACCGCGTTCGCACGCCGCGGGCTGGTCGCGGAGTACGGGCTCTCGTGGCTGATGCCGCGGCTCGTCGGGATGTCGCGGTCGCTCGACGTGCTGCTGTCCGGCCGGGTGTTCCTCGCCGAGGAGGCTTACGAGCTCGGCCTCGTGAATCGCGTCGTCGACGGCGACGTCGTCGAAGCCGCGATGTCGTATGCGCAGGAGCTCGCGACGTACTGCTCGCCGGCGTCGATGGCGGACATGAAGCGACAGGTGTGGGCGGACTCGGTCGGCACGCTGTCCGAGTCGTGGGAGCGCACCGAGAAGCTGATGCTCGCGTCGTTCGACCGCGAGGACCTGAAAGAGGGCGTCGTCAGCTACCTGGAGAACCGCGCCCCCGACTTCCCGCCGCTCGGGTAACCCCCCTTCGTCGACTGTGACGTTGTGTGTCAGTGCGACCCCCGTTACTGACACACAACGTCACAGTCAATGGCGTTAGTACGGCGCTGGTGCGGCGCTAGTACGGCTCTACGGTCTCGAAGTAGCGCCTCGGGTTGTCGACGAGCATCTGGTCGATCTGCTGCTCGGTGACGCCTTGCTCGCGCAGTGCGGGCAGCACGTCGCGCTCGATGTGCAGGTAGTGCCAGTTCGGCAGCGCGCCGGCGAACGCCGGGTCCAGCCAGTCGAAGTAGCACGCCGCGTCCTGCGACAGCACCATGCGGTCGGCGTAACCGCGCCGGGCCAGCTCTGCGACGACGCCCACCCGCTGCTCGACCGGCGCGATGGTGTCGACGCCGAAGCGATCCATCCCGAGGAGGTAGCCGAGGTCGGCCAGCTCGACCAAGTGGTCGACATCGGACGTGTCGCCGCTGTGCCCGAGCACGACGCGGGTCGGGTCGACGCCTTCCGCGCCGAGCACCCGGTGCACCTCCAGCCCCGACTTCGACGCGGGGTGGGTGTGCACGGTGATCGGCGCGCCGGTCGCGCGATGCGCCCTCGCCACCGCGCGCAGGATCCGCTCGACGTCCGGCGTCATGCCGAAGTGGTCGATGGCGCATTTCAGGAACGCCGCGCGCACCCCGTCGGTCCCCGGGATGCCGATCGTGAGGTCGCGGATGAACATGTCGATCATCGGGTCCGGCAGGTCCGGCAACAGCGCCGGGCCCCGGTGCTGGAAGTAGAACGGCACGGTGTCGTAGGTGTAGACGCCGGTCGCGACGAGGATCGCGAGGTTGACCTGCTGCGCGACCCGCACGATGCGCGGCACGTAGCGGCCGAGCCCGATCACCGTCGGGTCGACGATCGTGTCGTAACCGGCCTCGGCCAGCTCGGTGAGCTTCGTGACGGCGGACGCGACCGCCGCCTCCTCGTCCCACTCGTCGTGGTTCGCCTGTACGTCGGGGGTGAGCACGAACACGTGCTCGTGCATCAACGTGCGCCCGAGCGCGGCCGAGTCGACGACACCGGTGGCAGTAGGCACGTCCGTCACGACCGCGACCTTACGCTTGGCCGGTGCTTCCCCTCGACGGCATGCTCGTCGTCTCGATCGACCAGGCGGTGGCCGCGCCGCTGGCTGCGCGCCACCTCGCCGACCTCGGCGCGCGGGTCATCAAGGTCGAGCGACCCGACGGCGGCGACTTCGCCCGCCAGTTCGACACCGCCGTCAACGGGATGGCGAGCCATTTCGTCTGGCTCAACCGCGGCAAGGAATCCCTGACGCTCGACCTGAAGTCAGCCGACGGCCGCGACGTGTTGCACCGGTTGCTCGCGCGCGCCGACGTGTTCCTGCACAACCTCGGCCCTGGCGCGGTCGAGCGGCTCGGCTTCGGCGCCGACGTCCTGACCGCGCAGCACCCCCGGCTCGTCGTCTGCACGATGTCCGGCTACGGATCGACCGGGCCCTATCGCGACAAGCGCGCGTACGACCTGCTCGTGCAGAGCGAGGCCGCGCTCGTGTCGGTGACCGGCACGCCCGACCATCCGGTGAAGGCCGGCATCCCGGTCGCGGACATCGCCGCGGGCATGTACGCCGCGACCAACATCCTCGGCGCGCTCATCCACCGCGAGCGGTTCGGCACCGGATGCGCGTTCGAGGTGACGATGTTCGACGCGTTGGTCGAGTGGATGGGGCATCCCGTCTACGCCACCGACCACACCGGTACCAACCCGCCGCGCGTGGGCCTGAGCCACCCGGTCATCTCGCCGTACGACGCCTATCCCACGGCCGACGGGCACGAGATCGTGCTCGGCATCCAGAACGATCGCGAGTGGGTGCGGCTCGCGACCGACGTCCTGCACCGGCCCGACCTCGTCGCCGATCCGGACTACGCGACGAACGTCGCGCGGGTGCGCAACCGGGAGAAGGTCGACGCGGTCGTCGGCGCGGCAATCGCGGACCTCGACATCGACGCGGCGGTTGCTGCCCTCGACGCGGCGCACATCGCGAACGCCCGGCTGAACACCGTCGCCGACCTGCTCGGCCATCCGCAGCTCGTCGCCCGCGACCGCTGGCGGACGGTCGCGACGCCGGCCGGCGAGGTCAGGGCGCTGCGCTCCGCGGTGGAGCCGGTGGGGGAGGCGCCGATGGACGCGGTCCCGGCGCTGGGTGAGCACACCGACGCCATCCTCGCGTGGTTGGACGTGGCTGATCCCGGCGCGTAAGCATGCGGGCGTTTTCCCGGTAGTGCAGGCAGAGTCGGGACCGCTGTGGTCCCGGCCGCACTCGGGGAGGAACCATGCGCAGATTGCTGTCCCTGCTCGCTTGTCTCGTCGCGGTCGGCGGCACGGCCGTCGGCGGGGTGCCCGCCAATGCCGGCGTCGCGGACGTCGACGCGGCCTACTGCCCCTACGGCGCGATCACCGGAGTCGGCACCTGGTCGCCGGCCGAAACGGTCACCCCCGCCGCACACTCGTTCGCCTGGGACACGTTCGGCACGTGCGCCGGGACCGGAGACGACAGCGGCTCGTACCACATCACCTTCTACGGAACCGCCTTCGACAGCTGTGAGGTCGGCAACGGCGGCGGCAGCCTCTCCGGCAGCGGGCCGGAGGGAGCGATCTCCGGCAACTTCACCTTCTACCGCGGCGGCATTCACCTCTACATCAACGGCAACTTCTTCAGCGGCGGCGACCAGCACACGCTGCAGTACTGGCTCGACGTCCTTCCGTCCGGCAGCCAGGTCGTGTGCGACTACACCACCGCGAACCTGATCGGTCACGGCGCGATCGCCGACTCGGGGGCCGGGGCCCGCTCGGCGGCCTAGCCGTTCATCGATCCGGCGGCGGCAAGCGCGCGCCGGGTCAGGACCCGGGCCAAGTGGCGGCGGAACTCCGCCGACGCGGTGACGTCGCCACTTGGCTCGGTCCCCTCGTCCGCATGCTGCGCGGCGTCGGCCGCACCGGCGCCGTTGGCCAGCGCGGCCTCGGTTGCGGCCGCTCGCACGACCGTGGAGCCCATGTTCGCCAGCGCCACCGCGGTGTCGCCACCACGGGCCTGTACGGCGACCGCCACCGTCGCCCAGTCGATCGCTCGCCGGGTGAACTTCTGGTAGCCCCACCCTTCGCCGCGCGCCGACGGCACCCGGATCTCCACCAGCAGCTCGTCGGGTGCGAGCACGCTCTCCAGGAACCCGGTCGCGAAGTCGGCAGCGGCGACCTCGCGCGTCCCGCCCGGCCCGCGGACGACGTACGACGCACCCATCGCGAGCAGCGCCGCCGGCACGTCGGCGGACGGATCGGAGTGCGCGACCGAGCCGCCGATCGTGCCCCGGTGCCGGACCTGCGGGTCGCCGACCTGGCCGGCCGCGTATGCCACGAGAGGGGCGTGCGTCGCGACGTCCGCCGAGCGTGCGACGTCGCAGTGCCGCGTCATGGCGCCGATCGCGAGCACGTCGCCGTCGGCCCGCACGTACGACAACTCGGCGACCCGAGACACGTCGACGACGACGGCCGGCATGGCAAGCCGCAGCTTCATCAACGGCAGCAACGACTGGCCGCCGGCCAGCAGCTTCGCTTCGTCGCCGTGCTCGCCGAGCGCGGCAAGCGCGGCGTCCGCCGAATCCGCGCGGACGTAGTCGAACGGCGCCGGGATCACCGGGTCACCGATCCCTGGGCCGCCTCCAGCACCGCGGCGACGATGTTGTGGTAGCCGGTGCAGCGGCACAGGTTGCCTTCGAGCCCGTGCCGCACCTCCTCCGCGGTCGGCGCCGGGTTCTCCTCCAGCAGCGACACCGCGGCCATCACCATGCCGGGCGTGCAGAAGCCGCACTGCAGGCCGTGTTTCGTCCGGAAGCCCTCCTGCACGCGGTGCCATCGGTCACCGTCGGCCAGCCCTTCGAGGGTCGTCACGGATTGGCCGTCGACGGACGCGGCGAGCACCGTGCACGACTTCACCGATTCGCCGTCGAGCAAGACCGTGCACGCGCCGCACGACGTCGTGTCGCAACCGATGTTCGTCGCGGTCAGGTCCAGGTAGTCGCGCAACAGATGCACGAGCAGCGTGCGGTCCTCGACGTCGACGCTGTGCGCGGTGCCGTTGACCGTGACATTGACGTTCACTTCGCGCCCTCCCGAGCGTCCTGGATTGCCCGCCACACCCGTTCGGCCGTGGTCGGCATCTCGACGTGCCGGACGCCCAGATGCGCGATCGCGTCGACGACCGCGTTCTGTACCGCGGGGGTCGCGCCGATCGTCCCGGCCTCGCCGATCCCCTTGACGCCCAACGGGTTCAGCGGGCTCGGCGTCGCCATGTCGACGAGCGTGAAGTCGGGCAGCTCCGCCGCGCTCGGGAACGCGTAGTCGGCGAGGTTCGTCGACTGCGGGTTGCCGTCCTCGTCGTACCGGACTTCCTCGAACAGCGCCTGCGCCACGCCCTGCGCGATGCCGCCGTGCCGCTGGCCCTCGACGACGACCGGGTTGATGACCGGGCCCGCGTCGTCGACGGTCGTCATCGACCGCAACGTCACCTTGCCGGTCTCGGTGTCGACCTCGACGACGGCGACGTGCGCGCCGAACGGGAACGTCGCGCCCTGCGCGGTGAAGTCGGTGTCGACGATCAGCCCGTGCTCGGCGTCGGCGCTCGTCGCGACCTCTGACCAACTGCGGACGTCGTCGGGTGAACCGGCGACGTGGAACCCGCCGCGCGCCTTGTCGAGGACGATGTCGCCGACCGCCGCCTCGAACAGGTCGCCGGCCAGCTCGCGGGCCCGGTCCACGGTTTCGAGCGCGCCTTGATGCACGGCGGCGCCGCCGAGCTGCAACGACCGCGACCCGCCGGTGCCGCCGCCGCGCGCGACGAGGTCGGTGTCGCCGTGCACGACGGTGATCTGCTCGAGCGGAACGCCGAGCTCGTCCGCGGCGAGCATCGCGAACGACGTCGCGTGGCCCTGGCCGTGCGGCGACGTACCGGTGTAGACGACGACAGAGCCGTCGGGCTTCACGTTGATCCGCGCGAACTCGGTGCCGGCTTCCGGCCCCGCGGTGATCTCCACGTAGCTGGACACGCCGATGCCGAGCAGGGTCTCGTCGCCGGCATCCCGGCGCCGCTGTTGCTCGGCGCGCAACTCGTCGTACTTCGCCGCGGCGAGCACGGCATCGAGGGCGCCCGCGTAGTCGCCGCTGTCGTACGCCGCACCGACCTGAGTCGTCAGCGGGAACGCGTCCTTGGCGAACAGGTTGCGCCGCCGTACCTCCGCCGGGTCCATCCCGATCTCGGCGGCGAACAGGTCGACCGCGCGCTCGATCGCGGCGGTCGCCTCCGGCCGGCCGGCACCGCGATACGCGACCACCGGTGCGGTGTTGGTCACCACCGACTTCGTCCGTACGGCGATCCGCTCGATGTCGTAGGTGCCGGTCGCCATCAGCTGCGTCATGAACGGCAGCACCGCGCCGAAGTGCGGGTAGGCACCGGAGTCCTGCAAGACGTCGAGCGAGTACGCCGTGATCCGGCCGTCGCGGGTGCCGCCCATCGTGACGGTCTGCAGCTGGGCGCGGCCGTGCCCCATGCCGAGCAGGTTCTCGGTGCGGGTCTCGGTCCACCGCATCGGCCGGCCGAGCCGCTGCGACAGCAGCGCGAGCAGCAGGTCCTCGATGGAGACGCCGAACTTCGCCCCGAACCCGCCGCCGACGTCGGGCGCGATGAAGTGCACGCGTTCCGGCGGCAGCGACAGCGCGGTCGCGATCTGGTCGCGGGCGCCGTGCGGCGACTGCGTCGACGCCCACAGCGTCAGCCGCGCGTCGTCGCCGTCGCCTTCCCAGACACATGCGGTGCCGCGGACTTCGAGCGGCACCGGCGCGACCCGCTGGTTGGTGATCTGCTGCGTGACGACCACGTCGCTGCCGTCGAACAGCCCGTCGAGGCTGCCGGCCTCGAACGCCAGCGCGGTGTTCGACCCGTGGTCCGGGAACAGCAGCGTCTCGTCGGTGGCCGCGGCCCGCGGGTCGACGACCGCCGGCAGTGGCTCGTAGTCGACCGACACGAGCTCGGCGACGTCCTCGCCGGCGTACCGGCTCTCGGTGACGATCGCCGCGATCGGCTCGCCGACGTAGCGGACGACGCCGTTCGCGAGCCACGGCCGGCCGAGCGCGGGCGGGATGAAGCCGAGCGGTGGTGGTGGCGGGGCCAGGTCGGCGAAGTCCGACGCGGTGAACACCGCGAGCACCCCGTCGGCCGCGGCGGCCGCGGCGGTGTCGACCGTGACGCGGGCGTGCGCCATCACCGAGCGCACGTAGGTCACGTGCCCGGCGCCGTCGAGCCGCGGATCGCGCAGGTCGTCGACGTACACGCCGCCCGTGGTCAGGAACTTCGGGTCTTCGACCCGCATGACGCGGGTGCCGAGGATGCTCACGGTTCGCGAGCATGTCGCATCGACGGCCAACTCCGCCATTCGGCCCAGTCAGCACTCCGTCACCCGGAAGAGTGAATGACGCGCTCGGGCTAGACCATACGGGCGAAAAAGCCTCAAGTCGGGGACAATGAACACCGATAGCTGACAGTGCCGGGGGGCTCGACGTTCTTGCGTCTGTAGGAGGACCGGCCACAATGCTTTGGCGGCGAGGTAGCCATCGCGCGGGAACGTTGCGTTCCGCGCCCGATCCGGTCGTGCTGCCGGTCGACCACACCCTCACCCGCGTCGTCGCGACCGACCTCAGCGGCCAGGTCGAGCGGCTGCCGAGCGACGTCCGCGTCGTCATCGACCTCACCGGCATCTCCGGCTTCGACACCGACGGCGCGACCGTTCTCCTCGACCTGCAGGACCGCATCGGGCCCGAGCGACTGACGATCGTCGGGTTCCGCCAGGCAGCGGCCCGGCTGGTCGGTTCCGAGGTCGTCGACGCTCCCGCTGCCTCGACCTCGACCGCCCTCACGCCGACGGCCCCCACGCCGACAGGGGAGCACGGCTGGGTCGTCCGGCGCCTGCGCAACCTCGCGGTGGTTCAGCCCGCCGACGGTGACGTGCTCAGCACCGACGATCTCGAGCCGGTGCTCACCCGCGCGTTGGCCGAAGAGGTCGCCATCGTCGTGGTCGACCTCCGCTACACGACCGGCCTGACGCCGGCCGGCCTGCACGCCCTGACCTTCGCCAGCAGCTCGGCGGCGGTGCGCGGCCAGGAGATGCTCGTCGTGAACGTCGACGCGCCGGCCGCCGAGGCGCTGCGCCACGCCGGCCTTTCCGCGACCACGTACGTCGCGCCCGAACCGTTGGGCGAGGTCGCGCCGCCCGCGCCGCTGGCCGACTGACCCACCCGACCTGCCTGGCGGCGCCGCGCCGCGCGCCCTATCGTCAGCGGGAAGTACAGCGTCGTACTCCTGGCGGGGCAGCATGGTCGGCGAAGGATCGCTTGCCCGCACCCATGAGGGTGCGCCCGGGCTGCCGCGTGGCCGCAGCCGGTTGCCCGCCGATGCCGTCCTCGCCGCGCAGCGCGGCCGGCTGATCCGCGCGATGACCGCCGCGGTCGCCACGGTGGGGTATCCGGACGTCACGGTCGCGGACGTCGTACGGCGAGCGCGGGTGTCGCGGACCGCGTTCTACGCCCATTTCGCCGACAAAGAGGAGTGCTTCCTCGCGGCGACGGCGCACGGTGCGGAACTGCTGTTCGCGACGACGCTCGGCGCGGTCGCGGCGCTCCCGTCGCACGACGACGACGAGGTCATGCTGCGGGCCGGATTGGGCGCGTTCCTGCGGTTCCTGGCGACCGAGCCGGCGTTCGCCCGGCTGTTCTACGTCGACCTGCCCGGCGCCGGGCCACGGGCGCAGACGCGGCTGCAGGCGGCCTACGGGCGGTGGGGCGAGATCAACCGGGTCTGGCACCAGCGGGCCCGGCGGCGCCACCCGGACTGGCCGGCGGTGCCGCGCGAGGCCTACCTGGCGCTCGCCGGCGCGACCGGCGAGCTGGTCCGGGAGCGGGTGCGCGCCGGGCGGACCGACGAGCTGCCCGCGCTCGAGGACACGCTGGTGTCTCTTCACCTCGCGGTCCTGGCCGGCCGGTCGTGGCCGGCGGCACCCCGCATCGGCACCCAGAAGGTGCCGGCGGGGGTGTAGGACGGGTCAGGCGCGCGGCCGGCTGTCGTAGCCGAAGAACGGCGCGAGCGCGGCAACCAGCACGATGAGCAGCACGATCACGAGCGATGCCATCTCAGTCACCTGTCCGTAGCCGGCGGACGCGCTGCCGGGTGACTTCGCGCAGCTTCCGGCGCCGTTCGGCCTCGGCCAGCCGGGCGACGTACCGCGCCTCCACGAGATCCGCGAGCATCAGTGTCGAGTACATCTCGACCACCTCCACGGACCACTCTGCACTTAGTTGCGCACGCAAACGAGTGGCAAGATTGACAGCATGCGATAGATTACTGCCATGGCTCATCGAGTAGCGGTCGTGGTGCTCAACGGGACCACTCAGTTCGAGCTCGCCGTCGCCTACGAGGTCTTCGGCCTCGACCGCAGCGAGTACTCCGACGACTGGTACGAGTTCGCGTTCGTCGCGGGGGAGCCGGGGCCGATCCGGATCCAAGGCGGCCTGACGCTGGACGCGCCGTACGGGCTCGGTCACCTGCGCACGGCGAACACGATCATCATCCCGGCGGTCGTCGACGAGCGGACCGACGTGCCTGAGCCGCTGCTCGCCGCGTTGCGCGCCGCCCACCGGCGCGGCGCCCGGCTCGCGTCGATCTGCACCGGCGCGTTCATCCTCGCCGAGGCGGGCCTGCTCGACGGCCGCTGCGCCACGACGCACTGGATGGACTCGGCCGACCTCGCCCGCCGCTATCCCGCGGTCCGGGTCGAGCCGGACGTCTTGTACGTCGAGGACGGCAACATCTTCACGTCGGCCGGCGCCGCCGCGGGCATCGACTTGTGCCTGCACCTCGTCCGGCTCGACCTCGGCAGCGACGTGGCCAACGCGGTCGCGCGGCGAATGGTCGTACCGCCGCACCGCGACGGCGGCCAGGCGCAGTTCGTCGACGCGCCGATGCCGCGCGGCGAGAGCGACACGCTGGGCCCGCTGCTCGACTGGGCGCTCGCCAACCTCGACCAGCCGCTCACCCTCGACGACCTGGCGCGGCACGCGTCGGTGAGCACGCGGACGCTGGTCCGGCGGTTCCAGGCGGCGACCGGGACGACGCCGTTGCAGTGGCTGCTCGGGCAGCGGGTCCGCCGCGCGCAGCATCTGCTCGAGAGCACCGACGAGCCGGTCGAGCGCATCGCCGGCTTGGCCGGCTTCGGGACGGCGGCGAACCTGCGGCAGCACTTCACCCGGCTGGTCGGGGTGGCGCCGATGGCGTACCGGCGGACGTTCCGCGGCGGCGCCGCGACCACCGCGTGGCAGGAAGCGGGCTGACCCACCGGCCGGCGTCCGGGCGGGCCCGGGTGTCTGCGACGGGCGAGTGGCCGCCGAGGGCGAGTGGCCGCCGGGGGCCGGTGGCCGCGGGGGGCGAGTGGCCGCCGGGGGCGAGTGGCCGCGGGGGGCGGGTGGCCGCCACGCAGAGTCACCACCCCCCACCCACATGTTTGCGCGCCCAACCAACCGACGGGTTGACCTCAACCCAGGGACGCTTTCGGTCAACCACTGGGGTGGTTGGCCGCTCAAACAATGGTGCAGGGGGCGGTCACTTACCGTGACCGGCCGCGGCGGCGCCATCCCCACTGACACCGGCTGGCCCAAGTTGCATCGGCGCAGTCCCGCTAGATGAACCGCCGTACCAACGCCGGCGCGCGGACCGCGACCTCGCGCACGTTGAGCCCGCTCGACGGCGACTCGATCATCCGTGTCGTGGTGCTCATCAGCGCGACGTGCGTCATCGCCGTACCGCCGTAGAACAGCAGGTCGCCGGGCGCGCGGCTGCCGACCGCTACGGCGCGGCCGGTCTTGGCCTGGTCGCCCGTGTCGCGTGGCAGCGTGACGCCGTGCAGGCGGTAGACGAGCTGGGTGAGACCCGAGCAGTCGAGGGCGTAGCCCGACCGGCCGCCCCACAGGTAGGGGATGCCGAGCAGGCTGCGCGCCGTCGCGACGACGCCGGAGACGGTCTTCGGCAGCGCTTGAGTTCGAGCGTCACGGACGACGACCGCGGTCGCGGCGATCCGCCGGGACACGCCGGTGGGGGTCAGCACGCTGACGTACGTGCCGCCGGTGCGCACGACCGGCAGCCGCGTCGCGAACGAGACCTCGAGGACGTGGCTGCGGTAGTTGTCGATCAGCCAGGCGGTTTTCGCGGTGACGGTGGCGACGTACGTCGTCGACGCGGGCCGGTGCGTGGTCGTCTGGCCGACGGGCACCCAGCCGGGGTAGCCGCGCGAGTCCAGCGACGTGCGCTGGTTGGTCGCGATGACCCGCAGCCAACCGCCGGGTGCGGTCCCGATGACGGTGAGGTGCTCGCCGAGCAGCGCCTGGGTCGTGACCCGGCCGACGAGCCCGCGTCGCGTCGCCGTGTCCATGTGTGCGAGCCAGGTCCGGATGTCGACCGGCTGGGTGAGCGCGGGGTGGTCGACCGGCCGCGGCGCGGTCGTCGACGTCCAGAGCGTGGCGACGCTGACGTTGACCCACGCGTCGTAAGGCTGAACCGACGCGGCCGACGCGGCCGGTGCCGGCGCGAGGGAGACGGCGATCGCCGCCGCGGCGACGCCGATGCGGATCATCACGTCAGTGTGACGGCTTGCCGGCAGGAGCGGTTGGCACGACGTCGAAGCGGCGCCCCGTGAAGACCAGGATTCTCGTGTCGATCGTCGGCCTCGTCGCCGCCGCCAGCCCGGTGCTCGCGCACGCCGACGGGCACCGGCCCTGCTCGGCCGACGATGCCGGCGGTGCGTGGCCGTCGTACGGGCACGACATCGCCAACACCCGTACGCAACCGGACGAGCACGGCCTCGGCCCGGCGGCCGCAGGGTCGTTGGCCCCGGCGTGGAGCGTCACAACGCCCGGTGCGCTGCAGTCGACGCCGGTCGTCTCCGGCGGATGTGTCTACGTCGCGACCACCAACGGGCTCGTGCTCGCGCTGGACGCGCGGGACGGCCGCGAGGTGTGGCGGCACCAGATCACGATCGTCGCGCCGGGCAGCACCGGCGGCGGGATCGTCGGCGCGCCGGCGGTCGACCACGGCCGGCTGATCGTCCTCGTCTCCGAGACCAGCCGGCCGTATGCGCTGGCGCTCGACACCCACACCGGCGCGGTGGCGTGGCAGAGCGCGCCGTTCTCGACCCAGGTCGGCACCTACACGAACGCCTCGCCCGCGGTCGCGCACGGCGTGGTCGTCGCGGGCTGGTCGCCGACCGAGGGCGACAGCACCGAGCAGGGTGGCGTCGTCCTTCTCGACGCGACATCCGGCGCCACGCTGGCGACCGTGTTCACCGTGCCGCTCGCGGATCAGGCGAAGGGCTACGCGGGCGGCGGGATCTGGTCGACTGCCGCGTTCGACCGCGCCGGCTATGCGTACGTCGGCGCCGCCAACCCCAACAGCAAGACCGTCGAGCACGCGCACACCAACGCGATCCTCAGGATCGACGTCGACCGGTCGCGGACGACGTTCGGCACGGTCGTCGCGTCGTACAAGGGCAACGTCGACCAGTACGACGCGGCGTTGCAGGCGGTGTCGCAGCTGCCGACGTGTGCGGCCAGCGAGACGAACACGCAGTGGCCGCTCGACGATCCGGTCTGCGGTCAGCTCGACCTCGACTTCGGCGCCTCGCCGAACCTCATGACGGACGCCGCCGGGCGGCTGCTCGTCGGCGACCTGCAGAAGTCCGGGACGTATCACGTCGCGCACGCGGCCGATATGACGCCGGCGTGGAGCACGCTCGTCGGCGGGACCTGCCAGGCCTGCAACGCCGCGTCGACCGCGTACGACGGCCGATCGGTGTACGTCGACGGCGTGCCGGGCGGCGCGCTGTGGTCGCTCGACGCGACGACCGGTGCGCGGAACTGGGTGGCGCCGGTGGCCGACGGCACGCACTACCAGTCGATCTCGACCGCGGCGGGTGTCGTCTGGACGATCGACGGCAACGGCTTCCTCGACGGATGGTCGGCCGCCGACGGGTCCGTGGTGGTCAAGCGGCCGATCAGCCTCGACGTGTCGGCCGTGGCGGCCGGGCTGGTCTCGTCGGGTGTCGCGATCGCGGATCACACGGTATTCGCGGCGGCGTCCGACCCGTCGTCGACCACCGGCTACCTGGTGGCGTACCGGCGCTGAGCTACGGCAGGTTGCTCAGCTTGACGGTCACGGTGCCTTGGGTTGCCGCGACCGGGCAGGTGTCGCCGAGCGAGATGGCCGGGTTGAGGTCGTAGGTGTCGTTCGGCGCGACGTCGACGTTGGCCTGCCTGCCGCAGATGACCTCCCACGACGTCGTGGACGACGAGGCGTCCTCGACGAACGTGACCGGGACCGACTGGCCGGTCGCGTCGGTGATGGTCACCGACATGTACTTCTCGGTCTTCGACGTCGTGATCTGCGAGGTCGCGTCGCAGTAGCTGCCGCCCGGGCCGTAACCCACCGCGGAGTTGAACGTGACCGCGCACGGGTGGGCGTAGGTGAACGTGACCGTGCGCACGTGCTTGACCGGCTTCTTCGGCTTCTTCTTCGTAGCGGCCGTCGCCGTCGAGGCGCTGGGTACGGCGATGGCGAGCAGGGCGGCGGTCGCCGCGAACAGTCGGCGGTTCATGTCAGTCGTCCTCCGTGGCGTTGGCCTACGAAGGGACATACGCACGTCTCCGCGCGCCGCAACAGGTCGATACGGGAGAGCCGTGAAGGATGGTGTCGGAGGGGGGACTTGAACCCCCACGCCCGTTGAAGGGCACTAGCACCTCAAGCTAGCGCGTCTGCCATTCCGCCACTCCGACGTGAGCGCAACCGAGGCTACCCGATCGCGCTATTTCGCGGCGGCGTATTGCTTCGCGAGCGTCAGCACCATCTGCACGTACCAGTCCGCGTGGTTGTAGTGGAAGATCGCGTTCGCCAGCGCGTTCGGCCCGGACGCGGCGCCGTTCGCGCACAGGTAGCGCGCCGCCGTGAAGATCGCGTCCGGCGGGTCCATGATCGACGCGACGCCGTCGTGGTCGCCGTCCACCGCGTACGCCGCGAACGTGGCCGGCAGGAACTGCATCGGCCCCATCGCGCCCGCGTACGACGTCGAGGTGTCCCGCCCGTGCCCGCTCTCGACCTGACCGATCGCCGCCAGCACCGTCCACGACAGCCCGGGGCACATCGCCGCCGCCGCGTTCCGGTACAGCGCCATGTACGCCGGCGACGCCGGCATCATGCGCATCCGCGCGATCCGGTCCGAGGTGATCACCGAGAACGCCGTCGACTGCGCACGCAACGCGGCCTCGGCAGCCCGCACCGACGCGGCATGTGCTCGTGCCGACGCCAGCAGTCGCTGCTCCTGGTCGAGCAGCGTCAGCACCCGCACCGCGGCCGCCGCGACCGAGCGTTCGGTCGCGATCCGCGCATGCGCCCGCTTCTCCGCCGCCGCCGTCGCGGCCGACGCGTCGGCCGCCAGCTGGCCCACGTCGGTCGCCGTGGCCTGGTCGGCAGCGACGATGTGCTGCACGATCACCGCCTGCTCGGCAAACGCGTTCGGATCCTCGGCGTCGATGAGCGTCGCGTAGAGCGCCAGCGGCCCGCCCGACTCGTACAGCGCGCGGATCCGGGCGTCCACCTGCTCCTGTTGCGCCGCCGCGGCCGCCGCGATCGCGTCCCGCGCCCGGCCGTCGAGGCTCGCGGCATTCACGCTGCTCGCGACCCCCGCGAGGGCGTCGTCGTACGCCTGCTCCGCCGCCGCGACCTGGCGCTGGATCTGCGCGACCTGCGCGAGGATCTTCTTGACCTTCTGGTCCGCCTGCCCGGAGGTGTCGGCGGCCGCGGGCGCGGCGAGCGACATGACGACGCAGGCGCCGGCGGCGACGGCCGCGGCGCGGGCACGCCGAAGCCGCGCGAGAGTCCTCACATAGGACGAATCGGCCGCCGCCGTGCGGTCCTGAAGCGGGAACGGCCGCGAGGTAGCGTGAACCCGCCACCGGCACGTACCTGGGGAGACCGACATGCGCCGCCCGACCTTCGTCCGTACCGTCGTCGTCACGGCGGCCGCCGCGCTGCTCGCCGCGGGTTGCGGCGGCGGCGCGTCCAGCACGTCGAGCAAGGACCCGAAGGCCGCCTTCAGCACCGGCGTCAACGGCTTGAACGACAGCGACGCACTGACCGTCACCCTGAAGCTCGACACCACGCCGGAAACGCTGATCGCCCTAGCGCAGCAGAGCGGCGACGACCTCGACCAGACGACGGCGCGCGCGATCGCGGGCGGTCAGCTGACGTTCGAGCAGAAGACGACCACCGGCAAGGACCTCAGCGAGGTCAAGCCCGGCGACGCCAACGCGATCGCGGTCCGGTTCACGTTCAGCGACAACGGCACGCCGTACGCCGAGATCGTCTCGCGGGACAGCGCGCTGTTCGTGCGCGCCGACGTCAAAGGCCTGCTCGGCGTGTTCGACAAGTCCAAGCTGTACGACGACCTGGCCGCCCGCGCGAGCACGCTGCCGCCGTTCGTCAAGGCCTTCGTCGCGAACCAGTGGGTGACGTTGCCGACCAGCGTGCTGACCGCGCTCGCCAGCCAGTTCGGCGGTGCGGCCGCGCTGCCCAATGCCGACCAGATGAAGAAGCTCGTCGCGGGCCTCAAGGACGTGCTCGACCGCGATGTCGCCGTCGCTCGCATCGGCAGCGACGACGAGGGCGACCACCTCCGGCTGACCGGGCAGTCGCGCAAGCTCGTCGGCGACCTGGTGCAGTCGCTGAGCGGCGCGGTGCCTGCCGCCAGCCTGGCGCTGGGCAAGTTCGACCCGACCCAGGTGCCGGATCGGCCGGTCGTCGTCGACGCGTGGGTGAAGGACGGCGTGCTCGCCAAGGTCTCGATCGACGTCGCGCAGTTCTTCAGCGAGTCGGACAAGAAGGCCGCGAGCACGTTCCCGGTCGTGCTGACCTTCGACCCGTCCGGCGACGACATCTCGAAGCCGGACGGTGCGACCACGATCGACCTCACGCAGCTCGGGTCGTTGCTCGGCGGCCTCGGCGCCTAGCGGGGCATCGATGAGCGCCGGACTGACCGCGGCCGCCGACGACGACGTCGTCGACCTCTGCCAACGGCTCATCCGGATCGACTCGACCAACCCGACCAGCAACGAACGAGCCGCGGCCGAGCAGGTCGCGGAGTGGCTCACCGACGCCGGCCTTAACCCGGAGATCTACGAGTCCGACCCCGGCCGTGCGTCGACCGTCGCGCGCTGGGCGGGCGAAGACCCGAGCAAGCCCGCGCTGCTGATCCACGGCCACCTCGACGTCGTACCGGCCGATGCCGCCGACTGGCAGGTCGACCCGTTCAGCGGCGAGATCCGCGACGGCTGCGTCTGGGGGCGCGGCGCGGTCGACATGAAGGACATGGACGCGATGACGCTCGCCGTCGTCCGCGACTGGACGCGCCAGGGCCGGCGGCCGCCCCGCGACGTCGTCCTCGCGTTCGTGGCCGACGAGGAAGCCGGCGGGGTCTACGGCGCGCGCCACCTCGTCGACAACCACGCCGACCTGTTCGAGGGCTGTACCGAGGCCATCAGCGAGGTCGGCGGGTTCAGCATCACCGTCGCGGGCCGGCGGCTCTACGCGATCGAGACCGCGGAGAAGGGCATCGCCTGGCTGACCCTCGTCGCGAAGGGACGGGCCGGGCACGGCTCGATGCTCAACGACGACAACGCGATCACTGCGCTCGCGGAGGCGGTCGCCCGGGTCGGCCGGCACCAGTGGCCGGTGGAGCTCACTCCGGCGGTCGAGGAGTTCCTCCGCGCGGTGTGCGCGGCACTCGACATCGCGTTCGATCCCGGTGACGTCGACGGCATCCTGGCGAAGCTCGGCCCGATCGCGAAGATGGTCGGCGCGACGGTCCGGCACACCACCAACCCGACGATGCTCGACGCCGGCTACAAGCACAACGTGATCCCGCAGCTCGCCACTGCTTATGTCGACTGCCGGTTCCTGCCCGGCGGCGAGGAGCAATTCCTCGCGACGCTCGGCGAGCTCGTCGGCCCGGACGTCGCGATCGAGATGCTGCACACCGACGCGGCTTACGAGACATCGTTCGACGGGCCGCTCGTCGACGCGATGACCGCCGCACTGCTGGCCGAGGACCCGGACGGCACGCCGGTGCCGTACTGCCTGTCCGGCGGCACCGACGCGAAGTCGTTCTCGCGGTTGGGCATGCGCTGCTTCGGGTTCTCGCCGTTGCGGTTGCCGGCCGAGCTCGACTTCGCCGGCATGTTCCACGGCGTCGACGAGCGGGTGCCGATCGAGGGACTGCGCTTCGGCACCCGGGTGCTGTCGCGCTTCCTCGCGCTCGCCTGACGGTTACACGGACAGCGTCGAGCGGACCCGCAGGATTCGCCGGCGCAGCACCACCCGGCGGCTGCCGTCGGGGTAGAGGCGGAGGCGGTCGAGCTCCCAGTGGCCGTACTCCGCGGCGTCGGTGAGCACCCGTTGCGCGACCTGCCGCGTGGTGCCGCGCGGCAGCCACAGTCGCTGGTACTCGTAGTCGGCCATCGCTGATTACGTTACGACGAAAGCAGTCGCGCCAGGCGGGTTCTCCGCGGCCTGGCGCCGACGTCGCGGACGCCGCGGGCTACGGCGGCGCCGGCGGCGTGCACGATCGACAGGTGCCGCTGTGCGCGGGTCAATGCGGTGTAGACGAGCGGCCGCGACAGCATCCCGCTCGCTTCTGGCGGGAGTACGACGACGACCGCCGGCCACTCCGAACCCTGCGCCCGGTGCACCGTCACCGCCCAGCCGTGTACGAGATCCGACACGGCCTTCGGCGGTACGACGACGGGCCCGGCGGCGAAGTCCACCATGAGCGAGCCGTCGACGATGCCGGTGACGACGCCGACCTCGCCGTTGGCGAAACCGTCGTCGAGATGGTTCGCGGTGGCGACGACGCGGTCGCCGACGTCGAAGCCCTGCAACGTGCCGGTGCCCGGGTTGAGCTTCGCCTTGAGCACCGCGTTGAGGGCCTGCGTGCCGGCGGGCCCGCGGTGTACCGGGGTCACGACCTGCACGTCGGCCGGTTGGATCGACAGGGCGCGCGGGATGGCGTCGGTGACGAGCTGCACGACCCGGTGTGCGGCCTCGGCTGACGACGCGGCGCTGACGAGGACGACCTCACGGGTCGGATCGTCGACGGGTGGCAGTGTGCCGGTGCGGACCGCCGCGCCGAGGCGCGCGATGGTGCCGCCCTCGGCCTGGCGGTGCAGCGTCGTCAACTCGACCGCCGGAACCGCCTCGCTGTCGAGGATGTCGCCGAGCACGCGGCCGGGACCGATCGACGGCAGCTGCGCGGGGTCGCCGACGAGCAGCAGGTGCGTGCCGTCGGCACAGGCGTCGATGAGCGCGGCGGCGAGCTCGACGTCGAGCATCGACGTCTCGTCGACCACCACGATGTCGGCGTCGAGCGGCCACGATTCGCCGCGCAGGAACTGACTCTCGCTGTCGTTCGTCGTGCGTTGGGCACCGAGTAGCCGGTGCAACGTCTGCGCGTCGTGACCGGTCAGCTCTTCGAGCCGCTTGGCCGCGCGCCCGGTCGGGGCGGCGAGCGCGATGCTCTTGTTCTTCGCCTTGGCCAGATCGACGACGGCAGCGACGGTGCGGCTCTTGCCGGTACCCGGGCCGCCGTGCAGCACGCACACGCCATGGGTCGCGACGGCTTCGACCGCCTCGCGCTGCGCGGGGTCCAACCCGTCCGCGACCGCGGCGACGTCCCGCGCCGTACCGATCGGTTCCGCGGTCGCGTGCAGCCGTTCGAGCCCCTCCGCAACGGTCGCCTCGGCCATCGCGTAGCGGGCCAACCCGACCAGTTCGCCGTCCGCGATCGCGACCCCGTCGTCGACGGCGGCGTCGATCGCGGTCGCCGGTTCGGGTACGTCGAGGCCGCCGAGCGCGGCGGCCAACGTGTCGTGCGGCAGCACGGTGTGCCCGTCGCGCGCCGAGCGGGCGAGCACGTACGCGGTGAACGCGCGGCCCCGTCTCGGGTCGGCCTTCGTGGGACGTTCGGTGAGCGTTTGCAACGCGAATGCGTCGACCTGGCGAGGCTCGACCATGCCGGTGTCGAGCAGCCGCCACGGGTCGCGGGCGAGCGCGGCGGCGGCGTTGGAGCCGAGGTTGTCGACGATCGACGCAGCCGCACGGACCGGCAGGGCGGCCGCGTGCAGCATCTCGGCGACGGCGTACCGCGGTTGTGCGTCGACGAATGCTTTCGCGAGCTTCTCGGCTTTCTTGCTCGCGATGCCGTCGACTCTCAGCAGCGCGGTGCTGGTCACGTCGTCGGGGGAGTTGATGCCGGCGGCCGGAAGCTTGTCCGCGGTCGTCCGCCCGAGCCCCGGCCACAGCCCGGCCGCACAGAACGCGACGAACACCGACTCCACCCCTCGACCTTAGGAGATTCAGCGGGTCCGAGAGGCTGACCGAGGCCCTGCTGGGCTGTCGGCGAAGGAGTGTCGTGGACGACCTTCTGCTCCCTATGATCGTCGCTGGAGCGTTCGCCTGCATGGCCATGTTCGGATTGGCCGTAGCCGACGCGGGCAGGCAGCAGAGCACAGCTTGGCCTGCAGGCCTGTTCCTCTTCGGGGCTATCGCGCTGATTGCCTGGCTGGTCTACGGGCGGCGCACGCCGGATACGTCCCGATGATGGCGCGAGGACCGAGGCATTCGCAGCGATCAGGCCTCCGAAGTGAGTGGCGGCGGACTGGACGGCGATTCGCACCAACGCTCAGGGGTCAATCTGTCGAGTTACTTGCCAACAGGATGCCTTTCCGCCGATGACGCTGTGAGGCATCCGACAGCCGTTGACTGCACCCACTTGACGACCGTCCGGAATGCAGTATTTTGTGCCGGTCATCTGCCGCCACCCAGGGCTATGCGGTAGCCGTGCGCCACCGAGGCAGTCGGGATGGTTGCTATGGCCGCGTGTCGTCGCGCCCTGTTTAGCGTGGGTCTGTCCCGTCGCTTGGCGGCGCCGGTTGCGTTCGTCGCCGGTGTGTACGGGCTGTTCGGCCTCGCCGCGCCGCCCGCGCAGGCTGGCATGCCGATGAGTGGTGGCTCGGGGACGATCACGACATCGGACACCGAGTTGGCGGCGATGCTGGCGGCGCAGCGGCAGGGTTCGCGGGTTGAGGTGTTGTCCGAGCGGACCGACACGACGCAGGTGTTCGCGAACCCGGACGGCTCCTATACCTCGGAGGTCGCGGCTGGACCGGTGCGCTTGCTCCGCGGCGGTCAGTGGGTTGACGTCGATTCGACGCTGCAGCAGATCAACGGGGTGATCTCGACGAAGGTCACGCCGACGACGTTGACGTTCTCCAGCGGCGGTGACGCCGCACTCGCGACCGGTACGACAACGGGGCACGAGGGACCGGGCGTGCCGAGCGGCTTGAGCTTCGGGATGGACTGGTCGCTCAACTTACCTGCTCCGACGATCGCCGGCTCGACGGCGACGTATCCGAACGTGCTGCCGAACGTGGACCTGACGGTGACGGCGAAGGCCGACGGGTTTACTGACAACGCGATCGTGAAGGTGCGGCCGGTGGCGCCGGTGACGGTGCGGATCCCGTTGCGCCTGCACGGGTTGATCCTGACCAGCACGGACGGGACATTGCGCCTGACCGATACGAACGGGGTGCTGCGCGCGGTGGCACCAGCGCCGCGGATGTGGGACGCCCAGCGGGACCCGGCGAGCGGTGAGCCGAACAGGTCGATGCCGGTGCAGACGACCGTGGTCAACGTGGGGAACCACCAAGAGTTGGATCTGACACCGGACTACACCTGGTTGCAGGACCCGGCGACGCAGTACCCGGTGACGGTGGACCCGACGACGACGCTGTTCACGTCGTCGGACACGTGGGTTGAAAACGACATTGGCACGAATCAGAACGGCGCGAATGATTTGCGGGCGGGGCACTCGTCGACGTCGACCGCGCGGTCCTTGCTCAAGTGGGATGTGTCGTCGCTGTCGGGGACGCAGATCCTGTCGGCGGATTTGCAGATGATGCAGATTCACGCGTCGACGTGTCAGTCCGAGACGATCGGGATCCATAAGGTCACGAGCAACTGGACGCCGACGACCATCACGTGGTCGTCAGGGCAACCGACCGTCGCGTCGTCGGCGCTGCTGACGAACGGCAACGGGTTCGGCTACAGCGCGTCGTGCCCGGCGGCGTACGTGCACTGGCAGGACACGAATGCATCCAGTGCGGGGTTGACGCATCTGGTGCAGCAGTGGGTCGACGGGTCGGCGTCGAATTACGGCATCGAGATCAAGGCCGAGGACGAGACGAACACGTTCACGTTCAAGAAGTGGAATTCGGCGGATTACGGCGGGGTGCAGACGCCACGGATGAACATCACCTACAACCACTATCCGGCGGTGTCGCGGCCGCACGTGTCGCCGCTGGTGGCCGTGGGGGCGACGAACTGGGTGAACTCGCTGACCCCGGACGTGTTCACCCAGGTCTCGGATCTGGACTCGTCGACGGTGCACGCAGATTTCGACATCATCTGGGGCGCCACCACGGTCGTGAACAACCTGCAAGGCGGCACGGTGTCGGGCGGACAGTACTCGCACGCCACGATCCCGAGCGGGATATTCGCCGACGGGCAGACGTATGTCCAGCACTCGTGGGCCGACGACGGCAACACCCGCGGTCTCGCGTCTGCGAACCTCGTGTACAAGATCGACATCACCGCGCCGGGAACGCCGTCGGTGTCCTCCGTGCAGTATCCGAGCGGGTCGTGGAACAGCTCGGGTGGGTCGGGCACCTTCACGCTGTCCTCTACCGACGGCGGCAGTGGTGTCGACCATTATCTGTATTCGCTCGACAATCCGACGCCCTCGACTGCGACATCGTCACCGTTGACGATCAACCCGATGCCGGACGGCTGGCACACCCTGTACGTGGCCGCGGTGGACAAGGTCGGCAACGTCTCCACGGCCACGCCGTACACGTTCGGCGCCACCGCAGGGCTCACGAGCCCGGTCGAGGGGGCGATCACTCAGCATTCGGTGTATCTGACCGCGAACGCCAAGCCCGACTCCGGCGGCGTGGGCAACGTCACGTACTACTACCGGCGGTCGACCCAGGACCCGTACCTGCCCGTACCGACGGGGGACGTCACCGTAACGTCATCGGGGCCAGCTTTCGGCGGCTGGCCGTATATGTACGCGCCCTGCGACAACGGGGTACCGCCCAGTCCTCCAACCAACTGCGACAACGGCATTCCACCGTCCCTGACCTGGAACGTGGCTAGCACGCTGTCGAACACCGACGGGCCGCTTCAGGTCGGCGTGTGCTTCGGCGCCACCTGCCCAACAACATCGACAACAACATTGCCCTCCGGCTCATCGACCCAGCCGCACAACGTCACACTGGACACCAAGGCGTTCGACGTCGCCGCCACCCAGGGGGTCACGCCGGGATCGGTAAACCTGCTGACCGGCAACTTCCAGATCTCCGCAAGCGACGTGTCGGTGCCGGGGAACCTGGACAACGACCTGGGGATCGGTCGGACGTTCAACACAGTCCAAGCGACGAGCACGCTGACCAACGGCATCTTCGGCCCCGGATGGAGCGCGAGCCTTCCGGTCGATACCGCGGGCGCCGACTACGTCGGGTTGACCGACACCGGCTCGGCGCTGACTGCCACGAACTCGGATCAGTCCACGGTCTCGTTCGCCACGACGGCGTCGGCGGGCACCTACGCGCCAACCGGCCCCGACGCGGACTCGGGATTGACGGTGGTCGCGACCAACACCGGCTGCGACACCGGCTACCTGTGCTACCTGCTCAGCGATCTGGACGGGAACACGGTGCTGTTCCAGTCCGACAACGCCAGCCCTGGCGCCGCCAGCCTGGCCACTCCCGTCAGCTATCACGTCGTCAAGGTGACCGAGCCCGGCTCGGCCAACACCACCACGTTCACCTACACCAGTGGCCTCGTCACCCGGATCATCTCACCGATCCCCGCCGGCGCGACCTGCACCAATCCTGCCGCGGCCACGACCTGGACGCCCGGGTGTCGCGGTCTCGACCTGACCTACTCGAGCGGCAAGCTGACAGCGGCCACCTACGACACCAGCGACGGCACCAACCCGCTGCAAGTCGACGTTGCCTGCTACGACTACGACAGCAACGGCCGCCTCGCCGACGAGTGGGACCCGCGCAACATCCCGACGGCAGGCAGCGGGTCTCACCCGATCGTGTGTGGGAGTCAAGTGCGGCCGACGCACTACGACTACGACGGCTCCGGCCGCATCGTGACGGTCACCCCGGCATGGAAGTCCAGTGGCGCCCCGCTCGCTGGCTGGACGATGGCCTACGACGGCTCCGCCCGCCTGTCGACCGTCACCCGCACCCACCTCGCGGGCTACGCCTCCGGCAGCGAAGTCACCACGATGCTCTACGCCGTGCCAGTCGCGGCCGACGGATCGAACCCGTCCTACCGACCCGGCCTGACGTCAGCGACGACCGCAACGTGGGCGCAAACCGACAACCCTGATCCAAGCCTCGGCGGCACCGCGATCTGCCCGCCCGGCGCCTCGGCCCCGGCGAGCGCGAGCGGTGACTTGACCGATTGCAGCCTGACCTACCTCGACGCCGACGGCCGATCCGTCAACACCGCGGCATACTCGGGCACCGGTGCCGCCGGCTGGCACATCGACACCACCGAATACGACGCGCTCGGCCACGTCGTCCGCACCCTCGACGCCAACAACCAAGAAGAAGCCCTATCACCCACCACCGGCGCGGGTGCCGACCTCGGGCTCCCGGCCGCCACAGCACAGGCAGCGCTCGACCTGTCCACCATCAACATCTACACACCCAACGTCCGCGACGGGCAACCCGACCTCACCAGGTCGTTCGGGCCGTACCACCAGGTCGAACTCTCCGACGGCACTCTCGTCAACGCCCGTGCCTACACCGCCATCACCTACGACGACGGCACCGAAACTGGCCACCCCCAAGTCGGCGGCCAACCCATCTCGTATCACCTCGTCACCAAGACCGTCACCTCGGCCAGCCAATCCGCCGACGCCGTCGCCACCGCACTCGCCGACAGCCGGGAAACCGACACGCACTACTACAACAGCACCGACTACACCGGCTGGACCTACCGAACCCCGCTCCAAACCATCGTCGACCCCGCCGGACTGGCGATCACCAACACCACCGTGGTCGACGCCAACACCGGACGCGTCGTCTACTCGCGAATGCCGTCCGCGGTCGGCGACAGCACGAACAGCACCGCCGGCACCACCAAGACCATCTACTACGCCGCCGGGGCAACGAGTGGCGACAGCGCCTGCAACAACAAGCCGCTCTGGGACGGGCTGCTGTGCAAGACGCTGCCCGGTGCGTCCGTTCCTACCTCGGGGCTGCCCAGCCTCATCACGAGCCAAGTCATCAACTACGACTACCTCGGGCGAACACTGGAGACCGACGAGACTTCGACTACCGACTCGACCCACACTCGGGTCACGAAGACGATCTACGGGTTCAACAGCACCATCAACTCCGGCATATCCGCCAATCCGTACGCGGAAACGATTCAGCAGACGTCAATCACGGGCGGCGTCGGAACCGCAGTCCCGACGAGTACGACCACGTACAGCGCCGACCTCGGTATGGCCACCTCGACCAGCAACGGAACGATCGCCGATTCGAGCAACTACGACGACTTCGCCCGACTAACCAGCTACACCGAAAACACCTCCGCAACCGGCGGGCAAGCCAACACCGCCACGACCACCTACGACCCGACGCACGGCTGGGTGACCCAAACCGCGGACGCACACATGACCATCGCGTACACGTACAACGGCGGCAACGAACACCGGCGCCTTGTCACCTCGCAAGGCGTAACCGTCAACGGGTCCACCAGCTACGCCGGCACCTTCACCGCCGGCTACGACAGCAACGGAAGCCTCGTCAGCCAGACGGATCCGAACACCGTCTCGACGACCTTGAGCCGCGACGAGACCGGACAACTCACCTCCCGCGTCGACACCCAAGGCGGCAGCGGCTGGCTCGCGGACACCATCGTGCCGTCCATCAACAGCCAATGGCTCCAACACGGCGGCGTCGCCGGCGCCCAGGACTACACCTACGACGCCACGGGCCGGCTCACCCAAGCCCAAGACACGCCAACCGGCGGGACGTGCGCAACCCGTACATACTCCTTCACCGGCACTTACGGCGCGGACAGCAACCGCTACGGCTCAACGGCGTACCCCGCCGCGTCCGACGGCACCTGCCAGAGCGCCACGGGCGGAACAACAACCAGCCATAGCTACGACGCCGCCGACCGACTCCTCTCCGCTGGCAGCGACGCCGGCATCGTCTACGACACATTCGGCCGAATCACCACGGTCCCGTCCGCCGACGTCACCGGAGGAGCCAACCTCACCGCCGACTACTACACCAACGACCTCGTCCACAGCGAAACCCAAGGCAGCACCACTTACACCTGGGGCCTCGACGCGAACGGCCGACTCGGCAACTGGACCGCCACCGGCAGCATCAACAAGACCAACCACTACAGCGATGACTCCAGCGACTCACCAGACTGGATCGCCGAGAACAGCACCGCCAGCCAATGGACCGCGAACGTCACCGACCTCATCGGCAGCCTCGCCGTCACCGTGGACCAGACCAGCGCCGCTACCTACCAATACACCAACCTCCATGGCGATATCGCCGGCACTTCACTTGGAGGAGCAAGCGCACCGACCCCATCGACCGACTACGGCGAATTCGGCAGCAACGCTGGCGCTAACAGCCGCTACGGCTGGCTCGGCGGCAAACAACGCTCCAACGACGACCTCGCCGGCATCACCCTCATGGGCGTTCGCGTCTACGATGCGACTCTCGGCCGTTTCCTTCAGAACGACCCAGTCCCCGGTGGATCGGCAAATAGCTACGACTACACAGGCCAAGATTCTGTGAATCGCACCGATTTACTCGGCGAGTCATACACGCCGGGTGACGGCGGAACAGGCGGGACAATAAAGCGCGTCATTGGGTTCTTTAGCGCGAGGTCGTTGATCGAGGATTGCCGCCACGGTCGGTGGAAGAAATGCGCAAGAGACGCTGGGTTACAAGCGCTACAACAGGCCGGCTCTACGCTTCTGCAGATCCTGCGAAAGGGCCCCGGCCGTCATGCATTGCAAACGCTCGCGCGACAACTCGGCCATGTATTCGCAAAGGGCAGCAAGGCCGTCTCGGGCTTGACGGTCACCTTTGTCGCGACGGTGCTCGACTACTACAATCATAGGCACATGGACCCGGGCATAAACTGTATGTATAACGCCTACGGGAGGCCTGAATGTGGCCTCGGCAGGCCAGCGTGAAGCTAGGCCGACATCGGGGCTGTGCGCCGCCGTCTGCACGTCTGTGGAACCGCCCGAGGAAGCCGCTGACCTCGACGTTGTACTTCCGAGGGTGGCTCGCCGTGCTCGTCCTACCGGTTGCCCTCCTCGGCCAGGGCCTCGCCGAGATCGTTAGCGGCACGCTCTTCGGCGCAGTCTGGCTCGCCGCTGCTGGGTTACTCCTGGTCGTGTACGTCATACATCTGCGACGTCCTGTCAAGCGCGATCCAAATCGATAATGAGACGAGAACTCTGAGGCTGCTACGCCGGCGTCAGACCGCGACACCTACGTGCCAAACGTACGGCGCAGTCGCACATGCTGGACACGGTCGTTGTCTCGCTGGCCGTCGCGTCGGCGTGTCTGGGTTGTGGGCCGCCGCGCGCCCTCGGCCGAAGGGCTCGCCCAGCAGCGGACCACACGTGGGCCGTTGGGTGTACCTCGAGCGCGTCGCGACGGCACCGACGGTTGGCACATCTGGGTGCTTCAACATCGAATCGGCGATGAGCCCAACGACGGGTTCGACATTTGGGCGGACGACGAAACGCAGGTAGAGCAGTGGATTGACGATCCGGAGTTCCAGGTTTCCTGGGCTGACACGTGATCAGTCACGAGTCGGGAAGCAGACCAGGCTCCACGGCTTGTTATTGACTCTGGTCAACAGCACGACGGCTTGGCGGGTGCCGATCAACTTTAGTCGGCGTCTCAAGTCGTCTACGTCGCCGGCTAGTCCTCGGCGGCGGAAGTCCACGGCGCCTATGTCCAGCCGGCGCAACTCCGCTGCGAGCGGCTTAACTCCGAACGGCAGGCTCGCGGCGACTTCCAACAATCGGCCGAACGGAGTTGGCGTTGACTCGTCCGTGCATAAGAAGGCGATTTGCTTGTCGATCTGCCATGCGTTCAGCAACGCCGCCAGGTCTGCCACCGCGCCTGCGCGCGTCGCCGCCGGCGACGGGTCTACGACGTAACGACCCGGCGGCCGCACCAAAGCAGGCGGCGTCGTTGGATCCGCGACCAGCGAATCTCCTGACGGCAACACGGTTGCTCGTCGGCCGGCCGTTGCCCACGCCGGTGACCACAGACATGCCTCTTTCAGGTCGCGGCCCTCGGCGACGAACTCGACTTCCCAACCTTCCGCCACCGACGACAAGTCCAGCCCCGGCGCGGCCTTTACGGCGACCTGCGAGACCGGCAGCGACTGACACCACGACAACGGCGGCTCGGAACCGCCGCGACGATCATCCGACCGCCTGGCCGGGTCAACGAAGACAGCTGAGATGCCATCGAGCCGCACGTCCCGCACGTCCGCCACCACGACCGGCGCGCCGGAGTTGTAGCGCGCACACCACGCATGCGTCTCGTCCCGATCGACGCCGATCGCGTGCACCCCAGCAGCCACGAGCTCGCGCAGGTCACTGCCGATGCCGCAACACAAGTCGACGATGCTCGACGTCGATGCTGCGATACGCCTCGCGCGATGCGATGCCACGACCGACGCCGTCGCCTGCTCCAACCCGGCGGCGGTCAACATCAGCGCCGACGCGTCGCGCAACCGCCCGGCAGCCCGATCCCTTAACTCCACTTGTGCAGTCGCCGCCGCTACGAGCGACGCCGGCCACTTCTCCCGCAACGACGTCGCGACCCGCAGATCGCCAGGCACCGCAGCGGCGAGCAGCTCCGGCGATGACGCGAGCTGCTGCAGCGTCAGGAGCGAGACCACGCCTCCGGGTATCCAATGACAGGCGTCGACACGTCGTCGAGCGCGGCCTGGATCTCCTCCGGCAACGTCACGTCGTCGGCGTCCAGCGATCCCTTCAGCTGCCCCGACGTCCGCGCACCGACGATCGGCGCGACCACACCCGGCTGGTCGCGCACCCACGCCAGCGCGACCGCCAGCGGCGACACCCCGAGACCGTCGGCCGCGGTCATCACCGCACCGACGATCCGCTGCGCGCGCTCGTCGAGGTACGGCGCGACGAACCGCTGGTAGTCCGGCGACGCGGCCCGCGAGTCGGCCGGCGTGCCGCCGCGATATTTCCCCGTCAGGACGCCGCGTCCCAGCGGCGACCACGGCAGGATGCCGATGCCGAGATCCAGCGCAGCGGGCACGACTTCGCGCTCGATGCCTCGCTGCAGCAGCGAATACTCCATCTGCGTAGCGACGATCGGCGCCCGCCCCGGCCACGCCCGCTGCCACGTCGCCGCCTTCGCGGTCTGCCAGCCGTTGTAGTTGCTGATCCCGGCGTACCGAACCCGCCCCGAGGCAACCGCAACGTCGACCGCGGCGAACGTCTCTTCGAGCGGTGTCGCGGAGTCCCACGCGTGCAGCTGCCACAGGTCGACGTACGACGTCTGCAACCGCTCCAGCGACGCGTCCAGCGCGTTGAGCAGATGGCGCCGGGACGCGTCGCGCCCGCGGTCCTGCCCGCGGCGGCTCACCGCCTTGGTCGCGACGACGACGTCCTCGCGGCGTACGACGCCTTGCAGCAACCGGCCGACGACCCGCTCGCTCTCACCCTCGACGTAGACGTCGGCGGTGTCGATCAGGTTGCCGCCGGCTTCGACGAACGCTTTGAGCTGGCTGGACGCGTCGTCCTCGTCGGTGTCACGGCCCCACGTCATCGTGCCGAGGGCCAGGCGCGAGACGTAGAGCCCGGTCGCCCCGAGCCGTCGCTGCTCCATGGCGCGACCCTACCGGCCGGTGAGCTAGGGTCCCGCCATGAAACTCGGGTTGAACCTCGGTTACTGGGGCCTGGTCTCCGGCGACGACAACATGGCGATGGTGACCGAGGCCGAGCGCCTCGGCTACTCAGTCGCGTGGTGCGCCGAGGCCTACGGCAACGATGCCGCGACGGTGCTCACATGGATCGCCGCGAAGACCGAGCGGATCGACGTCGGCTCCGCGATCTTCCAGATCCCGGCCCGGACGCCGGCGATGACCGCGATGACCGCGGCGACGATCGACACCCTGTCCAACGGCCGGTTCCGGCTCGGGCTCGGCGTCTCCGGTCCGCAGGTCTCCGAGGGGTGGCACGGCGCCAAGTTCGACAAGCCGATCGGCCGCACCCGCGAGTACGTCGACATCATCCGCCTCGCGTTCGCGCGCGAGCGCGTGCAGTACTCCGGCGACCACTACACGCTGCCGCTGCCCGACGGCCCCGGCAAGGCGCTCAAGATGATCATCCATCCGGTGCGCGACTACATGCCGATCTACCTCGCCGCGATCGGGCCGAAGAACCTCGAGCTGGCCGGAGAGAAGTGCGACGGCTGGCTGGCCATCTTCTACGACCCCGAGTTCGCGACCGAGCAGCACGCGTCGATCCGCACCGGCATGGAGCGGGCCGGCCGCGTCGGCGTCCCGTTCGACGTCACGCCGACCGTCCCCGTCGTCGTCGGTGACGACGTCAAGGCGTGCGCCGATCCGGTGCGCGGGTACGCCGCGCTCTACATCGGCGGCATGGGCTCGCGCGAGCAGAACTTCTACAACCGGCTGGCCGCGCGGATGGGCTACGAGAAGGAAGCGAAGGAGATCCAGGATCTCTACCTCGACCGCAAGTACGTCGAGGCCGGCGCGGCGGTGCCGTTCGAGTTCATCGACCGGACATCGCTGCTCGGCTCGGTCGACCGGATGGCCGACAAGATGCAGGCGCTCGCGCAGGCGGGCGTCACGACGCTGAACATCAGCGGCTACGGCGCGACTCAGGAAGAGCGGATCAACACGTTGCGAACCGCCGCCGAAGCGTTGGAGAAGTCAGGCGTCGGCGACTGAGGTCGACAGCATCTCGGCGCGCAGCTGCTCGAGGTTGCGCAGCGTGTGGGTGAGCACGGCGCGGTCGCATTCGACATCGTCCGGCGACGCCAGCAGGTACTGCAGTCGCGCGATGCGCTCCTCGACCTCGGCCATCTCTGTCGTCCCACCCTTCGCGTCCCACGGCGCCGTCGCCGGTCCAACGAGTCAGACTCGCCGAACGTGACGTGGTTACATGTCGGCGCGACCCGACGCGAAGTTGAGGCAAGATCATGACGACGGTTCTGCTGGTCCGGCACGGCGTGACCGACGCCAACCGCAGCGGGGTGCTCGCCGGCTGGTCGCCCGGCGTACATCTCGCCGACAAGGGGCGCGAGCAGGCCGCCGCCCTCGCCGCCCGGCTGGCAAGCGTCCCGGTGGCGGCCGTCGTCAGCAGCCCCCTCGAACGTTGCGTCGAGACCGCCGGAGCGCTGGCGGCCGGTCGCGACGTCGCCGTCGAGACCGACGACGGGCTGGGCGAGTGCAGGTACGGCGACTGGACCGGGCAAGAGCTCAAGAAGCTCGCGAAAGACCCGCTGTGGAAGGTCGTCCAGGCGCACCCGAGCGCGGCGACGTTCCCGGGTGGCGAGGCGCTGCGCGACACCCAGACCCGCGCGGTCGACGCGGTCCGCCGGATCAACGAGCGCCTCGGCCCGGACGCGACGTGGATCGCGGTCAGCCACGGCGACGTCATCAAGTCGATCCTCGCCGACGCGCTCGGCCTGCATCTCGACCTCTTCCAGCGCATCCAGGCCGACCCGTGCTCGCTGTCGGTGGTGCGCTACACGACGCTGCGGCCGTTCGTCGTACGGATGAACGACCTGGGCGGCGCCGTCGACGACCTGCGGCCGCCAGCTGGGCGATCGCGATCCGGGCGGTCGCGGGCCAAACGCGCCTCCTCCGACGCGGTCGTCGGCGGTGGCTCGGGACGCATAGGCTGAGGCGATGCCCGGCCAGCTGTTCGAATTCGACCCGCCCGAGCGATTCGTCGCAGGCACGGTAGGCCAGCCCGGCGAGCGCACGTTCTTCCTGCAGGCGAGCGGTGGCGGCCGGTTGGTGTCGGTCGCGCTGGAGAAGGTGCAGGTCGCGGCGCTGGCGGACAAGCTCGACGAGCTGCTCGACGAGGTACGCCGGCGGCAGGGGAGCGATTCCGCGATCCCGGCGGCGGCCAGCGTCGACCTCGAAGACGTCCGGCCGCTCGAGACGCCGGTGGAGGAGGAGTTCCGGGTCGGCACGCTGGCGCTGGCCTGGGACGACGACACCAGCCAGGTCATCGTCGAGGCCCAGTCGGTCGAACCCCAGTCGATCGAATCGGAGCCGGGCGAGGCCGAGACCGAGGTCGCCGCGGAGCCGAGCGGTGCCGAGTTCACCGGCGACCTGCTCCGGGTGCGCATCTCGCCGGAGGCCGCCCGCGCGTTCTCGAAACGCGCGCAGCGGGTCGTCGCCGCCGGCCGGCCACCGTGCCCGCTGTGCGGCAACCCGCTCGACGCGGAGGGGCACGTGTGCCCGCGCCAGAACGGTCACCGCGGGACGCGCTGACATGAGCGCCGAGGCGGTTCTCGACGTACCCGACGTGCTCCGGCTGCTCCGCGACGGCGAGCTGTCCGTCGAAGGCCGGCTGTACGACGCGTCCAACGCGACGCTGTACTGCACGGTGACGCTCGACGGCGTGACGGTCGCCTGCGTGCACAAGCCGGTCGTCGGGGAGCGGCCGCTGTGGGACTTCCCGGACGGCACGCTGGCCTACCGCGAGGTCGCGGCGTACGCGGTGTCGGAGGCGACCGGCTGGGACATCGTGCCGCCGACCGTGCTGCGCGAGGGGCCGTTCGGCATCGGGATGTGCCAGCTCTGGATCGACGTCGAGGAAGGTGTCGACCTCGCGGCGCTCGCCCGCAGCGACCACCCGCAGCTGCGCCGGATGGCGGTGTTCGATGCCGTCGTCAACAACGCCGACCGCAAGGGCGGCCACCTGCTGCCGACCCCGGCCGGGCACATCTACGGCGTCGACCACGGGGTGTGCTTCTCGGTCGAGGACAAGTTGCGGACGCTGCTGTGGCGCTGGCGCGGCAAGCCGCTCACCGACGAGGCGATCGACGTGCTCAGCGGGCTGCGCGCGGAGCTCGAAGGCGACCTCGGCGACGCCCTGGCCGGGCTGCTGCACCGCGACGAAGTCCTCGCCACCATCGACCGGGTCGACAAGCTGCTCACGAAGCGGCGGCACCCGCAGCCCAGCGACGAGTGGCCGCCGGTGCCCTGGCCGCCGTTCTAGCCCGCTCGCCCTGTTGCCGGGCAGCCGGCCGCGCGTACTTCCTTTCGTGCGGACCCTGAGGTTGGCGGTGGCCGGTGCGCTGGCCACGACGGCGCTGGTCGCGACGAGCGCGAGCGGGACGGCGCCGAGACCGGGCGTCACCGAGCGAGTGTCGGTGACGTCGGCGGGGGCCCAGAGCAACGGCACGTCGGGTGCCGGGGTCGCGCCGCTCGCGATGACGCCGGACGGCCGCTACGTCGCGTTCAGCAGCGACGCCGCCAACCTGGTGCCGAACGACCTCGACCAGGAGGCGGACGTCTTCGTGCACGACCGCCGTACCGGCAAGACGGCGATGGCCTCGGTGCCGTCGCCGGGCACGGTCGCGACCGTGTTCGCCAGCCAGGGCACGGCGGTCTGCCCCGCGCTGACGCCGGGCATCAGCGCCAACGGCCGCTACGTCGTCTTCAGCAGCTGCCGCTCGTTCGACGGCAAGGCACCGGACATCGGCTCCGACGTGTGGGTGCACGACTTCGGCACCGGCGAGACCACCCGGGTGTCGGTGACGTACGACGGCAAGCCGCTGCTCGGCACCGCGACCAATCCCAGCATCAGCGACGACGGCCGCTACGTCGCGTTCGCGAGCAACTCGACCAATCTGATCCCGCCGCCGTGTCCCGAGGATGCCGTCTCGAACACGGTCTGCACCACGGAGAAGATCCTGCTCGGGGGAACGTTCCAGGTCTACGTCCGCGACCTGGCCCGCCACGTCACCACCGTCGTGTCCGTCGGCGCGACCGGGACGGTCGGCGACGGCGACGCGTACAACCCCGCGATCAGCCCCGACGGTCACGTCGTGACCTTCACCAGCAACGCCGACAATCTCGTCGGCAACGACCACAACCTCTGCTTCAACCAGACGCCGTCCTGCGCCGACGTCTACATCCGCGACCTGCGGACGGCGAAGACGCAGCTCGTGTCGGTCGGCCTCGACGGCCAGGCCCCGCCGGTCATCCCCGGGTTCGGCGACGGCGCCGACTGGGCCGAGCGCGGATCGATCAGCGCCGGCGACCGCTATGTCGCGTTCTACTCCGGCGAGGAGAACCTCGTGCCCACCCCCGCTCCCGTGTCGAGCGGCAGCTTCGCCATCTACGTCCGCGACCTCAAGCTGCAGCGCACCGAGCGGGTGTCGGTGACCAGCGCCGGGCAACCGCTCGCGCTCGGCGGCGGCCTCGCGACGATCGACCGCACCGGGCGGTACGTCGTGTTCGACGCCGTCGAGGAGTGCGGCACCGGCGCGACCACCGGCAGCTGGAGCGTCGCGATCCACGATCGCGTCACCGGTGACACGCGAATCCTCGACCGGGTCGACGCGAAGGGCCGGCCGATCGAGTGCCCGACCGGCTACACCAGCGCGTCTCCGGTCGTCAGCTCCGGCGGCCGGTACGTCGCGTTCGCCAGCCAGGCGTCGATGCTCGTGTCCGGTGACACCAACAAGACGCTGGACGTCTTCGTCCGCGACGAGGGAGCCGCGATCGGCGCCGGGCGGGTCGTCGCCGCGTCGCACGCCGCCACCGTCGCCTACCGGCCGGATCTGCACGACCTGTTCGTCCGGCTCGACTTCGCCGACGGGTCGCCGGTGGACGTCCTCGGGTCCGCGGTCGAGTACGTCGTCGGGTTGCGCAGCAACGGGCAGTCCTACGAGCTGCGGATCAGCCCGAACCGGTTCGCGGTGTACCGGTCGACGCCCGACGGTTGGCGGCACGTCGGCGACGTCTCCGGCGGCTACGGCACGACCGGGCGGCAGGTTGTCGCGGCGATCCCGCTTGCGACGCTCGGGGCGACGTCGCCAGCGCAGGTCGGGCTGATCAGCGCAGCAGCGACTTCTGCACCTTGCCCATCGCGTTGCGTGGCAACGCGTCGATAAACCGGATCGCACGCGGGCGCTTGTGCGGCGCCAACGTCGCCGCGACGTGCTGCACGAGCGCGTCGCCGGCGGTCGGCTCGGCGCAGACGACCCACGCCACGATCCGCTCGCCGAGATCGTCGTCCGGCTCGCCGGTCACGGCGGCTTCGAGCACCGCCGGATGGGACAGCAGCGCGTCCTCGACCTCGCCGGCACCGACCTTGAACCCGCCGGTCTTCACCAGATCGGTGGCGAGCCGGCCGAGCAGCCGCAGGCCGTCGCGATCGTCGTACCGGCCGAGGTCGCCGGTGCGGAACCAGCCGTCGGCGGTGAACGCCGCGCTCGTCGCGTCCGGGCGGTTGAGGTAGCCGTCGAACAGCGTCGGCCCGCGCAGCTGCACCTCGCCGAAATCTGGGCCGAGGCCTTCGCCGTCCGGCTCGGCGATGCGCAGCTCGACGCCGGCGAGTGGGCGGCCGACCTGGCCGGGGCGGCGTTCGTCGGCCGGCCGCGCGGCGGTGACGATGAGCGACTCGGTCAGCCCGTAGCGTTCGACCAGGCGGCGCCCGCTGTGCTCGCGCACCCGGTCGAAGACGCGCGCCGGCAGTGCGGCGGATCCCGAGACGAGCAGCCGCGCGGCGCCCATCGCGGCCAGGTCGGCCGCTGCCAGGCGCCCCCACATGGTCGGTACGGCGAAGTACGTCGACGCGCCCGCGACGGGCTCGAACGAAGCGGTCCGGATCAGGCGGCACCCGAACCGCAGCGGGCCGAGCGTCCCGAGGACCAGCCCGTGCACGTGGAACAGCGGCAGCGCATGCGCCAGGACGTCGGCGGGCGTCCACGACCACGCCTCGGCCAGCCCGTCGAGGCAGGCGGCGACCGCGCGCCGCGGGAGCACCGCCCCCTTCGGCGGGCCGGTGGTGCCGGACGTGTAGACGACCAGGGCCGGCCGCGCGTCGTCGTACTCGCCGGCCGGCAGCGGTGCCCGCGCGTCGAGATCGACGTCCGCGTCGGTCAGCACGAGCGTCGCGCCGCAGTCGGCCAGGACGTGCGCCCGCTCCGCCGTCCCGGCGGCCGGGTTGATCGGTACGACGGTGACGCCGGCGACGAGACCGGCCGCGACCGCGACCACCGTCTGCATGCTCGGCGTCGCGACGACCGCGACCCGCTCGTGCCCGGCCAGCCGCACCGCGCACGCGCCGACCGCGCCGGCCAGCTCGTCGCCACGCAACCGGACGCCGCCCACCGCGACGTCCGCCTCGCCGGTCCGCAACCCGTCCAGCACACCCAGGACATTAGAGTCGGCGCGTGGAGTCGTGGTCGTCACCGGTCGTGCCACGGCTGGCCGACCTCGGCTTCGGGGTCGCAGCTCCGCCGCGAGTGCACGACACCGCGACCGGCCGGTTGCAGCCGATCGAAGGCCGCGACGGCGTCGTCCGGATGTACGTCTGCGGCATCACCCCGTACGACGCGACGCATCTCGGGCATGCGGCGACGTACCTGCTGTTCGACCTGTTCCAGCGGGCCTGCCGCGACGCGGGGCTCGAGGTGCGCTACGTCCAGAACGTCACGGACATCGACGACCCGCTGCTCGAACGAGCCGTGCAGACCGGGCAGGACTGGCGGGAGATCGCGCGCCGGGAGACCGCGCTGTTCCGCGACGACATGGCCGCGTTGCGCGTGATCGCGCCGACCGAGTACATCGGGGCGGTCGAGGCGATCCCGGACATCGTCGACATCGTCCGCCGGTTGCGCGAACGCGGCGCGGCCTACGACCTCGACGGCGACGTGTATTTCTCCGTCGCCGCGGCACCTGAGTTCGGCGCTGTCGGCCATTACTCGACCGACGAGATGCTGCGGCTGTCCGCCGAACGCGGTGGCGATCCGGAGCGACCGGGGAAGAAGGATCCGCTCGACTGCCTGCTGTGGCAGGCGGCGAAGCCGGGCGAGCCGTATTGGGACTCACCCCTCGGCCCCGGCCGCCCCGGCTGGCACGTCGAGTGCGCGGCGATCGCGTTGCGGCACCTTGGCGACCAGATCGACGTCAACGGCGGCGGCACGGATCTCGTGTTCCCGCACCACGAGCTGAGCGCGGCGGAGGCGGAGGTCGCGACCGGGACGCCGACGTTCGCGCGCGCGTACCTGCACCAGGCGATGGTCGGGTACGAGGGCGAGAAGATGTCGAAGTCGCGCGGCAACCTGGTGTTCGTCTCGCGGCTGCGCGCGGCCGGGGTCGACCCGATGGCCATCCGGCTGGCGCTGCTCGCGCATCGGCACGACGTCGACTGGGAGTGGAAGGACGCGGAGCTCGACGCGGCGATCGAGCGTCTCGCCGGGTGGCGCGACGCGTTACGCCGGCCGTCAGGCCCGCCGGCCCCGATCACCGAGCTGCGGAGCGCACTCGGCGACGGGATCGACACGCCGCGCGCGCTGTCCGTCGTAGATGCGTGGGCCGGCACGGGGGGCGACGATCCCGCCGCGCCCGGTCAGATGACCGCGGCCGTCGACGCGCTCCTCGGCATCGTCTGACCCGACTGCGGATCGAATTTCCCCCAAACGGGCACACACCACCACAACACGCCGACCCGTCGGAATGTCGTGCGTAAGCAACACGCGAGCCGCCCGGTATGTGGCTGTGTAGCGCGGGATCCGATCTCGCAATCGCGGGAGTCTCCGCGCGAACGGAGGGGTAATGGCTCGAACCAAACGAAAGGTGCTGCTCGGCGGGCTCGCACTCGGTCTCGCGTCGGCGGTCGTGCCAGCCGCCAGCCCAGCATCGGCATCGTCCCTGCCCGCGGGATGTACTAGTCCAGCCGTCCTCAGCGGCGGATGGTTCGTGGACTGCCAGTTCACGACCAGCGCGGGCACCGGCACGCTGACACTCGTCATCCACAGCGGAGCCGGCTTCGCGAGCGTTACCTGCACCTCCGGTGGTCACGCGGAGCTCGTCGAGAACAACACCGGCACGTTCTCGACGACGTACACCCGATCCGGCACCTGCGAGCTCGTCGCGGGCGGGACCGGCAGCGGCAGCGCATCCGCGACCTGAGCTGACGACGGGGACGGCGGGCTCGGCGAGATCGCGTCGAGCCCGCCGGCTACGGCTTGTCGCGGCGGCGCAGGTAGCGCTCGAACGCTTTCGCGATCGCCTCGCCGCTCGCTTCCGGCAACTCCGACTCGTCTTCGCGCTGCTCCAGCGACGCGACGTACTCCGCGATCTCGGTGTCCTCGCGGGCGAGCTCGTCGACGCCGTGCTCCCAGGCGCGGGCCTGTTCGGGCAGCTCGCCGAGCGGGATGGCGATGTCCAGCGCGTCCTCGGCGCGGTGCAGCAACGACAGCGTCGCCTTCGGGCACGGCGGCTGCGCGACGTAGTGCGGCACCGACGCCCAGAACGTCACGACCCGGATGCCGGATCGCGCGGCCGCTTCGTGGAAAACCGAGACGATGCCCGTCGGTCCCTCGTAGCGCGACTTCGTCAAGCCCAGCGCCGCGGCGGTGGCGTCGTCGGACGCCGAGCCGTGCACCTCGATCGGGCGGGTGTGCGGTACGTCGGCGAGCAGCGCGGCAAGGCACACGATCGAGTCGACGTCGAGCTCGTGCGCGAAGTCGACGAGCTCGTCGCAGAACGCCCGCCAGCGCATGTTCGGCTCGAGCCCGCGGAGCAAGACGACCTCACGCTCGCCCGCGTCGGCCGCGACCGAGATGCGGGTCGTCGGCCATTCGATCCGGCGGGTGACGCCGTCGACCAGCCGCACCGTCGGCCGGTTGACCTGATAGTCGTAGTAGTCCTCGGGGTCGATCGCGGCGAACGGCTTCGCGTCCCATTCGCGTTCGAGGTGCTCGATCGCGCCGGACGCGGCGTCGGCGGCGTCGTTCCAGCCTTCGAAGGCGGCGAGCATGGCCCGTTGGCTCACGGCTCGCTCCTTCCCGCCTCGTCGACGACCGCGCGCAGCAAGCCGGCGACGAGATCCGGCCACTGCAAGGGTACGTCGTGCACCGCCCCGCCCCAGCGCAAAATGCGCGGCTTCGCCACGGTGTCGCGCAGCCCTTCGAGCGCCGCTGCCTTGGCCATGCTCCACGCGTCGTCCATCGCGATCGACTCGCACGACACCAGCCAGGCCGGGCACCGAACCCGCGCGAGCACCGCGGTCGCGTCGTAGTCGAGCAGCGTGTCGACGATCCGCATGTGTACCTCGAACGGCAGCCGCGCGCGGGCCAGCCCGTCGCCGCCGACTTCGAAGATCGGCAGTACGGCGGCCGCCAGCTCCGGGCTCCACGATCCGCCCGGCGCGTGCTGCGAGATCGTGGCGACGAGCTCGTCCGGCGGCACCGCCCAGCGTGGCGGTTCGAGCATCCGCCGGCGGTCCGCTCGCTCCTCGGGCGTCGTCGCGGTGATGCCGGCGAAGCCGCCGTCGATCGCCACCAGCGCGAGGGTCCGTTCCGGGTGCTCGGCGGCGAACGTCGCCGCGACCGAGCCGCCCCAGGAATGGCCGACAACGACGGCGCGCGACCAACCCAACGCGTCCATGGCGATCGCGAGGTCGGTCGCGCAGGTCACCCCGTCGTACGCGCCGTCCGGGCGATCGGAGTCGCCGTGACCCCGCTGGTCGATGGCGAGCACCGGCAATCCGGCGAGGCGCGCCGCGACGAAGTTCCAGAACCGGCGCTGCGACGCGAGGCCGTGCAACAGCACGATCGGCGTACCGCTGCCCGGCCAGCGGGTCGCCGCGAGCCGGATGTCGTCGCCCGGGAGCGAGAGGTCGATGCCGCCGGCCGGTGCCGGCGCGGCGCCGAGAACCCGGGACGCGTTGGTCAGCGCCCGCGACCCGACGTGGTGTGCACGATCAGGACGTCGCAGGCGGCGCGGTGGCTGATGTTGGCCGGCACCGATCCGAGCAACCGGCCGGCGAGGCTGTTGAGGCCGCGGTTGCCGACGACGCACAGGTCGGCCTTGTGCTCGTCGACCACCTTGACCAGCACGTCGACCGGGTCGCCGGCGTGCGCGACGGTCTCGACCTTGGTGGCGCCGGCCTTCTTGGCGACGTCGGCCGCCTCGCGCAGGATGTCCTCCGCGGGGTGCGCGCCCATCACCTTGTAGGACTCCTCACCGAGCTGCGCGGCCGCGCGGCTGGTGTCGCGGTCGGACATCTGCGTGTAGGCGGAGACGACCAGCAGGGTGGCGTCGGCGTCGGCGGCGACCGACGCCGCGCGCTCGACCGCCCGGAACGACGACTCGGAGCCGTCGGTGCCGACGAGGATGGTTGCGAAGCTGCCCATGCGGTGAAACTTATCCGGTCGAGGCGCCGGCGTCCTCGCCGGTAGACTCGAACCGCGCTTATGGCCGAAACCACCCCTGAATCCCTGCTCGCGGCGCTCCGCGAGCGCGTCGTCGTGGCCGACGGCGCGATGGGCACGATGCTGCAGGCGCACGACCTCTCGCTCGACGACTTCGAAGGTCACGAGGGCTGCAACGAAGTCCTCAACGTGACCCGGCCGGACGTCGTCCGCGACATCCACGATGCCTATTTCCGGGTCGGCTGCGACGCGGTCGAGACCAACACGTTCGGCGCCAACCTCGCCAACCTCGGCGAGTACGGGATCGCCGACCGGATCTTCGAGTTCTCCCTCGCCGCCGCGCGCATCGCGCGGGAGGTCGCCGACGGCTGGTCGACGGCCGACAAGCCGCGCTGGGTGATCGGCTCGGTCGGTCCGGGCACGAAGCTCCCGACGCTGGGGCACACGACGTACGTCGAGCTTCGCGACGCGTATCAGGTCGAGGTCGCCGGGCTGATCGAGGGCGGCGCGCACGCGATTCTCGTCGAGACCGCGCAGGATCTCCTGCAGGCCAAGGCGGCGATCAACGGTGCCCGGGGCGCCTATGCCGCGACCGGCGTCCGGTTGCCGCTGTTCGCGCAGGTCACGGTCGAGACGACCGGCACGATGCTGCTCGGCAGCGAGATCGGCGCCGCGCTCGCCGCGCTGGAGCCGCTGGACATCGACGTGATCGGGCTCAACTGCGCGACCGGCCCGGCGGAGATGAGCGAGCACCTGCGCTTCCTGTCCCGGCAGGCGCGGGTCGGCCTGTCGTGCATGCCCAACGCCGGGCTGCCCGAACTGACCGCCGACGGCGCGCGCTACCCGCTGACGCCGGAACAGCTGGCGGACGCGCACGACACGTTCACCCGCGAGTTCGGCCTCGCGCTCGTCGGCGGCTGCTGCGGAACGACGCCGGAGCACCTCAAGGCGGTCGTCGACCGGGTCGCCGGCCGCGCGGTGCCGAGCCGGCGGATCCGTTCCGAGCCGGGTGCCGCCTCCCTCTACCAGCACGTGGCGTTCCGGCAGGACACGTCGTACCTCTCGATCGGCGAGCGGACCAACGCGACCGGATCGAAGGTGTTCCGTGAGGCGATGCTCGAAGGCCGCTGGGACGACTGCGTCGACGTCGCCCGCGAGCAGACCCGCGAGGGCGCGCACCTGCTCGACGTCAACGTCGACTACACCGGTCGCGACGGCGTCGAGGACATGCGTACGGTCGCATTCCGGCTCGCGACCGCGTCGACGCTGCCGCTCGTGCTCGACTCGACCGAGCCCGCCGTGATCGAGGCCGGCCTGCAGGTCCTCGGTGGCCGCTGCGTCGTCAACTCGGTCAACTACGAGGAGGGCACCGAGCCCGGCAGCCGGTCGGCGCGGCTGAAGGAGATCGTGCGCGAGCACGGCCCCGCCGTCGTCGCGCTGACCATCGACGAAGAAGGCCAGGCGCGCACCCGCGAGCGCAAGGTCGAGATCGCCGAGCGGCTGATCGCCGACCTCACCGGCGAGTGGGGGATGCGCAAGGCCGACATCCTCATCGACGTCCTGACGTTCCCGATCGTCACCGGCCAGGAGGAGACCCGCCGCGACGCGATCGAGACCATCGAGGCTATTCGCGAGCTCAAGAAGCGGCATCCGGACGTCAACACCACGCTCGGCCTGTCCAACGTGTCGTGGGGCGTCAACCCGGCGGCCCGCCAGGTGCTGAACTCGGTGTTCCTGCACGAGTGCGTGAAGGCCGGGCTCGACTCGGCGATCGTGCACGCCGCGAAGATCTTGCCGTTCGCGCGGATTCCCGACGAGCAGCGTGAGGTCGCGCTCGACCTTGTCTACGACCGCCGCCGCCCTGCCGATGCCGGCGGAGCCGGTGGCTACGACCCGCTGCAGCGCTTTCTCGACCTGTTCGAGGGTGTCGACGTCGCGTCGGCGCGGCAGTCGCGCGCGGACGAGCTCGCCGCGCTGCCGCTGGGGGAGCGGCTCGCGCGCCGGGTGGTCGACGGCGAGAAGAACGGGCTGGAAGCCGACCTCGACGAGGCGATGAGCGGCGGCAAGACGCCGCTCGACATCATCAACGACCACTTGCTCGAAGGCATGAAGGTCGTCGGCGAGCTGTTCGGCTCGGGTCAGATGCAGCTGCCGTTCGTGTTGCAGTCGGCCGAGGTGATGAAGACTGCCGTCGGCTATCTCGAACCGCACATGGATCGCACCGACGAGCAGGGCAAGGGCACGATCGTGCTGGCCACGGTCAAGGGCGACGTGCACGACATCGGCAAGAACCTCGTCGACATCATCCTGTCCAACAACGGCTACAACGTCGTCAACCTCGGCATCAAGCAGCCGGTGAGCGCCATCATCGACGCGGCGCACGAGCATCGCGCCGACGTCATCGGGATGAGCGGCCTGCTGGTGAAGAGCACGGTCGTGATGAAGGAGAACCTCGAAGAGCTCAACTCGCGCGGGCTCGGCGCGCGCTGGCCGATCCTGCTCGGCGGTGCCGCGCTCACCCGCGCGTACGTCGAGGTCGACCTGGCCGAGATGTACGCCGGCGAGGTCCGTTACGCCCGCGACGCGTTCGAGGGCCTGCGGCTCATGGACGCGGTCATGGCGGTGAAGCGCGGCGAGCCGGGCGCGACGCTGCCGCAGCCGCGGGCCCGCCGGGTGGCCGCGCGCTCGTCGGTTCCGGACCTGCCCGCGTCGGCACTGCCGGCGCGATCCGACGTGGCGGTCGACAACGTCGTACCGGCGCCGCCGTTCTGGGGTGACCGGATCGTCCGGGGCATCCCGCTCGCCGACTACGCCGCCGTGCTCGACGAGCGGGCGACGTTCCTCGGCCAGTGGGGACTGCGCCCGAGCCGCGGCGACGGTCCGTCGTACGAGGATCTCGTGGAGACGGAGGGGCGGCCGCGGCTGCGGGCGTGGCTGGACCGGATGCAGGCGGAGCAGCTGCTGGAGTCAGCAGTCGTCTACGGCTATTTCCCTTGTGTTTCCAAGGGCGACGACCTCATCGTCTTGAGCGAGGACGGGTCCGAGCGGCTGCGCTTCACCTTCCCGCGGCAGCGGCGCGACCGGTTCCTGTGCCTCGCCGACTTCTTCCGGCCGGAGGACTCCGGCGAGGTCGACGTCGTCGCATTCCAGCTCGTGACCGTCGGCGCGCGGATCAGCGAGGTCACCGCGGAGCTGTTCGCGAAGGACTCCTACCGCGACTACCTCGAGCTGCACGGCCTGTCGGTGCAGCTGACCGAGGCGCTGGCCGAGTACTGGCACAAGCGGGTTCGCGAGGAGCTCGGCTTCGGCGCCGAGGACTCCCCGGACCTGTCGCAGCTGCTCGCGCATCAGGGCTACCGCGGCTCGCGCTACTCGTTCGGCTACCCGGCCTGCCCCGACCTGGAAGACCGCGCGAAGATCGTCGAGCTGCTCGACCCCGCGCGGATCGGGGTGACGCTGTCGGAGAGCTTCCAGCTGGTTCCGGAGCAGGCGACCGACGCCATCGTCGTGCACCACCCCGAGGCGAAGTACTTCAACGCCCGATGACGGCGCGCGCCGTCCTGTTCGACATGGACGGGCTACTGGTCGATTCGGAGCCGCTCTGGACGATCGCCGAGACCGAGCTCGCTGCGAAGCTCGGCGGTGACTGGAACGACGAGGTCAAAGCCGCGTGCGTCGGGCACCGGCTGGACGCGGCGGTGCCGATCATCCTGGGCTACTACGGCGTGGAACCGCTGCCCGCGGTGGTCGACGACGCGATCGACTTCCTGCAGCGGCGGATGGTCGAGCAGTTCGAGACGTCGCTGCCGTTGCACGCCGGCGGGCTCGAGCTGCTCGACGAGCTGCGTGCGCGCGGGGTCGCCACCGCGCTCGTGTCGTCGTCGTGGCGCGCCCTTGTCGACGCCGCCCTGCACGTCCTTGGGCCGCGCTTCGACGTCACGCTGGCCGGTGACGAGGTCGTGCACGCCAAGCCGCATCCGGAGCCGTACCTCACCACCTGCGCGCGGCTGTCGGTCGAGCCGGGTCGCGCGGTCGTCCTCGAGGACGCGCTGAGCGGCGTGCTCTCCGCCGAGGCCGCCGGCTGCCCGGTCGTCGCGGTGCCCTTCGTCGCGCCGATCGAGCCGGCACCCGGCCGCTGGGTGGTAGCCGCCCTCACCGACATCGACGTCGACTGGCTGCTCGGGTTGCCCTGCTCGTGAGGCCCCGACTTGTCAGCACCAGGTGTGGCTATAGCCACGCCACGTGCTGACAACTCTCGGCGCGTTAGTCGGTGGCGATGGCGTTCAACACATTGAGGTTCGCGGCGCGGTGCGACGGCCAGAGACCCGCGGTGAAGCCGGCGACGGCGCCGACGACGAGGTAGGCGATCAGCTGCCCGACCGGCACCGAGGTCTGGTCGATGCCCTGTGACCGCAGCGCCTGCACCAGCGAGGCGCCGTACCCGAGACCGAGCACGACGCCGAGCAGCGCACCGAACACCGCGATGACGACCGACTCCAGCCCGATCATCGTCCAGACCTGGCCCTTGCGCATGCCGACCGCGCGGAGCAGCCCGATCTCGCGAGTGCGCTCGAACACCGACAGCGCCAGCGTGTTGACGATGCCGAGCCACGCGATGATGAGCGACAACACCAGGAGCGCGAGCACGAAGCTCAGCACCATGTTGATCTGCCGTTTCTGGTTCTGCTTGAACTCGGACTGGTCGCGCAGCTCCAGCGTCGGCCGCGACTTCAGCACCGATGCGAGTGCGGTGCGCACCTCGCCGAGCCGGTCCGGCGACGTCGCTTTCAACGCGACCACGATGTCGAGCCGGTTGCGGAAGTTCCGTTCGTACGTCGACAAGCCGATCAGGTAGTGCTGCGCGATCGGGTTCTTCGCATAGATCCCGCCGACGGTGAGCCGTTGCTTGCCGGTCAGCGCGAACGTCACTGCAAGCGTGCTGCCGACGTGCAGATGCTTGTCGGTCGCGGTCTGCTTGTCGATGAGCACCGCGCCCGCCGCCAGCGACGACGTCGAGCCGGACAGGACGTCGAGCTTCAACGTGTCGGCGACCGTGCCGGGAGTGACGCCCTGCACCTGGACGGTCGAGCCGCCGACCTTCATCGCGCCGTTGCGGAACGACGTCACCGCCCCGACGCCGGGCACCTTCGCCACATCGGTCGCGACGGTGTCCGGCACCGGCCCGAAGTTCTTCGCGGTGATGATGAAGTCGGCGCCGACGCTGTTGTCGATCGCCGCGTTGGCCGACGACACGATGGACGCCGCCATGATGCTCATCGTCGTCGTCAAGGCGATGCCGATCATCAACGCGGACGCGGTGGCGGCAGTACGGCGCGGGTTGCGGAGCGCGTTCTCGCGCGCCAGCTGACCCGGCGCTCCCCAGAGCCGCGGCAGCAGCCGACCAAGCCCCCCGACGATCGGTCGCGAGAGGAACGGCGACAGCGCGATGACGCCGTAGTACGCGAAGAAGGCGCCAAGGCCGATCTCCCGGGCCGTGCCGGCGCGCACACCGATCGTCAGCAGCGCGGCGCCGACGATCACCCCTACGGCACCGAGCCGGGTCCGGCGACGTATCGACGCGGTCGGGAGCCGGTAGTCGTCGCTCATCGCGGCGACCGGAGGGATCCGCGACGCACGCACCGCCGGCCACGTCGCCGCCAACACGGTGACGACGAAGCCGACGATCATGCTGATGACCACCGTCCGCGGCTGCACCTGAAGGGACACCGTCACCAGCCCGCCGCCGGACAGCACCTGGATGAGCGCCCGCAGCGCCGCCGCGACCCCGACGCCGCCGAGCAGCCCGACGACGCCGGCGATCAGCCCGACCAGCGCCGCCTCCCCGACGACCGCGCCCAACACCTGGCCGCGTCCGGCCCCGAGCGCGCGCAGCAGTGCGAGCTCGCGGGTGCGTTGCGCGACCAGCACGGTGAACGTGTTGAAGATGATGAACACCGCGACGAACACTGCGATGAACGCGAATACCAGCAGCAGGATGTTGAAGAACTTCAACTGGTCCTTGAACCGCTTCGACTGGTCGGCGACGTACGCCTTCGCGGTCAGCACCTGCACCGACGGGTCGTGCAGCGTCGACCGGATCCGGTCGGCCAGCGCGACCTGGCTGACGCCGGGCGCTGCGGTCGCTTGCACGGTCGTCCAGACACCGGGCCGGCCGAGCAGCAGCTGCTGCGCCTGGGCCGGCGTGAAGGTCGTCAGCGCGGCGCCTGCCAGCGTCGAGTCGCTGCCGAAGCGCAGTACGCCGACGACCGTGACCGGAACCGTCGTACCCGCGGCGATCGCCTCGGCGTGCGCGCCGAGCGGGATGTGGAACTTCTCCGCGCTGTGCAGGTCGATGATGACCTCGCCGTCGGCCGCCGGCGGGCGGCCGCGGACGATGTGCAGCGGGTTGGCCGGGACGTCGCCGACCCAGGCCGAACCGAGCGTCGGCGCACCGCCGTTGCCGACGGCCTTGCCGTTGTAGACGAGTTGCGCGTAGCCGTTCGCGACGCCGATCGCCGACGCGACGCCCTGCACCGCCCGCACCCGGGTGAGCACCGAGTCGGGCACCAGCGACCGCTCGTCGATCGCGCCGCTGCCGTTGCCGCCCTGGCTCGGCGCGAACGCCTCGGTGCCGCGGATCACGACCGAGACACCGGCCTCGGCGTTGCCGAAGATGCGGTCGAAGGTCGCGTTCAGCGTGTCGGTGAGCACGAACGTGCCGGACACGAACGCGACGCCGAGCACGATCGAGACCGCCGTCAGCGCGAGCCGGAGCTTGCGCGCGACTACTCCGCGAAGCGCGATCCGCCACATGTCAGCTGGACCGTTGGCTGAGGCTGTCGAACCCGCGCATCCGGGTCAGCACCTTGTCGGCCGTCGGCTCCGGCATGTCCTCGACGACCCGCCCGTCGGCGAGGAACAGCGCGCGGTCGGCGTAGCCGGCGGTCCCCGGGTCGTGGGTGACCATCACGATCGTCTGCCCGCTCTCGTCGACCGAGCGGCGCAGGAACCCGAGGATCTCGGCGCTCGCGCGCGAGTCGAGGTTGCCGGTCGGCTCGTCGGCGAAGATGACGTCGGGCCGGCCGGCGATCGCCCGGGCACACGCGACCCGCTGCTGCTGGCCGCCGGACAGTTCGCTCGGCCGGTGGGTGAGCCGGTCGCGCAGGCCGACCGTGTCGATCACCTGGTCGAGCCACTGCTGGTCGGGTTCCCGACCGGCCAGCCGCAGCGGCAGCGTGATGTTCTCCAGCGCGGTCAGCGTAGGGACCAGGTTGAACGACTGGAACACGAAGCCGATCCGGTCGCGCCGTACGGTCGTCAGCGCGCGTTCCGGCAGCGCGGTCAGCTCGGTCTCGCCGAGGAACACCCGACCGTCGGTGACCGCGTCGAGGCCGGCGAGGCAGTGCATGAGCGTCGACTTGCCGGAGCCGGACGGGCCCATGATCGCGGTCAGCTTGCCGCGCGCGAACTCCGCCGTGACGGAGTCGAGCGCGACCACCCGGGTACCGCCCTCGCCGTAGACCTTGGTGACGCCTTCGGCGCGGGCGGCGGCTGCGCCGTTCGGTGAACTGGACACCCGGCTGACGCTAGCCGAGCGAGCCGGGCTCCTCGACCGGAAGCGGCGGCGGGGTGCCGCCGAAAGCCGGGCAGAGCGCCTGAAACGCACACCAGTCGCACAGCTTGCTCGGCTTGTGCCGCCAGTCGCCGGTCTCGCGCGCCTTGGCGATCGCCCGCCCGAGCGCCTCGACCTGGCGTTCGAGGCCGGCGAGGTCGCGCTCGTCGGGGTGGTAGTCGAGCACCTCACGGTCGGCGAGGTAGTAGAGCCGGAGCATCGTCGGCAGCACGCCGGTCGAGCGCCACAGGACCAGCGCGTAGAACCGGAGCTGGAACAGCGCCTTGCCCTCGAAATGCTCGTGCGGCGACTTGCCGGTCTTGTAGTCGACGACCCGCAGCCGGCCGTCGGTGGCGCGGTCGAGCCGGTCGACGAAGCCCTTGAGCCGCACCCCGGACGGCAGCACCGTCTCCACGAGCACCTCGCGCTCGGCCGGCTCGATCCGGCGCGGGTCTTCGAGCGCGAAATAGGACGTGAGCAGCTCTCTGGTCGCTTCCGCGAGGGCGGCGAGCCCGTCCGGACCGGCCGCCTCGACCAGCCCGGCCAGCTCCTCGTCGGCCTCGATCAGCGCCTGCCACTCGGGCTGGATCAGGTCGGCGGCCGCGGCGACGTTGCGGGCCGCCGCCGGCAGGTCGAACAGCTTCTCGAGGATGCCGTGCACCACCGTGCCGCGGGCCGCGTCGAGTCCTGGCGGCTCGGGCAGCCGGTCGATCACCCGGAACCGGTAGAGCAGCGCGCAGGTCTTGAAGTCGAGCGCGCGCGACGGCGACAGCGACCAGTCGGTCGCCGCAATCCCCGTGGCATCGAGCTCGGTCACCGTCATGACCCTGACGTTAAGGGACGGCTAAGACAATTTCTCGGCAAGAAACGCCAGGGCCAGCGGATAGCGGTACTCGATGGCACCGTGCGTCCCTTCGAACAGCTCGAACCGCACGTCGGTCACCCCGATCTTGGCCAGCTCGGCGACCATCGCCTCGGCGCCGAGGTCGAGGTACCACTCGTCGGACTTGCCGCCGTCGATCCAGATCGCGGTGAGGCCGCGCAGCGCGTCGGCGTACGCCGGCACCATCCGGACGGGGTCCCATGCCAGCCAGCGGTCCCACAGCGCGGGGATGAGCTGGCCGGTCCTCGGGTCGAACGGTAGCCGAACGGTCCCGTCGTCGTCCGCCGAGAAGCAGGCCGCCACCCCGAGGGTCATGAGCAGCGTCGCGTCTTCCTTCTTGGTGAACGCGACCCGGGATCGGAAGTCGTCCCACCATTTCCAGACGTCGCCGTCGTAGTCGCGCAGGTAGCGCACGCTGTCGCCGAACTCGCGCAGGTAGCAGAGCTCGTAGAGCGCGTCACCGGCGTGCGACGCGAGGCCGCCGAACAGGTCCGGCCGCAGCATCGGCGTGATGAACGCGCCGAACCCGCCGCTCGACTTCCCTTGAATCCCGCGGTGTTGCGGCCCGTCGAGGGTCCGGTAGCGCGCATCGACGTACGGCACGACCTCGTCGCAGAGGTACGTGTGGTAGCGACCGGTGCCGGGGGAGTCGACGAACTGCGATCCGCCGTACGCCGTCCACGCGTCGACGTAGACGACGATCGCCGACGGTGCCGCGCCGGTCGCGAACACCTGGTCGGCGGTCTCGATGAACGGCTGCCGGTACGCCGACCGGTTCCGCCACATCGTGAGGTGGCCGGTGTAGCCCTGGATCTCGTAGATCGTCGGGTAGCGGCGGTCCGGCTCGTCGTCGTAACCGGGTGGCGTGTAGACCCACAACGGGCGCTCGTGCGGGTCGCCGAGCGGGTTGCCGCGCAGCGCGGCGGAGTCGATGACGAGCTCGTCGATGCGGCCGGACAGTGAGCCGTTCCAGGGCAACATCTCACCAGTCTTTCAGCCGCGGACACCTACCATCGACGGTGTGAGCGAGCGCCCCCCGGCGCCCGGCCCGTCCGCGCCGCGGCGGATCTGGGCGGGCCTGTCCGTCGGACGGGTCTTCGGCGTGCCGATCGTGATCCAGCCGCTGTGGTTCGTCGTCGTCGTGCTGTTCACCCTGGGCTCGGGCCCGACGATCGGCGACTACGTGCACGGGCTGTCCACCAACGAGTCCTACGCCGTCGCGCTCGCCTTCGTGCTGCTGCTCTACGGCGCGGTCTTCCTGCACGAGCTCGGGCACGTCTTCGTCGCCCGGGCGCTCGGGATGGAGGTCCGCCGGGTCGTGCTGCAGTTCCTCGGCGGCGCGTCGGAGATCGTCGAGGAGAGCCCCGGGCATCCCGCGCGCGACTTCATGGTGGCGATGGCCGGTCCGCTCTGCAGCGTCTTCCTCGCCGGGATCGGTGCCGCCGTCGCGCCGGCGTTCGACACCCACACGGTGCCGTGGCTGTTCGCCGAAGGGTTCGCGTGGGTCAACGCGCTCGTCGCCGCGTTCAACCTGCTGCCCGGCTTCCCGCTCGACGGCGGCCGGGTGCTGCTCTCGGTCGTCTGGAAGGTCACCGACGACAAGAACCGCGCGCAGTTCGTGTCCGGCTGGGTCGGGCGCGTCCTCGCGATGGGGCTGGCGGGGTACGGCCTGCTCACCCTGGACCTCGCTTCCGACAACAGTCGCCACGGCGACCGGCTCGACGGCTTCTACGTGCTGCTGCTGGCGCTGTTCATCTGGGCAAACGCGAGCTGGGTGATCGGGCGGTCCAAGCTCGGCGTCGTCGTCCCGCGGCTCGACATCCGCGCGATGAGCCGCAAGGCACTGTCCGTGGCCGCGGACCTGCCGGTGGCCGAAGCGGTACGGCGGGCACACGCGGCCACCGCCCGCGCGCTCGTCGTCGTCGACTCCTACGGCCGCCCGGTCGGCGTCGTGTCGGAGGCCGCGGTCATGGCGACGCCGCCGCAACGCCAGCCGTGGGTCTCGGTGTCCGAACTGGCCCGGCCGGTCGCCGACGGGTTGATGTTGCGCAGCGACATGGCCGGCGACGCGTTGCTCGCCGCGGTGCAGGAGCATCCGGCCACCGAGTACCTCGTCGTCGAGCCGAGTGGTGCACTGTTCGGTGTGCTCGCCCGTTCGGACATCATCGCGGCACTGCAAGCCGCCGGGCTGCGGTGACCGGCAAATGATCGAACGACGGCACGGCCCGCTCGCCGCCGGCGACCTCGTGCAGCTCACCGACAACAAGGGCCGGATGCACACCATCGAGCTCACGCCCGGCAAGGAGTTCCACACCCACCGCGGCGTGCTCGCGCACGACGACCTGATCGGGCAGCCGGAGGGATGCGTCGTCACGAGCGTGGGCGGGACGGCGTACGTCGCCTTCCGGCCGTTGCTGTCCGACTATGTGCTGTCGATGCCGCGCGGCGCGACCGTCGTCTATCCGAAGGACGCCGCGCAGATTATCGCGCTGGCCGACGTGTTCCCGGGCGCGCGCGTCGTCGAGGCGGGAGCCGGATCCGGCGCGCTGTCGTGCAGCCTGCTGCGCGCGGTCGGCGACGACGGGCTGGTGTCGTCGTACGAGATGCGCGACGACTTCGCCGCGGTGGCGCAGCGCAACGTGCAGCGGTTCTTCGGCGACATTCCGCCCACCTGGCGGCTGACCGTCGGTGACGTGGTCGAGAAGTGCACCGACACCGGGATGGACCGGGTCATCCTCGACCTGCTCGCGCCCTGGGACGTGCTCGACACGGCGGCGTCGGCGCTCGCGCCCGGTGGCGTCCTGTGCGTCTACGTCGCGACGACGACCCAGCTGTCGAAGGTCGTCGAGGCGGTCCGCGAGCACGGCGGGTTCACCGAGCCGACCTCGTGGGAGTCGCTGGTGCGCGGCTGGCACGTCGAAGGGCTCGCGGTCCGGCCGGCACACCGGATGATCGGGCACACCGGCTTCCTGATGACCACCCGGCGGATGGCCCCGGGGGTGGTGGCGCCGCCGCGGCGGCGCCGGCCGGCGAAAGGCGCCCGGGCAGAGGAGTAGGAGCCTCCCGAAATCCCGTCGGCGGTTCGGCGGGTGCGCCACGCGAGCCCAGGGATAGGCTCAATCTCGATCGGGCGGAGGAGGTGGGACGCGTGGCGGCACGTGACGACGCCGAAGCGCGCGCCGCGCGGTTCGAGAAGGAAGCGCACGAGCTCACCACGCAGCTCGCGTTCCTCGAAGAAGAGGTGGCGCTGCTGCGCCGCAAGCTCTCGGACTCGCCGCGACAGGTGCGCCAGCTCGAAGAGCGGCTCACCGAAGCGCAGACCAACCTCACCGGAGTCGTGAGCCAGAACGAGCGGCTGGTCTCGACGCTGAAGGAGGCGCGCGAGCAGATCGTCGCGCTCAAGGAGGAAGTGGACCGGCTCGCGCAGCCGCCGTCGGGCTACGGCTCGTTCCTCACCGCGCACGACGACGGCACCGTCGACGTGTTCACCGGCGGCCGCAAGCTGCGGGTGACCGTGTCGCCGACCATCGAGGTCGAGTCGTTGCGCAAGGGCCAGGAGGTCATGCTCAACGAGGCCCTCAACGTGGTCGCGGCGATGGAGTTCGAACGCCAGGGCGACGTCGTGCTGCTCAAGGAGATCCTCGAAGGCGGCGACCGCGCACTGGTGATCGGGCACACCGACGAAGAGCGCGTCGTGATGCTCGCCGACACGTTGCTGACGCAGACGTTGCGCGCCGGCGACTCACTGCTGGTCGAGACTCGGTCCGGGTGGGCCTACGAGCGGATCCCGAAGTCGGAGGTCGAGGAGCTCGTCCTCGAAGAGGTGCCCGACATCGGTTACGCCGACATCGGCGGGCTCGGCGACCAGATCGAGCAGATCCGCGACGCGGTAGAGCTGCCGTTCCTGCACAAGGACCTGTTCCTCGAACACCAGTTGAAGCCGCCGAAGGGCATCCTGCTGTACGGCCCGCCCGGCTGTGGCAAGACGCTGATCGCCAAGGCGGTGGCCAACTCGCTCGCGAAGAAGGTGGCCGAGTCCGGCAAGGGCGAGGGCCGGTCGTACTTCCTCAACATCAAAGGTCCGGAGCTGCTCAACAAGTACGTCGGCGAGACCGAGCGGCACATCCGGCTGGTGTTCCAGCGGGCGCGGGAGAAGGCGTCGGAGGGAACTCCGGTCATCGTCTTCTTCGACGAGATGGACTCGATCTTCCGGACCCGCGGGTCCGGTGTGTCGTCCGACGTCGAGAACACGATCGTGCCGCAGCTGCTGTCGGAGATCGACGGTGTCGAAGGGCTCGAGAACGTCATCGTGATCGGCGCGTCCAACCGCGAGGACATGATCGACCCGGCGATCCTGCGGCCCGGACGGCTCGACGTGAAGATCAAGATCGAGCGGCCGGACGCGGAAGCGGCGAAGGACATCTTCAGCAAGTACCTCGTGCCCGAGC
>Ga0207690_10000087_pt1 | contig 76974 bp, 72 predicted proteins | sample KBSC23metaG_FD_184315 | JGI IMG/M metagenome (GOLD analysis project Ga0207690, IMG submission 184315) | Corn rhizosphere microbial communities from Kellogg Biological Station, Michigan, USA - KBS C2-3 metaG (SPAdes) (version 2) | ecosystem: Host-associated > Plants > Roots > Rhizosphere > Soil ... | reverse complement strand
GACGGGTCGCTGGTCACGGTCAAGTTCGACAAGGACCTGAAGGTCACCAAGGTCGAGGACGGCATGGGCCAGGGTGACCCGCACGGCCAGGGCGGCCCCGGCGGCCCGCCCCCGGCGTCGTCGTCGGGTACGACGACTGGCTAGCCCCAAGGGTTGACTGTGACGTTGTGTGTCGATCCGGGCCCCCTTACTGACACACAACGTCACAGTCGACGGGCGAGAACGGAAGCACTTACGCCGGTCCTGTGTTGGACTGGGGTAAGTGAGGTGAGGACGTTTGTCCATGGGAGGGCCGGCCGCGGGCTGGCATGTGATGCGGTCGCTGAGCCGCGATCCGTCGGTCACGGAGCGGCGGCTGCCGCCCGGCACGATTAAGCGGATTGCCCGGTTCGCGGCGCCGTACCAGCGGTACCTCGCCTGGTTCCTCGCGCTCATCGTGATCGACGCGGGCGTCGGCAACGTCAACCCGCTCATCTACAAGGCGATCATCGACGACGGCATCGTCAGGCACCGGCGCGGCCTGGTGATCGGGCTGGCGCTGCTGATCGCCGGGCTCGCGATCGTCGGCGCGGTCGTCAATCTGGCGAACCGGTGGTTCTCCGCCCGCATCGGCGAAGGCCTCATCTATGACATGAGGTCGGCGGTGTTCACGCACATCCAGCGGATGCCGATCGCGTTCTTCACCCGCACCCAGACCGGCGCGTTGATCAGCCGGATCAACAGCGACGTGCTCGGCGCGCAGCAGGCGTTCACCGGCACGCTGTCCAACGTCGTGAGCAACGTCATCTCGGTGTCGATGGTGCTGGTGTTCATGTTCCTGCTGTCGTGGCAGATCACCTTGCTGTCGCTGGCCATGGTGCCGCTGTTCATCATCCCGGCGCGGCTGATGGCGACCCGGTTGCAGCGGATCACCCGCGAGTCCTACGCGCTGAACGCTGAGATGTCGACGCAGATGACCGAGCGGTTCAACGTCTCGGGTGCGCTGCTGGTGAAGCTGTTCGGCCGCCCCGAGGACGAGGAGCAGCTGTTCCGCAGCAAGGCGCGCCGGGTCGCCGACATCGGCGTCCAGCAGGCGATGTACGGCCGGATCCTGTTCGTGTCGCTGACGCTGGTCGCGACGTTCGGCACCGCGCTCGTCTACGGCCTCGGTGGCTACCAGGCGGCGGACGACCCGAAGATGCTCGGCACCGTGGTCGCGCTCGCGGCCTACCTCAACCGCCTGTACGGGCCGATCACGGCGCTGTCCAACATCCAGGTCGACGTGATGACGGCGCTGGTGTCGTTCGACCGCGTCTTCGAGGTGCTCGACCTGCCGCCGGCGATCGCCGACCGGCCGGACGCGGTCGACCTCCCGGCCCCGTTGGGCGAAGCCGCGACGGTCGAATTCGACCGGGTCGGCTTCCGCTACCCGACCGCGGCCGAGGTGTCGCTCGCGTCGCTGGAGTCGGTCGCGGTGCTCGACCAGGTGCCGGAGAAAGAGGTCCTGCACGACGTGTCGTTCCGGATCGAACCCGGTCAGCTCGTCGCGCTCGTCGGCCCGTCGGGCGCCGGCAAGACGACGATCTCGCAACTCGTCACCCGGATGTATGACGTCCAGCAGGGGGCGGTGCTGGTCGGCGGCCGCGATGTGCGGGAGGTGACGCTGCGATCACTCAGAGACGCCGTCGGCGTCGTGACGCAGGACGCGCACATGTTCCACGACACGATCCGCGCGAACCTCGTCTACGCGCGACCGGACGCGACCGACGAGCAGTTGTGGGCCGCCGTCGACGCGGCGCAGATCGGTGAGCTGCTGCGGGGCCTGCCCGACGGGCTCGACACCGTCGTCGGCGACCGCGGCTACCGGATGTCGGGCGGTGAGAAGCAGCGGCTCGCGATCGCGCGGTTGTTGCTGAAGGCGCCGTCGGTCGTCGTACTCGACGAAGCCACGGCGCATCTCGACAGCGAGTCGGAGGTCGCGGTGCAGCGGGCGCTGAAGACCGCGCTCGCCGGGCGCACGTCGTTGGTGATCGCGCACCGGCTGTCGACGATCCGCGAGGCCGACCAGATCCTGGTGGTCGACGACGGCCGGGTCGTCGAGCGCGGCACGCACGACGAGCTGCTGGCGGCTGGCGGCCTGTACGCCGAGCTCTACCGCACCCAGTTCCAGAGCCAGGACGTGCCGGCCCAGAGTCGCTAGCCCGTGGAACAATGGAGCCTCCGCCCTGCTCCGGAGAGTTGCGCCGTGCCCGTGTCGCTCGAAGACCGCCGTCTCGCGGTCGTTGCCGCGTTGCGCGCGGTTGCCGCCGAGCCACTGCCGCAGCGCGAGCCGGAGCCGGCGATCAGCGACGTCGTCGAGCCGGTCGTCGAGGCCGTGGTGGACGCCGTCGACGCGCGGCTGGACGACCTGACCGAGCGGCTCGACGAGGTGCTGTCCCGGCTCGATTCCGTCGAGACCGCGCTGCTCGAGTCGGCATGGGAGCAGCCGGCGACCGAACCAGCGGTCGAGCCCACCGACGACGAGTGCGACCCCACCGTGTCGGTGCCGGCCGTCGACCTGGCCGAGGGCCGCATGTCGTCAGTCGCGGCGAAGGCGCTGTTCGGGCACTAGGAGGGATCGGCGAAACGCGTCCGTCGCGAGCCGGGTCCGGGCGGCGATCCGGCAAGGCCGCAGGTCGGGTGCGTAGTGGTGCTACGCACCCGACCGAGAACGCCGACGGTCGTCGTCCGGGCACGGCGCAGCAGGGCGGGTTTCGCCGATCCCTCCTAGAGGGTCCGCAGCGCGCCGCCGTCGACCGGTACGACGAGCCCGCTCAGGTACGACGCGGCCGGCGAGAGCAGGAACGCGGCGACCCGGCCGAACTCCTCGGGTTCGCCGTACCGGCGCAACGGGATCCCTTGTGCTATCCGCTCGCGGTCGGCGGGGTCGGGCGTCAGCGACAGCGTCCGGTCGGTCCGCACCCGGCCGGGCAGCAGCGAGAACACCCGCACCCCGCGCGGCCCGAAGTCGTCGGCGAGATGCTTCGCCCACATCGCGAGCCCCGGCCGCAAGCCGTTGCTGATCTCGATGCCGGCCAGCGGTGACTTCACCGAGGACGACAGCACCAATCCGATCGCCGCGCCGGATTCCAGGTGCGGCACCAACGCGCGTGCCGTCCGCACCGCGCCGAGGAAGACCGACTCGAACGCCGCCCGCCACTGCTCGTCGGAGGCGCCGAGCGCGTCCGTCCCGGGCGGCCCGCCGACCGAGATCAGCGCGCCGTCGAGCCGGCCCCATGTCGCCAAGGCCAAGTCCACCAGCCGCTGCGGAGTCGCCGGGTCGGCGTTGTCGGCGGCGACGCCGACCGCCGCCGAGGCGCCCAGCGCGGCAACCGCTGCCTCGACCGACGACGCCGACCGCGACGACACGACCACTCGCGCGCCGTCGTCGACCAGGCAGCGGGCGGTCGCGAAGCCCAGCCCTTTGCTGCCGCCGGTGACGACGTAGACGCGGTCCGCGAGGCCCAGATCCATCTAGATGAGGCTGCGCAGCACGTACTGCAGGATGCCGCCGTGGCGGTAATACTCCGCCTCGCCGGGGGTGTCGATCCGGACCGTGACGGTGAACTACGTGTGGTCGGCCTTCACGATGAGCTGGCGCGGGATCTCGTCGACGCCGGCCAGCCCGGCGATCTCGAAGACCTCTTCGCCGGTCAGCCCGAGCGACTCGCGAGTCTCACCGGCGCTGAACTGCAGCGGCAGCACGCCCATGCCGATCAGGTTGGACCGGTGGATGCGTTCGTAGGACTCCGCGATGACCGCTCGGACGCCGAGCAGCATCGTGCCCTTCGCCGCCCAGTCGCGCGACGAGCCCGAGCCGTACTCCTTGCCGGCGAGCACGACCAGCGGCACGCCCTCGTCGGCGTACTTGATCGACGCGTCGTAGATCGACATCTGCTCGCCGTCCGGCAGGTGCCGGGTCACGCCGCCTTCGGTGCCGGGGGCGAGCTGGTTGCGCAACCGGATGTTCGCGAACGTGCCGCGGATCATGACCTCGTGGTTGCCGCGCCGCGACCCGTAGGAGTTGAAGTCCTTGCGCTCGACCTTGTGCTCGGTGAGATAGGCGCCGGCCGGCGACTCGGTCTTGATCGAGCCCGCGGGGGAGATGTGGTCGGTCGTGACGCTGTCACCGAGCATCGCCAGCACCCGCGCGCCGTTGATGTCGGTCAGCGGCGCCGGCTCGCGCTCCATGCCGTCGAAGTACGGCGGCCGGCGCACGTACGTCGAGTCGTCGTTCCACTCGAACGCGTCGCCGGTCGGCACGTCGAGCGAACGCCACCGGTCGTCGCCCGCGAACACGTCGCCGTACGACGAGGAGAAGCCGCTCGCCTGCACCGACGACGCGACGATGTCCGCGACCTCGCGAGGTGACGGCCAGATGTCGGCGAGGTAGACGTCTTTGCCGTCCGGGTCCTGGCCGATCGGGTCGCGTTGCAGGTCGACGTCCATCGTGCCGGCGAGCGCGTAGGCGACGCACAGCGGCGGCGACGCGAGATAGTTCATCTTCACGTCGGGATTGATCCGGCCCTCGAAGTTGCGGTTGCCGGACAGCACCGACACGACCGCGAGGTCGTTGTCGTTGACCGCCTGCGACACCTCGGGGATCAGCGGTCCGCTGTTGCCGATGCACGTCGTACACCCGTAGCCGACGAGACCGAAGCCGAGCTTCTCGAGGTATGGCGTGAGGCCGGCCTTGTTGTAGTAGTCCATGACCACTTTGGAGCCGGGTGCGAGCGAGGTCTTCACCCACGGCTTGCGGGTCAAGCCGCGCTCGACCGCGTTCTTCGCGAGCAGGCCGGCGCCGACCATGACGAACGGGTTCGACGTGTTGGTGCACGACGTGATGGCCGCGACGACGACCGCGCCGTGGTCGATCTCGACCTCTTCGCCGTCGAGGGTGACGCGCACCGGGTTGGAAGGGCGGCCGCCACCATGCCGGGCTGGCGCGCCGGCCGGCTCGTCGTGCGCTCCCGCGCTGCTGATCGACGGCGGGTCGCTCGCGGGGAACGACTCCTTCGACGCCTCGTTCGCGCTGTCGCCGTTGCCGTCATCCGCAACGTAACCCTTGAGCGCCTCGCGGAAGCTGTCCTTCGCGGCCGACAGCGCGACCCGGTCCTGGGGGCGCTTCGGGCCGGCGAGCGACGGCTCGATCGTCGAGAGGTCGAGCTCCAAGGTCTCGCTGTAGACCGGCTCGCGGTCGGCGTCGTGCCAGAGGCCCTGCTCCTTCGCGTAGGCCTCGACGAGCGCGACGAGCTCGTCGCTGCGCCCGGTCAGCCGCAGGTAGGTCAGCGTCTCGTCGTCGATCGGGAAGATGGCGCAGGTCGAGCCGTACTCCGGGCTCATGTTGCCGATGGTGGCGCGGTTCGCGAGCGGCACCGCGGCGACGCCCGGGCCGTAGAACTCGACGAACTTGCCGACGACGCCGTGCTTGCGCAGCAGCTCGGTGATGGTGAGCACGAGGTCGGTCGCGGTCGCGCCCTCGGGCAGCTCGCCGGAGAGCTTGAAGCCGACGACCCGCGGGATGAGCATCGACACCGGCTGGCCGAGCATCGCGGCCTCGGCTTCGATGCCGCCGACGCCCCAGCCGAGGACGGCGAGGCCGTTGATCATCGTGGTGTGCGAGTCGGTGCCGACGAGGGTGTCCGGGTAGGCCACTCCGTCCTTCTCGAAGACCACGCGGGCGAGGTACTCGAGGTTGACCTGGTGCACGATGCCGGTGTCCGGCGGTACGACGGTGAAGCCCTCGAACGCGTCCTGGCCCCAGCGCAGGAACTGGTAGCGCTCCTTGTTGCGCTCGAACTCCAGCTCGGCGTTGCGCTCGAACGCCTCGGGCGCGCCGAACACGTCGACGATCACCGAGTGGTCGATGACGAGCTCGGTCGGGACGAGCGGGTTGATCTTCGTGGCGTCACCGCCGAGCGCGCCCATCGCCTCGCGCATCGCGGCGAGGTCGACGACGCACGGCACGCCGGTGAAGTCCTGCATGATGACGCGCGCCGGCGTGAACTGGATCTCGGTGTCCGGCTCGGCGTTCGGATCCCAGTTGGCGAGCGCGCGCACCTGGTCGGCGGTGACGTGGTGGCCGTCCTCGTTGCGGAGCAGATTCTCCAGCAACACCTTGAGCGAGTAGGGGAGCCGCTCGCTGCCCGGCACCTTGTCGAGCCGGTAGATCGTGACGTCCTTGCCGCCGACGTTCAGCGTGGCGCGGCTGTCGAAGCTGTTGGCGTTGCTCATCGGGGTTGCTCCTCCATGGTTGTCATCGGAGTCTCGCGTACGGCTTGTTCGACGAGATCGAGGACCCCGTCGAGATGGGCGACCGGCATCCCGGTCGCGAGGTGCGCGACGAGCCCGTCGTACACCAGGGAAAGGAACGCGGCGAGAGTGGCGACGGGGACGTCCCGCCGTACGACGCCGGCGTCGCGCTGGCGCGCGAGCCGGGCCTGGGTCGCGCGGGCGATGCCTTTGAGGTGCTGCTCCCACGCCTGGTTGAACTCGCCGTCGGTGCGCAGCCGGCGGGCGACCTCGAGTTGGACGCCGAGCCAGCCGGCGTCCTTGTCGCGCAGCCGCCGCATCGCTTCGACCAGCCCGGCCTCGTCGACCAGGCTGGCGACCTCCTCGGCGTCCTCGCGGGCGAGCGCGAAGAACAGCGCGTCCTTGTCGGGGAAGTGGTGGAAGATCGCGCCCCGCGACAGCCCGGTCTCCTCTTCGAGGATCCTGACCGTGGCACCCTCGTAGCCGTGGGTGGCGAAGGCCCGCCGCGCCCCGTCGAGGACCCGGCGCCGGGTCATCTCGAGACGCTCGGCGGACACCTTGGGCACGGCGCTGACTCTATCAAACCGTACGTACGTCTTGCAATAGACCCGGGGAGAGGGGGGTCGGCTCCGGCGGTCCTGCCCACCCTCCGCGACTTCGGAGACCTGGTGACCAACTTTGTCGACTTTCGTCGGCGTGTCGTGGTCACCAGGTCTCCGAAGTGATCGATACGGCGCGGCGGCGTAGGCTGGATGATCGCGAATTTTCCGGGAGGGTCAGCAGCGTTGTCCGGCAAGGTCGACGAGGTCGAGCGCGAGCAGGCGCACCTCACGAGGCTCTACGACCGTCTGGATCTGCTGCGCGACCAGACCCGGGAGCGGCTGGCGGAGGTACGCCGCCGCGGCCCCGGCGGCACCCCGCAGAACCGCAGCGAGCGCGACGCGTTCGCGACGATGTACGAGGACCGGCTCGCGCAGCTGAACGCGGTCGAGTCCGGCCTGTGCTTCGGCCGGCTCGACATGACCGGCGGCGAGCGCCATCACGTCGGCCGGATCGGGCTGACCGACGACCGGCACGACACGCTGCTGGTCGACTGGCGCGCGCCGGTGGCCGAGCCGTTCTACCGCGCGACCGCCACCGACTCGCTCGGCGTCGTACGGCGGCGGCACCTGCGGACGCGTGGCCGACAACTGCTCGACGTCGAGGACGACGTGTTCGATCTCGAGGCGCTGACCGACGAGGACAAGACGACGCTCGGTGGCGAGGGTGCGTTGCTCGCGGCGCTCACCGCGCGGCGTACCGGCCGGATGCGCGACATCGTCGAGACCATCCAGGCCGAGCAGGACCTCGTCATCCGCGCCGACCCGTCCGGCGTGCTCGTCGTGCAGGGCGGTCCGGGCACCGGGAAGACCGCGGTCGCGCTGCATCGGGCGGCGTACCTGCTCTACACGCATCGCGAACAGCTCGCCCGCACCGGCGTGCTCGTCGTCGGGCCCAACCCGGTGTTCCTCCGCTACATCGAGCAGGTGCTGCCGTCGCTCGGCGAGACCGGCGTCGTCCTCGCGACGTTGGCGACGCTGGTCCCGGGTGTCGTCGTCACCGCCGAAGACCCGCCCGCGGCCGCGGCGGCGAAGGCCGATCTCGCGATGGCGGACCGGGTCGCGGCGGCGGTCGCCGGCTGCCAGCGGGTGCCCGACGAGCCGCGCACCGTCGTGTTCGACGAGCACGAGCTCGTGCTGTCGCCGCAACAGATCGCCGGCGCGCGCTCGCGTGCCCGGCGCACCGGACGCCGGCACAACCGCGCGCGGTACGCGTTCGCGAAGCAGTTGTTGCGCATGCTCGTCCGCGACGTCGTCGCGCTCGATCCGGAGCTTTCCGGGCAGCGCTGGGTGGTGCGCAATCTCATGCGCAGCGACGACTTCCGCGACCTCGTCAACGACCTCTGGCCGCTCGTCGGTGCGGCCGAGCTCGTCGAGCGGATGTACGCCGGGGCTCGCGGGCCGCTGCATCGCGAACGTGGCAGCGGGTGGACGATCGGCGACGTCCCGGTGCTCGACGAAGCGTGGGCGCTGCTCGGCGATCCGCAGGAGATGCTCGAGATCGCGCAACTGCGCCGCAAGCAGCGCGAAGACACCGCCTACGCGCAGGAGGTGCTTGCGACGACCGGGCTGGGCGGGCGGGTCGACGCCGCGTCGCTCGCCGCTCGCTACGCGGGCGACGCCAGCGCGCAGTCGGTCGCCGAACGCGCCGGCCGGGACGCCGCCTGGCATTACGGGCACGTCATCGTCGACGAAGCGCAGGAGCTGTCGCCGATGGCCTGGCGGATGCTGGTACGGCGGTGCCCGACCCGCTCGATGACGGTTGTCGGCGACATCGCGCAGACCAGCGCGGACTGGGGCGCGCGGTCCTGGGAGGCGGTGCTCGAACCGATCGCGCCGGGGCGGTGGCGTTCGGTCGAGCTGTCGGTCAACTACCGGACGCCCACCGAGATCATGGCCGTCGCCGCGGACGTGCTGCACGCGGTCGATCCGGGCGCGAAGGCGCCGGAATCGGTGCGCGACACCGGCATACCTCCGGTCGCGCGCCGGCTCCACGACGGCGCCGATATCGCCGCCGCCGCGGCAGCCGAGGCGGCGGCGGCGTACGCGACGGTGGACGGCGGGACGGTCGGCGTCCTCGTGCCGCCGGCGTTGCTCGGCGCGACGCTGACCGCCGTGGTCGACCGGTTGCCGGCGGTCGCGGCGGGCGAGCCGTTGGAGCTGCCGGTGTCGGTGCTGACGGTGACCGCGGCGAAAGGGCTCGAGTTCGACCACGTCGTACTCGTGGATCCGGCGTCGATCGTCGCCGGCGGCGCGCACGGGCTGCGCGACCTGTACGTCGCGCTGACCCGGGCGACGCAACGCCTCGTCGTCGTGCACGCCGGAGAGCTGCCGCCCGTGCTGGCCGGCCTGCACCCGTCAGCCGGATAGCTGCCCCGCGAGGAAGTCGATCTCGCGGGTCGCGACCCGGCGCCAGAACGCGTCGTCGTGGCAGCCCGCGCTGATGCCGCCGGCCGCGCCCGGCAGCCGCCGCAGCATCGTCCGGACCGTCGACTCGAACGGATCGGCGTCGCCGCAGTCGAGCCGTACGGCGACCGCGCGCAGATCGTCGAGCCGCCGCCAGAGGCCGTAGGTTTCCCACTGTTGCTCGGAATCAAAGGTGTCCGAGTGACCTCGTCGCGCGTCGGCGTACGACGGGAACACCGCGGGGCTCGCGCCGACGGCGGCGGCGAAGGTGTCGGGGTGTTGCTGCGCGGCGAGCAACGCGCCGAAGCCGCCCATCGACCAGCCGAGCATGCCGCGCCGATCGCGCGCGCCGCCGACCCCGAAGCGATGCTCCACCAGCGGCAGCAGCTCCTCGACGGCCATCGCGAGCGGGTCGATGCCGGACGCCCGCGGATGCCAGTAGTCCGCCCCGCCGACCGACGGCGCGACGAACGCGAGCTTGACGCCCGAGTGCGAGGCCCATGCCGGCAGTCCGATGGCGCGGGTGAGGTCGTCGGCCGAACCGGTGCGCCCGTGCAGGCAGAGCACGAGCGGCGTGCCGTCGCCCGGCCGATGGCCCGGCGGGAGCGCGATCACCCACGGGATGGCTCGGCGCATTGCGGTCGAGTCGAGCGAGCCCGCGGTCTGGGTGTAGGTGTCCGGCGGAAGGCTCGGCGTCGAGCCGCAGCCGCCGAGCAGCCGTCGCAGCGTCGGGCTGTCGCGTTCCACCGCATACCCGGCGCCGGCCGCCGCGGCGAGCGCGCCGACCCCACCGAGCAGGAGCACCCGGCGCGAGACCCCGCCCGCATCGTCGCCCAGCACGCCGCCATCTTCGCGCAGGCAACCATTTGTCCGGTCTGGCCGGTCCATGCTGGTGTGACGGTCCTGCAGGCGGTGGGGGGAAGCGGCGTGACGGGCGAGGAACGCGCGGTGTTCGCCGACTTCGTGGCGGTCCGCGGCCAGGCGCTGCAGCGCACCGCCTTCCTGCTGACCGGCGACTGGGCGCTGGCGGAGGACCTCGTCCAGACCGCGCTGGCGCGCACCTACCCGCGCTGGGATCGCATCGTCCGCGACGACCCCGAGGCGTACGTACGGCGCGTGCTGGTCAACACCTGGGCGTCGTGGTGGCGGCGGCGCTGGCGCGGCGAAGTGCCCACCGGGGAGCTTCCCGAGCACCCCGCGTGCGACGAGTACGCCGGCTCCGACCGCCGGGCGGCCGTACAGACAGCATTGTCGCGACTGCCGCGGCGGCAACGGGCGATCGTCGTGCTGCGCTACCACGAGGACATGACCGAGACGCAGGTCGCGCACGCGCTCGGCATCTCGGTCGGCACGGTCAAGAGCCAGACCAGCAAAGCGTTGACGAAGCTGCGCGGTGACGCCGCGCTGACCGGTTACGGCACGACCGTAGCGACAGGTGGTGAGTGAGATGTCGATGACGACTGACGAGCAGGCGCTGCGGTCCGCGCTGAGCGACGCGGTCACCGGCCAGCCGGCCGCGCCGCACGACCGGATCGACGGAGTACGGCGCCGGCACGCGCAGCGCCGGCAGCGGCAGCTCGCCGCCGTCGGCACCGCCGCGGTGGTGGCGGTCGCCGGTGCCACGCTGGGTGTCCTGAGCGTGCGATCGGGGGGCGACGGTAGCGCGCAGTTCGCGAAGCGCAACGTGCCGTCGTGGGCCTTGTCGTGGCCGGACGTGCGCGACCCGTCGATCAAGCAGAAGGTGCTCGACGGCGCCGTCAGGGCTTGGAGCCGCGGTATCGGCCGTGCCGGCGCCGCGACGGCGCAGCCGCGGCAGGTCATCTGGTACCGCGCCGCGACGGTGCTCAACCACCAAGTCGTGGTGATGTTCGAGGTCCGTTACGCATCCGGCGAGGAGCTCGTCATCGGCCACGCCGAAAGCGACCTGGTCAGCACGGGCTATGACTACGAGGGCCCGGACTACACGGGCCCGAAATCAGCGTGGAACTTGTCGGTGGTCGACGCGCCGGCACCGGGCAAGCAGCTCGTGTTCGGGCTGAACCTGACCGGCCCACGGGTGTACGAACCCGACAAGTTCGCGGACAACGAGATCGTCATCATCGCCGACCCGCGCGCGCGCAGCTTCGACTGGCACGTGACCGATGCCGATGGCCAGGTGCGGCACGCCACGTCGGCGCTGAACGCCGGATTCGCCGCGGTCGACACCGGCCAGGTCCGCGACCGGGTCCGGGTCGACGCCGTGCGCGACGGTGACGGCAACGTGCTGGCGCACGACTTCGCCGTCGGTGTCCCCGGTGCCCCGGACAGCTACCACCCGTTGCTCACCTATGTCCCGCAGTTCACCGACGTCGGCAGCTCGGGAAAGAACATGGGCGGCAGCGTGGGCCAGGGTGACAGCTTCGTCGAAGAGCACACGCACTCGTTGTCCTGGCCGATGCACCGTACGACGGTCTTCGCGCGTTGCTACGGCGGCCCGAGCATCGTCGTGTCGATCGACTCGGACAAGCCGGGCCACCGGGTGGTCATCCCGTGTGACGACCGCGAGCATGTGGTCAGCGGACCGCCGGTGATGGCGGAATCTGAGCTTGTCGTCGACCCGCACAACAAGGATGGCCACGCGTTCAGCGTCGACGCCGCGCCGGAGACCGCATGGCGAGTCGAGGTCGTCGCGCACTGAGGTCAGAAGATGACCGGGCACCACGGTTCGCGGGACCACCCGAACGCGAGCGACAACTCGTCGAGCCGCAACGGTTCCGTCGTACTCACCCGTCCGGCCGCGGCGAGCGACGTCAGCGGCGTGCCGCCGAGGTACGCCGCGCCGAGCGCCTCGATCTCGAGTGTCACGTCCGCGGCCGCGTCGGTGCGCTCGCACGTCGCGACACCGTCGGCGCCGGCGGTCAATCGCCAGGCGCCGGCGTTCCACGGGCAGCGGTCGTCGGCGATCGCGATGGAGACGTCGACCGGCCGGCTGTAGCGGCGGCCGGACAGCGCGCTCCGCACGTCGACGATGCGCGCGTGCAGCCCGTCGGTGAGGATGCTCTTGGCTTGCCGCGGGTCGGCGAGCAGGTGCGGGATCGGGCTGTCGATCGGCTGGTTCCACCAGCGCACCCGGCGCATCAGATCCAGCGACAGCAGCAGCCGCGTCAGCGCGAGCTCGGCGGCCGGGTCGAGCGCTCGCTGCGCGATGACGCTCACATCACCGTCGGACAGCGCGTACCCGCGGATCGCGCCGGGCTTTTCGGAGTACGTCGCGTAGCCGACCGCTCGCCCGTCTCGCGTCGCAAGCACACCCCGGGTCTCGGACCGGCCGTGCCGGCGGCTCTCCAGGTCGGCGAGCACGGTCTCGATCCAGCGCGCGTTCCGGACGAACTGGCCGGGACGCTCGTCGACCACCGCGCGCTCGATCGCCTCGACCTCGGCGCGGATCGCCGACGGCGGCACGATCCGCAGCTCGATCGACTCGTCGACCGCGAGGTCGGGGCGCAACCGCCCGTGCACCCGCTCGACCTCGATGTCCATCCGGCGCGAGGCCACGCCGTACCCGTAGCGGCCGTAGATGGACGACTCCGACGCCCACAGCACGGCGACCGGCTCGCCGCGGTCGTGGATGTCCTTCAACTGCCGCTGCATCATCGACGTCAGCACGCCGCGCCGCCGGTGCGTCGGGGCGACGCCGACGTACGTCACGCCCGCGGCCGGCAGCCGCGCGCCGGGCACCGCGAGGTCGAAGGTGAACGCGCCGGCGGTCGCGACCAGGTCGTCGCCGTCGAACGCGGCGAGCGTCCGGTCCGCCTCGGCCGTCAGCCGTTCGAGAACGATCTCCTCGGGCCGGATGTCCTCGCCGAACGCGCGGCTGAGCACCCGGAAGAAATGGTCGAGCTCGTCGTCGGTGACCGGACGCAGCGGGTACGGCGCATCTCCCATGCTCGAGTCCTACCGCACCGAGCCGGTCGCGGTCTCCCACATTTCCGCGCGCGTGGTGAACTGAGTCGTGCTGGCAGACCTGCTCGACAGCGCGCGGCGGATCACCGTGCTGACCGGGGCGGGCATCTCGACCGATTCGGGCATCCCCGACTATCGCGGGCCGAACGGTCTCTGGACTCGCAATCCCGAAGCCGCTCGAATGTCGAGCCTTGCCGACTACGTCGCGGATCCGGATGTCCGCCGGCGGGCCTGGCGGTCGCGGCAGACGCACCCGGCGTGGACGGCCGAGCCCAATGACGGGCATCGCGCGCTCGTCCACCTGGAGCGGTCCGGCCGGTTGGTCGCGCTGCTGACGCAGAACGTCGACGGGCTGCACCAGCGGGCGGGCTCCGACCCGGATCGCGTCGTCGAGCTGCACGGCACGATCTGGTGGGCGGAGTGCCTCGACTGCCGGATGCGCACGCCGATGGCCGACGAGCTGGCCCGGGTCAGCGACGACGTCCCCGACCCGGCGTGCCGGTCGTGCGGCGGCATCCTCAAATCGGCGACGATCTCGTTCGGCCAGCAGCTCGATCCGGATGTCGTAGAGCGCGCGGTGCGCGCGGCGTCGTCCTGCGACCTGTTCCTCGCCATCGGATCGTCGCTCACCGTCCAGCCGGCGGCGGCCCTGTGCCACGTCGCCGTCGACGCCGGCGCCGACCTCGTCGTCGTCAACGCCGAGCCCACGCCGTACGACGCCCTCGCGTCGCTGGTCATCCGGGATCCGATCGGTGAGACTCTTCCCGAGCTCGTGAACTCCCTCGGAGGGGTGCGATGAAGGTCCCGCTGCTCGTCAACGACTTCCTCGACCGGGCGGAGACGGTCTTCGGCGACCGAGTCGGGGTGGTGGACGAGCCGACCGCCGACGAGAACCTCGGTGCGTTGACCTACGCCGACGTCGCTCGCCGGGTCCGCGCGTTGCAGGCCGGCCTCGACGAGCTCGGCGTCGACCCGGGCGAGCGGGTCGCGGTGGTGTCGCCCAACGCGGCCAGGTTGCTCGAGCTGTTCTACGCCGTACCGTCGTCGGGCCGCGTCCTGGTGCCGATCAACTTCCGGTTGCGGCTCGAAGAGGTCGAGTACATCGTCGAGCACTCCGGCGCGACCGTGCTGCTCGTCGACCCGACGCTGGAAGAGCTCGCGACGGTGACCGCGAAGCACCGGTTGACCCTCGGCGCGCAGAGCGACGACGCGTTGCTGCGGTTCGACCGCGAGCCGCGGCCGTGGACCGGCGCCGACGAGGACGCGACCGCCACGATCAACTACACGAGCGGTACGACGGCTCGCCCGAAGGGCGTGCAGATCACCCATCGCAACATCTGGGTGAACTCGACGACGTTCGGCCTGCATGCCGGTGTCAGCGACTGGGACGTCTACCTGCATTCGCTGCCGATGTTCCACGCGAACGGTTGGGGGATGCTGTACACCGCCGCCGCGATGGGCGTGCCGCAGATCGTGCTGCGGAAGGTCGACGGCACCGACATTCTGCGCCGGGTGCGCGAGCACGGCGTCACCTACATGTGCGCCGCGCCCGCCGTCGTCAACGCGGTGCTCGACGCCGCCGGCGAGTGGGACGGCCCAATTCCCGGCGCCGGGCGGGCGACCCGGGTGATCTGTGCCGGCGCACCGCCGCCGACGAAGACGATCGAGCGGATCGAGGCCGACCTCGGCTGGGAGTTCGTGCAGATCTACGGCCTGACCGAGACGTCGCCGCTGCTCACCATCAACCGGCGCAAGCGCGAGTGGAAGGACGACGATGTCGCGACCGCCGCGCACAAGCTCGTCCGGGCCGGTGCGCCGGCCCTCGGCGTACGGCTCGCGGTCAGCGACAGCGGTGAGGTTCTGGCGCGCGGCAACGTCGTCCTCGACGGCTACTGGCAGCAGCCCGGCGCGACCGCGGACGCGCTCGACGGCGGCTGGTTCCACACCGGCGACGGCGGCTCGATCGACGACGAGGGCTATCTGTCGATCAGCGATCGCAAGAAGGACGTCATCATCACCGGCGGCGAGAACGTGTCGTCGATCGAGGTCGAGGACTGTCTGTACTCACTCGCCGGCATCGCCGAGTGCGCGGTCATCGGCGTGCCCGACGAGAAGTGGGGCGAGACCATCAAGGCCATCGTGGTCTGCGCACCGGGCAACGACCTCGACGAGGCCGCCGTCATCGCGCACTGCAAGCAGAAGATCGCCGGCTACAAGGCGCCGACGTCGGTCGACTTAGTCGACGCGATCCCGCGTACGGCGACCGGCAAGGTGCAGAAGTTCAAGCTGCGCGAGCCCTACTGGTCCGGCCGGGACCGCCAGGTCAACTAGCCCGCGTCTTCGCGCCCCCCGGTCACCCAGGGTGACGGGGTGGGGCTATGCCTCTCGGCGACCCAACCACTGGGGCGCTTGACCTCAACCTCTCGAGGATTGACGTCAACCGCCGGGCTGCTTGGGTCCCCGAGAGCATAGGCGGGGGGAGGCTACGCAGAGTCACGTCTGCGCAGCGCGAGCGCGCCCAGCCCCACGAGCGCGACAGCCAACCCACCGATCGGGAGGCGGGCGTCGAGGCCGGTGCTCGCCAGCGAGCCGCGGGCGGTCTTCGAGCCGTGCACGACCGGCGGCGCCGGGCACCACGGGTTCACCGGTACGCCGGCGCACGGGTCCGGCATCGGCTGCAAGCCCGCCGGCAACGGCTTCACCGTGACCGTCGTCGTCTTCGGGTAGCTCGCGACGACCGACAGCGTGCACGACGGTGCCGACGGCGACGCCTGCGCCAGGAAGTCGGTGTCGCACAGCGCCTGCACGGTCAGCACGGCCGTCGACGCGGCGTCCGGGTAGACGTTGCCGCCACAGGTCGCCTGCGTGGTCTGCAAGGTCAGCGGCCACTGCGAGACCGAGCCGGACGTGTCGGTGTTGTCGTGCCAGCAGTTCGCCGGCGCGGTCGGGTCCTCCGGCGGCGTCTGCGACAGGTCGGCGATGTCGCCGTTCGTCGGGTTGCCGAACGATCCGTTGTGCGCGAACGTGTTGTGCGCGATCTCGTTGCCCCAGTCGCTGTAGTAGCACGGCACGTTTCCCGTCGTACCGACGAGCGGCGTCGCGGAGGTTCCGCCGAAGCCGCCGTTGCAGTTCTGGCCGATACCGTCCGGCGGCACCTCGCTGTCCGGGTAGGGCACCGTCAGCACGCCCCACGCGCCGTTGTCGTGGATGTTGTTGTCGACCACGGTGTCGAAACGCCCGCCGGCGATGACCATGCCGGTGCCGACCGGGCCGGCCGACGCCGCGCCGGTGTCCTGCGGCACGTTCGGGTTGTTGTTGTCGTGCACGTCGTTGTGCCGCCAGATTTCGCACGAGCCACTGCCGTCCGGGCAGGAACCGTCCTGCGGTGAGGGCGCGTCGTCGTTGTTCTGCGAGTTCGACACAATGCCGCTCTGGTTGTCGTCCCACTCGCCGTACTGGATCACGAGGTGCCCGCCGGAGTTGGTCCCGCTGTAGCCGAGCGCGCTGTGTTCCGCCCACGGGTGGTCGAGCACCGCGTTGCAGTCCGGGCACGCGCCGATGTAGTACGACGAGTCGTTCATGTTGCTCGCGTACGTGTAGTTGATGCTGCCGGGACCGCGCGCGTTCGACACGAAGATGCCGTAGGTCGCGGCCGGGTCGCTGGCCGAGTAGTACGTCGTCGTCGCGGTCAGGTAGTTGCCCCAGTAGGTGCCCATGCCGACTTGGCCACTGCCGTCGCCGCCGTTCCACCAGATCTGGTTGCCTTCGCCGAGGAAGTTGCAGACGGTGAGGTTGTCGACGTAGGTCCCGTCGACCTTGTCGATGACGATGCCGGACCGACCAGCGCTGCCGCCGAAGTTCTGGTCGGCCCGCCGCGACGAGCATTGCGGGGTGCCCGCCTTGGTGCCGTCGACCACCACCGTGTTGCGGTTCATCCCGCGCAGGTGCAGGCCGGGGGTCGCGATCGTGACGCCCCACCCCGGCTCGCCGGCGGCCGGCTTGTGCGTCGTCTGGTCACCGACCTCTTTCCAGTCGCCGGGTCCGACGAGTACCCAGTCGCCCGGATTCGCCGCGTCGACCGCCGCCTGGATAGACCGGTATGAGCCCGAAATCCCGTTCCAGGTCCCGACCCGGAGCACCCGGACCGTCGTACTTCCCGCCGGCGCGGGCAGCGCCACGACGGCGATCGCGACCGCCCCGGCGGTGACGGACAGAGCGGTGGCGTAGCGACCGGATCTCATCGTGGCTCCCTTGATCTCGCGGTGCGGACCTTCCAACCTTCTCAACGCGTTCGTATGCTGGCCGTCGTGCCCGTCCTCCCGGACTACCCGTTCACGCTGCATACCCTCGACAACGGGTTGCGCGTGGTGATCAGTGAAGACCATCTCGCACCGGTGGCCGCGGTAAACGTCTGGTACGACGTGGGTTCACGGCACGAGACGCCCGGGCGCACCGGATTCGCGCACCTGTTCGAGCACCTGATGTTCCAGGGTTCGACTCACGTCGGCCGCAACGACCACTTCGGCTTCATCTCCGCCGCCGGCGGCACCCTCAACGGCACGACGTGGTGCGACCGCACCAACTACTACGAGACGGTCCCGGCGCACCACCTGGAGACCGCGCTCTGGCTCGAGGCCGATCGGATGGGCGGGCTGCTCGACGCGCTCGACCAGCAGAACCTCGACAACCAGCGCGAGGTGGTCAAGAACGAGAAGCGGCAGACCCGCGACAACCAGCCCTACGGCTCGTGGCTCGACCTCGTGCACCGGCACGCCTGGCCCGAGGGCCATCCCTACCAGCACTCGACGATCGGCTCGATGGCCGACCTCGACGCGGCGTCGCTCGAAGACGCCCGCGGCTTCTACTCGACCTGGTACGGCCCCGACAACGCGGTTCTCTCGATCGTCGGTGACGTCGACACCGACGCGACCATCGCCGCCGTACGGCGTTACTTCGGCGGCATCCCCGCGAAGGGCAGCTACCCGCCCAGCCCGCCGAGCGAGGTGCCGCCGCGCATCGGCCAGGAGATCCGGCAGACCGTCCCCGACCGGGTCCCGGTGCCGCGGGTCTTCGTCGCCTACCGCTGCCCGCCGTTCGGGTCGCCGGAGTTCGACGCGCTCGAGCTGGCCGCGATCGTGCTCGGCGGCGGCCGCGGCTGCCGGCTGTACAAGTCGCTCGTCCTCGACCGCGGGCTCCTGCAGGCGCCGGACGGCGACGTGACCAGCACCTGGCCGTTCGTTGCCGGTGCGACGGTGTTCCTGGCCGACCTGCCGGCCCGCGAGGGTGCCGACGTCGCCGAGCTCGAGGCGGCGTATCACGAGATCGTCGACGGGCTCGCCGGCGGCGTGTCCGAGGCGGAGATGGAACGGGCCCGCGCCGTGCACACCAGCATGTGGCTGCACCATCTGGCGACCGTCGACGGGCGAGCCGACACGTTCAGCCAGTTCACGACGCTGTTCGACGACCCGGGGCTGGTCAACACGTTGCTGCCGCGCCAGCTCGCGGTCACCGGCGACGACGTCGCGGCGGCGGCGCGTGAGTTCCTCCGGCCGGACAACCGCGTCGTACTGGTCTTCGAACCGGCGGCCGAGGGGGAAGAGGCCGCGTGAGCTTGATCGCGGACCGTCCCGCACCCGGCCCGCCGCGGCCGTGGTCGTTCCCGAAGTTCGACCGCCGCGAGATCGCCGGCGGCCGGGTGCTCACCTGCCACCTGCCCGGCAAGCCACTTGCCGTGATCGATCTCGTCGCCGACGCGGGCGCGGTGACCGAGCCGACCGGCAAGGAGGGGGTCGCCGAGATCGTCGTCCGCGCCCTCTCCGAAGGTGCCGGTTCGTACGACGCCTACGGGTTCGCCGTCGCGGGGGAGCGGCTGGGCGCGACCTGGCGGTCGCAGACCGACTGGGATTCGCTGCGTTGCGGTTTCGAGGTGCCGGTCGCCGATCTCGTCGGCGCGGCCGAGCTGCTCGCCGCCGCGGTGCGCGAACCGCATCTCGACGAGCCGTCGCTGCTGCGGGTCCGCGACGAGCGGGTCGACGAGATCCGGCTCGACCAGAGCCAGCCGGGGCCGCGCGCGAGCGCCGCGTTCGCCGCTGCCGTGTGGGCGGCCGGCTGCCGCTACGCCGTACCCGACGGCGGCACCGCGGACTCGGTGTCCGACCTGACCCCCGACGACGTCCGCGCGTTCCACGCCGCGCGGCTGCGACCCGGTGCGGTCACGCTGATCGTCGTCGGCGACCTCGACACCGTCGACGTCGACGCGGCCGCGCGCGCGGTGTTCGCCGGCTGGGCCGGCGGCGAGGCCGCATCGACCACACCGGCGCCGCCGACGACGACCGCCGACGGCGGCCGGGTCATCGTGGTGGACCGGCCGGGCTCGGTGCAGTCGATGCTCTACGCCGGTCACGACGCGCCCAACCGGCGGACCCCCGACTACGTGCCGATGACGACGATGGCGCTGGTTCTCGGTGGCATGTTCAACTCCCGGCTCAACTACCGGCTGCGCGAAGACAAGGGCTACAGCTACGGCGCGTTCGGATCGTTCGACACCCGCCGGGACGCCGGCGTCTTCACCGCGCGCTCGGCCGTGCAAACCGAAGTGACCGCACCCGCGCTCGCGGACGCGGTCGCCGAGATCCGCACGATGCACGAGTCCGGCGCGACCGAGACCGAGCTGGAGCAGGCCCGTTCGTATCGGGCCGGCGTGTTCCCGATCAACTTCGCCGGCCCGGGCGCGGTCGCCTCCGGTCTCGCCGAGCTGGTCGTGCACGGCCTGGCCGACGACCACTACGACCGGTTGCGCCAGGACGTGCTCGACGTCGAGCTCGACGCGGTCAATGCGGCGGCCGCCCAGCGACTGCGGCCGGACGACCTGGTCGCCGTCGTCGTCGGCGACGCCTCCGCGGTCGCAGACGAGTTGCGCGCGACCGGCCTAGGTCCGGTCGAGGTTCTCACCGACGAGGACTGACTTGCGACGCGGCCGGTACCGCCTGCTGGCGGGACTGCTCGCCGTGGCCTTCGCCGCGATCCCGGCGAGCGCCGACGCGGCCCCACCTCGGCCGGCCCGCGTGTTGTTCGTCGGCGTACCGGACCTGCGGTGGTCGGACGTGCTGCACATGCCGAACCTGCTGCGGCTGGCGGAGAGCTCGTCGGTCGCGAACCTGTCCGTGCGCAGCTCCGGCGAGGCGACGAGATGCGGCGACGCACTGCTCGAACTGTCCGCCGGCACCCGGGTGCCGAGCGGCGTCGCCGGGTGCCCGCCGCCGGCGGAGGAGGTGGCCCGCCTCGCCGACCGTTACCGCGGGGCGAGCTTCGCGCCCCGGATCGGAACTCTCGGGAGTGGCGTGGTCCGCGGGGTGGCGCTGGATTCGGCCGCCGCCGTCGTACTCACGGATGTCCGCCGGCTGCCGGTCGAACCGAGCGGTCCCGGAGCTCCCGGTCTGACGGTGGCGATCGACACGCAGCTGTACGGGATCACGGGCGGTCAGCGCGCCGACCGGCGGGCCGCGCTCGACGCCGTGATCGACGAGCAGCGCCGGCTCGAGGGCGGCGACGCGGTCGTCATCGTCGCGGGCATCAGCGACGCCGCGACCGGACCGGCGCAGTTGCACGCGATCGTCGTCGCCGGTCCCGGGTGGGGCCCGGGCGGGTTGCGATCCGCGTCGACCGGCCGCACCGGTTACGTACAGCTCGTCGACCTGACCGCGACGCTGCTCGCGATGACGACGGACCAGGCGTTGCCCGACGGCGTCATCGGGCGGCCGCTCGAGCGAGTGCCGAGCAGCCACCGCTCGCCCGCCGCCCTCGCCGACGACGGGCGGCACGCGCGCGCCGCCGCCGACGTCGCCGGCGGCACCCGCAACGTCCTCGCCCTTTTTGCCGCGGCGCTTCTCGGGCTGCTGCTCGCCGGCCGGCGCGAGGTCTGGTTGCCCGCCCGGCTGTTCGCGGCCGCGCCGGTGCTCACATTCCTGGTGCAGCTGCTGCCGTGGTGGCGTTGGGGCACCCCGGCGTACGGCGGTCTCGTCGCCGCCGGGTCGATCCTCGTCGGGCTCGGTGTCACTTTGCTCGACCGGCGGCATCGCACGGCCGCGCTCGTCGCCGTGCCGGCGTTCACCGCGCTGGTCCTCGTCGCCGATCAGCTGGCCGGCGCGCCCCTGGACCTCTCGGCGCCGATGGGCGACAACCCACTCGTCGCCGGCCGGTTCCACGGCATGGGCAACATGGCGTTCGCCTTGATGGCCGCGTCGGCGCTGTTCAGCGCGGGGGTGCTCGCCGGCCGCGCCGCGACGACCCGGACCCGCGTCGCGATCGCCGGTGGCATCGGCGGAGTCGCGCTCGCCGTCGACGCGCTGCCGGCGCTCGGTGACGACCTCGGTGGGCTGCTCGCCTTGCTGCCGGCGGTCGTTCTGCTCGCCGCCCTGGTCGCCGGGGTTCGAGTGACCTGGGAGCGAGTCGCGCTCGTCGCTGCCGCCACCGTCGGCGTCGCGGCGATCGTCGGCGCGCTCGACGCGGCCCGCCCGCCGGACCGGCGCACGCACATCGGCCGGTTCGTCGCCGATCTCCTGCATGGCCATCTGGATCCGGTGCTCGACCGCAAGTGGCGGGCGATGCTGCGCTCGTTCCGCAACGTCGCCCTCGACGTGCTCGTCGCGGCGACCGCGGCGGCGGCGGTGGTCATGCGCGACCGCGTGCCGGCGGCGCTGCGGCCCGCGCTCGCCGCGGTCGCGACGGTCGGCGTACTCGGGACTTTGCTCAACGACTCCGGTGTCGTCGTCGCGGCCGGCGTCGCGCTCGCCGTCGTACCGGCGCTCATCGGCGATACTCGACATCGCGGGAAGGAGTAGTCGCGATGCGGCTGGTCGACGCGCTTCGCCGCCGGCCCGAGATCCTGACCGCGGTCCTCTGCGCGGTCATCCTCGCCGTCGGCATCCGCGGCCCCGACCTCCCCGCGCAGAACTACCGGGTGTGGTTGCTGCGGCACCACGGGCTCGTCGTCTTCGACAGCCATTGGTACGCCGGGCACACGCTGCCGGGGTACTCGCTGCTGTTCCCGCCGCTCGCCGCGGCGATCGGCGCGCGGCTGCTCGGTGCGCTGTCCTGCGTCGCCGCGACCGCCGCGCTGACCCGGCTGTTACGGCGGGATCGCGCGACCGGGCATGATCTCGCGCTGCTGTGGTTCGCGGTCGTCGTGTGCGTCGACCTGGTCGTCGGGCGGCTGCCGTTCGCGCTCGGTCTCGCGGCCGGCATCGGCGCGCTGGTCGCGGCTCGCGAGGACCGGCGGGTGTGGTGCGGCGTGCTCGCGGTGGCGTGTTCGGCGGCGAGCCCGCTGGCCGGCGCGTTCCTGTTGCTCGCCGCGGTGGCATGGTGGCCGGACGCCGGTTGGCGCCGGGTGTGGCCGCTCGGTCTGGCGGCGGTCGGCATCGCGGCGGCGCAGGTGTTCGGCGAGGGCGGGACGTTCCCGTTCGAGGCGTTCGACCTCGTCGCGGTCGTCGCGATCGGTGTCTTCGCGGTGCTGTTGTTACGGCGCGACTCGGCGTTGGTGCGCCGCGGCGCGGTGCTCTACGCGCTCGCCGGGCTCGCGCTCTACGCGGTGCCGAACCCGATCGGCGGCAACGTCGAACGGCTCGGCGCGATCCTCGCCGGCCCGCTCGCGGCGTACGAGCTTGTCCACCGGGATGCGTTGCGGCGCCGGCTGCTGGCGGCCGGCGCGCTGCCGATGCTGGCGTGGCAGCTCGCGCCGGTGCCGGACGCGATCGCGACGTCGTACAGCCCGTCCGCGCACTCGTCGTACTACGCAGGCCTGGTCCGCTATCTCGACGCGAACGGCGCGCGCACGCAGCGGATCGAAGTCCCGCTGACGAAGGCGCGCTGGGAGACCGACTACCTCGCGACGCACTTCGCGCTGGCCCGCGGCTGGGAGCGGCAGGTCGACCTGGAGCACAACGCGGTGCTCTACCGGCGTGACCTGTCGGCGGCGGACTACTACGACTGGCTGCACGCCAACGCGGTGCACTGGGTGGCGCTGCCGGACGTCGCACTGGACGCGTCCGAGACGGGGGAGCGGCGGCTGCTCACCGGCCCGACGCTGCCGTACCTGACGCCGGTGTGGCAGGACGCGCACTGGCGGCTGTGGGCGGTGCGCGACGCGACGTCGCTGGTGAGCGGGCCGGCCACGTTGACCTCGCTGGACATCTCGAGGTTCACGTTGCGCGCGACTGGCGAGGGTACGGCGACCGTGCTGTTGCGGTGGACGAAGTTCTGGCGGGTGACCGCCGGCAGCGCGTGCGTCGGGCCGAGCCCGGACGGCTGGACCGTGGTCACGTTGTTCGGCCCGGGCGACGTGACGGTGGCCGCGGTCGTCAACCCCGGATCGCTGGTCGGCGGCGACCAGGGCACCTGCTCACGTTGAGCTAGCTGCGGGCGGACGGGCGCCACTGCCGGCGCCATGGCGCGCGCTTCGCTTTGCGTACCGCGGCCAACCGCTCGCGGCGCAGCTCTTCCTCTTCGCGGTCGTCGATCGGTGCCAGGTCGCCGACCACCGCGGCCAGCAGGTGGTCGGCGAGCGCGGGGTTGCGGGCGAGCGCCGGGCCGTGCAGGTACGTCGCGACGACGCTGCCCTGAACAGCGCCGTCGACTCCGGCATCGCCGTTGCCGATGCCCGCGTCGACGGTCCCGAGCGGCGCGGCGCCGGGGCCGAGCACGGTGCGGCCGCCGTGGTTCTCGTAGCCGGTGAGCACGCCGTACGGCGACGACACGAGCAGCTCGCCGACCGCGCGCGGCCCGTCGAGCCGGTCGGTGCGGCAGTCGATCAGGCCGAGACCGCGGTGCACCTCGCCGCGACCGTCGAGGAACGTCTCGCCGAGGATCTGGAAGCCCGCGCAGACCGCGAACACCGGCTTCCCGGCCGCCGCCGCGCGGGCCAGCGCGCCGGCGGCGAGCCGGCTGACCGCGAGCGTCTGCGCGGTGTCCTCACCGCCGCCGAGCACGTAGACGTCGGCCTGGGCCGGCAGCGCGGCGTCGACGTCGACATCGATGACCTCCGCGGCGTGCCCGCGCCAGCGCAACCGCTGCGCGAGCACGCTCGCGTTGCCGCCGTCGCCGTAGGTGCCGAGCAGCGCGGGGAAGACCAACGCGATCCGTACGACGCTCTCAGGCATCTCGCAACACCTTGCGATAGGTCTGAAAAGCCGTGTAGTTGGCCAGGATCTCGACCGGGCCGCTGCCGTGCGCGGCGGCCAGCGCCGCGGCGGCGTCATCGACCCTGACGTGGTCGACCCCGGCGTAGCGCAGCCGCACCGCGACGTCGCGAGAACGTTCGCCGGTCGCGATCGCGTGCCGTCCTTGCAACCCCTCGAACGGCACGTCCCACAACCACGACGGGTCGCGGCCGTCCGCGGCGCGCGCGTTGACCGCGACGACGACGGGTACGCCGGGCCGGCTCATCCGCAGCGTCTCGGTCCAGCCGGCCGGGTTCTTCGCCAGCAGCAGCCGGACCGGCCGGCCGCGGTAGTGCGTCTCGAGGTAGCGACCCTCGACCGACGGGATGGCGGCCATCGCCGCGAGTGCGGCCGCCGGCTCGACGCCCCAGACCCCGGCGGCCGCCGCGGCGAGAGCGGCGTTGCCGACGTTGATCTGGCCGGGCAGCGACAGCTGTACGACGTGTCGCGCGCCGGACGGATCGACGATCGTGTCGCCGTCGACGGACCAGTCGGGCTCCGGGCGGGTGAGACCGCACGTGGCGCTCCGCCAACCGCCGGCAGCATCGCGCTGCAACACGTCGCCGCAGGCCGGGCACGACGTCGAGTCGTAGGTCCAGCCCTGCCCGGCGCCGACCCATACGACGTCCCGCGCCGCGCTCGCCGCCCACGCGACCAGCGGGTCGTCGGCGTTGGCGACCACCGTCACCGCGCGCCCGTCGAGCGCCTCCCGCCAGATGCCGGCGAGCCGGCGCACCTCGGCGTAGCGGTCGAGCTGGTCGCGGCTGAGGTTGAGCAGGACGATCGCGCGCGGGCTGACGGCGGCCGCGACCCGCGGCAGGAACGGCTCGTCGACTTCGAGGACGCCGACCTTGCTGGTCCGGTCGGCGGTCAACGCCGCGGTGAGGCCGGTCGGCAGGTTGGCGCCGCCGGCGTTCGACACGACCGGGCCGCGGGTCCGCAGCGCCGCGACGAGGAACGTGCGGGTCGTGGTCTTGCCGTTGGTGCCGCTGACGAGCGCCAGCTCACGACCCAGGGCGGCCTGGGCGAGCGCGTCGGGATCGACGAGCAGGGTGACCCGGCCGCCGATCGTCGTACCTCCGCCGCGGCCGGTGAGCCGGGACAGGCCGGCCGCCGCCGCGCCCGCGGCGCGGGCGAGCGCGAACCGGGTGGTCACCCCTTGACGTGGACCCGGGCGACGAACACGAAGATGGCGAACGCCGCGAGGGTCAGCACCGCGGCCACCGGAAACACCTGCCGCACGATCTTCGGCGGCGCGGTGCGGAAGTAGAGCCCGATAGCGGTGCCGACACCGAGCAGGACGATGCTCAGGACACCGAGTGCGATGGCGTACTGCTCCTCGAGTTCCACGCGCTCACTGTAGCTTCGGCGGGTCGTGCCGGCGCACGCGACCCGCGCCGGGACCCGGCTCGGACAACGCCCGCGCCGTGGTCACCATGGCGACGTGGCTGAACGCCTGCGGCAGGTTCCCGACCTGGCGCCGCGCGTCGACGTCGTACTCCTCGGCGAGCAGCCCGACGTCGTTGCGCAGCTCGAGCACCCGCTCGAACGCGGCCCGTGCCTCGGCGGGCCGGCCGACGAGGTGCAGCGCGTCGGCGTACCAGAGCGAGCAGGCGGTGAACGTGGCGTCGCTGCCGGCGTAGCGGAACACCAGGCCGTCGGTGCTGAGCTCGCGGCCGATCGCCTCGACGGTGCCGGCGACCCGCGGGTCGTCGCCGGGCAGGAACCCGACCTGCGGGATGAGCAGCGCGGACGCGTCGAGTTCGCGGGAGCCGTACGACTGCACGAACGTGTTGCGTTCCGCGTCGTAGCCCTGCGCGCAGACGTCGGCGTGCACCTCGTCGCGCAGCCGCCGCCAGCGGTCGACCGGCCCGTCGAGTCCCCAGCCCTCGACGGCGCGCACCGCACGGTCGAAGCCGACCCACGCCATGACCTTCGAGTGCACGAACTGCCGGGGGTCGCCGCGGGTCTCCCACAGCCCGGAGTCGGACTCGCGCCAGCGGCTCTCCAGGACGTCGAGAAGGTCGCGTTGCAGCTGCCACGCCGCGTCGGTCGGCGACAAGCCGGCACTGCGGTCGAGATGGAACGAGTCGAGCACTTCGCCGAACACGTCGAGCTGGAACTGGCCCGACGCCTCGTTGCCGATCCGGACCGGCTGGGAGCTCTCGTAGCCCGGCAACCAGTCGAGCTCCTGCTCCGGCAGCCGTCGCTCGCCGCCGACGCCGTACGCGATGCGCAGCCGCTGCGGGTCGCCGCCGAGAGCGCGCAGCAGCCAGTCCCGCCAGCGCCGCGCCTCGTCGTCGTAGCCGGTGTAGACGAGCGCGTGCAGCGTCATCGTCGCGTCGCGCAGCCAGCAGTACCGGTAGTCCCAGTTGCGTGAGCCGCCGAGGTTCTCCGGAACCGACGTCGTCACCGCGGCGACCATGCCCGCGGTGGGCTCGTAGGTCAGCGCACGCAACGTGACGAGCGAACGTACGACGGCGTCCCGCCACTCGCCCTGGTAGGTGCACCGGCTTGCCCACCGGGACCAGTACCCGTCGGCGTCCTCGAGTGCGCTCTCCGCGTCGACGGCCGCGGGCCGGTCGAGGTGCGACGCCTGCCAGGTCAGGACGAAGGCGACCCGGTCGCCCGCGCCGACGGCGAACGTCGCCCGCTGCCCGCCGTCGACGTCGTCGTGGTCGACCGGGGCGTCGAGGTAGACCGCGTCCGGACCGGCGACGGCGCACAACCGGCCGTCGACTCTGGTGACGGCGGGCTGCACCGACCCGTAGTCGAACCGCACCCGCAGATCGCTGACCATCTCGACCCGGCCGGAGACGCCTTCGACGATGCGCACGATGTCGGGTGCCTCGCCGCGCAACGGCATGAAGTCGACGACCCGCGCGGTGCCGGCCGCCGTCTCCCAGGTCGTCTCGAGGATCAGGGTGTCGCCGCGGTAGCGCCGGCTGTTGCACTCCGCGCTGCCCGCGGCGGCGAGCCGCCAGCGACCGTGCCGTTCGTCGCCGAGCAGCGCCGCGAACACCGCCGGCCCGTCGAAACGGGGCAGGCAGAGCCAGTCGATCGACCCCGTCCGGCTGACCAGCGCAGCGGTCTGCAGGTCGCCGATGAGCGCGTACGTCTCCAGCCGCTGCGACACATTCGTAGGCTGGCATGCGTGCGTACGCCGGCGTGGGTGGGGTTGGCCGCGACGGCCCTTGCGGTCGTCGCGGCGGCGACCGGTTGCAAGGGGACGCAACGGGAAGTGATCGTGTTCTTCGCCGCCGACGCGCCGCAGAGCCAGCACGAGGACGCGTTGCGCGCGTGCACCGGCGCCGCGCCGCACACGTCGCCGGAGCCGATCGCCGCCGGTACCCACCGGGTCGCGCCGACGTCGGACGTCCGGTTCCGGATCGACAAGGCCGACGACCACGACATCGCGCAGCTGGAGAAATGCCTGACCGCGCAGCCCGGTGTCATCGGCGTACAGGACACGATGGACACCACCTGACCGGCGGCCCCGCGCGACTTCGGAGGCCTGGTGACCAACTTTGTCGACTTCTGTCGGCGTGTCGTGGTCACCAGGTCTCCGAAGTGGCGACGGCAGGGTGCCGCGCTGCCGCCGGTCGATAGTCCAGACTCGGAGCGTTGGGGGAGCGTCGGAGCCGTGCGCTCGCCGCCGTACTGATCGCCGAAGTCGTCTCGACGACCGGCACCGAGATGACCGCGGTCGCGTTGCCGTGGTTCGTCCTCGTCACCACCGGTTCGCCGGCCCGGATGGCCGGCGTGATGTCCATGGAGTTCGTCGGGTCGACGTTGCTCGGATTGCCGAGCGGCCGGCTCGCGGCGGCCTTGGGTTCGCGTCGGACGATGCTGCTCGCCGACCTGCTGCGGGCGCCGATCGTCGGTCTCGTCCCGCTGCTGTATGCCATCGGCGGCCTCAGCTACCCGGTCCTGCTCGCGGTCGGCTTCGCGGTGGGCGCGTGCTTCCCGGCGTACTCGTCGTCGCAGCGGCTCGTCGTCGCGTCCGTCGTCGGCGACGACGAGGTCTCGCTGACCCGCGTCGGCGGCGTGCTCGGCGCGGTGAACGAAACCGCCAGCTTCGTCGGCCCGGCGCTCGGCGGCGCACTCGTCGCGGTCATCGGTGCCGCGACCGTGCTCGCCGTCGACGCGGCGTCGTACCTGCTGTCGTTCGCGATCCTCGCCGTCGCGATCCCGCGGCCGCAACGTCCGGACGCCGACGACGCCGCCCCCTCGAACCTGCTCACCGGCTTGCGCTGGCTGTGGCGCGAACCTTCGCTACGCCGCCAGATCGTCGCGGTCATGGTCGGCGAGATGGCGTGGACCGCCATGATGGCCGCGCTGCCCGTGGCGGCGCGGCACCGGTACGACGGTGGCGCCGCGCTGGCCGGCTGGTTCGTCGGCGCGTACGGCGGCGGGTCGATCCTCGGCGGCATCGTGACCGCCCGGACGAAGCGCATCGGCATGCGCGCGGCGGGGGCCGCGATGGCCGGCGTCGCCGCGCTGACGTGGGTCATGGTGCCGCGGGTGCCGGCATGGGCGATCGTCATCTGCGTGGCGGGCACCGGCGTGTGCAACCAGATCTACTTCCCGCGGCTGTTCGCGACACTGACGCTCGCGCCGCCGGTCGCGATGCGGGCCGAGGTCATGACCGCCGCGCAGACCGCGATGTCGGTGACCGGGCCGTCCGGCTTCGTCGCGGCCGGGCTGCTGATCGACGGCCGGCCGGTGACCGGTGCGTTCGTCGTCGCCGCGGCCGCGGCGACGGTCGCGGCGGCGATCAGCTGGTGGCCGCGATCCGATCCGGTCGTGAGTACACGTTGAACGACTCCCCGCGCAGGAAGCCGACGAGCGTCATCCCGCTCTCTTCGGCGAGCGCGACCGCGAGCGACGACGGCGCGGAGACGGCGGCGAGCATCGGTACGCCGGCGAGCGTCGCCTTCTGCACCAGCTCGAACGACGCCCGACCCGACACCTGTAGCACGCACCCGGTGAGCGGCAACCGGCGCTGCTGCACCGCCCAGCCGACGACCTTGTCGACCGCGTTGTGCCGGCCGACGTCTTCGCGCAGGCAGAGCAGGTCGCCGGTCGCGGTGAACAAGCCGGCGGCGTGCAGGCCGCCGGTGCGGTCGAACGCGCGTTGCGCGTCGCGGAGCTGCACCGGCAGCGACGTGAGGACCGCGCGGCCGACGACGAGCCCGTCCGCCGCGACGTCGTACGGCGACCGGGTGCGGACCGCGTCGATGCTCTCCTTGCCGCACACGCCGCACGACGACGACGTGTAGAAGCGTCGCTCGACCACTCGCGCGGCGGCGCCGTCGGTGACCGTCACGTCGACGACGTTCTCGCCGCAGGCGATCGCCTCGACGATGTCATCGGGTGTTGCGGCGAAGCCTTCGGTCGAAAGGAAGCCGAGGGCGAGCTCGAGGTCGTGCCCGGGCGTGCGCATGGTGACCGACACCGGGCGGCCGGCAACCCGGATTTCCAACGGTTCCTCGACCGCGAGGGCGTCCGGACGTTCGACCACGCGGCCGCCGTCGACGCGGACGATGCGCCGCCGTTCGGTCATCCGCGTCATGACCCGAGTCTGCCCGCTCCGGTCGCCGGAAGTGTCGGGCGAGGCGGCGGGATTGCTCGCCGGGCGCGGGGGTAGCGTCCGCAATCGTGGGCGTGACGACATGGCTCGGCCAGTGGCCGGTGCTGCGTCAGTTCCGCGACGGCGACCCGCTCGGCCGCGGTCGCGCGGTGAAGTCGGCCGCGACCGAGGCACTCGAACCGCGTACGGCGACCGCGGATCGCGTCGTGAAGTCGGTGTGCCCCTACTGCGCCGTCGGCTGCGGGCAGAACGTCTACGTCAAGGACGAGCGGGTCGTCCAGATCGAAGGCGATCCGGACTCGCCGATCAGCCGCGGCCGGCTCTGCCCGAAGGGCTCGGCGAGCCTGCAGCTGACGACCGGCGACGCGCGCGAGAAGTACGCGCTCTACCGCCCGCCGCACGCGGCCGGCTGGCAGCGGATCGACCTCGACACGGCCATGGACATGATCGCCGACCGCGTGGTCAAGACTCGGCGCGAGACGTGGGAATGGGAGAGTCCCAGCGGCATGCGCACCCGGCGGACGATGGGGTTCGCCAGCCTCGGCGGGGCGACGCTCGACAACGAGGAGAACTACCTCATCAAGAAGCTGTTCACCGCGCTCGGCGCGTTGCAGATCGAGAACCAGGCGCGGATATGACACAGCAGCACGGTGCCCGGTCTGGGGACCAGCTTCGGTCGCGGCGGCGCGACGGACTTCCAGCAAGACCTGCAGAACTCTGACTGCATCGTCATCCAGGGTTCCAACATGGCCGAAGCGCATCCGGTCGGCTTCCAGTGGGTCGTCGAAGCGAAACGTCGCGGCGCCACCGTCATCCACGTCGACCCGCGGTTCACCCGGACGTCGGCGCTGGCCGACCTGCACGTGCCGCTGCGGCCGGGCAGCGACATCGCGTTCCTCGGCGGCCTCGTCAACTACGTGCTCACCGAGGGCAAGTGGTTCGAGGAGTACGTGCGCTGCTACACGAACGCGTCGTTCCTGGTGCGCGAAGACTTCCGTGACACCGAGGATCTCGGTGGGGTGTTCAGCGGCTTCGACCCGGACAGCGGCACGTACAAGACCGAGAGCTGGCAGTACGACGGGATCCGCGTCGGCGCCGAAGAGCAGGACGAAGGCGAGAAGCGGGAGAAGTACGAGGAGCCCGGCAGCGGTCACCAGTTCGGCTCCGGCGGCGCGGCCCTCGATCCGGGCGAGCCGGTGAAGGACCTGACTCTGCAACACCCGCGCTGTGTCTTCCAGGTGTTGAAGCGGCACTTCGCGCGCTACACGCCGGAAGCCGTCGCGGACATCTGCGGCGTCCCGGAGCCGAAGTTCCGCGCGGTCGCCGAGGCGCTGACGGCGGCGAGCGGCCCGGACAAGACAGCGGCGTTCGTCTACTCGGTCGGCTGGACCCAGCACACGGTCGGCGTGCAATACATCCGTACGGCGGCGATCCTGCAGTTGCTGCTCGGCAACATGGGCCGCCCCGGCGGCGGCGTCCTCGCGCTGCGCGGGCACGCGTCGATCCAGGGGTCGACCGACATCCCGACGCTGTACAACCTGCTGCCGGGATACATCCCGATGCCGCACGCCGACCGGCACGAGAGCCTCGACGAGTTCCTCCGGCTGAACACGCCGCGCGGCGGCTTCTACGGCAACATGCCGGCGTACCTGATCAGCCTGCTGAAGGCGTACTGGGGCGACGCGGCGTCCCCGAGCAACGACTTCTGCTTCGACTACCTGCCCCGGCTGACCGGCGACCACTCGACGTACCCCACGGTCGTGAAGCAGATCGAAGGGGAGTGCAAGGGCTACTTCCTGTTCGGGCAGAACCCGGCTGTCGGATCGAGCAACGGCAAGCTGCAGCGCAAAGGGATGGCCAACCTCGAGTGGCTCGTCGTTCGCGACTTCTCGCTGATCGAGAGCGCGACGTGGTGGCAGGACGGGCCGGAGATCGAGACCGGTGAGATGCGCACCGAGGACATCGGCACCGAGGTGTTCTTCCTGCCGGCCGCCGCGCACACCGAGAAGGCCGGCACGTTCACCAACACCCAGCGCTTGCTGCAGTGGCGGCACCAGGCGGTGGAGCCGCAGGGCGACCAGCGCAGCGATCTGTGGTTCGCGTTCCACCTCGGCCGGCTGATCCGGGAGAAGCTGGCCGGCAGCGAGGACTCGATGGACCGGCCGGTGCTCGACCTGACGTGGGACTACCCGACACGGGGCGCGCACGACGACCCGGACCCGGAAGCGGTGCTGCGCGAGATCAACGGGTGGGACGCCGACAGCAAGCCGCTGTCCGGATACACCGACCTCAAAGACGACGGTACGACGACGTGCGGCTGCTGGATCTATTGCGGCTGCTTCGCCGACGGCGTCAACCAGACCGCCCGCCGCAAGCCGTGGACCGAGCAGAGCTGGGTGGCGCCGGAGTGGGCTTGGGCGTGGCCGCTGAACCGGCGGATCCTCTACAACCGCGCGTCGGCGGACCCGTCCGGCAAGCCGTGGAGCGACGCGAAGGCGCTGGTCTGGTGGGACGACGGTGAGCGCAAGTGGACGGGGCACGACGTCCCCGACTTCGCCGCCGACAAGGACCCGTCGTACGTGCCGGGGGCGAGCGACCGGGCGGAGGACAACATCGCCGGCACCGACCCGTTCGTCATGCAGACCGACGGCAAGGGCTGGCTCTACGTCCCGAGCGGTCTCGCCGACGGGCCGCTGCCGACGCACTACGAGCCGCACGAGTCGCCGTTCGCGAACCAGCTGTACGAGCGGCGCGCGAACCCGGCCCGGCAGATGATCGCGCGCGCCGACAACCTGTCGAACCCGGCCGGCAGCGACGTCTTCCCGTACGTCGTGACGACGTACCGGCTGACCGAGCACCACACCGCCGGCGGCATGTCCCGCTGGCTGCCGTACCTCGCCGAGCTGCAGCCCGAGTTCTTCTGCGAGGTGTCGCCGGAGCTCGCCGCCGAACGCGGGCTCACCCATCTCGGCTGGGCGACGATCGTCAGCGCGCGCGCCGCGATCGAGGCGAAGGTCATGGTGACGTCGCGCATCTCGTCGCTGACCATCGCCGGCCGGCGCACCCACGTCGTCGGGCTGCCGTATCACTGGGGCCCGAACGGCTACGTCACCGGCGACGCGGCCAACGACCTGCTCGGCGTCGCGATGGATCCCAACGTGCACATCCAGGAGAGCAAGGTCGCGTCCTGCGACATCCGGCCCGGACGGCGCCCGCGCGGGCCGGCGTCGCTCCGGATGGTCGAGGACTACCGGCGGCGCGCCGGGATCACGATCGAGACGGGAACCGATCGATGACGCCGCGGATGGGTTTCTTCACCGACACCACGGTCTGCATCGGCTGCAAGGCCTGCGAAGTCGCGTGCAAGGAGTGGAACCGCGTCCCCGACGACGGCTACGCGTTCCTCGGCCAGAGCTACGACAACACCGGCGAGCTCGGCGCGAGCACCTGGCGGCACGTCGCGTTCGTCGAGCAACCGCGCGCCGACGGCGACCTGCGCTGGCTCATGTCGAGCGACGTTTGCAAGCACTGCACGCACGCCGGCTGCCTCGACGTCTGCCCGACCGGGTCGCTGTTCCGCACCGAGTTCGGCACCGTCGTCGTGCAGGAGGACATCTGCAACGGCTGCGGCTACTGCGTCCCCGCGTGCCCGTACGGCGTCATCGACCGGCGCGAGGACGACGGCCGGGTCTGGAAGTGCACGCTCTGCTACGACCGGATCGGCGCCGGCGAGCAACCGGCCTGCGCGAAGGCGTGCCCGACCGAGTCGATCCAATACGGCCCGCTCGACGAGCTGCGCGAGCGCGCGCACGGCCGGGTCGAGGATCTCGTCACCGCGGGGGTGACCGAGGCGCGGCTGTACGGCGCGGATCCGTCGGACGGCGTCGGCGGCGCGGGCGCGTTCTTCCTGTTGCTCGACGAGCCGGAGGTCTACGGACTGCCGCCGGATCCCGTCGTACCGACGAGAGATCTCGGCGCAATGTGGCGGCGGGCGGCGCTGGCCGCGGGCACGTTCGTCGCGTGCGGGGTCGCCGCGTTCGCCGGCCGGAGAGCCAGATGAAGGAGCGCTGCCGATGAAGGAACGGGCGATGGTGCCGCGGGCGGAGTTCGGGTCGTACTACGGCCGCCCGGTGCTGAAGAAGCCGGTGTGGCGGGAGCGCGACATCGCCGGCTACCTGTTCACCGGCGGAGTGGCGGCCGGCAGCGCACTGCTCGCGGCCGGCGCCGACCTGACCGGGCGGCCGGTGATGTGCCGGTCGGCGCGGCTGACGTCGTTGGCGGCGCTCGGGGTGTCGGGCGTCGCGCTGGTGCACGACCTCGGCCGCCCGGAGCGGTTCGCGAACATGTTGCGCGTCTTCAAGCCGACGTCGCCGATGAGCGTGGGCAGCTGGCTGTTGAGCGCGTTCGCCGCGCCGGTCGGCGTCGCCGCGGTCACCGAGGCGACCGGGCTGTTTCCCGCGCTGCGCCGCCCCGCGGGCCTGGCGGCGGCCGCGATCGCGCCGGGGATCGCGACGTACACCGCGGTCTTGATCTGCGACACGTCGGTGCCGTCGTGGCACGCCGCCTACCCGGAGATGCCGTTCGTCTTCGCCGGGTCGGCGCTCGCGGGTTCGGCGGGACTGTCGCTGCTCATGTCGCCGGCCGCCGAGAACGCGCCCGCGGTGCGGCTCGCCGTGCTCGGCTCGGCGCTCGAGCTGGCCGCGTCGAAGCGGATGGAAGGCCGGCTCGGTCTCGTCGGTGAGCCGTACGGCGAGGGCAAGGCGGGCGCGAAGCTGCGGCTGGCGAAGGCGCTGACGGTCGCGGGGTCGCTGGGTGCGGTGGCGTTCGGCCGTCGCAGCAAGACGGCGGCGGTGGTCGCCGGCGGGATGCTCGCCGCCGCGTCGGCGCTGAGCCGGTTCGGCGTGTTCGAGGCGGGCGTCGCGTCGGCGGAGGACCCGGTCTACACGGTGGGTCCGCAGCGCGAGCGGGTCAGCGCGAGAAACTAACGCAGCACGATCGTGACGCCGTCGCCGCGAGCGGCGACGAACTCGCCGACGACCGGCGCGGTCGCGATTTCGCCCGCCAGCAACAACCCGCCCGAGGTCTGCGCGTCCGCCAGCAGGACTTGCATGACGTCGTCGTACCTGCCCGGGTCGAGGTGCGGCGCCACCCATTCGAGGTTGCGCCGCGAGCCGCCCGGGACGTGCCCGGCGGACGCGGCCTCGCGGGCACCGGCGAGGAACGGTACGGCGGCGACGTCGACGATCGCTGTCACGCCGGACGCGCGGGCCATCTTGTGCAGGTGGCCGAGCAGGCCGAAACCGGTGACGTCGGTCGCGGCACGGATGCCGGCGTCCACCGCGGCGACCGACGCGTCGCGGTTCAGCGTGACCATGGTCGCGACCGCTTCGGGGAAGACCTCGCCGGTGGCCTTGTGCCGGTTGTTCAGCACGCCGAGGCCGAGCGGCTTGGTCAGGCTGATCGGATCGCCGGGCTTCGCGGAGTCGTTGCGCAGCAACGTGTTCGCGGGCGCGATGCCGGTGACCGCCATGCCGTACTTCGGCTCCGGATCGTCGATGCTGTGGCCGCCGGCGACATGGCAGCCGGCGTCGTACGCGACGTCGAACCCGCCGCGCAGGACGTCGCGGGCGACGTCGAACGGCAACCGGTCGCGCGGCCAGGCGAGCAGGTTGACCGCGAGCAGTGGCCGCCCACCCATGGCGTAGATGTCGGACAGCGCGTTGGCCGCGGCGATCCGGCCCCAGTCGTAAGGGTCGTCGACGACCGGGGTGAAGAAGTCGGCGGTCGCGAGGATCGCCGTGTCGCCGTCGATGCGGACGGCCGCGGCGTCGTCACCGGAGTCGAGCCCGACGAGAAGCTCGGCGGGGTAACTGCGCGGTCCGTCGCCGGCGAGCGCGCTGACGAGGTGCTCGAGCTCGCCCGGCGGGATCTTGCACGCGCAGCCGCCGCCGCGGGCGAACTGGGTGAGCCGGGGCGTGTCCGCGACGGATGTCACGAGACGTGAGCTTAGGCTCGGCAGTTGTGGCGACCGCAGGCAAGCAACCGGGAGGTCCGCAGTCGGGCCGGCCGGGCGAGGTTCGGCTCGCCGCTTCGGTCGCCGCGCTGGCCGCGTTGGCCCTCTACGCGACACTGCCCAGCCAGCTGCTCAGCTGGGCGCGGATCGTCGTACCCGGGGTGGAGCTGCTGCTGCTGGTGCCGCTGATCGCGGCGAACCCGATCCGGATGGACCGGCAGAACCGGGTCTTGCGGTCGATGTCGATCGCGCTGGCCGGGCTGCTCGTCGCGACGAACAGCGCCGCGTTCGTGACGCTCGTCCACGAGCTCGTCGCCGGTGGCGCGAAGAAGGGTTCGTCGCTGCTGCTCGCCGCGCTGCAGGTCTGGCTGACGAACATCATCGCGTTCGCGTTGCTGTACTGGGAGCTCGACCGCGGCGGCCCGGTGCTGCGGGCGAAGGCGAAGCGCGACGAGCTGCCGGCGGCCGACTTCCGGTTCTCCCAGGACGAGAACGACGACACCGCTGCGGAGGTCGCCTGCCGGTCGTCGAAGGTCAGCGACTGGCGGCCGCGATTCGTCGACTACCTCTACCTGTCGACGACGAACAGCACGGCGTTCAGCCCGACCGACACGATGCCGCTGTCACCGCGGGCGAAGCTGCTCATGTCGCTGGAATCGGTCGAGGCGCTGCTCGTCTCGATCCTCGTGATCGCCCGCGGGGTCAGCCTGCTGAAGTGACCCGCCCCTCGGTGTCGGGATTTCTGTCAAAATGTTCGAATGAACGTTTTCGGGGGGCGGCGCCGGGCGCTTGCTTCGGTGCTGGTGACGTGCGGTGCGCTGTCGTCGGGGTGCATGGTCGCCTCGACGAGTAGTGACCGGTCGGAGCCGCCCGTGCAGCCGCACGACTTCGTCGGGCCGCACGTCGACACCTCCACCATGCCGGACTGGCTGGTGGCGCTCGTGCTGCTCGCCGCCGTCGTGGTCGCGGGCGTGATGGGCGCGGTCGCCATGGACATCCGCGGGCGGCGTGAGGACGACCCGCCGCGCCGGATGCCGCTGTGGCTCGCGCCCGACCCGGGGTTGCGGGGCGCCGGCGCGGTCGTCGTCATGGCGCTCGCGCATCTCGGAGTGGCGTTCGTCGCGGCCAACCTCTCAGCGGTCACCGTGTCGGCCGCCGGCGACACCAGTGCGGCGGCCGGTGCCGTGTTCGTCGTTCTGGCGGGCGGCGCGGCGGTCGTGGCGCGGCTGGTCCGCGGGGCGGGCAGCGCGGTGCTGCGCGGGCTGTGGGGCTTCATCGCGGCGATCTCGGCGGTCTACGCCGGCGCGGCACTCGGGCTGATCGTGTCGGCGACCGGCGCCTCCGACCCGGTGTCGGCGCTGCTCGGCGCGCTGGCCGGGCTCGCGGTCGCGATCGTCCATCACCTCGAGCAGCCGGCGACCGGCACGGTTGCGGCCATCGCCGCGAGCGCGATCGTCGCGCCGTTGGCGGCCGTGGCGATCGGTGACAACTCGCCCCGGCAGTACGACGCCGCGGTGCTCGTGATCGTCGCGGCGATCGGCGCCGCGCTGGCGTTGACCGACCGGCTCCGGCCGGTGCCGATGACGTCGTTCGCGGCGGGCGCGGCGGGGCTCGCGGCGGCGATGACGCTGGTGGCCGACGATGCCGACGCGCTCGACCAGACGATGGCGTTCGTGCTCCTCGTCGTACTCGCGGTGTTCGCGCTCTGGCGGCCGGCGCCCGGGGCGGCGGCGCTGCTGGCGTTCGCCGGGGCGGCCACGTTGTCGCTGATCGCGGTCGCGTCGGACGTCGACTCGGGGGCCGCGGCCGGCCCGGCGGTCGCCGGTGCACTGGGGGCGATGCTGGCGGCGATGCAGGAACGCACCGCGCTCGCCGAAGGGGCGGAGCGGCCGCGGCTGGGCGGGACCTATTGGGTGTGCGCGGCGCTGACGCTCGTAGCTGCCCCGATGCTGACGTCCGCCGAGATGGTCGTGGTCGACCTGCTCGGCATCGCCTGCCTGGTGACGCTGCTGATCGCCGCGGCGGGCGGCCGGCGCCTGATCGCGGTGGCGATCGCGGTCGTCGAGCTCGTCTCCGCGGTGCCGCAGCGGTTCGCCAACGGGCAGGCGTGGGGGCGGTACGTCGTCGAGCTCGGGCTGGTCGTCGCCGGCGTGGTCATCGTGATCATCGCGACCCGCGCGCGCCGCCCGCTACCGGGCGCCGGGGTGCGTGCGGGCATCGCCGGCCCTACGGGTATCGGCGGTCAGCCGGCGCCGCCGCCGGTCGCGGCGACCGCGATTCCGGGCGGTTATGCCGAGGTGTTCGACCTGGCGCTCGGGGTGCTGACGTCGTACGGGCGGTTGCAGCACGTCGACCGCGATCGCGGGCGGTTGACGTCCGACGAGATGTCGGTGGCGGTGTGGCAGCTACCCGGCGAGCCGGTGACGCACATCGCGGTGTGGGGCGCGGACGAGCGGGCCCGGGCGCTGGTGGAGTCGATCGTGGAGCGGCACGCGCCGGTGGGGTAGCTCAGCAGTACTTGTAGCCGAGGCCGGCGGTCGTCCAGCCGCACTTGTCGGCGAGGACACCGGAGGCGTTGCGCAGGTAGGCGGTGTCGCCGGTGTTGTTCCAGACGTGCCAGCCGAGGCCCCAGTAGCGGACGGTGGAGCTGTTGGTGCCCTTGCCGGTGTGTACGACGACGCTCTTGCCGCCGCCGAGGGTGAAGCTGCCGAACTTGTAGACGTGGTTCTGCGCGTCGCGCAGCGTCCAGCCGGTCAGCGCGACGCCGCGGGTGCCGAGGTTCTTGATGACGACGTACTCGCCGTTGACGTTGGACGTCGTGTCGGTGCCGGGCGCGTTGTACTGGATGCGGCCGAACTGGATGGTGCTGGTGGCGCTGGCTTGGGGGAGGGCCAGCGTCATCGAGGTGGCGGTGACGGCGAGGAGGACGGCGAGGCGGCGCAGCATGCCCGCCAGTCTCGGCGCTCGACATGCGGGCGCGCAGGCATTCGGACGATCGGTTGGGCAGATCTGGCCGAACGGACAGGGTCAGTAGCGCCGGCGGCGTTGCCGGCGACGTTGCTTCCAGATGCGGAGGAACTTGCGCCAGAGCATGCCGTCATTGTGCCGGGTGCGGGTGGCTAGCCTCACGTCGGAGGCGTATCCGTCCAGGTGGGCGGCGCGGTCTTCAAAACCGTTGAGCGGCAGTCCCTGTCGCTGGTGGGTTCGATTCCCATCCGCCTCCGCCACCTGCGGTTTTGCTCTGTACGGCGCCTGCCGGTGGCCGCCGTAGAAGGGCTAGTTGATCTCCGCGTGCCATTCGCGTGCCATTCGGCTGCGCGGCTACCAGAAGTCTCGGAGATCTCCCGACACGAGGTCGAAAGAAGCGGCGCAGCCGTAGGGGCGACGGAAAATAGAGCTCAAGCCAATCGTGCTTGACCGAAGGGAATCACCGTGACGGGGCTGGCCAGACAGATCGGGGACTGGACACTCGGTGATCAACTGGGTCGCGGTGGCAACGCAACCGTCTGGCGAGCGTCGCGGCCGGGCGACGACCAGGATGTCGCACTCAAGGTTCTGAACACCACGAAGGCTGATCGGGAGCCCTATCGGCGCTTTACTCGCGAAATCAGATTTCTACAAGAACACCAAGAGGCTCCAGGCGTCCTTCCACTCATCGACGCGAATCTGCCCGAAGCCCCGACCAGGACTAATCCAGCATGGCTCGCGATGCCCGTAGCCGTCCCCATTGCGCGTGCTCTGGAAGGCCGGGCATTGCCCGATGTAGTTCAGGCCATGACGGCGATCGCGCGCACGCTCGCCAGCCTGGAAGGTGACTGGGGCATTGCGCATCGGGACATCAAGCCAAGCAACCTCTACGAGTACCAGGGGAAGTGGTCAATTGGAGATTTCGGCCTAATCGCCCTGCCCGACGCGGACACGCTGACGGCGCAGGGGCGCCAGGTCGGCCCGGCGCACTACACGGCGTACGAGATGATCTTGGATCCAACGAGCGCAGATCCGCACCTCGCCGATGTCTATTCCTTGGGCAAGACCATTTGGGTGCTCGCGACCGGACAAGCCTGGCCTCCAGAGGGGCATCAGCCAGCCGACTCTCGGGGTTTCCAAGTTGGGGACTTTCGACCGCACCCGTATGCCAGCGTTCTGGACCGGGAAATCGACCTCATGACAAGGCTGCATCCCGAAGACCGGCCGTCGAAGGCTCAGGTCGCCAAGGATCTTGCGGCGTGGGGTGAGCTAGCAGGCGCGCCTGTCGTCCTCGACATCTCGGCCGCCCAGGCTCAACTTCGCCTGAAACTGAAGAGTGCGATCGCCGAGCAAGACACCCGCGAGCAGCAGAAGGAGTTGGCCTATGCGGCGGTCCGCCGGCTGCAAGATCTCACCGCCCCACTGAACGCAAGTTTGAAGGAGCTGTATCCCCGCGCCCTCGTCGATTCGCAGTCAGACAAGATGACGCAGAACCTTCTGACAGCCGATCGCCGCTACCACCACGACTTGCTGTTCAGATGGCAGCGGTGCACGTTCCTGGCGCCGTTCGAGCGAGTGGCATCCACCTCGTTGCGCATGAGTCGTGCGCTTGAGTTGTACGACGACGGCAAGCTCTACCTCCTGCTCATGGTTCACGTCGGTCCGGAAGGGACCATGGGTAGCTACTTCGACTCGCAAATCGAGATCCGATCAGCACCGGTCGGCAGCGTTGAGCAGGAGAAGATGCTAGAAGACGGCGTGCGCGACTTGGCGGATGCGCTAAGGGCCGCGATCGACGTGTTCGTAGAGAACCAGCCCGAGACCGGCTGAATTTCGCCTACGCGTTAGGCGCGCCGCAAATGAGGCACCGAATCGGCTTGTCCCATGACTCAGCCACCTTGACCGGCTCACGAGGATGGCATTCGAAGTCCACTCGTGCCATATCGTCTGACTCGGTCAGCGGATCTGCTTCATCGGGCTCGTCGTATTCCAGGTCCATCGTGATGAAGCCGCCGGACCGTTGATTGCTCCGCTTGAGGTCATCGCGAAACTTTCCGAGCATGGGGCCGACGACCTCACGCGCGACAAGGTTCTGCGCCAACTCAGCCTGCGCCTTGGTCAGCCAAGATCCCGAGTCGGCTTGGACGCCACAGTATGGACAGAAGTAGCCCCCGTCGGGCGCCGGCGTGGATGACTCATCATCCGCGCTGGGAAGCCACTTGAACTCGCGCTCGCAAGTGGGACACTCGCGCCTCAAGAAACCATCGGAGTCCAATGGCACCGTCATTGCCAATGTGGTTTCGTCATCGTCGTCGTACACGGGCTGGCTGCCTCCTGTCCATCCGGTGGACATAGCTCAAGTGGTCCACGGATAAGTATGAGCGGCTCGTCTGACACTTTCTGGCCGTTGGACACCGCAGGGCTGGGTAACGTGACCCACGGTCGTGACAGGCTGCCGTCGTGATCCCAGAAACGCGCAGCGACGCCACTGGAGAGCGGATCGTCAAGGCGCTGCAAGATGCGTCCTTGGGTGCCGAGAATGTCGCAGGTGGTGTGGCCGGCCAGGCAGCCAGCGTTGTCCAACATTCGTTTCTGGCTTGGGCTGAGGCGGCTGAAACACAGTTGCGGAACGTCTTCGTGCCGTCGGCGGTCGCAGAGATGCTCTGGACCGAACGGTTCTGGGGCATCACCCGTAGCGATCGAGCCACGCCCCGCCTGATTCAGACGATCTTGGCCGAAGTTCAGGACCGATCGAGCTACTTCGACTCGCTGCGCGGCTGGGTCGTTCAGCAAGTCCGGCGTTGGCAGGAGCCCGTACGTGTGTTGGTTGTGCCGGACACAAATGTGCTGCTGGCGTCAGGCGAAGCCTGGCTGGGCATCGATTGGGCGAAGGCCGCGGAGAGCACGATAGGCGTCAGGCTCGTGGTGCCGATGGTCGCCATTCACGAGCTAGACCGCCTGAAGCGGGTTGGGAATCAGGAAGCCCGAACGGGCGCGCGGGCGGCCCTGCGCTGGCTGACCGGCAACTTCACCTTCCGGTCGCTCGTGGAACGAGTCGGGTTGTCCGACTCTGCAGACGTAAGTGTTGAGGTGTTTGTCGACGACAGCCCCGCCCGCCGAGTTGACCCCGACGGCGAAATCATCGGTGTGACGTCAACCCTGCGACAGCTGGGCCAGGTTCCCACCAGGCTTGCGACCTACGACTTGGGGATGCGGCTGCGGGCTGCGTCCCGTGGCGTCGACGTCGTTCAACTGCCGGAGCGGGATGGTTGACCACTGGCTCGTTCCAGCCGAGCGCAGCGGGCTTTGCCTGCCGGTGCACGACGGCGGGCGACGCTATCTGTCATCGGCAGCGTTAGATCCCCCGGCCAACCTGCTTAGCCTGCGTGCTATTTCGCGGTCGCGCTTGTCGGCGGCGTGTTGGTAGCGGATGGCGGCTGCTGCCGAGGAGTGGCCGGCTCGACGCATGACCTCGGCAAGCGTCGCGCCGACCTGGGCCGACAGCGTGAGTCCGGCGTGGCGGAGGTCGTGGAAGTGGGCGTGGTCGATGCCAGCGATCTTGCGCGCTCTGCGCCAGTACCACTCCAGGTGCATGAGCCGGAGTTCGCTGCCGTCTGGTCTGCGGAAGAGCCGCGCCGTCGGCAGCATCGGACCCATCTCGTCGAGGTGGCGGCGTAGCGCGTCAATTGCTGGCTGGGGGAGGTGAACGACGCGGCGACTGCCCATCTTCGGTTCGACAACGAGTGGACCGCGGCCGCGGATCTCGACCACCTGGCGCTGAACAGCGAGCGTCCCGGCATCGAGATCGATGTCGCCTCGTTGGACTCCCAGCACTTCACCGATGCGCAGATGTGCCCACAGCGCGAGCAGGACGGTCGCCTCGAGACCGGCCGGCATCGCGGAGGCAGCACGCTCGACTTCTGCAGGATCGATCAACGGGCGCTCCGGCGTGTGGGGCTGGCCGGCGCCACGGATGAGGCAGGGGTTGCGACCGATGGCGTCGTCGGCGACAGCGGTGTTGAGGATGGCGCGTAGCAGGGCGTAGGCCTGGCGGGTGGCGGTGATTCCGGTGGATGCGGCGATCTCGGCGTGCCAGCGGCGGATGCCGGCCGGGGTGAGCGTCCGCAGTGGCATGTCGCCAAGGAAGGGCAAGATCCACATGTCGAGGCTGTGGCGGTAGGTGTCCACGGTTCGCGGGGCGAGAGCGCGACCACGCACTCGTCGTTCGGCTAGCCAGGCGTCGGCGTACACGCGCAGTGTCGTGTCGCCTGTCTTGGGGTCGCTCCACAAGGCCCTCTGCATGTCGGTTTCGATCGCGGCGAGGAACCGGGCAGCGTCCGGCCGGGACTCGAACGTGTCCGGTGCAGTCCGAAGCCGGCCGTCGGGGCCGGGGTAGCGCGCTTGGTATCGGCCGGACGGCAGGCGACGGATGGTGCCGAAGGTCCGCCGCGCCATGCCACCTCCCGTGGTTGCGCTCAACGGTCACCTGGCGAAGCGGTGCCGGTCGCCGATCGAGAGCGAGTTGTGGATGACCGGAGAGTCCTCACGGGCCGAACCAGAACCGTGACCACGCGGTGGTTCGCTCGCAGCTGATCCGAACCACAACCGTGACCACGAGACGCCGGGCGTGGTTCGCCGTCCACAGGCAGGTGTCGGTCCGCCGCAGCGATCGCCGGCGGCAGCGAGCCTCGTCGGGTGGGCGGCTACAGGCTGTACGACGGTGTCACCGCAGGCTTCCTCGGCGAGTTTGCCTCGGAGCAGGCGGCGTGGCGAGCCGCGGACGCTCACTCACTAGCGGTCTTGGCTTGCGCTGGTGAGTGGGTCGTCGTCGAGCACCTCGTCGTTAGCCGCGGGACCGACGGCTGCACACTGGTTCGTTCCGAGTTGACCCACGTCGGCCCGCCCGACGACTTAGACGCCTGTGCCGGGTGGCTGAGCCGCCTTCCCGGCCGCGCCTGACGCAACTGGTCGCCACCCCGTCTCGGATGAGACAAGTGTGTGGGACCGGCAATTCGAGTAGTCACGTCGGCGGGTGAGATCCGCCACGAAACCCAGCCGACGAGGGCTGCGAAGTCTGACGAGGATCTTGATCAGGCGGCGGGCGTTGATTGTCACGTACTCGGTCGGCGACGACTCTCGTTGCGGATGGTTGGCGGGCAGCGACCGGTGGTCGCGGTTGTGGTTCGGGCCGCGTGGACCCTCATCGCGTTGGCCCCCGCCAAAGGAGGACCCGTGACAGCAATGCTCACCGTCGAGGACGCAGCCGCCGAGCTCGGTACGCCCGTGCGGTTCGTCCGCCGGCTCATCCAGGAGCGGCGGATCCGCTTCCACAAGATCGGCAAGTACGTCCGCATCGCCAGAGACGATCTTGAGGCCTTCATCGCCGCAGGCGAGGTCGCGCCCTTGCGGTCATCCCCAGTGGCGCGTCGATCCGCGGAACTGTCGGCGCGCCAAGTCACCATCTAGGTCGTGGACATCCCGGGCACCGCCGCGCAGCTCTTGATAGCGCTGCTCTTCGTCGTGCCCGGGTCCGTTTATCAAGCGGCGAGATCGAGACTGCGCGGGCCGACGCCTGATGACACGCTGCCATCCGCGCGCATCCTCCGAGCGCTGGCCGTAAGTGCGTTTCTCGACGCGCTCTACGCCCTGTTCTTTGGATCAACGCTGGTGGATCTCGCAACCGAGAAGGCCGACAAGCCGGGCGGCCCCTCGGGCTTTATGGCGCACCCTCGCGAGACCGGGCTATTCGCGCTGCTGCTCCTCTTCGTGATCCCTGTCGCCGTCGCGATCGTTGAGTACTGGGTACTCCGGCGTGGATGGCGACTGCCCCTGACCTATGACCCGACGCCAAGGGCTTGGGACTTCGCCTTTGCCGACATAGAGCCGACCTACGTCCGCGTTCTGACCGTTGATGGGACATGGCTCGGGGGCTGGTATGGGGAAAATTCGTTCGTCTCAAGCTTCCCGGAGCCGCGTGAGATGTTCATTGAGACGGCGCACCTGATGGCGCCAGACGGCAGCTTCGGCCCGGAGCAGCCAGGAAGTAACGGGCTCTACGTGCGATGTGATGACATCCGCGCTGTCGAATTCGTCGACGGCAGCGACTCGATGAGCGACAATGGAAGCACTGCAAAGGAGGCGGCCGATCATGGCGACGAAGCGCGGTAAGTCGACGTGGGTTGCGCCTCGATCCGGCGGCTACAGCGCCTCCAAGAGCGCGGTCACCGGTCGCTTCGTCAGCTCCAACGGTACGAAGTCCAAGTCGGCGAAGCCCAATCCGCCAAGTGGACGTGCGTCCGCCGCCGTTTCGAAGGAGAAGTCCAGCTGATGACGGACCGTCGACAGCCTGATCCTCGCCCCCGAACCGGCCTGCCCGCCAACACCGAGACCAAGGGGCTGCGCCCGAAGCCGGCGACGCAACCTAAGCCCCCACCGCCGACCGGCTCCGGCTCCCCGTCTCAGCCGAAGAGCGGCGGCAAGTAGCACCCGCTTGTGGAGTCTCGACACGCGTGCGAACATATGTTCGAACCTATCGGTGTCGAGGGGGTAATTGCCGCTGGTAAGGCCTCTAGGAGCGGCTGTGCGGGAATTGCCGGCGAGGCGGACTCCAGACGATCAACCCGATAAGGGGGGTCGCAGCGGGGACTGGCCTGTGCCTCGAGTGAAGGAGGAATCGGTGGCCGAATCCGTAGTTTTCATCGCCTTCGCGAAGGAAGACGAGAACGCTCGCAATCTGTTCACGGGGCAGCGCCTGCTAACACGCACGCCGTTTACGTTCACGGACATGTCCGTGAAGCAACCCTACGAGACTGAGTGGAAACAACGCGTTCAGACTCGAATCCGCCGTTCCGACGGCGTTATCGCTCTCATCAGCTCTTCTACCCCGCAAGCGACGGGCCAGCTGTGGGAGATCAAGTGTGCTGTGGCCGAAGGGAAGCCATTACTCGGTATTTGGATCGAGAGCGGCTACCGGCGCAAGCCTGTTGAAATGGGCAATGCTCCCTGCAAGGTCTGGACGTGGGATGCAGTAACCGACTTCATCAATTCCCTCTGACGGAGGGGTCCCGTGCGCCGAGCTCTGGTCGTTGGTATCGACGATTACTCCTTCGGCCCACTCACTGGATGCACAGCCGACGCCGTCGAGGTTGGAAGGATTCTCCGTCACCACGCCGACGGTTCTCCGAACTTCGACATTCGGTTGCGAACCGCGCCGTCTGAGCGAATCACGAGGGCCAGTCTGCGTCGCGATCTGCAGGAGTTGTTTCAGCAGCCCGCCGAGATCGCTCTCTTCTACTTCTCGGGTCACGGTAGTGAGAACGACCTGGGGGGATTCCTCGTCACGCAGGATGCGGAGGCCTACGACGAAGGCGTATCGATGTCGGACGTTATTGATCTGGCTAACAGAAGCAACGTCACCGAGGTTGTTGTCGTTGTCGACTGTTGCCACAGCGGACACCTGGGCAATGAGATAGGACCCCGGGACCAGAACGCGAAGGTGGAGATACGCGAAGGTGTTTCGATCCTGACCGCAAGTCGGGCGTCGCAGGCCGCGATGGAGTTGGATGGGCGGGGTGTGTTCACGTCTCTTCTCTGCCTCGCTTTGGAGGGCGGTGCGGCCGATGTTGTTGGTCGGACGAACGTTGGCGGAGTGTTCGCTTACGTAGACCACTCGCTTGGGCCGTGGCAGCAGCGGCCACTCTTCAAGACTCACGTCAGCTCTCTCGTCAACCTCCGTCAAGCTGAGCCAGCGGTACCGAGTGAGGACTTGCGCCGAATCACCGAGTTCTTTCCGGCGGCTGACGATGAGTTTCATCTCGATCCCTCGTTCGAACGAACACACGAGACCGCTGTTTCTGACCGTGTCGTGGATTACGATGTGCTGGCCAGCTACCGTGACGCTCATCTCTTGGCCGTGACCACCCACGAGCAGTTGTATTTTGCGGCGATCAACGGCGGCTCAGTTCATCTCACTCCGCTGGGTCGCCACTATTGGCGCCTCGTCAAAGACAACCGAATCTGATGCGCATCGGAGTGACGGGCCACCAGAAATTGCCGAAAGATGGTCTGCTCGTCATCCGGACTGGCATCCGGGACGAACTACAGCGAGCCGTCACGCGGGACGAGCTTGTCGGAGTGACCAGTCTGGCGGCAGGTGCGGACCAGTTGTTCGCGCGGCTGGTCCTAGATGTGGGCGGATCGTTGCACATCATCGTTCCGAGCTCGAACTACGAGCGCACGTTCGCCGACAAGGACCTCAAGGACTATCGAGAGTTGAAGCACTCTGCCGAGCGGGTCGACGTCTTGCCGTTCTCCGACCCAAACGAGCGGGCTTTCTTCGAGGCAGGCAAGCGGGTTGTGGATGAATGCGACGAGCTAATAGCCGTCTGGGACGGCCTCCCCGCGAAGGGGTTGGGTGGAACGGCGGATGTTGTGCGGTATGCGCACTCGCGCGGTCGTGTGGTTGTTGTTGTTTGGCCCTCGGGCATGCGTCGCTAGCCAGCCGTGGTCGAAGTAGGAGGCACCGCGCCGTAGACCTAATTCGCCCTACCACGCGGACGAGGTCGGTTACGCCCTTTCGGCAGCCGGCCGCAGTCGTCCTTACGCTCAAACACTGACGAGCGGGTGCTCGGAAGCGGACGCCCGGCATGGTTCGCGCAAACTGTCGGTACCAAGAGGACACAATCGCGAACATGAGTTCCGTCGACTTGGTCGTCAGCATCGTCACCGTGGCGGTCTCCGTGGTCGCTGCGTGGATCACGTCGCGCGGATCCGTGCTACGAGGACGACGCGAAGCCGCTATGCAACGGGCCGCCGACGAAGTGTTGGCCGTCCTGTCGCGGTTGCATTCGGTCATTGACGTTTCGCGGTACGAGCCGCCGTCGCCGGCACAAGTTGCTGCTCTCATGCGGGAATGGGAGAGCGTCGCACGGCGAAATGAGTGGAAGCTGCCAAGCCAGTGTCTGCACTTGCGCCAGAGCATTCGCGAGGCAGCATGCAATTACCTGGGCGAGCCGGCGGCCGTTGGCATCGACCCCCGCGGTGCATCCCAGCCGGTGTCTCCCTTCGAGTACCACTGGTGGGACGTAGCCGTCACATACGTCGAGTACGTGATCCGAGAGTTGCAGGACTTGGACCGGCTGCGGCGACGTCGTGCCAGGGTGGCTCGGTTCCATGAATGGCGACGAGATGAAGACGCTTCCTGGCGGGAGGCTGGCTGACGCATTCGGCCTTCAGGCGAAGTCCATTTCCGGTCGGATCTGCTTCAACTGCCATTCCAGAACCGTCACCACGTCGTCAGCGTTTGAAAAGTCAACACTAAGCAGCGGAAACGATGCGCCGGGCCGGGTCGGCTGGTCGAGACCATCACGGTTGATGAAGCCTTCGCGTACTAGTAATGCCTCCTCGTGCGCGCGGGCTACGCGGTTGCGCCAGTCGCTGCGTGTCTCGCCTGCGAGCCGCGGCACCAGAATGGGCCACGCGGTCCGGATGTGCTCGTCGACCTCGGCTCGGTGATTGCCGGGGCCCTCGTATGACCAGTGGCCGCAGGAGCAGAAGGATCGTCCCGGTGGTCGACGTATGACCTCGTGTCCAGCGACGTGTGTCCACGGCTGGACGTTGCGTGGCGGTGGGCCGATTTCTGGATCAAGTTCGGTTCGCACGCGTTCCTCCTCATCGACGATGTAATTGCAGTGTCACCCGACGATGCCGTTAGTGTCGCGTCGTGCCATTCGCGTGCCATTAGTCGTGGCACGGAGGGGTGAGCAGGGGAGAGCAGCGGCGAACCATCTCTTTGAGCCCCGATACTTATCTTGGTAGTACGTCGAGTCGTTCTTGACCGCTCCCCAGAGATCGGTCTTGCGGGCCGCAACGGCGTCTAGGCGGTAACTCGAAGCATCGCGCTCCTCGCCGGCGCGCTGAGCCTCGCGGCCGAGGTTGCTGGACAAGGCCTGGCGGAGGTTCGGCTCTCCCGGAAGACTTAAGCGCATCTGGTCGAAAGCGATGTAGCACCCACGAAACTCGGTGTATGCCCACCCGCAGGTCGTAATGCTGGTGTGCGGGAATCGGCAATCGATAAATTTGCACGCGATGAACTGGCAAGCGTAAAGCGACGCCTCTCGGAAGTAACAGTCGACGAAGACACAGTTTCGGAAGACGCCATACCTAAGCCGCACCCCCTTGAAGCTGACGTTCGCGAAGGTGGAATGAATGAAGTTCCGGTTCTCGATGAGTTCGCCGTCGACCAGTTGATTCGCGAAGAGGAAGTTGCCTCCGGTGATAGTGCTCATAAGGTCAGCCTCGTTACGGCCGATCAGATATGCGGCGCCGGACACAGTCCTCCTCTCGCATCCTCAGGGTATCGGCAACTGGGAGTAACCAATGGTCGCGCTGACTCCAAGCGCGCCCCGTTTGCAGGCCCTCTTGGACGGGCGGGCTGAGGCTCATGGACATCTCGCTGTTGGACTTGGCGGCGACACGCGCGCTGCATGAGCCGCCGTTTCGATCAGGGCCCAGCTACTCGTCGAGCTCGCGGCGTCGTCGCTCCCGCCCCGAGTTGTAGAGCCACCCGTCGAGCAAGCCGCCGAAGAGGTACGGCCACACACGCTCGCGCGGACTGTCGTCGCCGCGCCCGAGCTTGTAGAAGAACCCACCGGGCAGCAGCCAACCCCACGCGGTGTCGTAGATCGAGTTGTCGCTGCTTCGCTGCCCGATGAGCCATGCGATCAGCACGTAGCTGACCAAGACCGCGACGACGACGAGGATGATCACTCCCACCACGCTCGCCTTTGTACCGCGGGACAAGCGCCCGCGTCGCCCGAGGTGAACGCGGCCAACGAACCACGGAGGCCTCGAATGCGGCGCGCCCTGCTCGCGTTGACCACCGCCGGCCTGGCCGCCGGCATCGCCGTGCCGTCGGTCGCCCAAGCCGGCCCGATCGCGCAGCCGGTGCACGTGTGGTTCCTCGCCGACGGCGGCGTGTGCGTCCAGGTCGAAGACCAGACGCCGGTCTGCACGCACGCGATCAACCCGTAGCCGTCACACCGCCTTACGGCGACGAGCAGTCGAGTCGGAGCGCTTCGGCCGCGGTGCCCGCGGCGCCGCCACCGAGGAGCCGCGACTGGCCGCCACCACTCCGCGCTTGAACCGGCCGAGCACGACGTCCCCGCCGCTTCCATGAGCTTATGCGCCCGAGCCGTTTCGCCCGCTGTAGGCATCTAGGGATCGGCCGGATTTGACAGGGCCGAGTGCGAATTCTCGCCACCGCCCTTCTCAGCCGTGCCGAAACGTGACAGTGTGTGACCGGTACAGAGCGTCCTGGCTTGTCCGGACTCTTGCTCCCTCGCCGCTCTCGTCGGTCGACGGAGAAGGCGGTGAGGTACGGCTGTCGCTACGTGACCACCTGACTCCGTAGCGACGTCACTGACAACGCACCACGCGCACGCAACGACCGTTGAGCCCAACCGCCACAAGCGGTTCTTCGGGCTGCCCAGCCACGGGGGACCCGGCAACGATGCCGGGCCAACACTCCCGCGCCGGCATGCTGCGTCGCGGACGTCGAAAGGTTGTCAGGCATGAGATTCACGAAGGGCGCCGGCTCGCGCCGGCAACGCATCGTGCGGCGCGCCACGATCCTCACGACGGTCCCGATCCTCGCTGTCGGAGGGCTCGCGCTTCAGAGCCTCGCGGTGAGCGGCAACATCGGCTCGGCCGCGATCGAGATCGACGCCAACCTCTATCCCGCGAGCGCCACCGGAACCGACTGGGTCAAAGACAGCACCGACAACGTCTCCACCGGCTGCCTGTCCGACTCGATCGCCTCCTGTAACGAGGCGGGCGTCACCGCCGCAACCGGCGGAACCGGCCACTGGAACGGCGTCCGCATCGTTGACGGCGTCGCCGGCAACGACAGCGACATCTTCCTCAAGGGCGGCAAGGAAAACGACACCAGCACCTGGACCGTCGGTCCCGGCACCGTGGGGTCGTCCAAGTACGACGCGACCCAGGCCTATCTTGCGAACAACTCGACGACGCTGTTCTTCGGCATGGAGCGCCGCGGCAACAACGGCACGACGGCGTTCGACTTCGAGTTCAACCAAGCCGCGCCCGCCAACACGACGACCTACATCCCGACCCGCTCGATCGGCGACAAGCTGTTCACCTTCGAGATGAGCGGCTCGGGCAGCAGCGGCTCCGCGACACCGCACATCTTCACGTGGGACGGTTCGTCGTACGTCGAGGGTTCGTCGAGCGGCACGGTCACGGCCATCAACAACGCGCCCACCGCCGCAGCCCCGTGGGGCTACGTCGACAGCCACGGCCACTGGGTGCTCGGTGACCTCGACAACTTCGAGTTCGCCGAAGCGTCCGTCGACCTCGCCACGGTGTTCTCGACCTTCGACCCGTGCGGCACCGCGCCGTTCTACACGCAGGTCCGGACCCGCTCCTCGGCCACCCCGACGAGCGACCTGAAGGACACCACCAAGATCTTCCAGTACAGCTTCACCGCGGGTGCGGCGCCGACCGCGAGCAAGACCTCCGCAAGCGCGTCCGGCATGTCGGTGACACTCACCGGCGTGTCCGACTCGGGCACCACGAAGCTGTGGCAGAAGACGACGTCACTCGCCGGCACGCCCACCTGGACGAGCACCGGCGTGACCACCGACACCCTCACCTACAGCGCCTTCGACACGGACGTTCCGCTCGCGGGCGCACCGGTCGTCGCGTTCAGTAGCGGGACGTCGATCCCGGTCACGAACACGAGCAACGCCAACGGAAACTACGTCGGCAAGGTCCAGACGATGTACTTCCGGCTGCAAGCCAGCAAGACCGTAGGAAGCTCCACCTGCGTCAGCAACTCGACGCCGGTGGCGGTGCACAAGGTGCAGTTGATCGACCCGTAAGACGACGGTCGTTCGGGCGCCGGCCGGGAACTCACCCGGACCGGCGCCCGTCCGTGTCACGACGTGCTGGTGAGGAAGACCGAGTTCGCGGAGTTCCAGTGCGACGCGAGGTAACCGTTCGGGTCCGGCGCCGTACTGAAGTAGTCGTCGTGGCCGCAGTCGAAGACGCGGTCGTGCTCGAGCGGGCACGAGTACGTCATCGTGTGCCCGCTGGTCTCGTAACACATCCGGTCGTACTCGTCGGTGCAGTGCCAGCCGCCGTCCGAGTGCGGTGCGCTCAGCTGCACGCCACCGAGCGTGTGCTCCAGCTCGTGCGCTTCGGTGTCGCCACCCCAGCACCCCGAGTCGACCCGTCCGTACGACGGCCCGCTGTTGTTGCGGTTCGTCGCGGCCGCCGAGTCGTCGCTCTCCACGGTCGCGATCCCGCAGTAGACGCCGGCGTCCACCCAGAGCAGGTACTTGCGATCGGTCCGGTTGAAACCCTGCGCCTGCAGCTCGGTGATCGTGTTCGACAGGTTGTCGTCGCCGGTCGACGAGACCGTGACGTCGGCGACGACGGGGACGCAGTTCGCGTCGGTGACGAATCGAACGTGCCGCACGCCGCCGGTCTCCGCGGCACTCGTCGCATACACGGAGTCGACGTTCGCCGTCCACTGGTCGAGCGACGGCAGCAGGCTGGCATAGCGGTCGGCGACGTCCGCGGCGTGCACGTAGACCGCCTGCACCCGCGGCCCGTCGGTGCCGCAGCGGGCACCGGAGGGCGCGGTCGGCGCGGTCGGCGCGGTGGAGGTCGGCGTCGGGGAAGGCGACGGCGCCGGTGACTTCTTGCCGCCGCCACCCCTCGTGCTGCCCGAAGCTGCGTAGAACACCGGGAGACCGTCAGGGCCGTGAGTACACGCGGGCCGCCCGTGCACGGTGACGCCGCGCACTTGATATTCACCCGCGCACGGCTGGCCGTTCTCGGCGCGCACCAGGCCGCCGTAGCTGTCGGCCGGCCCCGATCGAGTTGGAGCCGTCGTGGTGTGCACCCCGGCTGCGGCTTCGGACGCCGCAGCTACGCCGATCGCGAGGAAGGCCGCAACCGTGGCGAAACGGACGACGCGGGGGAGCTGAATCGTGGCGGTGGGCACCGTGCTGTTGTCGGCGCCGCACCCACCTTCTGAAGGCGCCCGGCGGGCGATGTGACAAGTGCCACGCGCATTGGCCGCATCGCGCGGCAAACCGCCTCCGGGCCCGAATCATGAACGTCCGCGGTTGCCCCTAAATGATCCTCCCTTGCGAACGCTGTCCGGTTGGTTCAGGATGGCGCCGCTGCCGTCGCCACCGTCAGGAGCCCGCACATGCGCCGCGCCGTACTCGCGATCGTCACCGCCGGATTCGCTGCCGGCATCGCCGTGCCGTCGGTCGCCCAGGCCGGCCCGATCGCGCAGCCGGTGCACGTGTGGTTCCTCGCCGACGGCGGCATGTGCGTCCAGGTCGAAGACCAGACCCCGGTCTGCACGCACCCGATCAACCCGTAGCCGTCACACCGCCTTACGGCGACGAGCAGCCGAGTCGGAGCGCTTCGGCCGCGGTGCCCGCGGCGCCGTCACCGAGGGGCCGCGACTAGCCGCGACCACGCCGCGCTTGAACCGGCCGAGCACCATGCCCCATGCCGCTTCCATGAACTCCGCCTGCTCGGCCGAGTCGACGAGTTGATGCACCTCGACCCGCGCCCGCCGGCGGTCGACTCCGGACACGCGCAGGTATCCGGTCCGCGGCTGCCCCGGCACCGGCACGTTGCCGTCCTCGAAGTCCCAGCTCATCGCGATCAGCGACGGCGGTACGACGAGGTCGTAGCGGCCGCGGATCTCGGTGCCCCACTCCATCGTTGCCGCGAACCGGCCGTCCTGGATCGACACCGGCGCGCCCAGCCAGCGCGAATAGACGACCGGATCCGCGAACGCCGCGAACGCCGTCTCCTGCGAGACACCGACCTCCACCGACGCGACCACCGCGCCGACCGAGACCGTCCGTGCCTCCGACCGCTCCGGGATCTCGGTCGCGGTCTCCCACTTCGTCGACGTCTCCAGCGCGCCGTGCAGCCCGGCGAGCGCGGACTGCCGGGCGCGATACCGCCGCGACGTGCCCACTGGCGTCATCTCCACCAGCCCGGCCGCGCGCAGCACCGCGAGATGCTCCGAGATCGTCGCCGGCGTCAACGCGAACGCGGCCGCGATCTCACCGGCGGCCAGGTCGCGTTCCCAGATCAGCGACAGGATCTCGCGGCGGGCCGGTGCGCTCAGCGCGCGCAACACCGCGTCGACGTCGTTCACCACCGGCTTGCCCACCTCCGGTCCCCGTCGTAGTGTTTCGGTGTCTACCTAAATAGGCACACACCGAAAGACACCCGGAACCACGAAGCGTAACCGCTGGAGGTGGCAAACATGCCCAAGTACCTCGTTCTCTACCGCAGCTCCGCCGACGCCGGACAGCAGATGGCGAGCTCCACGCCCGAGCAGGCCCAGGAAGGCATGGCGCTCTGGATGAAGTGGTTCGAGAAGACCGGCCCCGCGCTCACCGACTTCGGTTCGCCGCTCGGCACGAGCGCGACGCTGCCCGGCAAGGCCGACACCGGCCTGCCCATCGGCGGCTACTCGATCGTCGAGGCCGACTCGCCCGCCGCCGCGACCAAGCTGCTCGACGACCACCCGCACCTGCACGCACCCGACGCGGCGATCGAGCTGCTCGAGTTCCTCCCGATGCCCGGGATGTAGCCCGTCAGAGGCCGTCGACGATCTCCTCGACGGCGGCCTCCCACGCCGTACGGCGATCCTCCGGCATCGGATCCGCGCCGGCCGACAGTTCGCGCAACACACCGCGGACCAGCAACTCGGCCGACGTCGACGCGACGACCGCGTTGCCGAGCTCGAGCTCGTGCTGCAGGTTCTCGCGGCCGTGCCCGGCGACGATGTCGAGCAGCACCATCCGGCGGCCGATGACCCGCGCCTCCGAGCAGGTGTCACCCGCCGACGTGACGACGACGTCGCAGGCCGCCATCAGCTCGGGCACCCGGTCGGTGAAGCCGAACGGCACGATGCGCGAGTCCGCGGCCGCGGCAGAACGCAACGCTGCTTCGAGTGCCGCCGCCCGCCCGGCCACCGCGAGCACGTGTACGCCGGCGGCTGCGAGCGACCGCGCCACGGACGCAACCGGGCCGAGCCCCCACGAGCCGGTCATCAGCAACACGACCCGCGCGTCCGCCGGTACCCCGAGGCTCGCCCGCGCCTCCGCTCGCGACGGCGCGTCGTAGAACCGGTTGCGCACCGGAGCCGGTACGACGAGCACCGTGGCCTCGGGTTCGAACCGGCGCAGGAACGCGGCCGACGTCGGCGACGGCACCAGGTAGACGTCGGTGTTGGGATGCACCCAGAGCCGGTGCGGGTTCACGTCGGTGCAGAACGTCACCGTGCGCGCCTCGATGCCGCTCGCGCGCACTCGCGACATCGCCGACGCGGCGGTTGCGAAGACGCTCACGACCAGCGACGCCGGTCGATCGCGCAACACCGCCGACAGCCGCGGCGCGATCCGCCGCGCGGCCTGGTCGTCGAGGAAGCCGGCCAGCCGGTTGCCGCCGCGCAACGCATGGAAGTGCAGCGCGTCGAAGGTGCCCGGAATCCCCAGCAACGAACGGAAGACCGCTTCACCCGCCCGGTGCCCGGCACCGCCGAGCAGCGCCATCGCGTCGAGCGTCTCGGACGTCCACCCGCGCGTGGCCAGCGACGCGGCGAACGCGTCGGCCATCACGTCGTGGCCCATGCCGATCGAGCCCGACACGAGCAGCGCGTGCCGACTCATTGACGAACCGCTCAGCTCGCTCGCAGCCATTCGAGGTAACGGCGCACGCCTTCGGCGAACGACGTCTCCGGCTTCCAGCCCAAGACCTCACGGGCGTGGGTGATGTCGATCTGCCGGCCGGCGAAGTCGCCGCTGCGGCCGGGCACCCGCTCGATCGCCGTGTCGCCGACGAGCTCGGCGACGGTCTCGGCGACCTGGAGGATGGAGACCTCTTCCGGCCCGTCGAGCGCGAACGTCTCGTTGACCGCGGCCGGTTCGAGCGCGAGCACGTGCGCGTCGGCGAGGTCCTCGACGTAGACGAAGTTGCGGGTCTGCTTGCCGTCGCCCGCGACGGTCAACGGCTCGCCGGCGAGTGCCTTCGCGACGAACTTCGCGATGACCAGTTCGCCGCGCATCCGCGGCCCGTACGGAACGCCGTAGCGCAGCACGGTGTAGGGCAGGTCGTACAGCTCGTGGTAGCTGCGCAGCACCATCTCGGCGCCGATCTTCGTCGACGTGTACAGGTGCCCCGACCGCGACAGGTCGATGTACGCCGTCTCGTCGACCGTGCCGTCGCCGGCCGCCGCGCCGAACACCCACACCGTGCTGGCGAGCACGACGCGAAGGTCGCCGCGCAGCCGGGCCGCGTCGGCGATGACGCCGGTGCCCTCGACGTTGAGCTTGACGGTCGCGAGCGGGTTCAGCGCCGCGACGTCGACGTTGGACATCCCGGCGAGGTGGAAGACGACGTCGGCATCGGCCAGAACATCAGCAACCGCAACCGGATCGAGCACGTCACCGGCGACATAGGAGACGTCCGGGCGCGACGGGCGCGGCGTCGCGTCGTACACGGTCACGTCGTGGCCGGCGGCGACCAGCTTGTCGACGACGTGCGAGCCGATGAACCCGCAGCCGCCGGTGACTACGGTCTTCACGCGACCACGTCCGCGAGTACGGCGGCGAGCGCGTCGACCACGAGATCGGCTTCGGCCTCGGTCATGTCGGAGTGCAGCGGCAGGCAGATGTGCCGCGCGCACACGTCTTCGCTGACTGGCAGCCGCTCGCGCGCGTAGGGCTCGAACACTGGCTGCGCGTGCAGCGGCAGCTCGTAGACCTCACCGGACAGCCCGATCTCGTGCTGTTCGCGCAGCGTCTTCTTCAGCTCCGCACGGTCGACGCCGGCGGGAAGCAGCGCGATGTACTTGTAGTAGTTGTTGACCGCGTTCGCGGGCGTCGGGAGCACCGTTACCGGCAGCGACCGCAGCGCCGCGTCGTAGCGCGTCGCGATCTCCGCGCGGTGCGCGAGGAACTCGTCGAGCCGGCGCAGGTGCACCTCGCCGATCGTCGCGTGCACCTCGCTCATCCGCCACGCGTAGCCCTCGCGGACGTGCACGTTGCCGAGGAATCCGGCCTTGCCCTGGTCGCGGTAGATGCGCGCCTCTTCGGCGATGCGGTCGTCGGCGGTGAGAATCATGCCGCCCTCGCCCGACGTGACGACCTTCGTCGGGTAGAACGAGAACGCCGCCGCGACGCCGAACGAGCCCGCGAACCGGCCGTCGAGCGTGCTGCCATGCGCGTGCGCGGCGTCCTCGACCAACGCGACGCCGGCCTCCGCGCAGATCGCCGCGACCTCGACCACGCTGCTCGCGATGAGCCCGCCGATGTGCACGTGGATCACGGCGGCGGTGTCGGGCGACAGCGCCGCGCGCAGCGAGTCGGGCGCGAGCGCCATGGTCGTCGGGTCGACGTCGGCGAACACCGGCCGGCCACCGGCGTGCAGGACGGCCGCCGCAGTGGCGAAGAACGTGTTGGCCGGTACGACGACCTCGCGACCCGCTACCCCGACGGCGCGCAGGATGATCTCCAGCGCCGCGGTGCCGCTCGCGACCGCGATCGCGTGCGGCGCACGGTGCCGTTCGGCGTACGCGTCTTCGAATCGCCTGGTCGCCGGGCCGAGCGTCAGTGCGCCCGTCGCCAGCGACTCCTGGATGGCGGCGGCGATCTCTGCCCGGTCCTCGACCGAGAACACGACCCGCGCTGGCGTGACCTTCAAGCCCGACTCCCGTCCGGTTGGGTGACCAGAGGAGATTACCGGGAGTAGCCCCGGCCTGACACGATGGCGGCGTGGGCCAGCGACTCCCGCTCTTCCTCGACCTACGCGGCCGGCGCGTCGTCGTCGTGGGCGCCGGCGCGGTGGCCGCGCGCCGTACCGCCCGGTTGCGCACGGCGGGGGCGTACGTCGTAGTCGTCGCGACGGTGGTCCGGGACGCGGTGGACGCCGACGAGGTGCACGAACGGGCGTTTGCCGCCACCGACCTTGACGGCGCCTGGCTGGCGCTCGCCTGCACCGACGTCGCGGAGGTCAACGAAGCCGTCGCGGCGGCTGCGCGGGAACGCGGCATCTGGTGTGCCCGCGCGGACGATGCCGAGTCGTCCGACGCATGGCTGCCCGCGGCCGCGGCGGTCGACGAGATCGACGTGGCGGTGACCGCGGGTGGTGATCCGAAGCGCGCCGTCGCGATCCGCGACGGCATCGCGCGCGGGTTGCGGGACGGGTCCCTGCACGCCCGCCGCGGGCGGCGATCGGCGGGCCGGGTCGTCCTCGTCGGCGGTGGCCCGGGCGACCCCGGGCTGCTGACTTTGCGCGGGTATCGCGAACTGCTCGCCGCGGATGTCGTCGTCGTGGATCGGCTCGCGCCGACCGCGCTGCTCGACGAGCTCGACGGCGATGTCGAAATCGTCGACGTCGGCAAGGACCCGCGCGGTCCGGCTGCGTCGCAGGACACGATCAACGCGCTGCTCGTCGATCGCGCGTCCGCCGGAAAGACCGTGGTGCGGCTCAAGGGCGGTGACCCGTTCGTGCTCGGGCGGGGGAGCGAAGAGGTCGCCGCGTGCCTCGCCGCGGGGGTGCCCGTCGACGTCGTACCGGGAGTGACGAGTGCGACCGCGGCGGCGACGTTGGCCGGCGTGCCGCTGACCGAGCGGGGTACCGCGCAGGAGTTCACCGTCGCGAGCGGGCACGTGCCGCCGGGGGACCCGCGCTCGACCGTCGACTGGGCGCGGCTCGGGGCTGGCGACGGCACTCTCGTGTTGCTAATGGCGGTGGCGAACCTGCGCGCGATCGCAGCGGCACTCGTAGACGCCGGCCGCGACGCGTCGACCCCGACAGTGATCGTCGCGAACGCATCGATGCCCAATCAACGCGTAGTGCGTACAACGTTGCAGTCGCTCGCCGACGACGTTGACCGCGAACAGATCGAGCCGCCAGCAGTAGTCATCATCGGCGCAGTCGCGGGGCCCTCAGTCTGACGCCCTGAGCGTGCCGTGGAATCCCAGTTGGTGGTGTTGATGCGGAACCAAGCAGGTGAAGGGAAACGACGCGGAAACTTGGGGCAAGCGTGTGTCCGTGCTACGGAAGGACACTTCGGCGCTGCCTAAGGACACCGACATGGGTATGTCTATCGGGGGTGCCTTCGCGGATGTGCGGAACCGGACCGTCGCGTGGCCCGGATGACCGGACTCACACTCCCACCTAGTGCCGCCGATTCCGATTCCGTCGGCTCTTACTGCATCCCCGCCTAGATCAGTTCGGAGCACTTCAAGCCCACAGGTCGGGATCGCGGGCGAGGGCGAGGCGGGCTCCGTGAACACGCAGACGCGCGCGATCGCAGTGAATCGACAGTTGAAGGTCGTTGAATCCGGTATGAAGGCGGTCGCGGCGAATGAACAATCACTTGAGTAGGTGCCGAAGAAGGTGCCGTTCGGCAGCGAATGCGCTACTCGGTTCGCGACGGATCGATACCGCCGGAGAATCGAGTCCGACACCGTGATGACTGGGCCCCCCGAGTCCGGGCTTGTCGTCCTGGCCGACAGCGCAAGCTGGTCCCCTAACGACGTCAAGGGTCTGTGTGGCGGGGTTACCGGAAACGGCACCGCGGCAGGAGGCTGGAGCGCCGGCGGGATGCCGACAACGATCGCCACTGTGCCAGCGACTAGCGCGTCGCCGGCTGCTGGGGGCAAGGCGAGGAGTTTGTGGGTGAGGCGTCGCCAGGGCCGCAAAGCGGCGGCATGTAACGCCGAAAGCGCCCCGCCAGCGCGGCTGAATTCCTCCACCGCGTTTGACCGCGCGCGATGCGCCAACGACCGGACCGTCGCTAACGGTCTGGCGGTCCGCCGAGCGATCTCCGCATAGCTGACCCCTTCCACCACGTGCTCCCAAAGAAGCTCGCGTTGTGGTTGCGAGAGTGTGGCGAGAGCGCGTACGGCGAAACCGGCCTGCTCGGCCGCGGCGACCACGTCGGCCGGATCCGGCGCGGCGTCGCCGATCTCGTGGAGTTCGGCGTGTGGGGATACTGGCTGGCGTAGCGATCGCCGGTACCCGTCCACCAGCAGGTTGCGAGCAACCTGGCAGATCCAATTGACCGCATGCTCGTCCGACTCGAATCGATCCCGGGCCACGTAGGCGCGCAGCAGCGCCTCCTGGAGCAAGTCGTCAACGTCGGCGTGCCGGGCCCCTGGCAACCGAGCGATATACGACCGCAGCCGCGGTAACTCCTCCTCGATGAAACGTGCGAACTCCGTGCCCCCCATTGGATGAGTTCCTTTCCGTATGGATGACTCACAGGGGATACGGCGAAAGAACGCGATCCCTTACGGCCCCAACTCAGCCTCAGCGCCGGAGAAGGAACAGAGCGCTGAGGCTGAGCGTGATGGGGCCGGGCCGACTTACGCCGATCACTACGCGCCGGGGACCGCCGACGAATTACACGGGGATGATCGAATCGGCGTAGCACGTAACCGAACGCGTTGTGGGGTCGTGAACGCAGCCGTTCGGCGAGCCGAGCGGGATAGTGGTGCTACTCACGGTGTCCGGATCGACGGCATATACAACGCGTGCGCGAGCGTGCACCTTGTATCTGTAACCGCTGTCCAACGGACAAACGGCGACTGCCGCACCGGCACCGACGCCCTCGACGAGCATGCTGTGCCAAGGATTCCCGACGCCATCGCACACCTGCCACGTGCTCGTCGATGACGTTTGGTACATGACCGTGACATCGATGTACTGATCAGGAGCTGTGGGGTCGGGGAGCGCTCCGGTCTCGAGGGTTAGAACATTGAGAAGACACTCGAATGTCCCCGTACCGGTCACGAATGCGAGGTCTGTGGCCGGCACGTAGACGCCCTCGGCGACGAGTGTGCAGGTGGAAGTTGTTTCTGCGTTCGCGGTGCCGGGCAGCGCGAGGCCAACGGCGGCGATCGCGCCGACGACCAGGACGCGCACGGTTCTGCGAATCATGATTTCCTCCCTGGATGGATGATGCGGACACCCAGGTATTTCGCCGGCGCACCGGAACCGTTGCACCTCAGTTCGCGGCGATCATGCGCTAGTTGGGGTTTTGCGCGCGTTATTACCCCAACACCTGCATGATCGGCGCGGAAACGAGGGTCAGTCGGACGACGGGTGCAGCCGGCGGACGATCTTCAGTACGACGCCGCGCGGGGCGAACCGCACCGATTGCGCGCCGAACTTGTTGTGCAGCCCCGGAATCTCCACCCGTTTGCCGCGCATCATCGCCTTGTAACCGGCCTCCGCCACCGAGGCGGCGCTCATCGACAACATCCCCTGGGTGAGCGGCTGCGCATCGGTGCCGGCGACGGCATGGAACTCGGTGTCGGTGACACCCGGGCACAGGCACGTCACGGTGACACCGGTGCCGGACAGCTCCTCGGCGAGCGCCTCCGACAGCGACAGCACATACGCCTTCGACGCGTAGTAGACCGCCATGAACGGCCCCGGCTGGAACGCCGCCGTCGACGCGACGTTCAGCACCCGGCCCCGACCGCGCGCGACCATCCCGGGCAGCACCAGCTTCGTGAGGTCGGTCAGCGCGGTGATGTTCACTGCGACCATCCGCAGGTCGCTGTCCCGGTCGCGGGACGCGAACGCGCCGTGACCCCCGAAGCCGGCGTTGTTGACGAGTACGTCGATGCGCGGGTCCGGCCCGACCTCGGCGAGCACCTTCGCCGCCGCGTCCGGTACCGCGAGGTCGGCCGCGACCACCTGTGCGGCGGCGCCGTACTGCTCCTTCAGTGTCCCCGCGAGCTCTTCGAGCTCGGCCTGCCGGCGGGCGACGAGCACGAGGTCGTGCCCCTCGCGAGCCAGCACCTTCGCGAGCTCGCGGCCGATCCCGGCCGAGGCTCCGGTCACCAGTGCAACGGGTCGTGACGACATGGGCGCAGCGTAACCGGGTGCCGGTTTCGGCCGGAGATGTCGGATGGCCGACAGCTGGCCCGTGCCTCGATTGCCCGGATTGACCGGAGCCGGGCACGGTACGCCGGTGTACCGCACCATCGTCGTCGGCACCGACGGCTCGACCACCGCAGACAAGGCGGTCGACGTCGCCGGTGAGCTGGCGCGCGCGTGTGGTGCGGCCCTGCACGTCGTGACCGCGTACCCGCCGGTTCGCTCGGCGGTGCTCGCCGGTGCCGGCGCGGCGGGGGGCGGGCTCGGTCCGGGGTTCGGGGGGACCTTTGCCGCGCCCGCGTGGCTCGGCGACGACCAGCGCGTCGCCGCGGAGGAGGTCGTCCGCCAGGCGGGGGAGCGGCTCGCGCAGGTGGGGGTTGGCGCGAACACGGTCGCTCGCCTGGGGGAGCCGGCGGACGCCCTCCTTGCCACCGCCGAAGAAGTCGGCGCCGACCTGATCGTCGTCGGCAACCGCGGGATGACCGGCGTCCGCCGCTACCTGCTCGGCAGCGTCGCCGACCGGGTCGCGCACCACGCGCACTGCAGCGTGCACATCGCACACACCTGTTAGGTTCCCGCGCGTGGGACGCCCGGCGCGGGCGCGGCTGCCGCGCACACCGCTCGACATCGCCGAGATGCTCGGTGCCGTCTCGCTGTTCGCCAGCCTCACGTTCGCCGAGCGCGAGCTGCTCGCGCGTTCGATGCAGCCACGGAAGGCCCGCCGCGGCGAGCTGGTGTTCGGTCAGGGCAGCCCGGGCGACGCGCTCTACGTCGTCGCCCGCGGCTCGGTGCTGATTCACCGGACGACCCGAGGCGGCGACCGGCGCGCGATGACCGTCGTCGAGGCACCGGGCAGCTTCGGCGAGATCGGGCTCGTCGACGGCAGTGCCCGCTCGGCCGCGGTCGAGGCGCTCGAAGAAACCGACCTGTTCGCCTTGCCCCGCAAGGACTTTCTGGCCCTGCTCGCGGCCGAGCCCCGGATCGTGCAGGGCGTGCTCCGCGAGCTCGGCCGCACCATCCGCCGGCTCACCGAACAACTGGCCGACGCAACCCTGCTCGACCTGCCGGCGCGGGTCGCGAAGACCCTCGTCCGGCTGGTCGAGGTACGGCGGGACGCCGACCCCGGCTCCGAGCCGATCGTCGCGTTGTCCCAGACGAAGCTCGCCGAGCTGGCCGGCGGATCCCGTCAGTCGGTGAACGCGGCGCTCGCGACGCTGGCAGCGCGCAAGCTCATCCGGATCGACGGCCGGCGGATCGTCGTCACCGATATGCCCGGCCTCCGCCAGCGCGCCGGCCTCGCCAACTCATAGCGCGGCGATCCAGCGACGGGCCGGCTCGCCGGCACCGATCGTGTCCAACGTCGCCTGCGCACCCGGCTCGTCGCCGGCCCGCTGCTGCGCGGCGGCGAGCCACACCGTCGCGCCGAGCGCCGACCACAGGGCGATCGCCTGCTTCGCCGCCGTCTCCACGCCGTCGCCGGTCAGCCGGGCATGCAACACGGCGTTGTCGGCGCGCAGCGCCTGCTCCTCGAGCATCGCCCCGTCGGCGGCGGGCGCGAGCGTCACGACCTCGCCACCGAGCAGCGCGGCCTGCTCGATGACCGCGCCCGTGTACGACGCGAGCCGGGGCGCGCCGGCTTCGACGCATTCCTTGCGGAGCTGGTCGAGCGCGGCCAGCGACACGGTCGCGCCGGCCGCGACCGAGAGCCGCGCCTCGTGCACGCGGTGCAACAGCTCTTCGACCCCGAAGTAGCCGTCGGCCGACGCGACGCGGGCCCGGGCGAGGTGGTCGAGCGCCGCCGCGAAGTCGCCGCGGTCGCGCGCCACCAGGGCACAGACGTAGTCGACCTCGGCCTGCTCCGTGGAGCCGAACTCCGCGATCGCCGACCGGGCCAGCTCGCAGGCCGCGATGCTTTCGTCCAGCCGCCCCATCCGCAGCAGCCCCAGCGCCGATGTCGTCGCCGTGAACAGATCGACCCGCGGGTTGCCGGTCCGCCGGGCCAGCTCGCCGTACTCCGTCAGCTTCGCGACGAACTCCTCGTGGTCGCCGGCCGCGACGGCACAGTCGACGAGTACGCCGAGGCCGTCGCCGACCACGTCGTACGCCGCCACCCGCGCGCCCAGCTCGACCGCGCGAGCCGCGGCCGCCTGCGCCGCGCCCGGCTCCAGCCGGTAGATGGACGCGAGCGCCACCGTCCGCGCGATTCCTGCCTGGCCGCGCACGTCGTCGGCCGGTGTCAGCTCGCGCGCGAGCGCCAGCCAGCGGTCGTGCAGCCGGGCCGGCGCGACGCCGGTGATGTAGGCGAGCAGCCGGGCGATCTCGGCCGTCTCGGCGGTCGCGCCCGCGTCGCGCAGGGTGCCGAACGCCTCTTCCTGCAACGCGACCATCGTCGGGTAGGACTCGTGCCGCCAGGTCAGCGCGAGCGCGCGCAACGCCCGGCCGCGCCGGACCCGGTCGCCGGTCGCGTCGGCGACGCGTACGACGTCGTCGAGGGTCTGCCGGGCGGCGTGCTGGCGCCGCAATCTGGCGAGCGCGATGCCGTGCACGAGCGCCGCGTCGAGCGCCGCGTCGTCGGTCACCGCACAACGGGCGGCGAGCTCGCGGGCGCTGGCCGCCAGCCGCTCGGCCTCGTCGAACTCCCAGATCTCGACGAGCGCGGTCGCGGCCAGCGTGCGCAGCCGTACGGCGTGCGTCGGCGCCAGCTCGGCGTGCGCGTCGATGAGCGGCAGCGCGCGCTTCACCGCGTCGTACGCCGACTGCGCCTGCGTCGTGAACAGCACTTCGGCGTGGTCGTGCAGCGCGGCGAACGCGGTCTCGACGGCTTCGCGGCGCTCGGCATCGTGGTCGAGGCCGAGATGCTCGAGCCAGGCCAGTGCGTGGTACGCGCGCTGGTGCACGTCGTTCGCGACGTCCGGCAAGGTGAGCTGCTTGCGGTGCAACCGGGCCCGGGTCGTTCGCGGCAACGATGTGTAGGCGACCTCGCGGACGAGGTCGTGGCCGAAGCGCAGCGACCCGTCGGCCGTTTCGACCAGCAACCCGTGGTCGATCGCGAGGCGCAACGCCGGCTCGCCGCCGTCGCTGAGACCCATGGCGTGCGCGGTCCCGAACGCGGCGCCACAGGTGCTGAGCTCCTGCAGCAGCTGCTTCACCGCCGGCGGCAACCGGTCGATGCGCGCGGCCACCGACAGCCGGACGGTCGTCGGCAGCGCGGCGAGCGCGTTCGGGCTGCGCGGGCGAACTCCGTCGGGTCCCTCGTGGAGCGCGTCGGTCTCGGTCAGGAACGCGGCGGTCAGCAGCATCATCAGCGGGTGGCCGGCGGTGCGCGCGTAGAGCGCGTGACCGAACTCGGCGGACGGAGCGGCGCCGAGCGCGCCGGTCAGCAGCGCGGTCGCCTCGATCTCGCTCAGGCCGCCGATGCTGTGATCCGAGGTCAGCTCCGGATCGGTCGCCTCGCCGCTGCGCGAGCAGCCGACGAGCAGCAGCGGCGCCGCCAGGGCGTCGCGCCCGATGTTCTCGACGAGCGCGCGCAACGACGCGTCGGCGGCGTGCAGGTCGTCGAGCACGACGACCAGCGGCCCGGGGCCTGTCGCGTCGGCCAGCAGCGCCCGGGTGGCCGCGAGGGCAGCCGGGAACGGGTCTTCCCGGGTCGGCGCGCCGGAGCGCCCGGTGCCGAGCTCGACTCCGGCGTCGACCTGGCGTACGAGGTCGACGAGGCCGACGCCGGTCTGCGCGCAACGCAGCCAGCGGGCCGGTACCGCCGGCGCCCGGCTCAGCCAGTGCTCGACCAGCCGGGTCTTGCCGACGCCCGGCTCGCCGGCGAGCAACACGACCTTGCTCGTCGCCGTCCGCACCACCTCGGCGAGCTCGGCGTCGAGGGCGCCGAGCAACCCGGCGCGCCCGACGAACCCGGCGGGGGACAGCGCGGCCGGTGCGCGCGCGGCGGGCGCCGACTCGCCGCCGAGGCGGTAGGCGGGGACCGGCTCGTCCAGGCCGCGCAGCTCCAGCAGGTCGGGCCCGTGCCACTCGCCCGCGTCGCCGGCCAGGTTGCGGCAGACCTCGTCGACGTAGATGGCGCCGGCCGGTGCGGCGTCGCACAACCGCGCCGCGAGGTTGATCGCGGGACCGATCAGGTTGAAGCCGCACGGCTCGGCGCTCGGTACGACGAGAACCTCGCCGGCCGCGATGCCGACGTGCACGTCCGGGAACGGCAGCGCGCTCGGTTGCGCGTTGCGCTCGACGACGAGGCGGCGCATCGACTCGGCCGCGCGGACGGCGTTGGCGCCGGCGTCGGCGTCGGCGCGCGGGACGCCGAACACCGCGAAGAAACCGTCACCCGCGACGGTGCAGATGACGCCGCCCTGCTGCTCGGTGGCGTCGCGAAGCGCGGACATCACCGGATGGACGGTCGCGACGACGTCTTCCGGGTCGAGCCGGCGGCAGAGCTCGGTGTAACCGCTCAGGTCGGCGAACAGCAGGACGGCGAACTTCCGCTCCCCGCCCTCGCGGGCCCGATTCATTGCTGGACCGAGCTCATCGCGGTGCTCATTGCGGTGCGCGGACGAGGTCCCTGCTGAGGTAGATGCTCGCGCTGCGGACGGCCGGGTGGTCGGTGATCCGCGCGGCGGTCGCCGCCAGCTCTTCCGGATCGTCGCCGGCGATCTCGATGATGACCTTGCCGTTGCCATCGGTTGCCGCGGCGATGCGGTCCGGTCCGAGCTCGCGCTCGTAGTCGGGCAGGTGGTCGAGCACGTCGCCCACGTCGCACAGCATGAAACAGAAGTAGGGGTGCGACCCGCCGATGAACGAGATCCGGCTCTCGATGTTGGCGATCAAGTCCATGCAGTCGGGCGAGTGGCAACCGAGGATGACCTGCGCCTCGTTGACGAGGTCGCCGACCGGGTCGTCCGGCTCGCTCGACGACATCGGTGCGTCGAGCACGTGCGGGTTGTCGACGTGCAGCTTGGTGAAGAGCGTGTGCTCGGCACCTTCGAGCGCGGTCATCGACTGCACCGTGATGCCGCGGTAGGTCTTGCCGACCAGATGAGTCGGCGGCTCGCCGGTGTGCCGGCCGAACACGTATGCCTGCATGACGCAATTCCCCCCTAGACGGTTGCGCGCGATTCTCGCAAAGAAACGACAAACCTCACAAGGACCCTCCAGTCGGATACCCGACAGTTCGTCCGCTTTACCCTTGAGCGCATGGCGGAGGACCCGCGCCGGCGGATACCGCGGACCGACGCCGTGCTCGCCGACCCGCGGCTGCGCCGGGCGAGCGCCGCCCTCGGGCCGGTGACCGTGAAGCACGCCGTGACGGCGGCGCAGGAGCGTGCGCGCAGCGGCGAGATCCCCGCCGCCGACGTCGTCGAGGCGGCGGTGGCCGCGTTGCCGCGGCGCGCCACCGGGTTGCGGCCGGTCGTCAACGCGACCGGCGTCGTCCTGCACACCAACCTCGGTCGCGCGCCGTTGTCACCGGCCGCCGTCGACGCACTCGTCGCGGCGAGCGGCTACGTCGACGTCGAGTACGACGTCGTGACCGGCACCCGGGCGCGCCGCGGCCGGGCCGCCCTCGCCGCCTTGCGCGCCGCGATCCCCGCCGCGGGCGACGTGCACGTCGTCAACAACGGCGCGGCGGCACTCGTGCTGGCGGCGACCGCGCTCGCGCAAGGCCGCGAGATCGTCGTCAGCCGCGGCGAGATGGTCGAGATCGGCGACGGTTTCCGGCTGCCCGACCTGGTCGCGTCGACCGGCGCGCGGCTCGTCGAGGTCGGCACCACCAACCGGACGACGTACGACGACTACAAGCGCGCGATCGGCGACCGCACCGGGTTCGTGCTGAAGGTGCATCCGTCGAACTTCGTCGTCCGGGGCTTCACCGGCGCGGTCCCGGTCGCCGAGCTCGCGACCCTCGGGCCGCCGGTCGTGGTCGACATCGGCTCCGGCCTGCTGCACCGGCATCCGTTGCTTCCCGACGAGCCTGACGCGACCAGTGCGCTCGCCGCGGGCGCGGCGCTGGTGACCGCGAGCGGCGACAAGCTGCTCGGCGGACCGCAGGCAGGTCTCGCGCTCGGCGACGCGGAGCTGGTCGGCCGGCTGCGCCGGCATCCGCTGGCGCGCGCGTTGCGGGTCGACAAGCTGACGCTGGCGGCGCTGGAAGCGACGCTGCTCGGCCCCGTCCCGCCGGTGCTCGACAGCATCGGCATCGACCCGGAGGCGTTGCGATCGCGCGCCGACGCGTTGGCGGGGTCGCTGCGCGACTCCGGTGTCGACGCCGACATCGTGAGCAGCGACGGATGTGTCGGCGGCGGCGGGGCTCCGGAGGTCGTGCTGGCCGGTTGGGCGGTCGCACTCGATCCGGATCTCGCCGAACCGTTGCGCCGTAACGACCCGGCGGTGGTCGGTCGCATCGAACGCGGCCGGTTGCTGCTCGACCTGCGGTGCGTGCCGGTCGCCGACGACCGCGTCGTAGCGGAGGCGGTGCGCGCCGCGGCATGCAGGTAGTCGCGACGGCGGGGCACGTCGACCACGGCAAGTCGGCGCTCGTCCGCGCGCTCACCGGCATGGAGCCGGATCGTTGGGCGGAGGAACAGCGCCGCGGCATGACCATCGATCTCGGTTTCGCCTGGATGTCGCTGCCGTCGGGGGAGACGCTGTCGTTCGTCGACGTGCCGGGCCACGAACGTTTCGTCGGCAACATGCTCGCCGGTGTCGGGCCGGTGCCGGCCGTATGTCTCGTCGTCGCCGCCGACGAAGGATGGCAACCGCAGACCGAGGAGCACGTGCGCGCGCTCGACGCCCTCGGCGTCGCGCACGGCCTCGCCGTCGTCACGAAGTCCGACCTCGCCGATCCCACCCCGGTGCTGGCGGACGTACGGCGCCGGCTCGCCGACACAGCGCTGCGCGACGTCGACGCGGTCGCGGTGAGCGTGACGACCGGCGCCGGTCTCGACGTACTGGTTGCCGCGCTCGACCGGCTGGCCGCCGGTCTCGCCGTGCCGCAAGCCGACGCGGCGGTGCGGCTCTGGATCGATCGTGCGTTCACCATTCACGGTGCCGGCACCGTCGTGACCGGGACCCTGCCGGCCGGCAGCATCTCGGTCGGCGACACGTTGACTCTTGTGGGTGCGGAGCCCACGACGTCGGTCGCCGTTCGCGGCCTGCAGACACACAACCAGTCCAGGGAACGGGTCACCGCGGTCGACCGGGTCGCGGTCAACCTGCGCGGGATCGCGCGGACCGACGTCGCGCGCGGCCTGGCGCTGTGTACGCCGGGCGCATGGACCGTCACCGCTGAGGTCGACGCCCGCGTCGAGGGGGAGCTCGCCGGCGACGTCGTCGCGCATCTCGGCAGCGCGACGGTGCCGGTGCGGATACGGCGGCTCGCCGGCGATGTCGCGCGGCTCCGGTTCGCTGCGGGTCTGCCGCTGCACGTCGGTGACCGGTTGCTGCTCCGCGAACCCGCGAGCCGGCGAGTGGCGAGGGCGACGGTGCTCGATGTCGCCCCCGTCGCGGTGCGGCGGCGCGGCGACGCGGCCCGGCTCGCCGCGACGCTGCGATGGCCGCGCACGGCCGACGACGAGATCGCCCGGCTCGGGATCGTGCGCCGCACCGAATTGGCGGCCGCCGGCTTCACCGGCGAACCGGTCAGCGCCGTCCGCGCGCGCGCCTACTACCTCTCGACCGACTGGCTGCGCCGGCAGGCCGCCGCGGTCGAGGCGATCGCTCGCGACGGCGGCCCGGGTGGCGTGAGCCTCGGGCAACTCGGCGTGCCCGCGGACGCGCTCGCCGCGGTCGTCGCCGCCGCGCACGGCGTCGTGGTGCGGGACGGCCGCGTCACGGCGAGCGCCGCCGAGGCCGCGCCGTCCCCGGAGTTGCGCGACCTCCTCCGCCGGCTCGACGAGGATCCGCTGGCCGGGCTCGACGGTGGAGACGTCGATGCCGCCGAGCTTTCCGCGGCGGTGCGGGCCGGGCAGGCGTTGCGGCTCGCGCCGGGTCTCTACGTCGCGGCCGACGCGCCCGCCAGAGCGGTCGCGGTGCTCGCCGGGCTGCCGCAGCCGTTCACCGTGAGCGCGGCGAAAGCAGCGCTCGGAAGCACTCGGCGGGTCGTCGTACCGCTGCTCGAACATCTCGATGCCGCGCGACTGACGCGCCGCGACCGCGACGGCAACCGGGTGCTGACCACGACCGAAGCGTAGGGTCGGAGACATGGCTGCACTCGTCGACGGTTTCGGGCGCGTGCACACCGACCTGCGCGTTTCGCTGACCGACAAGTGCAATCTCCGTTGCACCTACTGCATGCCCGCCGAAGGTCTCGACTGGCTGCCGTCCGACACCGTGCTCACCGACGACGAGGTCGTCCGCGTCGTCGGCATCGCAGTGCGCGACCTCGGCATCACCGACGTCCGGCTGACCGGTGGCGAGCCGCTGTTGCGACGCGGGCTCGTCGACATCGTCGGGCGGCTCGCGCAACTCTCGCCGCGACCGCGGCTGGCGTTGACCACCAACGGCATCGGGCTGGCCCGCGTCGTCGGCGACCTCGCTACCGCGGGCCTCGACCGGATCAACGTCAGCCTCGACACGATGCACCGCGCGACGTTCGTCGCGCTGTCGCGGCGGGATCGTCTCGACGAGGTGCTCGCCGGTCTCGACGCCGCGCGGGCCGCTGGGATCGCGCCGGTGAAGGTCAACACGGTGCTGATGCGCGGCGTCAACGACGGCGAGGCGCTCGACCTCCTCGACTACTGCCTCGAGCACGAGTTGCAGTTGCGGTTCATCGAGCAGATGCCGCTGGATCCGCAGCACGGTTGGGATCGCGACGTCATGGTGACCGCAGACGAGATCGTCGCGACGCTCTCCGCGCGGCACACGTTGACGCCGGTCGGCGGTCGCGGCTCCGACCCGGCCGAGCTGTTCCGGATCGATGGCGGCCCGGCGGTTGTCGGTGTCATCGCGAGCGTCACCAAGCCGTTCTGCGCGGCCTGCGACCGGGTGCGGCTGACCGCCGACGGTCAGGTGCGCAACTGCCTGTTCGCGACCGAGGAGTCCGACCTGCGTACGGCGTTGCGCGCCGGCGCCGACGACGCGGAGATCGCGGCGCGGATCCGCGCGGCCATCCGGCGCAAGCGCGCGGGTCATGGCATCGACGATCCGGAGTTCTTGCAGCCGGCTCGGCCGATGTCCGCGATCGGCGGATGACGGCCCCGCCGTACGACGCGATCGTGCTCGCCGGCGGCGCGTCGCGACGGCTCGGTGGTGCGGACAAGACTGCTGTGCCGCTCGCGGGCCGAGCGATGCTGGACTACGTCGTCGAGGCGGTGGCTGCGGCCGGCACCGTTGTCGTGGTGGGGCCGCCGCGGCCGACTGCGCGAGTTGTCGAATGGCGCCGCGAGGAGCCATCGGGCGGGGGACCGGCGGCCGGGATCGCCGCCGCGCTACCGGCGGTGACCGCCGCCGACGTTGTCGTGGTCGCCGGCGACCAGCCGCTGCTGTCGGCCGAGGTCGTCATGTCGCTGGTGACCGCGCTGCGCGTCGACCCCGGCCTCGACGGAGCGGCCGGCGTCGACGCGGACGGCCGGCCGCAGTGGCTCGTGGGCGCCTGGCGGGCCGACGCGTTGCGCGGCGCCGGGCTCGCTGCCGGTGCGGCACTGCGGGACACCCTCGGCCGGCTGCGCTGGACCGCGGTCCCGCTGCCGGACGGCGCGGCCGTCGACTGTGACACCCCGGACGACGTACGGCGGATCGCCGCGTTGCTGACCGACAGGAGCGGGAGACGATGACGACGCTGGACGAGTGGACCGCGCAGGTCAGCGCGGCGCTGGGGCTCGATCCGGACGCACTGGATCGCGACGTCGTACTCGACCTGACGAAGGACGTCGCGCACGGGGTGGCGCGCCCGGCGGCGCCGCTCACCGCGTTCCTGCTCGGAGTCGCGGCCGGGCGATCCGGTGGCGAGAGCGTGCCGGTGCTGGCGAGCAGGATTCGCGAATTGATCCCGGCCACTCCGCCGTAGACGTGAGCGATGCCGGGCGACCACGGGGGCAGTCGCCCGGCATCGCGTCCGCGGAGCGTCCGCGCCGTGCCCCCCGTCTGCACAGGCACCTGGCGCTACCCCACAGACTGCCAGCAACGGCCGTTTCCGTCTAGTTCACAAAGGCCGCGTACGGGCCAAGTTTGGGTCGATTGCGTAAACGAAAGGGACAGACAGTGGCTGATCAGACTTATGGCATCACGGAGATCGTCGGGACGAGCGGCGAGAGCGTGCACCAGGCGATCCGCAACGGCATCGCCCGCGCCTCGCAGACGGTGCGAAATCTCGACTGGTTCGAGGTGTCGACGATCCGCGGGCACATCGAGAACGGTGAGGTCGCGCACTTCCAGGTGCAGATGAAGCTCGGCTTCCGGATCGAGCAGCCGGACGCCTAGCGACCCCGCGGATGTGCGAACGGTCAGCGAGCTTGGCTGACCGAGCTCATGTTGAAGTCGGCGATGCGTAGCGCCGGCATCCGGGTGCGGGTGAAGTAGTCGCCCCATTCGCGGGGGAGCGTGTGCTCGGTCGCGCTCGCGCCGGCGACCCGGCGCAGCATGCCGACCGGGCTCTCGTTGAAGCGGAAGTTGTTGACCCCGGCGACGACCTCGCCATTCTCGACGAGGAACACGCCGTCGCGAGTCAGGCCGGTGAGCAGCAACGTCTGCGGATCGACCTCGCGGATGTACCACAGGCAGGTCAGCAGCAGCCCGCGATCGATGTCGCCGATGAGCGTCGCGGTGTCGCCGGCGCCGTCCCCCGCGACGAGCTCGAGGTTGTCGATGACCGGCGTGACCGGCAGGCCGGTGACCTGCGCGGAGTGCCGCGTCTGCAGCAGCGCGGTGAGGGTGCCGTCGGCGATCCAGTCGGTGGGACCGAGCTCGAGGCCGTTGTCGAACACCGACGCGTCGCGGCTCGACGCCCCGACCGCGACGAACGGCTCGCAAGCCTGCCCGGGCATCGCGGGATCGCTGCGCATCGTCAACGCGGCGTCGGTGAGCTTCTCGCCGACCCGGGTGCCGCCGCCGGCCTTGGAGAACACCGACTGGCCGTCGTGCGCGTCGAGCGCGCCCATCGACCAGTAGAGGTAGATGAGCAGGTCGGCGACCGCCGACGGCGGCAGCACCGTGTCGTACCGACCCGCGTCGAGATCGACCCGCTTCTGGCCCCATTCGAGTCGTTGCGCGACCTGCGCTTCGAGCGCCGCGATGTCGACGTCGCGGATGGCGCCCGTCGACACGCCGGCCCACGCCGACCGCGAGCCGTCGCCCGCGCGGCCGGTCAGCTCGACCCGCGCGCGCGGCTGCACGTGCCGCAGCCGGAGACCGCGCGACGACGCGAGGTAGAGCGTGCTGACGTCGTGCTCGGCATAGCCGTAGCGACCCTCGTCCGCGGCCGCCGCACCTTCGAACGCCGCGGCGAGCCCGTGCGTGACTCCCGCGAAGTCGCCGATCGACGTCTCCGCCGGCGCGTCGGCCCAGTCGGCACTGACCCGGTCCGCGACGAGGTCGGCCGCGTCGTCGGCAATCGTGCTCTCCACGGCGGCCTCGGCGCTGTCGCGGACCAGCGATTCGACGTCGTCCGCGGTGACGCCGCTTCGCGACAGCGAGCCGACCCGGGCGCCGTCGGCCGAACGTACGACGCTGATCACGGTGAGGTCGGTCGTGTTGGTGATGCCGTTCGTCGTCAGCGTGTTGTTGGCCCAGCGCAGGTTCACGGTCTGACTGGTGTGGGCCAGCACGATGCAGTCGTCGGCGGCCGACGCGGCGAGCGCCCGCTCGGTCAGCTCCTGCGGCGTCACTTGCCGGCCTCCTCGACCGTGTTGAGGATGCGGATCCCGCGGAACAGCGCGACCGGGCAGCCGTGGCTCACCGGCGCGGTCTGCCCGGGCTGCCCCTTGCCGCAGTTGAACGCGCCGCCGAGCACGTACGTCGACGGGCCGCCGACCGCCTCCATCGCACCCCAGAAGTCGGTCGTCGTCGCCTGATAGGCGACGTCGCGGAGCATGCCGTCGAGCCGGCCCGACTTGATCCGGTAGAACCGCTGGCCGGTGAACTGGAAGTTGTAGCGCTGCATGTCGATCGACCACGACTTGTCGCCGACGATGTAGATGCCGTCGTCGACACCGCCGATCAGCGCGTCGAGATCCGGTCCGTCCGCCTTCGGTTGCAACGAAACGTTGGCCATCCGCTGGATCGGCACGTGGAACGGCGAGTCGGCAAACGCACACCCGTTGGACCGGCCCGCGCCGGTGCGCGCGGCGATGTGCCGGTCGAGCTGGTAGCCGACGAACTGCCCGTCCTTGACGAGGTCCCACGTCTGCGCGGCGACGCCCTCGTCGTCCCAGCCGATGGTCGCGAGCCCGTGTTCGGCCTGCCGGTCACCGGTGACGTGCATGACCGGCGAGCCGTACGCCAGCGAGTTGAGCTTGTCCGGCGTGGCGAACGACGTACCGGCGTAGTTGGCCTCGTACCCGAGCGCGCGGTCGAGCTCGGTCGCGTGCCCGATCGACTCGTGGATCGTGAGCCAGAGGTTGGAGGGATCGATGACGAGGTCGTAGCGCCCGGCGCGCACCGACGGCGCGGCCGCCTTCTCCGCGAGCAGCGACGGCAGCTCGGCGAGCTCACCTTCCCAGTCCCACGCCGTCGGGCCGACGAGGTGCTCCCAGCCGCGGCCGACCGGCGGGGCGATCGTGCGCATCGTCTCGAACCGCCCGCTGTGCTCGTCGACCCACGTCGCGGTGATCTCGCACTGCATGCGGACGCGTTGCTGCGTCGTCATCGTGCCGGCGAGGTCGGCGTAGAACTTGTTCTCCTTGACCTGCCGCAGCGTCGCGTCGGTGTGCGAAACCTCCTTCGCGGCAAGGAGTTGCCGCGACCAGCCTTCGAGCAGCGCGATCCGCTCGTTCTCGTGGATCGAGAACGGATCGACGTCGTACGCCGACACCCACGTCACTTCGCCGTACGACGGTTCGGGCGCGAGCTCGATGCGCTCGGTGTTGACCGGCGCGGATGCGTGCGCGATCTCGACCGCTTGCTCGACGAGCTTCGTCGCCGTCTCCGCGGAGAGGTCGGCACTCGCGGCGAATCCCCAGGTGCCTTCGTGGACGACTCGAACCGACAGCCCGCGTTCGTCGTCGTCGTGACTGCTCTGCATGCGCGCGTCGCGCAACGTGAACGCGTCGGTGCGGATGCGCTCGATGCGGACGTCGGCGTGCTCGACGCCGAGCTGCTGCGCACGGGTCAACGCCGCCTCGGCGGCGCGTGCGAGCGGGAGCGCGCGGAAGGTCTCGTCGATGTCGTGCGTCATCGTCACCTCACGCGGTCGGGTCGAGGACGACCTTGCCGGTCGTGGCCCGCGCGCGCATGTCTTCGTGCGCGCGCCGCGCATCGGCGAGCGGGTACGTCGCGCCGACGATCGGAGTGAGCACGCCCTGGACGGTGAGATCGAGCAGCTCGCGCATCGGGCCGGCGAGGCTCGACAGGTCGTGCATGCAGTCGACCAGCCAGAACCCCATGACCGTCTTGCTGCCGACCATGAGGCTGTTGGGTGCGATCGGTGTCGGCGCGACCCGCGACGCCATGCCGAACACGATGAGCCGGCCGAACCGCGCGAGCGCCTGCAAGCTGCCGTCGAACGTCGGGCCGCCGACCATCTCGAGCACGATGTCGACCTTCTTGCCGCCGTTGGCCTCGCGCAGCGCGGCGTTCATGTCCGCGGCGGCGGCGTCGACGGTGATGTCGGCCCCGAGCGATTCGGCGAGCTTGCGCTTCTCCTCCGACGACGCGGTGCCGATCACCCGGCCGGCTCCCCAGTGCTTCGCGAGCTGCACCGCGAGGGTGCCGACGCCGCCGGCCGCGGCGTGTACGACGACCGTCTCGCCCGGCTGCATCCGCGCGCACGTCTTGAGCAGGTGCCAGGCGGTCAGCCCTTGGACGAGCAGCGCGACCGCGGCGCCGTCGCTGACGCCGTCGGGGATGTCGAAGCAGAGCCCCTGCGGGGCGAGCGCCTTCTCGGCGTATCCGCCGGAGCCGACGAGAGCCGCGACCCGTCGGCCGTCGGCGGTCCGGCCGGCGACCTCGGAGCCGGGCACCTGCGGCAGCGTCTGCGCCTGCAGGTAACTGTTCTCGGTCGCGTGGGTGTCGGCGTAGTTGATGCCGACCGCGGTCACGTCCACGACCTCGAAGCCGTCGGTGGGTTGCGGGTCGGGTAGCTCGACGAGTTTCAGGACCTCGGGGCCGCCGAACTCGGAGATCTGGATAGCGCGCACCATTGGACCCTAACCGCCCGCCCAACCCCGGGGAGCAGGCCATGCGAGTCGTCGTCGCCACCGCGATCACGATCGCGCTGGCCGCGTGCGCTCCAACCCCTGGGGGCAGGATGACGGTGGCCTTCGACAAGCCGATGTTGCCCGAGGATGTCGGACAGATGTTCGTGCGCTGTCACATCCACGACGACCCGATCGAGGGGCCGAGCTTCTCGCTATGGCAGGTCGAGCCGGACCTCAGCAGCAAAGAGATCGCCTGTCTCAAGCGGCAGCCTCATGTCAAAGGAGTGCTCGGCGCGATGTGACCTAGTCGGCGGCGGCTCGCGGCAACGGGATCGCGGTCGTGCGACCGGGCTGCGGGCCGAGCTCGGGCAGCGATACCTCGCATACCTCGAGCGCGGCCCGCACCAACGGCGACAGGCGTGAGACGAAAAACCGCCGGCCGTTGTGCTCCGCCCAATCCTTGGCCGCCACGAGGACGGCGAGGGCTGACTCGGTCACATCCTCCACCTCGCCCGCGTCTACGACGACGTCTCGACAGGAGGCCACAAACGGAGACAGCAGTGCGTCACGCAGCTCCGGCAGGTTGTCGTCCGTCAACATGCCGCCCAGCTGCACGACCACGCCATCCGCCAGATGCACACATCCCACCCGGCCCCCTAGGTCGACGGTCGCCGTCGTCATCGCGTCCCTCCTCGCCGTCCTCATGGCATGTTGACGG